>Ga0181565_10002318_pt1 | contig 14523 bp, 14 predicted proteins | sample 101ome_16_FD_129661 | JGI IMG/M metagenome (GOLD analysis project Ga0181565, IMG submission 129661) | Coastal salt marsh microbial communities from the Groves Creek Marsh, Skidaway Island, Georgia - 101401AT metaG (megahit assembly) | ecosystem: Environmental > Aquatic > Marine > Intertidal... | reverse complement strand
GGATAGAAAAGAGAATATAAGAAGGATAGGAGAGGCTGCAAAATTAATGGTCGATGCTGGAGTGATTGCTTTAACGGCTTTTATTAGCCCCTTCAGAGTGGATCGGGAGATGGTTCGATCCATTTTTCCACATGGAGACTTTATTGAAGTTTACGTAAGAGCTAGCTTGGATGCATGCGAGGCGAGAGATGTAAAAGGCCTTTATGCGAAAGCTCGAGCCGGCAAAATAAAGAATTACACCGGTATTGATTCGCCCTACGAGGAGCCACCCCGCCCTGAAATTACAGTGGAAACGGAAAATGCTAGCGTAGAAACTTTGGTTGATAAAATCCTAAATGAATTATCTTTTAAGGGTCTGTATAAATGAAATACCTCCTCACTGGCGGCGCAGGTTTTATAGGTCCTACTTCAACTTGCAACTTAACATAAAGAACACTGGGGTATCTATCATTTCTCAGGTCAGCCTTTTATGAGCAGGCATAAATTTGCCGAAGCTATTGTTGCACGCGCGATCGAGATAGGACTCGTTGACCATGAGGTACAGTTGGCATCCATAACGAGTTCAGAGCTTACAGTGCTTGCTTTGCGCCCTAAAAACTCAACACTAAACAATACAAAATTAACCCAGATTTTTTGTATAGAACCTAGCGAATGGGATAAAGAGCTATTTTCCTAACTAAGTTGCAAGGATATTTGAAGGTATGAAAACAAATAAAAGCCCATTAAAGGCTAATGCAATACCTGTAACTAAAGCTTATTTACCGGATCAAAAAAAGTATCAAGAATATGTAAGTGAAATATTCGAAAGTGGATGGTTAACGAACAATGGTAGATTTCTCCAAATTTTAGAAGAACGGTTAGCGAAATACTTGGGTGTAAGAAACATTATTTGCGTGGCTAACGGCTCACTAGCTCTTCAATTGGCATATAAAGCGCTTAATCTAAATGGCGAAGTGATTACGACTCCTTTTAGTTTCGCGGCTACTACTAGCACGCTGGTATGGGAAGATTTAACGCCAGTATTTGCCGACATTCATCCGACCTGCTTTAACCTCGACCCTAATAATATTGAGTCATTAATTACAGATAAGACTAGCGCTATTGTGCCAGTGCATGTGTTTGGTAATCCATGCCAAGTTGAAGCAATACAAGAGATTGCCGATAAACACAATTTAAAAGTTATTTACGATGCCGCCCATGCTTTTGGTACAGATTACACTGATAAAAACGGTCATACCCAAACAGTAGTTAACTATGGCAACTTTAGTACTATTAGCTTTCATGCGACCAAACTTTTTCACACAATCGAAGGGGGTGCGGTAATAACCAATGATGATGAACTCGCCGCAAAAGTTCGGCTACTTATAAACTTTGGAATTACCAGTCCGACCACTATTGAATCGGTTGGCACCAACGCCAAAATGAACGAATTTGAAGCGGCAATGGGCTTGTGTGTGCTAGATGACATCGAAACCATCAAAAAAGAAAGAGAACGCATTTGGCATATGTACCAGCAAGAATTACAAGAGCAGTTAAATTTCCAACAATGGAATCCGCAAAGTCAAAATAACTACGCCTATGTGCCAGTGTTATTCGAAAACGAAATGCAGTTATTAGAAGTCAAAACCAAGCTCGAAGAAAACAATATCCTAACAAGACGTTACTTTTATCCTAGTTTAGATACATTGAATTTTTTAAAAAATAACCATGTTTGCGCAGTTTCAAGAGATATAGCAAGCCGAATTTTGTGTTTACCGATTTATCCAACATTGGCAAATGAAGAGCAAGAGAAAATAGTAAAGATTATTAAATCATGAATCAGAAACGTATTTTATTTTTGGGTGCTACTGCGCAACAAATACCACCAATTAAATATGCCATAGAGCAAGGGCATTATGTAATCACCTGTGACTACCTTCCAGAGAATCCAGGTCATAAACTTGCGCACGAATGGCACAACGTTTCCACGACGGATAAAGAAGCTGTGCTGGCATTATCTCAAAAGCTAAAAATTGATGGGATTGTAGCCTACGCCTCCGACCCTGCTGCTCCAACGCAGGCCTATGTTGCAGAAAAAATGGGGTTAGTCGGAAACCCTTATGAATCTGTATTGATTTTAGCGAGAAAGGATTTATTTCGTGACTTTCTAGCAAAACATGATTTCCTTGTGCCAAAGTCCAAAGCGTTTTATCAGCTAGATGAAGCCAAAGATTGGTTAGATGAAATCGGTGTGCCTGCGATTGTAAAACCTGTTGATTCATCGGGCAGTAAAGGTGTTACAAAAATTACAGAAAAAGAGCAATTAGCACAGGCTTTTGAGCATGCCTTGAAATTTTCACGCGAAAAAAAGATTACCGTTGAACAATTTTTAGTACGAGATGGCTATCAGGTTGATGGAGATGGATTCGTTGTAGATGGAAGGTTGGTTTTAGCTGAGGGAGGAAATCAGCATAATGATCATTCTTGCCACTCATTTGTCCCATCTGGAATTAGTTTTCCAAGCATAAAAAGTCAAGTTCAAAAAGAACTAGCCCATAGAGAATTGGAACGATGCTTGAAATTATTGAATTTTCAAAATGGCGCCATAAATTTTGAGTATCAGTTTAATAGAGACGGGAAGTTTTTCCTTATCGAAATAGGCCCTAGAAATGGGGGCAACCTTATACCTGATGTTATCAAGTGCTTAACGGATGTTGATTTAATTAAATATACGATTGACTCAGCTCTTGGCTTAGATTGTTCTGAATTGAAAATGAAGCCTGCTATAGGCTTCTTTTCATCTTATCTTATCCATGCTGTAGAAGATGGAATCGTAAAAGAAATCTGGTTCAGTGAAGATATAAGAAAAAATATCATCCAAGAAATGATCTATACTAAGTCGGGTGATAAAGTGCATAAATTCAATGGATCCAACCATACGCTTGGCAGCGTGATTTTGAAGTTTAAAACCCAAAGAGAAATGCTTCTTAAAATGGATAATATGCACAACTACATAAGAGTTATTCTGAAATGAGAGAACTCGGTGGTTATTTTGAATTAGAGCTAAACCAAGGTAGCCATTATCATCGTGATGCCTTGGCATTGAACAGTGCACGTAACTGTTTGAAGTATATTCTGCAAGCGCAAAAACCAAGCAAGGTTTATTTACCTGCTTATTGTTGCGATAGCTTGGTTGAGCCTTTGATTTCAGAAGGTGTGGAATACAGTTTCTATCATATCGATGAAATGTTTGAGTTGATTGAGTTAACCAACTTAAAACCAAATGAACGCCTGCTTTATATTAATTACTTTGCTCTAAAGTCAGATTATATAAAAACACTGCATCAAAAATATTCCACGCAGCTAATTATCGACAATACTCAAGCCTTTTTTGAAATGCCGATAGAAGGCGTTGATACCTTTTATAGCCCACGAAAGTTTTTTGGTGTAGCGGATGGTGGCTATTTATACACACAGCATTTATTAGATACAGAATTGGAACAAGATCAATCCGCAGACAAATTTACACAACTGTTAGGGCGCTATGAATATTCAGCGAGCGCGTTTTATACCGACTACCAAAACGCAGAAACCTCACTCATAGACCTACCCATTAAATGGATGTCAAAACTGACGCAGGGTGTTTTAAAGTCGTTAGATTATGAAAAAATCGCTCTCACAAGACAGCGAAATTTTTGGGCCTTGCACGTAATGCTAGGTCAGCAAAATAAATTTAATAACATATCGCTAAAAGACTTTGTGCCGATGGTTTATCCATACCTAACGGAAAATACAGATGTAAGAGGACAACTCATTGATAACAAAATCTTTATCGCAAAATATTGGATGGATGCGATTGATCGTGTAAATGAGGCAGAAAGACAAATGATTGAACAAGTGTTGTTTTTGCCTATTGATCAGCGTGTAGGATTTTTTGATCTGTTAAGCATAAAAAAAGTGATTATCGAAAATGAGTGAACAACGCACTAAGAGTTTTGAGCGAAATCAGAGCTTAGAAAGTTTGCTAAATGAGATAAATACTGATTTATCAATAGTTGAAGAGAAACTTGTAAAACAGTTTGATTTAGATATGCCGATTATTTTTATCATGGGGCCACATAGATCAGGTTCAACCTTAATAATGCAATGGCTAGCAAATACTGGTGTCATTTCATATCCAACGAACTTGTTATCTCGTTTTTATCAAGCTCCGATTATGGGAGCAAAACTACAGTTATTACTCGCAGATGAGCGTTACAATTATCGTGATGAATTAAAAGACTTTAGCTCAGAAATAAACTATGAATCAGATAATGGTAAGACGAAAGGGGCTTTGGCGCCCAACGAGTTTTGGTACTTCTGGCGCCGGTTCTTGCCGTTTAGCGAGTTGGATTATTTGCCAACAGATCAGTTGCTAGCAAGGTCTGATACAGAAACCCTAACAGCAGAATTTGCAGGTATGATGAAGGTCTTGCAGAAGCCGATGGCTTTAAAAGCAATGATCTTAAATTACAATATCGATTTTTTAGATCAACTTTTCGAAAAAGCAATATTTATTTATACAAAGCGTGATCCACTAACAAATATAGAGTCAGCCCTAAAAGCCCGTGAGCGTCAATTAGGTAGTATTGATAAATGGTATTCGTTTTTAATACCTGAGTATCACGAATTAATTAAGTTAAACCCCTATGAACAAGTAGCAGGGCAAATCTATTATATTAATCAAGCTGTAGAATCTGGATTAGCCAAAGTAGCTGAACATAAAAAAATTACAGTACAGTACGAAGATTTTTGTGCAAATCCCAAAGCTGTCTTTGAAGAACTCAAAGAAAAACTTGCAGCTAATGGTTATCAAGAAGATATGGAATATTCATTACAGAAAAACTTTAATGTAACAAGAAAAGAATGTACAGATCAAAATATTGTATCTGCATATGAATATTTTTTGAGAGGTGAGACTTTTAGTGAGCGATAAAGAAAACACTAGAAAAAAAATTGTTATTCATGTGGGTTATTCAAAATGTGGATCAACAACCATACAAGAAACTATGATTGAAAATCATAATTTATTGTTAACGTCAGATTGTTTATTTCCCAAAATAGTTCAGAAAAATCCATCTTGGTTAAGGTTTTTTTGGGAAAGTAATTTGCCTTTAAGATACCCCAAAAAACGAGTTATTCGAAAAAAAACTCAATTCCTACTGCAGTTAAAACAAGAAATAAAAGAAACGCATGCGAAAACAATCATTCTTTCTGATGAGGGGCTAATTAGTTTATGTAAAGAAGATGTTAAAAGCTTTTATGAATATATAATTTCAGAATTTTCAGAATATGATTTTGAAGTAGTCGCAATAATAAGAAATCCAATTAGTTTTTTAACATCAAGATCTCAGCAGTTTATGTCCGATAGGTGTTTTACTAAAGATAGTATTGAGAGGTTCTTAGCTGGGAAAGATTGTTCTGATGGGGAGCTAAGATCTGATAATGTAGCAATGAACCCGAAATGGTTGTTCTCAAGAAACCTTTCTCATTACCAAGAAGTATTTTCAGAGATTTCTTTAATTAAGTTTGAAAATGCCGTAAACGATAAGATTGGCTTTACACATTACTTTTTAAAGTCAATAGGGCTTGACTTAGAAGTAAAAGATATAAGGTCTAATGAGTCAAGATCAGATAAAGCCATAGAAATAATAAGTTATATTGGGTCTAAAGTACCTTTTTCTAAAAATGGCAAGGTTAATCCTTTAAGAAATTATGCGGACTTAAGTCCTTTATATTCACTTTCAGGAAAGAAGTTTAAGCTAGAAAGGTCACAAGTGAGTGAGTTAGCTAAAAGGTTAGAGCCTGAAATTAATTGGCTGAAGGGTAATTTTAATATCGATTATTTAGAAAATGATGAGTCATTTCTTGATAAAAATAGTGCTGATCAAATTATTTGGGATGAGCTTTTTCACAAAGAGATAATCGAAATTTTTCCAAAAATAATGCCTCACCTTAGGGTTTATGTATATCAATTTATTCTTGATAAAATAGATAGTGAATCATCACAAACGAGTCTAGTGAACTTAAATAAGATCAAGATCCAATTGGAAAAAAAATTTCCCGTTAATACTAAATATGGTTCTTTGTATAGTTTTTTTGCTTTTTTTAAATACAGGTTACGATATTTAAGATATTCATTTTAGATTTTCACTTCTATAAGTAATTATATAGAAATAGATGGTAGCAGGTATAAAGTATTCTACTTTAAAAAATATATTTTGGAACTTTGCTGAACAGTTTCTTAGCAAGGGAATAAGTATAGCTTCTAATTTAATATTGGCATGGTTTTTAGTACCTGAAGATTATGCTTTAGTAGCGATGCTGGCTGTTTTTATTGCATTGTCAAATGTACTTGTGGATGCAGGGTTTGGACAAGCTTTGATTCGTAAATTAGAAGTTTCAAACTTAGACTTAAATACAGTTTTCTGGACAAATATTGGTTTATCAGTAGTTATTTATGGTTTGGTGTATGTAGGAGCACCGTGGGTTGCCTATTTTTATAATGAAGAGCGTTTAGAATACATGATTCAGATTGTAACTCTAGCTATATTTTTTCAGTCTTTAATTGTTGTCCAGAAAGCTGTGTTGAGTCGTGAGCTGAATTTTAAGTTGCAAGTTAAAGTTGTGCTACCGGCGGCATTTTTATCGTCAATCATTGCTGTATGGTTTGCTTATATGGGGTTTGGCGTATTGGCTCTTATTTATCAAATTTTAGCTAACAGCTTTCTTTTGTTTGTATTTTACTGGCTGTTGAAATTGTGGCGACCAAGCTTTGAGTATAGTTTTAATCATTTAAAAGAGCTGTGGAAATTTTCAAGATTTATTGTCGCCGATTCTATCATTTCGATTCCATTTAAAAATATGTACTTAATTATGTTGCCAAAGTTTTTTGCTTTGGGACCTGTAGGCTTATATTTCTTTGCAGAGAAAATCAAAGAAGTGGTAATTGGATTGATTGTTAATTCGGTTCAAACTGTAACCTATCCCGCACTAACTAAATTACAAGAAGATAACCATCGGCTTAAAGAAGGCTACCGTATATTAGTTGGTGTAACCACTTTTTTAATGTTCCCATCGATGTTGGCTTTAGCTGCTTTAGCACCTTTGTTATTCGATTTGCTTCTACCTGAAAAATGGCAGGGTGCATGGATCTATTTACAACTTATGATATTTGCTTTTCTTATGTACCCAATTCACTCATTAAATTTGAATATTTTGCAGGTCAAAGGACGTCCTGATTTGTTGTTATATATTGGAATTTATAAGAAAATTGTGGTTATTGGGATTTTTATTTATACCGTTCAGTTTGGGATTGTAGAAGTAATTATAGGGCATATTTTTGCATCTATTTTTAACTATATTCCTAATGCCTATTACTCATCAAAACTGATTGACTATTCGATTAGAGAGCAAATGGCCGATTTTATACCTAGTCTGATCTTATCTGGCTTGATTGCAGGATTGATTTACTGGCTACAATTAACCTTGAATTGGTTGCCACTTGTCGAGCTTGTTGGCCTAAGTATTATGGCATCAGTTTTATATTTAACCGGCGCTTATTTGCTGAAATTGCATGCTTATCAACACGCACAAGAATTACTATTTAAGAGATTTAAAAAGAAAAGTGTCATCCTATGAGAAAGCTAAGAACCGAGGATGAAATCATCGCCAACTGGAAGGACATTAACAAAAATCCTGTTGTAAGCATATGCTGTATCACTTACAACCACGAATCCTACTTAGAAGATGCAATTGCAGGCTTTTTGATTCAAGAAACCAGTTTTCCATTTGAAATTCTCATTTATGATGACGCATCAAGTGACCGTACCGCCGACATTATCCGTGAATACGAAGCAAAATATCCTAGATTGGTGAAACCAATTTATCAGACTGAAAATCAGTATTCAAAAGGGTTGAAAATGAATCCTACCTTCAATTTCCCAAGGGCTAAAGGCAAATACATCGCTATGTGCGATGGTGATGATTATTGGGTTGATGAATCCAAGCTAGAAAAACAAGTATGTTTCCTAGAAAAGGAGCCATCCTATAGTATCTGTTATACAGACTTGGAAACTATTGACAATAAAGGAAATGACTTAGCAATATATCTTGGAGGTGCTAGAAAAGACTTAACAGACTTTGAATTAAAAATTGGCACACCAATATCGACAAGTACTACATGCTTCAGAAATTTTTTTTTAGAAGTTGGATATCCAGAAGAATTAAGAAGGGCTGCATATGGAGATGTAACTTTCTGGACTATACTCGGATGCTATGGAAAAGGTAAATATTTAAAAGATATTTTACCGTCTAAATATCGTGTTCATCCTAATAGTAATCATTCTTCGTTGTCCATTAAAGAAAAGAAATATGAGAAGGTTTTTAATGATTTAGCTAAGTACAAATTTTTATTAAACCAAGGTAAATATAGTGCCGCTTATTTTAACTTATTTAATGTATTCATATTTGTGATGAAAGAGATGGGGGTTAATTGGTTTTTGCGATCTTTTTACAATAAATTGATTAGTAAACTAAAATCCATTTACCATAATTTCATTTGAAAAGTTAGCTATTATTCTGTTTATCTTAAAGTATTTTATCATCGCTTGTCTTGTAAAAAATAGAGTAGTTTATGGGTATATTGATTGTAAGAGTTTTAAGTAAACTAAAAAGTCTATTAATCAGATCTAGGCTTTTAGTATTATTTATATTGATGAGAAAAAACATAGCAATAAATTTTTCATTTAATATTGGGCCCGGATTTAATATTTTTTTTTCGGGCAGCGCTTTTAAGATCTATATACAAAAATTTTTTTCCGCAAGAAGCAACTTTTCTATAATGATCGAAAAAGAGGGTTTATTGGAGATAGGGAGCTGTGTTTTTTTTAATAATAATTGTTCCTTGTCATCTATGGGGCGTATAAAAATTGGTGACAATTGTCTTTTTGGTGAGAATGTTCATATTTATGATCACAATCATAAATATGATCATTTGAGTCTTACTAATCAGAATGATTTTGCTATTGGGTCTGTCAATATTGGTAATAATGTATGGGTTGGAAGTAACGTGGTAATTCTTAAAGGTGTTACTATTGGAAATAATGTTGTAATTGGTGCAAATAATTTGATTTATTTTAATGTGGCTGATAATTCAGTAGTACTTAATAATTCAACAGTTTGTATTAAAAGATAATGTTCACTTTTTTTAAGCATGAGAAAAACAAAATAATGCAGTAAATACTTTTACTAACTGAATCATACCTAGAAAATACAAATTAAATAGTATATGTATCTTATAAAGCTATTCAAAACAGGTTGTTATTCTATTTATTTCGAGAGTATTTTATGAAGAAAATTGCATTTCTCATGCGCTATGATTACCTTGAGAAGGGTGGTGGTGATGTTATTCAAATAAAAAATTATATTCCTCATTTGGAATTACATGGCTATCAATGTGAGCTGTTAGACGATTTAAACCTATATAACGTATATGATTTTGATATTTTTATTTTAGTTAATATAGACAGGCCTGTTGAGACGATAAATTATTTTAGATTCCTTAAAAAAAATTCACCAAATAAAAAAGTATTTTTAATTCCCATTCATCACCCTATAGATGCAATAAATAAGTTTGAAAAAGAGAAAAAAGGTGTCTTGTTTCGATTCTTTTCCATTGTTCTACCAGATTTTTATTCGAGGGAGAAATTTAAAAATTTTGTAAGAGTTTTTCGATATCCTAAGATGATCCCTTTGGCCTTTCAGCATGTTTTTATTAACTATAGATCGGTTATAAAAAAATTAATTCTTTCTGTAGATGGCATTGTATTTATATCAGACGGTGAGCGAAAGTCAATTGAAAAAGATTTTCGTTGTGCTCCACAGAGTTTTTGTATTTCTTACAATGCAGTAGAGATGGATTTTCCGGTTGAATCTCTTACCCCAAAAGTAACAGACATTATCATTGTTGGACGCATTGAGCCAAGAAAAAACCAATTGAATGTTGCTAAAATTCTCGCATCAATGGATATTACGGCTATTTTCATTGGTCCCAAAAATAATAATAATAATTATTATTTTGACGCATTTACCAATATTATTAATACATCATCTAATATTGACTATTTAGGTCCCATGGAGCATTCGAAAGTGCTTGAATATTTAAAAAGGAGTCGAATATTGTTGAATGCATCCTATTTTGAAGTAAATCCCTTGGTTGATTTAGAAGCGGCTCTTGTAGGGTGTGGTGTTGTTACGACTAAATATTCTTACTCGATCGAATCCTTACCAAATGTTATTGAAATCGATCCTTGGCTAGATGATTCTATTATAGACGGCTTAAATAAAGCACTTGAATCTCCAAAGAATACTATTTTAAATAAAAATATTAACTCATCATGGCGTGCATCTGTTGAACCAATTCTTGAATTAATACAAAAATGCAGCTAGTCAAAGTCACAATCTTAAAGAAATTGAAGGGTAATAAATTTGGGTTTCTTTCTACTTTTAATCGTTTAATGCAGAAAGGTGGTATTCCATTTTTGAGGGGTGGGGTGCTCAAGTTATTTTTCCCTACCAAGTTAAGGTTCCCCTTTTTTTTAGGTAAAGGTGTTAGATTGCATAACCTATCCTATCTAAAAACAGGTAAAAATGTATTTATAGGCGATTACTCATATTTTGACTTCCTGTCATCCGGCGGTGTTAGTTTGGGTGAAAATGTCACCATTCGAGAATTTGCTTGGTGCCAGCTTACTAGCCATCTTTCAAACCCAGGTGAATCCATAGAGATTGGTGATAATACTTATATTGGCCCAAGAGTTATCCTTGGCGCAGCTGCCTCTTTAAAAATAGGTAAAAATTGTCAAATAGGTAGCGGTGTTAACTTTATTGCTGAAAATCATCAATTCTCTGGCAGTGTAGAAATCATACATCAAGGAGTTACGCGAAAAGGCATTGTTATTGGTAATGGCTGTTGGATAGGCAATAATGTAATTATTTTAGATGGTGTAACTGTTGGTGATGGAGTTGTTATTGGGGCTGGTGCAGTAGTTACAAAGAATCTTCCAGAAAATGTGATTGCGATCGGTAATCCTGCAAAAATATTACGTTATAGAAATAGATGAACGGCTACTACAGATTTTTTTTTACAGCCATTTTTGTCTATTGCCTCTTTTCATTTAAGATTAATCTAATCGGTGAAATCAGGTTTGATGACTTTTTAGCGGCTTCTTTATTGCCGATTTTCATTGCAATGAATAAGAAGTGGGTTTTCATTAAGGGTACCAACTCTATAATCCTTTTCGTTTCTTTTGTTGTATTCAGTGTGCTTTCAACTCTATATAATTCGAGTATAGGTAGAATTGACCTTGTTCAAGGACTCTTATTCTCAATTAGGAATTTAGAATATATAATTTTTATCGTACTTGGTTTTTTTCTAGCACATTATCAGGTAAAAATTGATCTAATTTTTAAAGTATATATATTTTATGCATTAATATTAATTTCTGCTCAATCCCTTGAACTCTTGAATCCGGTTTCTAAATTTTCGCCAGATAGGGCGATTGCTAATACGGGCGGACCTTGGGAGTTGGCTGCGGTATCAGCATTCTTAATCTTTTATTTCTTAGAAAAAAAAGAATGGATATATTTTTTTCTCGCAGGTTTTATTCTTATACTAACTGAATCTCGAATTACTAACCTAAGTGTCTTATTAGTATTGCTATTTATCTTATTAAGATATCAGCCTTTAAAGTTCATAATTGGATCTGTTGTATCACTAGTCTTAATTTTAGGTTATCAGTTTTCAAACATGCTTATAGAAAAAAATGATCTTTCTAATATTGAGGCGCAGCCTTCAATTATTACAAGAGTTGAACAGGTATTTTCAAGTGAAACACTTTCAAACATTTCTAATTTAACAGTAACTTCTCAAGCAGTTAAATCTCAAGACGAATATTTTGCTTTGACATATGGTGACGAGCTTAATAGCATGCTTCAAGAAGAAGGTGATGTTAGTGCATTAATAAGGTTTTCTAGGTGGTCAATTCTAATTCCTACAACTTTAGATAATTTTGATTCAAGCCTTATTGGTTTGGGTCCTTCCTTTGCTGGTAAAGCGGTTGATGGTAACTATACACGCTTATTTATTGAAACGGGAGTAATGGGTTTAGTTTTGTATCTCGTGTTCTTTTTTTCATTGCTCAAGTTTGTAAAATATAGCTTCCTAAGAAATTACTTGATAGTCCTAGCTTTAACGGCGATTTTTATTGATATATTCACTACCTACAAAGCGATGATGTTACTTTGGGTGTTTGTTGGTATTCTTATATATAAGAAAAATATTCTAAAGGTGAAATGGATATGAATTTTTGTATATTTATCCCTACTTATAATGCTTCATTACATTTAGATACTTTGATTCCTGTTTTAAACCAGTTTGGTTGTTCAGATAAAATCTATATTGTTGACTCATCCTCAAGTGATAATACTGTTAGTTGTTTTATTGATGCTGGTTTTAATCAAGTTATGGTTATCTCTGCTGCAGAATTTGATCATGGCGGGACTCGTGCATTAGCCAATTGCATTACCGATACTGATGTTGTTGTTTTTCTAACACAGGATGCGTTACCTCAAACTTTTAATGAGGTTCGAAAATTGATAAGAGTTTTCGAAGATAATTCTATAGGAGCGGCTTATGGAAGACAGATTCCTTATGATAGTACAAATCTTTTCGGCAAGCACTTAAGATATTTTAATTACCCGGATTCATCTTATATACGTTCTTACAATGATAGAGAACTATTTGGAATTAAGACAACGTTCATATCTAATTCATTCGCAGCTTATAGACGTTCTGCAATGGATCGAATCGGTTGGTTTAAAAGTGGGTTAATTTTAGGTGAAGATGTTTATGCTGGTGCTAAATTATTACAAGCAGGCTATCAATTAGCATATGTATCTGATGCACAGGTTTATCATTCTCACAGCTATACTGTTTTTGAGGAGTTTAAGCGTTATTTTGATATTGGCGTGTTCCATCAAATGGAAAGTTGGATTTTAGACGAGTTTGGTAAGCCTGTCGGCGAGGGGGTACGCTACATCAAGTCTGAATTTAAATATCTGATTGCTCACAAAGCTTATAATTTAATTCCAGAATTCTTTATTCGTAATTTCATGAAGTTTTTGGGTTATAAATTTGGGATTCATCATGAATCACTTCCCAAAAGTTGGACGTTGAATTTTAGCATGCATTATAGATGGTGGGATAAATTTTGGTCTGGACGTTCTGGCGTTAAATGAAAATTCAATTTATGGAACTGCAGATTATATCTGTTATTGATTTTTAATGATTTTTTGTAACTTTACTGAATTGCGTTGTTATGGTTACCTATTCTAAGAGCGAAGGATTAAAATATTCGCAAAAATGCCTCAGTAAAATACTTTTATAGCTACGTAATAAGGAACTTTTGATAATTACTCATAAATACCCTGCCAGTTCCTTAAATACCTAATCGCTGTGGCTTCTGATTTCCATCCGCCTTTCAGCATGATCTTTTCTATGGGCATGCCTTTCTCAAGTAGATCTATGGCGGTTCCTACGCGAAATGAGTGTCCCGATAGGGCGCCTTGATCTGTTATTCCAGCATTTTGTTGAAGCTTTTTGAGGATGGTATTAATGCTGCTTGGATTAAGTTTTTTGTTTGGTTTTAGGTTTCGTCTAAACCCTCTGAGAATAAATCCCTTGTCCTCCTTTATTACACGCTTCCATTGTTCGATTAAGTCATAAAGCTCTTGGCTGATCGGGATGATTTTCCCATCGCCATATTGATCGGTCTTCGATCTTTTGAGTAACAGGGCGGGGTGACCATTGGGTAGTCGATGTACATCTTCAAAGGTGAAGCTGCATAACTCTGATCGTCGTCTCATGGTTTCATGACCGAGTTGAAGTAAGAGTTTGTTGCGCATCCCCTCAATGTCATCACGACAGACACCAATGAGTTTCTCGTAAATATCATGGGTCAGTGGTGCGGCTTGTTGTTGTGCGCGTCCTAGTTTTCGATGCAAACGCTTTAACGTCAGGATGACTTCAGGTTCATCGGTTGGGTTGGGTGCCTTAACCAGCTTAAAGAGGGTTCGAAGGCTTGCGATGCGTCGTCTGATTTATTTCGCGGTTGAGTCCTGGAACACCTTGCTGATCGTTTTTAAGATGATCTTGATGTCGAGTGAGACCGACCACTCGGCGATGTAGCGCAGATCGCATTCAACGCGGGTCTTAAGGCAGGTGTCGCCACGCAGTCCGCTGACCTGAGCCAAGCCTGTGATGCCCGCTTTGACCATATGCTTTTGCATGTAGCGTGGGATCTCATCGCGAAACTTTTCGACAAACATGTCGCGCTCAGGTCGCGGCCCGACGATTGACATCTCGCCCCTGAGCACGTTGATAAACTGCGGTAGCTCATCCAGGCTGGTCTTGCGGATGAACTGACCAAAGCGGGTGTTGGTTTT
>Ga0181565_10002312_pt1 | contig 14540 bp, 15 predicted proteins | sample 101ome_16_FD_129661 | JGI IMG/M metagenome (GOLD analysis project Ga0181565, IMG submission 129661) | Coastal salt marsh microbial communities from the Groves Creek Marsh, Skidaway Island, Georgia - 101401AT metaG (megahit assembly) | ecosystem: Environmental > Aquatic > Marine > Intertidal... | reverse complement strand
TGAGTTCGGTGGCCACCAAGTGCTCAATGCCAAAGGCTTGGGCAATGGGGCGAGTCACCAAGGCATTGGTGGCGGTGACCAACAACACCGTATCGCCGGCGCGCTGGTGATCTTGAACGAGCTGCTGCGCCGCTGGCGTGATGCGTGGCTCAATAACCTCTTTCATAAAGCGCTGGCGGGCAGCGGCTACTTCGGTGTCGCTGCGCGCACGGGCTGAAGCCGTGGCGAAGCGCACGTAATCGTGAATATCCAACACGCCCGCTTGGTACTGTTGCAAGTAGCGGTCGTTGGCCTGGCCAAAGGTGTGGCGGTCGCACCAACCCAGCTGAACCGTGAACTCGCCCCACGCGTGATCCGAGTCAATCGGCAGCAAGGTGTAATCCAAATCAAATAAAGCCAAGCGCATGCATTGCCTTAGGTGTGGTCCAACATGGTTTTAAGCATGGGGATGGTGGGCACCCGCTGAGTTTGCCAAGCGTATTGATCCAGCTGCTCAAGCAGCGCCATCAGGCTGCCCATGTCCCGGCTGAACCGGTTGAGCATGAAGCGCATCACCTCGTCACCCAAGGTTAAACCCAAGGCCCGCGCGCGGGCCTGCACCGCATGGGCGCGTTGCGTGTCGTCAAGCGGCTGCAGCGCAAACACCTGACCCCACGCCAAACGGCTGCGTAAATCCTCGCGCACGTCCAAATCCACCGGTGGATAAGCCGCAGCGGCCATCACCTGAACCCCCGCCCCTTGCGCATGAACAAACCAATTAAACGCCGCGTGCTGGGCCGCAGGGTTAAGGGCATGGCAGTCGTCTATCAGCACCACCGCCCAGCGCGCATCAAAACCCTGGTGTGAGCCTGGTGTGGCGTCAAGCCAGCCCACGGGCAGACCGCGTTCATGCAAGGCATGCGCCACCGCGCGCAAAAGATGGGTCTTGCCTGCCCCGGTTGGCCCCCACCACAACAGCGGGGCGGCCTTTGGACCGGGTGCTTGCAGCCAATCGCCCACCGTTTGATGCAACGCACCGTTGGAGCCCACCACGAAATTGTCCAGCGTTGGGTTGGGCGGCAAACCCAGCCCCAGGGGCAGTTGCTGCATCACGCGTGGTCGCCGGGCTCAGCCTGCCAAAAACGCCAGGCGTGGCCAAGTGCCACCCCCAGCAAGGCCGTAGCGGGCAATGCCACCAATACGCCGACCACCCCCAACCAATGCCCAGCCACCAACACCGCCAACAACACGCCCAGTGGATGAAACCCAATACGCTCCCCCACCCAGCGCGGCGTGAGCCAAAAGCTCTCCAGCAATTGCCCCGCCGCAAACACCAAGGCCACGCCAATGACCGGCAGCCACTGGCCAAACTGCAGCCCAGCAGCCGCCAAGCCCAGCGCCAGACCCAAACCAAACCCCAGATACGGCACAAACACCGCCAACCCGGTGAAGACCCCGATCGCCACCGCCAGCTCCAGGCCCACCAAACGCAGCGCCACGCTGTAAAACACCGCCAAGGCCACCATCACCCGCCACTGGCCGCTCAAAAATTGCCCCAACAAGTCGTGGCTGTCGCGCAGCCAGGCCTGCCAAGCCGGGCGCCAGGTGGCGGGCAGGAGCGCTCCAACCTGACTTATCCAACGTGGACCGTCGAGCAACAAAAACACCGCTGCCACTGGGGTGAGGACCGCGTAGCCCACCCACCCCAGCAGCACGTTGCCACCCACCTGAAGCGAGCGCCACAACCACTGCAAGACATCGGTCTCACGCCCACTTAAGGCCTCGCGCGCGGCCTGCTGCAAAGCCACGGTATCCAGCGTTAAGCCCCAGCTGGCCAACCACGGCCCTGCCAGCGCCTGTGCCTGCGCCAGCCACTGCGGTACCTGCTCGCGCAGCAACGGCAGCTGTTTGCCAATCACCGGCACCACCAACAACAAAACCCCCAGCGCCACGAGCGCGGTCAAGGTTAAAGAAACAACCGCCGCCAGTGAGGGCCGCACATGCCAGCGCACCAAGGCTTGATGCAGGGGGTACACCACATACGCCACCACCGCGGCCAAAGCAAAGGGCAGCAGCACCGGCCAAAGTATCCACAACACCAGCCCACCCGCAGCCAACAACGCCAGGCGCATGGCCATGGAGGTGGACGGAGTGGGAGACGGGGGCATGGCGTATTCAACCTAGAATAAAGTTTGATTTTACGTTCCAGCGCCGGCGCAGGTTGGACCCTCGCCAGCGTCGCTCTGTTCACCCCGCAGCGTCCGGCTTGTCCCCGGCTCACCCATGACCGCCACCCCACCATTGGATTACAAACAAGCCGGCGTTGACATCGATGCCGCCGATGCCCTGGTGCAACGGCTCAAGCCATTGGCGCGCCGCACCCAACGGCCAGGGGTGCTCAGCGGACTCGGTGGCTTTGGGGCCTTGTTTGAGGTGCCTCCAGGCTATCGCGAACCGGTGCTGGTAAGCGGCACCGACGGCGTGGGCACCAAGTTGCGTTTGGCCATTGATTGGGACATTCACCAGACCGTGGGCATTGATTTGGTGGCCATGTCGGTCAACGACATCTTGGTTCAAGGCGCCGAACCGCTGTTTTTTTTGGATTATTTCGCCTGCGGTCAACTGGACGTAGATGTCGCCACGCAAGTCATTGAGGGCATTGCCCAGGGCTGTGAGCAAGCGGGCTGCGCCCTGATCGGCGGTGAAACCGCCGAAATGCCGGGAATGTATCCCCCCGGTGAATACGACTTGGCGGGCTTTGCCGTGGGTGTGGTGGAAAAACAAGCCATGCTCACCGGGCAGCAGGTGCGCCTGGGCGATGTGGTGCTGGGCCTTGCCTCAAGTGGCGTGCACGCCAATGGCTTTTCGTTGGTGCGTGCGTGCCTGGAGCGCGCTGGCGATCGTTGCCCCGAACAACTCGACGGCGTGCCGCTGCGGCAACGCCTTATGACACCCACCCGCATTTACGTGCGCGCCATACAGTCCTTGCTCAAAGCCCATCCGGTGCACGCCATGGCCCACATCACCGGGGGCGGCTTACTCGAGAACATCCCGCGCGTCATCCCCCCGGGGCTGGGGGTATGCCTGCAGCGCCAGGCGTGGCCAACCAACGATTTGTTTATCTGGCTGCAAACCACCGCCGGCATAGACGACCACGCCATGAACCGCACCTTTAACAACGGCATTGGCATGGTGATTGTGGTTGCGCCCGACACCGCGCAGGCAGCCACCCAAGTGCTGCAAGCAGCGGGCGAAACCGTGTACACGCTGGGCCATGTGCAAGCCCATGAAGCCGGCAGCGCCGTGGTGCAAGTGCACTGACACCCCACCCGGCCACCCCCTTGGGCGTTACCGTGGCGCGCGCCACACCTTGCGCAAGGACACACCCAAGGCAGTCAACACCACAAAATAGATGAGCGCCGCCGCGGCAATCACCAGCGCCATACCGCCCGCTCGGCGCCATGGGGTATCGACCAGGGCAACAAAATTCACCGCTTGGGCGGTTTCATGCAAGCCCCAGCCCAGGGCAGCAGAGGCCAACAGCACGCGCAATGCGAACAGCCACCAGCCGGGGCGCGGTTGGTACCAGCCGCGCCGACGCAGCCCCCAAAGCAACCAGCCCGCGTTCACCCACGACGCCAACGCGATCGACAGCGCCAAGCCCGCGTGCCCCAACCAGGGCACCAGGCCGATGTTCACAAGCTGCGTGAGCAACAACACACCCAGTGCGATGCGCACCGGCGTGCGCATGTCTTGCTGAGCAAAATAGCCCGGCGCCAACACCTTCACCGCCACCAAGCCCAACACCCCCAGACCATAGCCCTGTACCGCACGCGCCGTTTGCTGCACATCGGCAACCCCAAAAGCACCGTGGTGATACAACGTGGCCACCAGCGGCTGCGCAAACACCAGCAAACTCAGGGCCGAGGGCACACCGAGCAAAAGCACCAAACGCAAGCCCCAGTCGAGCAGTTCGCTGTAACGCTGGCGCTGCGCCGCGGCGTGCGCATCGGCTAACTGTGGCAGCAACACCACGCCCAGGGCCACGCCCAGCAAGGCGGTGGGAAACTCCATGAGCCGATCGGCGTAGGTCAGCCAGCTGACGCTGCCCACCGTAAGATGCGAAGCGATTTGGGTGTTGATCAGCAGCGAAATTTGCGCCACCGCCACCCCCAGCACCGCCGGCGCCATCAAACCGAATAGGCGCGTCACGCCGTCGCTGCGCCACGCCGCGTACCACGCCAAAGGGCGCCAGCGCACGCCCAAACGCAAACCCAGTCGGCGCAGCGCAACCACTTGCGCCGTGAGCTGCAACACGCCACCCAACATCACGCCCGCAGCCAACGAATAAATGGCCGGCACCCCGTGGCTTACCAACTGCGGCGCCAACCACCACGCCACCCCCACCATGCACACGTTGAGCAGCGCGGGCGTGGCTGCCGGCACCGCAAAACGCTGCCAGGTGTTGAGCACCCCGGCGCATACGGCCACCATAGACATCAACGCGATGTAAGGAAACATCACCCGGGTCAGGCCCACCGCCAGCTCATGGCCGCCCTCGGGCAGGCCGCTGGCCATCATCCAGATCAACACCGGTGCGGCCACCACCCCAAGCACGCTAAGCAGCAGCAAAACCCCCGCCAAAGCGGTGGCCACTGAGGCCACCAAAGCCTGACTGGCCGCGTCGCCGTCACTGCGGCGGCGCTGCGCCAACAGCGGTACAAAGGCCTGACTGAAGGCGCCCTCGGCAAACAACCGACGCAACAAATTGGGAATGCGAAACGCCACATTAAAAGCGTCGGTGGCCGCGCTGGCCCCAAACAGCGACGCAACCATGAGCTCGCGCGCCAAACCCGTGACGCGCGAGACCAACGTCCAAAGCGACACCAGCGAGACGGATCGAAGCAAATTCACACGACCGAGTGTAGTCGGCTTGGCGGCGTCACGGGCGAGCGCCAGCGTTTCGGGCTACAATGGTCGGTTACTTGCAACACCGCCAAACCCCTAGGAGAACCCCATGGCAACAGCCAAAAAACGCAGCCCGCGTCTGCCATCTGGTCGCAAGCGCGCGCGTCAAAACGTCAAGCTCAATGCGGCCCACACCTCGTTGCGTTCCAAGTACCGCACCACCGTGAAAAACGTTGAAAAAGCCATCGCCAGTGGCGACAAAGAAAAAGCCACCACACTGTTTGGCATCATGCAATCCACCGTGGACAGCATTGCTGACAAAGGCATTTTTCACAAAAACAAGGCCGCGCGCGACAAGAGCCGCCTGGCCGCCAAGCTCAAGGCTTTGGCCACCGCCTAGTCTTGCACCTTTCTCGGGCCGCTTGCGCGGTTCCGTGCCCAAAGCCTGCACCCCAGCAGTCTTTGCCGTTTGAAACCGGTGCGCTGCAAGTAACAAAAAACCGCCTTCGGGCGGTTTTCTTTTTGGGTGTGGGCGGCGTTTATTCGTCCAGTACTTCAACTTGCAAGTCGTTGTCGCGCGCAAACCCGACCACAAAGTCCCACGCCATGGGCTCGTGCAGGCGCAAGGCGGGGTCCACAATCACGCAGGGGTCGCCATCGCGATGGGTGGGGATGCACCAAGGCGAATAGCCTAAGCCTTGAGCAGAACCACCTGGACGAAAACCGCTCATCACACCAGCCAGGCGTTCGCACCAATCCGAGGGTCGAAAACGCTTGCCCTCAGATGTCACGCCCCGCAGCAACCAACGCCGGTTATCAGGAGGGGTCATGGGGGCACAGCACAATCGAACACAACCGCGCATTTTATCGTGCCCGCAACCCTACAATACGGGCTTTGGCCCTTGTCGCTTGGTCGTCTCATGTCTGTTGCATCGCCCCACGTTATGCCCACCTACGGTCGCTTGCCGATTGCGCTGTCGCACGGCCAAGGCGTTTACGTTTGGGACACCAACAACCGGCGTTACCTTGACGCCTTGGGTGGCATTGCCGTGAACACCCTGGGGCACGCGCACCCCGAATTGGTGGCGGCCTTGCGTGAGCAAGTGGGGCAGCTGATTCACTGCTCCAACTACTATCACATTCCGCACCAAGAGACATTGGCCGCCGAGCTGGTGCGCCTGTCGGGCATGACCAATGTGTTTTTTTGCTCCAGCGGACTGGAGGCCAACGAAGCGGCCATCAAAATCGCGCGCAAGTTTGGTCACGGCAAAGGCATTGAGCGCCCGCACATTGTGGTGTACGAGCAAGCGTTTCACGGCCGTTCACTGGCCACCTTGTCGGCCACGGCCAACCCCAAAATACAACAGGGTTTTGGCCCGCTGGTGGAGGGCTTTATTCGCGTGCCGATCAATCAGATTGAGGTGCTGCGCGACATCGCCAAACAACGGCAAGACGTCACGGCGGTGTTTTTTGAGGCCATACAAGGTGAAGGCGGCGTCCATCCGCTGAGCGAAGACTACATGCGCGAGGTGCGCGCGCTGTGCGACGCCAACGACTGGTTGTTGATGATCGACGAGGTGCAGTGCGGCATTGGGCGCACCGGCAAATGGTTTGCGCATCAGTGGGCGGGTATCGTGCCAGACGTGATGCCTTTGGCCAAAGGACTGGGCAGCGGCGTGCCGATTGGTGCGGTGGTGGCTGGGCCACGGGCGGCCTCGGTGCTGCAAGCGGGCGATCATGGCAGCACCTTTGGTGGTAACCCGCTGGCCACCCGAGCGGGCGTGGAGACGCTGCGCATCATGCAAGCGCAAGACTTGCTCAACAACGCCGCGCAGGTGGGCTCTTGGATGCTGCAAACCCTGGGCGAGCGACTGCAGGGTGAGCCGGGTGTGGTGGAAATACGTGGCAAAGGCATGATGATTGGCATTGAGCTGGATCGACCATGCGGCGCCTTGGTGCAGCAAGCCGCCGACGCTGGCTTGCTGCTAAGTGTCACGGCCGAGCGCGTGGTGCGTATGGTGCCGCCGCTCATCATGACCCAAGCGCAAGCGCAAGAAGCCATTGATATTTTGTGCCCGCTGATTCAGCGGTGGCTGCGGGCTGCGGGCTGCGGCCAACTGAACCCATCATGACCCGGCACTATCTGCAGTTCAGCGATTTCACGGCGGCCGAGTACGCCTATTTGTTTGAACGTACGGCGTGGTTAAAAGCCAAATTCAAAGCCTACGAAAAGCACCAGTCGCTCACCGACCGCACGCTGGCAATGATTTTTGAAAAGGCCAGCACACGCACCCGGGTCAGCTTTGAAGCCGGCATGTACCAACTGGGCGGCAGTGTGGTGCACTTAACCACTGGCGACAGTCAACTGGGCCGGGCCGAGCCAATCGAAGACAGCGCCCGCGTCATCAGCCGCATGACCGATATCGTGATGATTCGCACCTACGAGCAGAGCAAAATAGAGCGTTTTGCCGAGTACTCGCGGGTGCCAGTTATCAACGGCCTCACCAACGAATACCACCCGTGCCAAATTTTGGCTGACGTGTTTACCTACATCGAACACCGGGGCGCGATTGCAGGCAAAACCGTGGCGTGGGTGGGCGACGGTAACAACATGGCCAACACTTGGCTGCAGGCGGCGCACCTGCTTGGCTTTACGCTGCACGTCAGTACACCCACCGGCTACGAAATCGATCCCCGAATGGCTGGCTTGCACGCCCCGGCGTGCTTACGCACCTTCAGTGATCCGCACGATGCTTGCCGTGGCGCCGACCTCGTAACCACCGACGTATGGACCAGCATGGGGTTTGAAGAAGAAAACGAACAGCGGCGCCAAGCCTTTGCACGCTGGTGCGTAAGCACAGACATGATGGCCGTGGCCCACCCCAAGGCGTTGTTTATGCACTGCCTGCCGGCCCACCGGGGTGAAGAGGTAACCGCTGAAGTGATTGACGGCGCGCAATCGGTGGTATGGGACGAAGCCGAGAACCGACTGCATGCGCAAAAAGCGTTGCTCGAGTTTTTACTGCTCGGGCCCCAGTAACAACGGTGCCCCTGCCGTTTCGGCCAAGGGCAGCAAAGCAGTTAAGTTAGCCACCACCCGGTCAGCGCCGGCTTGGCGCACGTCCACCCCAGCGTTGTACCCATAGGGCACCAACCAACACGCAATGCCTGCGGCGCGGGCGGTTTGGGCATCTACCACCGAGTCACCCACGAAGACGGTGTAACCGGCGCGGGCTTGGTGCTGGCGCATCAGTTGTTGCACGCCGGAGGGATCGGGTTTTTTGGTGGGCAAGGTGTCGCCGCCAACCATGGCGGAAAACATCTCCATCAGGCCATGCGCCTGCAGCACGCGGTTGGCAAAGTCGGCTTCTTTGTTGGTTACCACAGCCATGGACACCCCGTGGCGGGCCAGCCCTTGCAGCGTGGCCTGTACCCCATCGTAAAAGGTGCTACGGGTGCCGCAGCGCCGCTGATAAGCCTGACGAAAAATGGCCTGTGCGTCAGCCCAACGGCGGTCTTGAACGGCGGCGTCGGGCGTTATACCCCAGCCATGGCCCAACGCCTTGGCCAACAGCTGCATGGCGCCGTGTCCTATCCATTGCCGAATCGAGGCGTCATCTACACCAGGCAAGTCCATGGCTTGCAGCGTGTCGTTGGTGGCGTCGGCAATTTCGGGCGCGGTATCGAGCAACGTGCCATCGAGGTCGAACAACACCAAATCAAGCGCCACGGCGACGTCGCTCTAGCATACGCCACACAAACGGCGTAAAAATCAATTGCATGGCCAACTCCATCTTGCCGCCAGGCACCACAATCGTGTTGGCGCGTGACATCCAAGCGTCGTGGATCATGCCCAGCAGGTAAGGAAAGTCAATGCCTTTGGGGTTGGCAAACCGAATCACACAAATGCTTTCGTCGGCGGTGGGAATGTCGCGACTGATGAACGGATTGGACGTATCCACCACTGGCACCCGCTGAAAATTCACGTGCGTGTAGCCAAACTGCGGACAAATGTAATGCACGTAGTCGGGCATGCGCCGCAAAATGGTGTCAGTCACCGCTTCGGCGCTGTAGCCACGCTGGGTTTTGTCGCGAATAATTTTTTGTATCCACTCCAAATTAATCACAGGCACCACACCAATCAGCAAGTCGGGGTACTGGGCAATATTGACGGTATCCGTCATGACGGCGCCGTGCAAGCCCTCGTAAAACAAGATATCGGTGTCGGCGGGTAGGTCTTCCCAGGCCGTAAAGGTACCAGGCGGTTGGTTGTAGGGCGCCGCTTCTTGGTCGTTGTGCAAGTACTTGCGGCAGCGGCCGGTTCCGTTGTTGCTGTACGACCGAAACAAGCCTTCCAATTCCTCAAGCAAATTGGTGTCTGGGCCGAAGTGGCTGAAATGGGTGTCGCCGCTGGCCTCGGCCGCCGCTTGGCGGCGTTTCATCTCCGCCCGGTCGTAGCGGTGGAAGCTGTCGCCTTCAATCAACGCCGGGGTTACGCCCTCGCGCCGAAAAATATTTTCAAAGGTGCGGGTCACGGTGGACGTGCCCGCCCCCGACGACCCCGTGATGGCAATGATGGGATGCTGAACCGACATAACTGACTCCCTAATCTCTAAACAGGCCGCGGGCGCTGAACAAGGGCGCACTGTTTTGTGTGATCTGTGTGTCTTGGTGATACGACTCAATGCGCTGGACTTCTTCGGTGGCGCCGAACACCACGCCGATGCGTTGATGCAAGCCCTCGGGTGTCACCTCCAGCATGGGAGCACGCCCGGTGGAGCACGACGCGCCCGCTTGGGTCATGATGAGCGCCATGGGGTTGGCCTCGTACAGCAAACGCAAGCGTCCTGGTTTGGTGGGATCTTTGGTATCTCGCGGATACATAAACACCCCACCGCGCATAAGAATACGGTGCGCCTCGGCCACCATGCTGGCAATCCAGCGCATATTAAAGTCTTTGCCTCTGGGCCCCGCGCTGCCTTGCAGACATTCGTCTACATAGCGCTTGATCGGTGCCTCCCAAAAGCGACTGTTGGAGGCATTGATGGCGAACTCTTGCGTCTGCGCTGGCACTTTCAGATTGCGGTGTGTTAAACGAAACTCGCCGGTGCCAGGCTCCAACGTGAAGCCCTGCACGCCGTTGCCCACGGTTAACACCAACATGGTGGTGGGGCCGTAAATGGCGTAGCCTGCGGCCACTTGCGCGCTGCCGGGCTGTAAAAAATCGTCTTCGGCTACCTCGCGCCGCCCAGACACCACCTCGTCTGGCGCCCGCAAGACCGAAAAAATGCTGCCCACGGACACATTGACGTCGATGTTGCTTGACCCGTCCAGGGGGTCGAATACCAGCAAATATTTACCGCGCGAAAACTGCGCTGGCACCACATAATGCTGCGCCATTTCCTCTGAAACCAGGCCGGCCAAATTACCCGACCACTCGGTGGCGTCGATGAACGTTTGATTGCTCAGCACATCAAGCGCTTTTTGTACCTCCCCTTGAACGTTGGTGTCTCTCGCGGCGCCGGGGTCTTCGCCGGCAAGGCGGCCCAGCGCCACAGCGCGCGCCACCACCTTACAGGCGTTGGCAATGTCTAAAAGCAACCCGTTCAGCGCCCCACTCGCCTGCGGGTAGCGGCGACGTTCTTCAATCAGATACTGGGTTAGTGTCGCCCGTGACAGATGTGGCATGGCAAGTTCAGTTCAATACGTTATGTCTCGGTGGCCCAATGATTCAGTTCGGCCACAGTGACCCCTGCCAAACTGGGTAACACCCGGCGCGCCTGGGCAAAGTCGTGGTGCGCCGTGAATGCGGTGGGAGTGATCACCACCTCGCGCAGGCCCGCGCCACGCGCGGCCTGCAAGCCGTTGCTGGAATCTTCAAACACCACACACGCCTCAGCTTGGATGCCAAGGCGTTGCAAGGTTTGTTGGTAAACCAAGGGATCGGGCTTTTTTTTGCGAGCGGTTGAAGCGTCTTCAACAACGGCAAACCGTTCGCTCCAGCCGTCGCCAATGGCGCGGCGCATCAAGGCTGCGATATTGACTGGGGAGGTGGTGGTGGCAATGGCAAGCTTAAGGTTTTGTTTTAAGGCTTCGTCCATCAGTGCCAACACCCCTGGGCGCAAACCCACGGCGCCATCGTGCACCGCGGCCTCGTAGGCTGCAGTTTTGAGGTCGTGCAGCCGTTGAATCCGCTCTTGCAAGCCACCCTCTAGGTCGGTGACATCGGGGTGTACCTCATGCCAGTAGGCCGTGATGCGCTCTTTGCCACCCGAAATGTCGAGCAAGCGGGTGTAGGTTGGCACGTCCCAATGCCAATCCAGGCCGTCCTCTGTAAACGCCTGGTTGAATGCCTGCCTATGCATTTCTTCGGTATCGGCCAAGGTGCCGTCGACGTCGAATATCAATGCCTTAACAATGTCTTTTGTCATGGGAGCTCTTTTGATGCTTGAAACACGCGACTGGCCAGTATGTCACTGCACTCGATGGTGCTTAGGCGCTGTGCGTCCAGGGTGGTGTCTTGTGCCTGAAACAGCCGACTGGCTTGACGTAGGCGGGCCCGATCCAGCGCGTTGCGCAGGCTGCGGGCGTTGGCAAAGTGCGGTTGCGTCATGCGCTTATTGATGTATGCGCGCAGCACCTCATCGGCGCCCTCGCCCAAGCAGTAGCTTTGCTCTTGCAGCATACGGTGCGCGATGGCCATGAGTTCATCGGCGTCGTAGTCGGGAAAGTCCAAATGGTGGGCAATCCGGGAATTCATGCCCGGGTTGCTTTGGAAAAAAGTATCCATGCGATCTTTGTAGCCAGCCAAGATCACCACCAGGTCGTCACGCTGGTTTTCCATTACCTGCAACAAGATTTCAATGGCCTCTTGACCGTAGTCGCGCTCGTTTTCGGGCTTGTAAAGGTAATACGCCTCGTCAATAAACAGCACGCCCCCCATTGCCTTTTTTAGTACCTCGCGGGTTTTGGGCGCGGTGTGGCCAATGTATTGGCCCACCAAGTCGTCGCGGGTAACCGCCACCAAGTGGCCCTGGCGCACGTACCCCAAACGGTGCAAGATGGCCGCCATACGCAACGCCACCGTAGTTTTGCCGGTACCGGGGTTGCCGGTAAAGCTCATGTGCAAGCTGGGCGACTGGGTTTGCAAGCCGTGTTGGGCACGCAGTCGATCGATGACCAACAAGGCGGCGATATCGCGCACCCGCGACTTCACTGGCTGCAAGCCAATCAGTTCACGGTCAAGCTCGGCCAACACCTCCAGCACCTGTGTTTGACCCAAGGCTTCGGCCACGGTGTGCGCCGGCGACTCGGCCGTCGCCTCAGGTACGGATGGCGCCGCGTCAGAGTCGCCGCGCGTGCCAGGCAAGTGGTACATGGACACCCGATGGCCCCGTTAGTAGCGCTCACCCTCGGGCTTGTCGGTGGCGTAACTGTGAACGGTGTAACGCATGGTGCGGTTGTGCCACTCTTGACGCACCAAACCAAAGCCGGGTTCGTTGGCGGGGCGGTTGACAATAAAACTCATGGCAATCGATTCCACGCCACGCGTTGAATCGAACGCCATGAGTCGAATGTAGTGGCTGGGAAAAGCGTCGCGGCAGGCTTTGAGCTCCATCATGACGCCGGCGGCGTCGCTGAGGTCGAACATGGGCATGCCGAACATTTCCCAGTAGGTGTTGCGTGGATGCGGGTCGTCGGTGTACTCCACACTCCAAGCGTAGCCCTTACCCAAGCCATATTGGATTTGGGTTTGAATTTCAGCGTCGGTGAGGTCGGGCAAAAAACTGAATTGACCTTGGGTAACGCGGCCGGTGGGGTTGGTCATCATGGCAGGATCTCCTTGTGCGCCTGTGGCTTAGGCCACCGACGGGGTGGTGGCGTAGTCGCTGGTGTCGGTGGGTGCGTAGTTGAAGCTCACGTCTTTCCAAGTGTCCAGCGCCTGCTTTAAGGGGGTACAAGACTTGGCGGCGTGTTGCAGCACGTCCATACCCTCGTTGATGAGGTCTTTGCCTTCGTTGCGCGCCTTGACCATGGCCTCCAGTGCGACCCGGTTGGCCACTGCACCGGCTTGAATGCCCGCAGGGTGACCAATGGTGCCACCGCCGAATTGCAACACCACGTCGTCGCCAAACAAGTCGATCAGCTGGTGCATTTGGCCAGCATGAATACCGCCCGAGGCCACTGGCATCACCTTTTTCAGGTCACACCAGTCTTGATCAAAATACAAACCGCGTGGCAAGTCGGTGTGGGTGTAGGCGTCGCGGCAGACGTTGTAGTAGCCCTGAACCGTCATGGGGTCGCCCTCGAGTTTGCCCACGGCGGTGCCCGCATGCATGTGATCGACACCGGCCAATCGTAGCCATTTGGCAATCACGCGAAACGACACCCCGTGCGACTTCTGCCGGGTGTAGGTGCCGTGTCCAGCGCGATGCAGGTGCAGGATCATGTCGTTGCGACGGCACCAGTTGGCCAAACTTTGAATGGCGGGCCAACCCACAATCAGGTCGATCATGATGATGACACTGCCCAACTCTTTGGCCAATTCAGCACGCTCGTATATGTCTTCCATGGTAGCGGCAGTGACGTTGAGGTACGAGCCTTTGACCTCGCCGGTGGCGGCACTGGCTTTGTTAACGCCGTCCATAACGTACAAAAAGCGGTCGCGCCAATGCATAAAGGGCTGGGAGTTGATGTTCTCGTCGTCCTTCATGAAGTCCAGGCCACCTTTGAGCCCTTCGTAGATCACGCGACCGTAGTTGCGCCCAGATAGCCCCAGCTTGGGTTTGGTGGTGGCGCCCAACAGCGGACGCCCGAATTTGTCTAGGCGCTCACGCTCAACAATGAGGCCAGTGGGTGGGCCCTTGAATGTCTTCACCAGCGCCACCGGCACGCGAATGTCTTCGAGGCGAGCGGCCTTGAGGGGCTTGAATGAAAACACGTTGCCAATCAAGCTGGCGGTGATGTTGGCGATGGAGCCTTCTTCGAACAAGATGATGTCGTAAGCCACCCAAGCAAAGTATTGCTCGGGGTTGTTGGGCACCTGCTCCACTTTGTAGCACTTGGCGCGGTAGTTTTCGCAGGCGGTTAAGCGGTCGGTCCAAACCACCGTCCAGGTGGCGGTTGACGACTCGCCCGCCACCGCGGCACCGGCCTCGACGGGGTCCACGCCCTCTTGTGGGGTAATGCGGAACAGGCAAATGGTGTCGGTGTCTTTGGGGATGTAGTCGGGCTGCCAATAGCCCATTTGGCGGTACTTAAGAACCCCCGCGCTGTACCGGGCTTTGGAGTCGGTGATTTGGGTGGCGTCGGTGGTGATGGTGCTCATGCGCAGCCTCCTGTAAAACGATGGATAGACTTTAACAATACCTATACAGTGATGTCTATTTACATTTATTGCATGTTCAATTAAGCTTTTACTTAATGAAAAACGCCACCTTTCGCCAACTGCGTGTGTTCAACGAAGTGGCGCGCCACCTGAATTTCTCTAAAGCCGCCCAGGCGTTGCATCTCAGCCCGCCGGCGGTGACCCAGCAAATCAAGGAGCTCGAGGGCCATGTGGGTCTGCCCCTGTTCGACCGGGTGGGCAGGCGCGTCAACCTGACCACCACTGGGGAATACATGCTGGTCTACGTGCGGCGCATTTTGGCCAC
>Ga0181565_10002311_pt1 | contig 14546 bp, 13 predicted proteins | sample 101ome_16_FD_129661 | JGI IMG/M metagenome (GOLD analysis project Ga0181565, IMG submission 129661) | Coastal salt marsh microbial communities from the Groves Creek Marsh, Skidaway Island, Georgia - 101401AT metaG (megahit assembly) | ecosystem: Environmental > Aquatic > Marine > Intertidal... | reverse complement strand
TAGCGGCCAGCATAATCCCTGGAATAATCGCGGCAGAAAACAAATCGGTGACCGGCACTTCCATCACCGTCGCCATAACCACCAGCATAATTGATGGCGGGATCAAAACCCCCAACGTACCGCCCGCGGTAATCGTCCCTGCCGCTAGCCGCACATCATAGCCGGATTTGTTCATGGTCTTAGCGGCCATAATTCCTAAAATCGTGACCGAAGCGCCCACAATACCTGTGGCGGCGGCGAAAATAGTCGACACAAACAGAACGGCTAAATAAAGTGCGCCTCGCGTGCGGGACAACATCAATTGCACCGACGTAAACAAGCGTTCCATCAACCCCGCTTGTTCCATCATGATGCCCATGAAAACAAACAATGGCACCGCCGCTAACGTCTGTTCCAGCATCACGTTGTTGAATTGCAGGGTCTGAAGGTAGAACACCAGTTTGCCGCCAAATCCCCAAGCGCCAAAGGCAAAGCCAAGGAAAATCAGGGTGAAGGAAATCGGGAAGCCAACAAAAATTGCCAATAACATCACGGCGATCATAAAGACCCCGATCATTTCATTGGAAAACCCGCCAACGCCTTTCAGGCTACCGTCAAAGCCATCACCAAACAGCATCTCAAAATTGAAGACCTGTGGGAATAAACTGTTGCAGAAAATAGCGCCAAGAACGATCACATAAACAGGCAATAAGCGCATCACCCAAGTTTGTATCTTGCCCTTACCGATTTGATGATATGCGCGAAGGAATTCGGCCACGCCTTGCACCATTAACAGCAAAGCGCCCAATGGCATAGCGGTTCGCGCTGGTGCCAGTGGCGCCATCATGGCTGTGTCCATGGACCGTTCCCAAGTCACCCATGCTTTATAGGTATATTCATAAGACACCCAGAAAAAGAACAGCATTGCCGGAAAATAAAACAGCAGATAAAGCGCGCCATCGACAAGCGCTTGTGTTCGTGGCGACCAATTCCGAAACAGGAAATCTGCGCGGATATGAACGCCACGCATCAACGCGTAACCCGCACCCAGCATGAACATCGCGCCTGAAAACATCCGGCTCGTATCATAAGCCCAATCGGTGGGAGCGATAAAAACCTTGCGCGCCACCACCTCATAGATCATCGCGGCGATGACCGGCACCAGCATCAAGCACGTCAATTTGCCCACCCAATTGTTGAGAATATCAATATTACCAACAATTAAGCGCATCAATGGATTCATATCTTCGGGTGTATCCCCAGGCTCTCCGGCTCGACGTTCTGCGATCAACTCGTCAGAAATATCGAGTTCCATTCCATCTTCGTTTTGAGCCATTTGTCTGTCTCCCCAAAAGGGCGGAACATTCCGCGTTTATTTTTATTGCTTCAACAAATTAATAAAAAGAAATGAAATCAAAGGGCCAGGCTTGATGACTGGCCCTTTGAACAATGAGTTACTTCACGCTATCAGCAAACGCTTTGCCGAGTGATGCGTTGGAAGCCTGAGCGCCTGCCCAGAATGGCACTGCAATCTCAGCAAAGTCTTTTTGAGACTGCCATACTTTTGCAAAGAATTCGTTTTCAGCAGCATTCTTTTCAAGTGATGCTTTTGCCGCGTTCATATATGCAGGGAAGTAATCGGCTGGGGTATCGTGCAGAATAACACCATGGTTGTCGGTCAGATCCTTCAGCGCCTTACCGTTTTCATAGATACGGTTTGACATGGACTTTGACAAAGATGCGTTGGCCGCAACTTCAAAAGCCTTTTTCTGATGATCGGTCAGGGAGTTGTAAACGTCCTTGTTCAAGTACAAGTCAGCGTTCACCACAACCTGGTGCAGACCTTGCAGGTAGTAATGCTTCAGCACTTTCTGGAAACCAAACACTGAGTCAGGCTTCGGGCAGCACCATTCCGCCGCATCAATAGTCCCTTTTTCAAGGGCTGGCAGAATGTCACCACCACCCATAGCAACAGAAGCAACGCCAATGTCTTTATAGGTCTGACCTGGAATTCCAGGAGGGGTGCGGAAGCGATACTTGCGGAAGTCTTCCATGGAATTGATTGGCTCTTTGAACCAACCGAGGGCTTCTGGACCTACTGGCTGAAGCATAAAGCCTTTTACGTTCATGCCCATTTCGTCCCACAGCTGTTCGTAAAGTTCTTTACCACCGGCGTATTGGAACCAAGACAGGAAGGCAATGTTGTCGATGCCAACACCGGCACCAGCAACAGGCGAACCAAACAGCATCGCTGCTGGGTGCTTGCCTGACCAATAGTGTGTCCAAGCAAAACCACCTTCAACAAGACCAGCATCAACAGCGTCAAGGGTTTCCGTAACACCGACAACGGCACCGGCTGGCAACACTTCAAACGTCACTTCACCATTTGTCAAAGCCGTAACATCAGCCATGAAGTCTCTCAACATCGCGACTTCGTCAGACTTTGCACCAATCACCGCCTGAACACGAATGTGAACTTCCTTGGCTTGTGCAACACCGGCAACAACCAGTGCAGAAAGACCAAGACCTGCCATCGCGACAGTTTTGGTCATAGATTTAAGATTCAACATCTGTTTCCTCCATTTAACGCGTCTCGTTCAGTGATTTGAACCCGATTGTCGACGCCCAGCAATCCGGTTCTCATTCAACAAATCACTTTACTCTATCCGCCGAAGCGAATTCCTCTACACACCGGCCAGCGGTGCGATAACCTCTAGTTTCACCAACCCTTTATACAGCATCTCAAAGGTCAGATAGATCAGCAGCACCAAGCCAAGCCAGGATAACCACTTATATTTCAACATGATTCGCATGATCAGTTGCGCGAAAAACGCCATCATGGCAATCGCAAGACCAAGCCCAAAAACCAAGAGCGTTACGTTCTCATGCGCAATCGCCGCCACGGCGATGATATTGTCGATCGACATCGACACATCAGCCATCAAAATCGTGATCAATGCCCGGCGGAAACTATTGCTATCGGCGGTTCCAATTTCACCAGTCTCGGCGTTTGTTTGCGCCATTTTGACTTCGGCTTCTTCGGGGCTAGTGGCGTTAAATTCTTTCAAGTCGTTGTAAAACCGCCAACAAACCCAAGCCAATAACGCTGAACCAATCAATAAAATGCCGGGTAATTTCAACAAATATGTTGCGGTCACTGCAAAAACGATCCGCAAGCCTGCCGCCGCCGCCATGCCAAAGAAAATAGCCCGCTGACGGTCTTTTGCCGCCAACCCCGCAGCAGCCATGCCAATGACCAACGCGTTATCACCCGAAAGAACGATATCGACGAACACAATCTGGATGATATCAATAATGATTTCCATCATGCCACGTTATCCTCAAGAATCATAGCCGCCGCTTTTTCGCCAATCATAATGGCAGGAGCGTTGGTGTTGCCGGAGGTGATGATCGGCATGATCGACGCGTCTGCCACCCGCAAACCCGAAAGCCCCCTCACCCGAAGCCGTTCATCAACCACCGCCATGTCATCTTGCCCCATCTTGCAGGTGCCCGTGGGGTGATAGATCGTGGTCGAATGACTCCGCGCCCAATCGAGCAACAAATCATCATCATTGTCGTTGATGCCATCGCCGGGGGAGAATTCTTCTGTGATCATTGATTTCACCGGGTCTGTCCGGCAAATTTGACGGGTAATCTTCAACCCGCGGACAAGGGTATCGCAATCGGTTTTTGTTGATAGGTAATTGGGGTGTATCGCTGGATAATCTGCCATGGACGATGATTTCAGCGCTATATGCCCGGTGCTTTCTGGGCGCAATTGCAGAACCGATGCGGTGAAGGCAGAAAAACGATGGGGGCCATCGGCGGGATTATCCGCGCTAAACGGTTGGATATGAAACTGAATGTCCGGGCGGTCGAGCGCAGGATCAGATTTCAAAAACCCAGTCCCTAATGACGCCGCCATGGCCATAGGCCCTTGGCGGGTGAAAGCATATTGAATGGCCATGCCCATGAGTTTGAAGATATTACGGCTGTCGGTATTGATCGACCCGCTGGTGCATTTGTAAACCGGGCGCGCTTGCAAATGATCTTGCAGGTTTTTGCCCACCCCTTTTAAGTCATGGACGATAGAGATGCCGTGGGTTTTTAGTTCTTCCGCATCGCCAATCCCAGAAGTCATCAGCAATTGCGGCGAAGCAATCGCCCCTGCCGACAATACCACTTCTCTTGATGCCATCATCGCCACCGGCTTGCCCTTGATCGTCGCGGCAACGCCAGAGGCGCGTTTGCCATCAAAGATTAGCCCGGTGGTCATGCAGTTTGTGATGATATCGAAATTCGAGCGATGGCGAGCAGGCTTGAGATAAGCCACCGCCGATGAACAGCGCAGGCCATTTTTCATGGTCATTTGAAAACATCCAACGCCTTCTTGATCGCCGGCATTGTAATCAGGATTGCGCTTATACCCGGCGTTAACCGCGGCATCCACCCAAGCGTTCACCACATCCCGTTCGACTTGATTTTCTGAGACGTTTAAGGGGCCGCCTATGCCACGATCATCATGGGAAGTTCCTTCCCAGTTTTCGGCTTTCTTAAAATAAGGCAAGACCTCATCCCATCCCCAGCCTTTATTGCCCAATTGCGCCCAATGCTGAAAATCTTCGGCTTGACCGCGAACATACAAAAGCCCGTTGATCGACGATGACCCGCCTAAGACTTTGCCGCGCGGCCATTTGATGGATCGGCCATTTAACCCAGGGTCAGGCTCAGTTTGATAACACCAATCTGTATTCGGATTGCCCATGGTGCGGAAATAACCAATGGGAATATGAATCCATGGATAAAGGTCGCGCGACCCCGCCTCAAGCAAGGCAACGCGAAAACGGCGGTCTTCGCTCAACCGGCTTGCCAAGGCACAACCGGCAGAACCAGCGCCAACGATGATGAAATCATAGTTCAACGTATCCAAGGGCTATTTTCCTTGTAAAACTCATGAAAACAAAAATTATTGACATAATATTCATTTTTTGAGACTTTTAATCTCATAATTATGTTTTCACGATTCGGATGACTTGACAAGCGAAATATCAAACCATGGCGAGAACCCCTGAAAAATTGATATCTTTGGCGTCAGATGAATCGGATGATTCCAATAAAACACCGCCGAATCTTCGGATGCTGTCCATCATCAGTTTGCTGGCGACACAGGGCCAACCGATGAGCATTCAGGATATGATCAACCATTTGGGTTGGCCAAAACAATCCTTGCATCGGCTGGTGCAGTCTTTGGTGGATAACAGGTATCTGGAACGCCAAGGGCGCCGTTATAGCCCATCCAAACAATTGTCGAATATGGCCAATGGGATTTTGCATTTTGCGCCTAATCTTCACGCTCGTCATCGAATTCTGACGCAGTTATCCGCCGATAGCGGTGAGACGGTCAATTTCGTGATGCCCATGGAAGACGGCATGACTTATGTTGATCGCGTGGATACCAATTGGCCGTTCCGTATCCTTTTGCCCATTGGCTCTTCTGTGCCGTTTCATTGCACCGCCAGTGGAAAGACTTATCTTGCTTCCATAAGAGGCGATCAACGCCGCCGCTTTCTGGCAGGACTCACCCTTGACCAGCACACCGAAAACACCCATACCAGCACCGCGACCTTAGAGACGGAATTAAAAGTGATCCGCCGCCAAGGCTACGCGCTTGATGATGAAGAATTCTTTGACAATATGTACGCGATTGCGGTGCCGGTTTTTGACCTCCAAGGACGATTTCACGCGGCGCTTGCGACTCACGGCCCTAAACAGCGCTTCAACAAAGATCAGGCCATGGCGCTCGTGGATCGCCTGAAAGATTATTCCGCACAAATCACCGCCCTTACCTTTGCTTCCCCCACTCAAGATGATCGCCGTGATGCAGATTTTTGATCAGATCATTAATGACCGCGGCTCCAAATACGCGGTTTCAGGTGGCGTCGTCAAAACCAAAGAAGACGCCCAAGCCATGGTCAAAACCTTGAAAAAAGAGAAGCGTTTTGCGCGCGCCACTCATAACACTTGGGGGGTGATCCTCAGCGATGGTGGCGCCATCAAAAACGATGATGGTGAAGGTGGTGCGGGCATGGTCATCATTCGGATGCTGGAACGGGCAGATTTGAAAGATCATCTGATTATCGTCACCCGCTGGTTCGGTGGCACGCAACTGGGCGGCGATCGCTTTCGGCGGGTGCAGGACAGCGTTGCTTACTATCTTGATCATTATAAGGATCAACCATCATCATGACCATGTCCCAGCCTATTCTTTGGTCTTTTCGGCGTTGCCCTTATGCCATGCGCGCACGTTTGGCCATCCAATCAAGCGGCGTTGCGGTGCATTTGCGGGAAATCTTACTGCGCGACAAACCGCCGGAATTTATCGCTGACAGCGCGAAAGCCACCGTGCCTGTCCTGAAACTGCCTCATGGAGAGGTGATCGAAGAAAGCCTTGACGTGATGCGTTGGGCGCTTGCCCAAAATGACCCTGAAGATTGGCGAGCTATTTTTGAAGATGACCCCCAATTCGCCGCTACGTTTTTGACCGAATTGGATGGCGCGTTCAAAACCGCGCTTGACCGTTACAAATACGCCAGCCGCTATGACAATGGCCAAGAAGATGCTTTTCATCACCGCGCCATCGGCGTTGATTTTCTTGAGCGGATTGATCAACGCTTGAGTCAACAGCCTTACCTTTCAGGCTCAAAATCTGGTTTTCTTGATTTCGCCAGCCTGCCATTTATTCGGCAATTTCGCATCGCTGATCCGGATTGGTTCGATCAGCAAGACTGGACGCATTTACACCCGTGGCTAACCGATTTTCTTCAATCTCAACGCTTTGCTGGAGTGATGAAAAAATACAAACCCTGGGCCGAAACCGGCGGCGATGGCCTTTGGCCTTGGTGACGTTTTTTCAGTATCTGATAGGGAAATTGCGTAAAAAATTACCTTAAAACCTATCTAAATAGATAGGTCGAGGGGATGCAGATTAAGATGGATTCATCATCGCCGTGATTTGATCCTGATACGCGAAAAACGCCCCCAGCCCGCCGGTATGGACATAACATACCCGCGCGCCTTGAGGGATCACCCCCGCCTTGACCAATTCTGGCACCGCGGCAAAAGATTTTGCCGTATAAACCGGGTCTAGAATCAAGCCTTCATGCCGCGCCATCAATTGCATAGCGGCTTGCGCCACTGGCCCCATGCGGCCATAGCCCGGCGCCAAAGCCCCATCCCAAATATCAATTGCATCCGCCGTGAGCGTTAGGGATTGCCCTGTCATGCTCTGAAACGCTGCCAGCATCGTGGTGATGCGCTGCAGTTGCAAGGCTTTCGCGCGCCGCACGCAAGATCCAATAACATGGGTGGACGTGCCGGCAAATCCTGCGATCAAGCCGGTATGCGTCATGCCGCTGCCAGTGCCGGTGACCACCAGATCAAAACCATCATCTTCAGCCATGATCTCGCGCGCTGCGTCTTGATACCCTAAAGCGGCGATAGGGTGATCGGTCTTCCCTAAGGGAATAACAAAAGGTTTTGCCCCTTCTGCGCGAAGCGCTTCAGCACGATCATAGAGCGCTTTATCAGCGCCATCTTCATCTTCACCCACGGGGAAATGCAGAACTTCTGCACCCAGAATTTGGCTCAACAAGACATTGCCTGATTGCAGATAAGTCGCTGAAGGATTGGCAACACGGCTTTCCAATTGGACAAAGGCTTTGAGGCCAAGTTTCGCGGCAAATGCCGCCGCCAATCGAGTGAAATTAGATTGCACCGCGCCGGTGATTAATATTGTATCCGCGCCTTCGGCCAAGGCTTGGCCAAAATAATAATCCAATTGCCGGGTCTTATTGCCGCCAAAACTCACCCCCGCAAGATCATCACGCTTAATCCACAGGTCGATCTTGAGATGATCCGACAGGCGATCAAGGCGTTCCAACGGAGTTGGACGGGTCATAAACCCCGCGCGCGGAAATTCAGGCATCTTAAGACTCCCCTTGCTGGCGAAGATGGCGGCGGGTGCGGCGAATGATGGCAAAAACAATCGCGCCCACCACCGGCACGGCCACGGCTTTGATTACATCCAATTCGGCGCCCCAAGATTCCAACGGCAAGCCCTTGGCCATATACCCCACCAGCCCAACACCATAATAAGTCAAGGCCGCAATCGACAAGCCTTCGACGGTTTGCTGAAGCCGCAATTGCGCTTGCGCCCGGCGATCCATGGATTGCAATAAATCACGGTTCTGTTCCTGGATTTTCATTTCAGTTTGGGTTTGAAGCAATTGACCGGCACGTTCAATGCGATTGGCCAAACGATCAAGGCGGTTGGAAAAGGCTTCACAGGTTTGCATCGCCGGGGTCATGCGACGCTCAATAAATCCTTCAATGCCCTGATAGCCGGGCAAGTAACTTAATTTCAAATCAGCCATCCGAGATTCGAAGACTTGGCGATAAGCCTTGGTGGCGGCCATACGATAGAGCGTGTCAGCGTATATTTCTTCCACCCGCGCCGAGAGCGTCGACAAACTTTTGACCATTTTTGAAATAGATCGTTGCCCACTCCCCTCACCTTTGCCTTCCCCTTTAATGGTCTTTGACAAATCACGCGTGAGGCTGGTCAGATTGGCTGCAAGATCAGACAACCCGCCACTGGTTTCTTGAGCCTTGGCAAAACCAAGCATGGAAAGAAAACGGTATGTTTCCATTTCCACCACGCGTTGCACCATCCGTCCAAGGCGCGGCGCGCTCATGCTGTGGTTAAAGATGACCGCGCGGCAAAACCCGCGATCATCACCAGCAAAACTGATCATCAATTGCCCCGCGCCATCATCAATCAAATCCGACGGGGCGGCGCGGCTGGCCAAAAGCCCCCTTGCCTTATCTTCGTTAAAGCGCGGCGACGGGCGACCACCAACTTCCAGCCAAATGGCATGGAATAACGGGGCAGGCACGCCATCAATGAAATCAAACGGCAGATGCGAGAGCGCCGTCATGTCAAACGCATGAGCGGCAAGACCTGTTTTGACCATTAGCCCATCTTCGATGATGCTGATCGACACAAATTCGGTATGACGTTCGACCTTCAACCCAAAGCCCGATAAATCCCGGTGAATGTATTTGCTGTCCTTTGGCATGGGGGGCTGATCCGCCGCTTTTAAGTAGCGGTTGACGTATCGAATGAGCGCCGCGTCATCGCCGCGATCCGCAAGATAAACGAAGCGGATAAATCGCCCCGCGCCGCGAAAATCCGAAAAACTGCGGGCGTGCACTTCATCAAGCAATCGTTGGCGGAGCGGATGATCGCGCATATCACCTTCCTTCGAGGCTGAGATCAGGGGCTTGAGCCATTATCCTAGCCTATATCCATAAGGGGTAAAAGGCCTAGGCTTTATCACCAGCCGGGATCAAAGAAAATTTTGGCCGCGAATAGCGGCGATCACCGCATCGGTCACGTCGCGGGTATTGGCGGTGCCGCCAACATCAGGCGTCTTTATGCCCGCGTCACAAACCGCATCCACCGCCGTCATCAATCGCGCTGCCGCATCACCACGCCCAAGATGCTCAAGCATCTGCGCGCCAGTCCAGAACGTTGCCACAGGATTGGCGATGCCTTTGCCCGTAATGTCAAAAGCAGAGCCGTGAATTGGTTCAAACATAGATGGGAACCGGCCTTCCGGGTCAATATTCGCGGTTGGCGCAACACCAAGACTGCCCGCCAAGGCACCAGCAAGGTCTGACAAAATATCAGCGTGCAGGTTGGTGGCGACAATTGTATCCAGGGTTTCAGGATGCAGGGTCATACGCACCGTCATGGCATCAACTAAAATCTTATCCCAAGTCACATCGGGAAATTCCTTGGCGACTTCAGCGGCGATTTCATCCCACATTACCATGCCGTGACGCTGCGCGTTTGATTTCGTCACCACCGTCAGGAATTTGCGAGGGCGAGATTGCGCCATCCGAAACGCATAACGCATGATCCGCGTGACGCCAGCGCGGGTGAAAATGGCGACTTCCGTGCCGACTTCTTCCGGCATGCCGCGATGCGCCCGACCGCCACTGCCAGCGTATTCGCCTTCAGAATTCTCACGAATGATCACCCAATCCAGATCACCGACATCAACATGACGAAGTGGTGATTGCACGCCAGGGATGATCCGCGTTGGGCGGACATTGGCGTATTGATCAAAACCTTGGCAAATCGGCAAGCGCAATCCCCAAAGCGTTACGTGATCCGGCACATCGGGGGCGCCAACCGCGCCGAAATAGATCGCGTCAAACGGCTTGAGCTGCTCCAACCCATCTTCAGGCATCATCACGCCATGGCTTTTGTAATAATCAGAACCCCAATCAAAATGCGTCACGTCAAAACTCAGATCGCCCATCTGTTCGCCCAAAGCGGTGAGGACATCAAGGCCTGCGTTAATGACTTCGGGGCCAATCCCATCAGCAGGAATGGCAGCAATTTTGAATCGAGACATGGAAAAGACTTTCTTTGAATTGAAATTTGGCGATATCATAACGTTGATAAAAATTGTTTCAACAGGATATATCGCATAAACCCTAATGTTTCAGGCAATTGATGCGGTGATGATCAGATGAATAAAGATTTGCTTTCGATGCAGGAAACCATCGCTCATTTGCAGGCGGAAATCGCGAGCATGAATGATGAAATTTACGCCCAGCAACAAGACATCACGCGATTAAAGGCGCAGGTTATCCACCTCAATGGACGCATCAAATCCTTGCAGGATGGGGATGGCATCCTCAACCCTGAAGACGACCAACCGCCGCCGCATTATTGATCATGGCGCGCCCCTCTTCCAAACACCGGCGGCATCACCAATCCCGGCGTAATGCTTCGCCTCAACGCCAAGATGATCTTTCGGGTTTACCGCCGCTTGAAGTGACCATCGCTCGTCTTGGCGATCAAGGTGATGGCATAGCGCAACCTAACCTTTCCTCAACAACAGACGAGGTCACGGTCTATGTGGCGGGAAGTTATGTTGGCGATCGGTTGATGGTCGCCCCGCTCAAGCAAACACGGCACGGGGTTGAAGCGGTTATCAAAGAGGTGTTGACGCCATCGCCTGATCGCAAGCCAGCGGCTTGTCGGGTGGCTAGCGCTTGTGGTGGCTGCCAGTTCCAAACTATGAAAGACGCGGCTTATGGCGCTTGGAAAGAGCAGATGGTCAAGGGGATTTTATCGCGAGCAAGCGTAAACCCAGAAGAATGGCGCCCGACCTTCACCGCGAATTATTGCAATCGTCGCCGCGCTCGTTTTGCCTTTCGGCGGCTTCAGAATCAAGTTATTTGCGGCTTTCGAGGCCGTCAAAGTCATCGCATCACTGGCTTAGATGGTTGCGTCATCCTCCATGACGACTTGTTGAAAGGATTGGCTTATTTGACCGAAAAGATGCTGGTCACGTTAGCGGCAGGTGCGGCTGGGGAAGCAGAGGTCACCCGCGCCGATAATGGCCTTGATGTGGTTTTGAAGTTTGACAAAGGCGCCGAGTCCTTAAGCCCTGCTGAGATCACCGCCTTGGTGAGCGCCGCCAGCCATAGCCCCATCACCCGTCTTTCCATGATGAATTCCAGCCATGGCGCCGAAAAAACATTGCTTTATCAGCGCGACGAACCTGTGATCACTTGGCAATTGCCAAAAGATGTGGGGCGTGATCACTTGACCGTGGCGATCACCGCAGGCGGTTTTTTGCAAGCTGATCCTGACGCGGAAATGATGATGCAGGCTGATGTCTTTCATGCACTGAAAGACTTTCCCAATGTGGTGGATTTATTCGCGGGTTGCGGAACGTTAAGCCTGCCGCTTTTGATGCACCCCTCACCCTCTCAGCGTTTATTGGCGGTGGATTCCAATACCGAAGGGCTGATGGCCTTACAAGCAACGGCGAAGGCTTATGGTCAGCATCGCGTGCGAACCGAGACCCGAAATTTGTTCAAAGACCCGTTAACCGCAAACGAATTAAGCGGCTTTGACGCGGCGATTATTGATCCACCTCGGGCGGGCGCGGCGGCGCAAATCTTGACTTTAGCCACAAGCGGGATCAACCGCATTGTGATGGTATCGTGCAATCCCATCAGTTTCGCGCGTGATGCTCGGGTTCTTATTGACCATGGCTATCACTGCCGATGGATACGAATGGTGGATCAGTTTTTGCTGACTTCACACGCCGAATTGGTGGCTGAATTTGATAAAGACAATTAGTGGCAGGCTTTGCCTAACGCTTTAAGGCGCCAGTAGTTATAGGGCAAGGGCGCAAGGAAGCCAGCCGTCAACATGAATGGCAAAACCCACCACGTCAGCACAGCACCGCCAGTCAGCATCACATCAGTAATGTTCATCGCCGCTTCCATGGCAATCATGGAAATCAACGACATCCCGATGGCGGTTCGAAACGCAAGTTTTAATGCCATTTGCCGGCTTAGAATAATCGTTTCCAAGAGGATAGACGTCATTAAACCATTGAAAATCGCCAACGACATGATGAACCATACGGGCATTTGAATGCCGCTAAATTGGAAATAAGCAATCGTGCCAAAATCACCAATTGAACACCCAATCAAACACCACATGGTGTTGTAAGATGCCCGCCGCCATGTGTGACGACAAAACCAATTGATTGATAAATGTTGGGTCATGGTTGCCATGACTTTTCTCCTTTGAGGCGGCTCTATCCATCCGCAAAACTCAAGTGCTTGTTAACATATAATCACAAAAAATGACCAAAAAAGAGCAAGGTATTATTTTCTTTGTTCGGCTTGGGCGCGTTGATATTGGGCTTTCGTGATTTGATACAGCTCCATCCCGGCTACTGTTAAGGCATAGAAAAACGTGAATTGATCAAGCAATTGTTCAAAAAACAACTCGTCTTGGTCTTGGTGATGTTTTGGGGCAGGTTCCATCGGCGTCACGGTCAGAAAAGTAAACTTGCCTCATTTTACCATAAAACTGCAAAAAAATCATGCCTCCCCCTTGCTTACCGAGGCTGGGCTTTATATTAAGCCTACTTAGAAAGGGGTTATTATGAGCAACACAGATGATTTTGGTTTTGGCACGCAGATTCGCAAATCGCCTTATTTTGACGCAACGGTGAAATGGGGCGCTCAAGGCTTTTCCGTTTACAATCATATGTATATCCCTCGTGATTTTGGTGATCCTGAAGCAAATTTCTGGAATTTGGTGAACACTGCCATCCTTTGCGATGTTGCCGTGGAACGACAAGTGCAAATCACCGGGCCAGACGCCGCTCAATTTGTTCAGTTATTGACGCCGCGCGATCTCAGCAAAATGGCGGTGGGGCAATGCAAATATGTGCTGATCACCAATGCCGAAGGCGGAGTAATCAACGATCCAATCCTGTTGCGGCTTGAAGAAAAAAAATTCTGGATTTCTTTGGCTGATAGCGATGTGTTGCTTTGGGCGCAAGGCGTGGCCACCCATGCCGGCCTTGACGTGCAGATTTGTGAGCCTGATGTCTCGCCGTTGCAATTGCAAGGCCCTCGTTCCATGGACATTATGAAAGCCTTGTTCGGCGACGAGATTGCCAGCCTTAAATATTATTGGTTGCGGCAGGAAAACCTTAATGGCATCCCGGTTGTGGTCTCACGCACGGGTTGGTCGAGCGAATTGGGTTATGAAATCTATTTGCAAGATGGCAGCCAAGGAACAGCGCTTTGGGACATGATCATGGAGGCGGGCAAGCCGTTCGGCCTTAAGCCGGGGCATACGTCTTCCATTCGCCGCATCGAAGGCGGGATGCTGTCTTACCACGCGGATATGGATATCAACACCAATCCTTTTGAATTGGGTTTGGATCGCTTGGTGGCGTTAGACGCCCGCCATGACTTTATCGGGAAAACCGCGCTTCAGGCCATCAAAGCCAAAGGCATCACCCGCAAACAGGTTGGGTTGGTGATAGATGGAGAACCGATGAAAGGCCCGAACACAACCTTTTGGGCGCTCAACCATAACTCAAAGACGGTCGGCAAAGTGACCTCGGCGGTTTATTCCCCAAGGCTTGAACAAAATATTGCCCTTGCCATGGTCGATGTGAATTCAGCCGAGATCGGCACAGAATTGGCCGTGATCACCTCCACCGGCGAGCGGCAAGGCGTGATTGTTGAAAAGCCTTTTTATGATCCTAAAAAGCAGATCACCAAAGCCTAAAGCCATTAAGGTCTAAACTCGTTCGCCTTTAGGAGATCGCGATCACCCCGCCCATGCCCGCGGCGTGGTGTTCCAGCATATGGCAATGAAACAGCCATAGCCCAGGGTTATCCGCGATGAAAATCAAATCTGCCTTTTCCCCCGGCTCCATTAAATAAGTGTCGCGCAAGACCAGCTTGGGCGCGGCGCCAAATTCTTTGGACGCCACCCAAAAATGATGGCCATGGAGATGCATGCCATGCTGCCAGCGGGAGTCATTCCAGACTTCCAGCACCACGACATCGCCCAGCGAAAGGTCAGCCAAGGTTAAATCATAGCCGCCAACCTGACCGTTAAACGCCCATAACTTGCCTTCATTCTGCGCCAGATCACG
>Ga0181565_10002292_pt1 | contig 14600 bp, 11 predicted proteins | sample 101ome_16_FD_129661 | JGI IMG/M metagenome (GOLD analysis project Ga0181565, IMG submission 129661) | Coastal salt marsh microbial communities from the Groves Creek Marsh, Skidaway Island, Georgia - 101401AT metaG (megahit assembly) | ecosystem: Environmental > Aquatic > Marine > Intertidal... | reverse complement strand
TTTATCGTTCGGTCGTGCGAGCACGAAACCGCGCGGTTCGTTTCCCACGGGCAGAACCGAGCCGCGCACACCTTATCCGCGTGACCGGTCATCGTGTGCCGCACGCGGCCGGTGGCGGCGTCCCACAGACGCACCGCGCGATCCGTCCCGGCGCCGAGGACGCACATGTCCCCGCCGCCGTCGCCGGAGATGTCCACGTCGAGCAGCGCACCGGTGGCGCCGACGAGGCGCTCGGGGCCGGTGGGCTGGCCGGTGCCCGCGTCCCACAGCGCGACGATCTTATCGTCGCCCGCGGTCGCGAGCACGTCCCCGCCCGGGGTGAACGCGAGGCGATGCGTGCCGCCGGCGTTGGCGCGAATCGCGAGGCGCTTTCTCGCGGGGAAGTATCCGCCGCGGGGACCGCCCGTCAGATTCATCTTCTCGAGGTTGACCATGCTCGCGGCGGACGCGGCGGAGAGGTCCGACGCACGAGCGCGCATCTCGCCCTCCTTCTTCTGCCGCCGCAAGTCCTCGTACAGGTCGTTGATCTCGTTCATCTTCTCCGCCTCCTGCATCTTCATCTCCATGATGCGCTCCACGAGGTTGGCATTCTCGGCTTCCAACTTCTCCGCCCTCGCGAGCGCCTCATCCCTCCCGGCCAAACGCGCCTCAGCCTCCGTCGCCGCAGCCTCCGCCGCGGCGCGCGACAGCTCGAGCTCCGCCTCGAGCGTCGAGCCTCGCGCGCGCGCCTCGTCGCGCTCGCGCTCGGCGACCGCGAGCGCTTCCTTCGTCGCAGCCACCTCCGCCTCAGCCTCGGCCACCTTTTCCTTCGCCGCGATGACCTGCTGAGAGCTGTCCGCGTGCTGCTTGTAGCTCGCCGCGAGCTCAGCCTGAAGCTCGGCCACGCGCGCGGACTGCTCCTGCGCGGCGGCGCCCCTCGCCGCGGCCTCGCTGGCGGTCTTGAGGTTCGTCTCCGCCGTCTCTTTGCCCTCGCTGAGCTCCGCGTTTTCCCGCTGGAGCGCGTTCACCCGCTCCTGCAGAGCTCGCGCCTGACGCTGCGCCGCCGCGTGCGCCTCGAACACCGCGCGGAAGGCGCCCACCTCCAAGCGGTTACGCGCCTGGACCTTGGCGAGCAGGCTCGCCGCGGTGTCCCCCGGCGGAAGGAGAGAAGGGGCCTCCATCGTCCCTGCCACCGCGAGGGACTTTTTGACCAGTGCCGGCTCGCGTCGTGACGTTTACTGACTTCGAAGGTAAAATCACACTTCGTCGTTCCACCGTGGCGCGGGGCACAGACACGTGAGCGCGACGTGGAATCATGCCCACCGTTCAGGAGGTCGAAGAGCTGCTCCGCACCGCCTTGGAGGCGCAAGACGTGGTGGTGACGGACATCAGCGGAGAGTGCGTTTCTCGACGACCGAGCCGGCCCACTCCCAGATCCGCGCGTGCCCTCCCCCACACCGAACCTCTCTGACACGCTCCTTCGCCGTCCCCGTCCCCTTCCCTCTTGCACGTCTCAGTTGCGGAACGAGCTTCGAGGTGGGCGTCGTGAGCAGCAAGTTCCAAGGTAAGGCCGTGCTGGCGCGACACAGGCTCGTTCATGGAGCGCTGGACGCGGTCATGAAGGACATTCACGCCCTCAGCATCACGTCGGCCAAGACGCCCGAGCAAGCCGCCCAGGCGGCGTGAACCCCGCGGGAGCGAGGTGTCGATGACGAACGGCGCGCGATTGGGGTTACGAGTCGATGGAATCGAACGTATCATTCTAGATATGACATCATCGTCACCTCCTCCACGTCACGCTCTAATACGCGCACGTGGCGGCGGTCTCCGGCGGGGTCGCTAGAGATGGTACGTGTGCACCTCGCAGTTTTTCAGGCTCCGGTTCCCGCCCACCAGCTCCTTGAAGAACGTGGAGTGTCCGAAGACGACGAACACCTTGTCCTCCCTGCTCATGAGCCAGTGCCGGAACTTATCGACGCGCTCCTTAAACTTCGCCGTCGGCTCGTGCGACATGAACTGCTGCCGCTCGGCGTCGTTCGGTCGGTGCGTCTGGTTGTACCACCACACGTCGCCCGGAAGCCTCGATAACCCGAGACCGAGCAGCGGAAACTCGTTCATCAGCACGCCTTTGCACCTCCCGATATCCCCCGACGTGGCGAGCTTTTCGGTGAGGTGCGGGTGCACGATGACCCTCTCCCCCCAGCACGACATCTCGTTGGCGTCCAGCTCGAGCGTCTCTGAGGGCGACGCGCCGACGGCGGGCGTCCCGAGCTCGCGACGCTCCGAAGAGCCGCCGCCGCCGCGAGGCGGCCCCCGCGTCGGCGCCGGCGTCTTCTCATCGCCGCTCGGAAGCTTCTCCGAGAAACGGCTGCACTCACCGCCGAGGAGCACGCCGAGACCCGCGCCGCCGCCGCCGTCGGGCTCAGGCGCGGGAGCGGGCGTGGTCCCCACCGTGGCTTCCACGTCCGCGTATCCGTTTTCGTCGCTCGCGCGGGCGCCCCCGCCCGCGCCGCCGCGACCCTCGCCTCCGAGCTCCCGCCCGCCTTGCGACAGCCTACTCCTGCTGCGCCCCGACGGCGGCGGCTTCCCGTCCGCCCCGCCCTTCCCAGACCCGCCCGCCGCCGCCTCTTGCATCGCGGCACCCTTCCGCTTCTGCATCGCCATCACCTCGAGGCTCGACTTGTATCCGTGCACGCACGTCTCCATCGCGCGAGTCAACGGCGACGTGACCCACACCGCGTCTTTCGGGAGCTTGGCTAAAAACGATCCGAGGCCCTTCGCCTGCCTCACCCCAAGCTTCGTCAGCGGCGCGTCGAAGATGTTGGGCTCGTCCCACGAACCTGGGCCGCTGATGGCCTCGTTGTACGTGCTCTGACCGTGCCGCACGAGGTGCACTACTTTGCGCCCGCGCACGAAAATCGGAAACAGCCGGCTCTTGTGGGTGAGCTCCAACGCCGCAACCTCCTCCACCGTGCTCGGCATCGAGCTGCGTCCATCGCTGAGCGTGCTCTCCGACCGCTGCAGCGAGCTCGCGAGCTCATGACCCGGGGACATGATGTATTGAGACCCCCCTAACTCCCCGGGGCTGAGCGTGATGTCGTTGCCACCGAGGGAGTCCATCCGTCGGTGTCGGTGGCTCGGAGTGTTCTCAATCGCCAACGGCGCCTGCGCCACTGCGCGAGGATCGAACGCCTCGTCACCCTCCTTATCTTCCGGCTCGGGCGATCCGATGCGAGGCCCGCCGTCGCGTTTAACCCTGTGATACGTGGGATAGAGAGAGAGACGTCAGTGCTTCGACGGGTTGGCTCGGATTCGAACGACGCGTCGCGGGCGGAGAGCTCGGTCGGGAGACACAAGTTTGAGTTCAAAACGCGAGCGAATTTTTAAGCATCGCGATATCGGGAGGGAACGCGGAGGCTGAGGGTGACGAGAGGCGTCCATCGCGCACCTGTCCTGCTCGGCGGAATCCATGTTGAGGTTGTCGAACGATCGCTTGCGCTGAATGTGAAAGCCTGCGAGCGGGGATGGCGGTGAGGGGAGGGTTCGTCTCAGATCCGAGAGTACGCACGAAAGAACGTCTCCGCAGCTGCTGGGAGGGCCGTTGTTCGCCGAGGCGAAGTGCGGGAGCGACGCGAAGGACGCCGCTCTCAGGACGCCGCGGGCTCGAATAGCGTTCGTCAGGGGTTGAGGGCTCGCACACACCTGGCGTGACGCCGGGGGTGTGTCTCTGCGGCGAATCGTGCGCGTGCTCCGCGTGGTGCGGCAAGGCATCCCCGCCCACGACGGACGGGGGGTACCCCGCGGCTGTTCTCTCCTCATGGTCCACCGACGCGAACTCCTCGCGGGGGCGCTTAGACCCCAGCGATGAGCGATGAGGGTTCATGGCACCTATTACTTCCGATCGAACGGCGTCTCCCCGCCCGTCTCGCCCGAGGAGCTGGCGCTGCTCTCCCCGTTCCCAACGGCGCGCCGGTGTGCGAGCGCGACGCTGCTCGAAAGTCTCAAAGTTGTACAACGGCTTTCTCCTGAAACGACGGTTTGTGGCGAGGCCCCGCTTCCCGGCTTGTTTTTGCGACGTCTACTCCTCATCACTTCCCAACGCGTCCCACACGTCCCCCACATAGCCAAGCCCTCCCGGGCGCAGAGCTGTCATGTCGTCGGCGACCGTGAGTCGCACCGCGTGTGCTCGCGTCTTTCGCCACCTCGAGCGAAGGTTCTTCGCGGACAAGGCCGGAACGGGACACGAAGCGATGCGCGGACTCCCTGAGAGTCGCCAACCGATCGTGGAGGAGGAGTCCCTTCCGGCGACGGAGGAGGAGCTATCGCGGCGTCGCGCGTCGGCCTTGCGGCGGTGGCTCGAAAACGAGATGGGCGAGGAACGCGCCGCACTCACGGCGTTATTGGCGAAGCACGGCGTGAAGCTTCGAGGCGGGGCCGAGGAGGCGAAGTCGTTCGTGGACGAGCTGCTGGAGTGGAAAGCGGAGGGGTTGATGGCGTTGGCGGAGAAGGAACCGAAATAGTGGCGGTGGTGTAAATCTTCAGAATTTCGAACCGTCGTCTCACCTCGCCCCGCGCGCGCTTTTGGAGTTGAGGGCGAGGTCCGAGGCGGGGAGCGGTGATGCTGGAAGAAGAGGAGAGACCGTCGGAGAGCGGTCCGGCCTCTCCTGCGGAAGCCTCTCCCAGCACGGACCCGGCTCAGAGATGGAGCGAAGATGACGATTCGGGCACCGAGGGTGACGCTCGAGCGGCAACGGACGACGGCGTTCCGCTCGCTCGTACCCACGCTGGACAACTGTTAGCGCTCCGCGAGTCTCTCACCGAAAAGGAACTTCAGCTGTTGGAGATGCAGCAGGCGCAAATCGGGGCTTTGAACGCGAGGGATGAGGCCATGGCGGCTGCGGAGCAGGTCTCGAGCAAGATACGTGAGATGCGAGCTGAGCTGAAAGCGGCCCGCGAAGCTGCTGAGACTGCTCGCGCGGAGTCGAGTGAGTATCGCGAGAAGTGGATGGAGGAGAAGCGGGCGAGCGCGACGGCCGAAGCTGTCGCGGAAAAGGCTCAGGAGTTGGTCGCCGCTTGTCGAGAAGAGCGCGCGGAGGCACGAAACGAGCGCGACGCGGCAAGGTCAGAGGCTTCAGACAAAGCCTTGGAGGCGGCGACGCTTCGCGGGATGCTGGAAACGGCGAGCCGAGAGGCGGAGTCGATCAGGGCGTGGAGTCGCGAGGCTACTGCGAAGCTCGAGGAAGAGGTGGCTGCGACGAAGGCGGAGGTCGCTGCCGCGAGAGAAGCTGCGGAGAAGTCAGCGCAGCGCGCGGAGGAGGCAAAGGCGGATCGCGGGCAGGCTCGCGACGAGGCGCACGCGCGGGCGATGGAGCTTTTGAAGAAGACGACGGACGAGCGAGTGAGTGAAGCTCACGCGCAAGTCGCGGAGGCCCGCGCTGAAGCGGCGGAGCACGCGCGTGTCGCGGGAGAAGCGGTATCGAAGGCGCTCGCCGTGGCTCAGGTGCAAGCCGAGCTTAAGGTGAGGACGGCAGAGTTGACGGATCGCGTGAAGGAGACGCAAAGACATGCCGAGGGTCGCACGGCGGCGGCGAAGCGACACAAGGAGGCGGCGCGCGAACTCAAACGGCAACTGGCTGAAGCGCAGGCGGCGCTCGCGCGCGCTGCGGCTGCGAGGGACGCGCCGGTTGTGGATCCATCCGCGCGGAACGCCGTGAGGGAGGCGTCCTCTGTGTTGTCCGGCGCGATGAAGCGGTGCTTCGATGCTGAACTTGGGGACGATTCGGAGATGCTCAAGAAATGGTTAGCTGGGGGTGGTGAGGGGGACGTCGACGGATCTGCCCTGCTCGCCGTGGCACATCGCGTCGCTGGGGCTCTCTTAGCGGTGCGAACGCGGGCGGAAGATGCCGAAAGCGTCGCGGAGAAGGCTACGAACGAACTGGAGGATTTGCGACTGGAACTGACGGCGTTACATGCTGAGCGTCAAGCTGCCCTCGCGGCGATGGAACGCGAGAAGTCAGTCGCGAGCGGATGGGAAAACGCGGCGACGCGCGCGGAGTCGTCCCTCGCAGCCGTGCGGGAGGAGCTGAGAGCACTGCAATCATCGACCGCGGCTGCGGACGAGAAGGGGAACCTAGAGGAAGACGACCTCGCGGCGAAAATGAGCCGACTGAACGAGTGGGATAGGCAAAAGTCGCAGCTCGACAAAGTCATACAGAGGATGGCGAACCGTAGTTTAGAGTCGTTCGAGGGTGGGGAGAGTGCGGAGGGAAACGATAGGAAAACTCTGCATCGCGGCGGTGGCATGAAGCCTGCGCGCAAACGGTAGGCGACGTCAAATGAGATTCTATCATATGCTACTAGTTTGATGCGTGCTATCCCTTTCCACGTGCAAGTCTCAATCCAGGGCTCAGCCTGATAAGTCAACTCGCATCTCGTCTACATCCCCGTTCACAACACCCTGAATTTGATCGATGGACATCCCTCTGTCCACACCCTCCGATCCAGGAACGGCATCTTCCACCCCTTTCCTGGCGGCCCTGCCGAAGGTGAAATCTTCGAATCGCTCCACCGCGATGTTCCCTCGCCTCACGGAAGACGGGGGGGAAACGTCACCGCGCGTGCGTTTCCGCACGGTGCCTCCATTCCTGGCCGCTTCCCAAGGACGGGCCGTTTCCACGGCGCCGATTGCGGCAGTCTTGAGTCCAGTCTCTCGAGCAGGGCGGGACGAGTCCTTCGCCTGCACTTCCTCTCCGTGACTGTCCCCATGATCCTTCCCGAGTCCATCGCTCTCGGTCTCGGACTGCAGCACTTCGTCGTCCACGTTTCGCGGGAGCGCGCTATCAACGGCATCATCGGCCGTGTGAGCGGCGTTGCTGTTGATGGCCTGACGAGAATGACGTGAAGGAGAGTCTTTGGGGATAGCGATCTCGTCTTCTGAGTCCGTGTCCGCGAGGTAAGTTTTCCGCTTCGGACGAGCCATCTTGTTCGGTTCATCCCCTGCCGTCAAATCAACCTTCCCGTCGATGGGACGGCCCTTTGCGCGCGCAGAGGTCTGGTCCAAACCACCGTAAAACATCATCGGGGACAAATTCCCCTCATCCCGAAGCACTTTATCCCGCAGAGAGTGTCCCTTTCCGGAGAACGCGACGGTTTTTCCCGCCTCCGCAGCAGCTTTCTTCTCCTCCAATCGTCTCCTTTTTTCCTCGAGCTTCTTCTCTACTCTCCTCTCGGCTTCGGTGGTCGCCAACTGCCGATCCTCAACGCGGACTTCTAGCTCCTGCAGAAGCACGCCGATGTTCTCCAGCTGCAAGCGGATTTCCCTCTTTCGCTTCGGGTCCTCCACGTTCTCCGGGTCGCCGACACTTTCGAGAAGGGCTCGCATGATCATGTCACGCGTAATTTCAGAGCGTTGCAACGCTGCCTCCTCTGGAACGAACCAACTCGGGCGGAGGAAATTCTTTCGAAGCGGGGACGGACGCAAAGTCTTGAAATCCTTGTACGCGGCGTTGATCTCATCCTTTGTGAGCCTCTTCGGAAGGTGAGGTTGGAAGAATCGCTGCAGAAATGAGAGGACAAAGACGCCACAGTCGCAGCCGTTGTCTTGCTGCGGAACCTTCATGCGCTTGTGCTCCAATCCTTCCTTGGTGAAGCGAAGCAGATTCGCTTCGCCCTCCCTCGGTCGCGGGTATTTCGACGCCTCGTCTTCGTGAAGCTTGAGCCACTCCATGGCGAGATATTCGCGCAATCTGTTGCACACCTGCGCCGATCTATGTCCCCCACTCATCGAGTCCAAGTGCAAAAGGCATGGGTAAGGGGTATCGACCAGAGTGGAACTGTCGTCCTCGAGCAAGTTCATAGTGTTGCCCTCCACGTGATTCGGATGGCACAAGATGACAAGACTCCAGTGCAAGTTGCTGTGGATGGGAAAGAAGACAAAATCCTTCTCGAAGATGTTGACGTCCCGCGTCCACTTCCGCACGCGCTCGTGCGCCTCCTTCTGGCGAAACGCCGCGTCCTTGTCTCGTATCCCCTTATCGTTCGTGAGTTTTTCGTAGAAGAAAGAGTTGAAGATGTGACACCTCGCCAGATCTTCTGGATGCTTTGCGTGCACGTCCATCTGAAGCTTCTTGATGAAGAACTCGATCACGTTGTCGTTGAGGAACTCTCCGTCGTCCAGGGTGAGAAGGTCGCGCGAGGTCACCTCGACCGTCCCGATGTGCGCGATTTCTTCCGGGACGCTACCCACTGGGTACACAGCAGAGATGTTGCCGATGCGCTGAGGAACGCTCAGTTTCACGGTGGACCGGGTGGGTCGAGTGGACCGAATGGGCAGCTCAGCAGCGGCGTGAGCGGCGACTCCGCCTCGTGCGGCGGCACCCTCGTCGTCGGAGTCGTCAAGAATTTCAATAGCGTCCGGCTTCTGAGCGGCTCTCTTCGACCTCGTTGTGGGAGAGTGCAGCTTAGATGAACGTTCGCCGACGTCGTTCGATCGGTCACTGGAGGAGGAAGGCAAGCCGTCGAGAGCGACGGCGTCGGACGATACCGCTCGACGCCGTGGAGGAGCAGTCTGTCGCTTGTTCACGCTCTCCAACGGGAGCTTCCCGCGCAGCAGTTGTCCGACCGGGCCGTCCGGTCGCGATCGCGCCGCCTTATCGCCAGTCTGGTTCATCTGAGAGAAGAGCCTAGAGCCTTGTCCGCCAGGCGCCGCCTGTCGCCTTGCCAAGTTTTTCCCGAAAGGCAGCGGCTGGTGCTCGGGCTTGCGCTCGTGCTTCCTCCACGCCGACTCCTTTTGCCTTCGAACTTCTCCTAGCTGTTCTTCGGATGAGCGGCGCACCGCGTCGCGGACCTCGCCGTCATAGGCAAAAGCATCAGCCGACTGCTTCTTCGCCTTGGCGTCCCTCATTTGCGCGTCGATCTGTTCCATCCTCTTCTTCAGCGGGATGAGCTTCTCCATGACATACGGCCGGTTCTTCACCATCGGTGTGGGGTCCCTCACCTGCGCGATTGTCTTCCAGCTCTGCTCCAGCTTCGTTTTCAGCTCCGCGTGGGTCCACGTGGTCATCATATCGAAGGCCCCATGCTTGCCGCCGAGCAAGGGAAAGGCCTCCTCGCGGAGCTTATCGATCTGAAGCTGCGTCTTCCTTTTCTCTTCCTCCAGGTCAGGAACGTCAGGAGGGGACATCGCGTTCGAAAAATCCCCACTCGGAAGCGCCAACCGGGGCACACAACCTATTCAAACGACCGCGACCTCAACCCCACATGCCGCGATACTCACGCGCTCCTCGCCAGATATGATCCGCGGTGATGATCCGGGGTATGTTTGACACGCGCCAGGGAGCGCGGTGGTCGACCCAGTCGCCGGCGCACGTCAGATCTGGCGCGTTTCAAAGGTGCCTCGACGCGTATCCCCGTAACAAGTTCGCGCGCTGATTGCTGATCGAAGGGTTCTGCCTCTGGGAACACTGGTATAGTTTCTCTCAAAAACTGCTTTCGCGACGGCGTTTGGGCGTTGGACGAGTGATTGGTATACTACATCTGTACTCTTTCATTGAACTACTGGCCAGCTGTCGAGGCGCTCTTCAGTCATGCTTCAGGACGAGGCGGAGGTGTGGAAATCCACTGCTCTCTTTGTAGCGATTGAACAGATCCTCGATGCGTCCGTAGTATTCGGCGCACACCGCGCTGACTTGGACGTCGGAGGCCCTCCCGTCTTCACCCGGGGGCGGCACCTCAATCGGTTCCCCCACGACGAAACTCAATGGAAGCGGAGCTGGAAGCGGTAGGAACCCTTTGAACCCGACGGCCAAGAACGGCATCGGGAACCCGAGCCGCTTGTACGTCCAACGTTGCGCCGCTTTCCACTTCCACAAATTTTTCAACGCCTGGCTCTCCCCAAAACAAAACACCGGGACGAGCCGCGCCCTCTGCTCGATAGCGATCCTGATAAAGCCCTTATGTCGCGTGCACAGGGTCACGGTGTCGTCCGTCTCCCCGCCGACATGCTCCACGAGTTCAGCCTGACCTCCAGGACACAGCACGACCGCCCCGCGCTCCTCGAGCGTCGTCAAAAACGTGTCGCGCGAAACGTTACGAGCCCCAGCCCACATCGCGACGTCGCGGAGAAGCGGAACGCGAAATATCACCGACGCCCCGAGGGTGACGGGCGACGGCACAGATGGAAACAGCGATGCGAACTGCGGCGTGAGATGGAACCAGCACGCCGCCGCGGGGTATAATCCGTGAGGGTGGTAGCCGAAGATGAGCTTTCCGCCCGCGTCGTTGCCGCCTGCCCCATCGCCGCCAAGATGCCACGCCTCCCCGTCTCGAATCACCCTGCACTCTCCGTGCCATCGTCGCGCCACGTCCTCTACCACCCTCGTCGCCCACGCCTGGAATGCGGTCCACGATCGCAGCCCCGTTGATCCAGGGGCGCCGAGAAACGTAGGAGAGTACGCCAACCCGAGCGCTGTGAAGGTGGCAGCGCTCCACGAGAGGTTGGGCGACGCGGCAAAGACCGTGGCGATGATGGCGAGGAGAATCAGATGCGGGGCGTGAATGACGTGAAGGACCAGGATCATCTGCGCGAAGCCTCGCCAGTCGTACGGCGCCGATGCGGGGAGTGGGGTGGACGACGCCGGCGCGTTCGCGTGCGGCTGGAAGTGCATCAGAGAACACGCCAGAATGATCTGCGCGGCGAGGCCGCTGAGACCGGCGACCCACGACGCGACCGCCACCGAGCGCATCTCGAGCGATCCCGAGCCATCGCCGCCGGTGCTGACGAGAATTGCGCGAAGCGTGGCCATGACGAGAACCGCGCACGCTGCGACGCTCACGGCGAAGCACGCCCACCCGAACCCCTGTAGAAGCACGAAGCGAAACCCGCCTCTCCCCGGTTGATAAAAAGTCCACGTTCCAGTCAGCGAGTGCTTCAAGCGACCACCCAAGCCGTGAGTCACCGGCACGGCGATGGCGAAGCACGCCAGCGCGATCACCGCGAACAGGAGACGAGCAGCGGGAGTGGCGTAATAGTGGTGTGTGGTGAGAAGCGCCACCGAGCCCGCCAACGCCAGCGTGCAACACATGGTCACGGTGACGTACGACCCGATCTGAGTGAGCGCCTGCGACGTGACGGAGGGCTTGCGCACGTGACGCGGCTTCCCGCGCACTCCACGGTGGTACGTAAACAGTGATGCTATCATGAGCACTTCCGCGATGAGTGCGGAGCACGCGGATGCCCCGAGCAGCGCTGGGGGCTTGACGTGCAACGCGTCGCCCATCTTGCCAACATAGTCGGACGACGACATAGACGCTCCGAGGAGGCAGCACACCGCAGAGATGGCAAAGAACGACCAGCTGAACCCTTGGAACGTCATGAATCGCGGTCCCCCGGAGAAGAAAGGGGGGCGCCAGAAGCTCCAAGCGTTCGTGGCGTCCTTATGGAGGCGATGACCAGCCACGCCGTGCGTAAGCGGAACCGTCAGTACTCCAGCGACCGCCAGAAAGAGAGTGACGGAGGCCACCATCGGGCACGATTGTCGTGTCGAAGGGGAGCTCCTCTGTCACTTTGACCCTTCGAATCCGTGGCCAGACGGACGGTTTATGCGAGGAGCATGCACGTCCCCATCCGCACGGCAGGTTGGGTGCAGGCGTGCACCGATGCTTTGACGCGACGGTGAAGTTTTCGGCAATCTGTCCGAGATCTGTTTCGGGTGCAAGACGAGTTGTACTCGAGCCGTGTCACAGCGTTCGTTGTCAGCACTTCACGACGTGCGTCAAATGTTGACGCGGCCAGGGAGGATCGTGGGGAAGCATAGTCGTGGGCGAGTACACAAGCGACGATCTCTCGTTCGAGATGCGCCGATATCGTCGTCGAGCACGACTGTGTTGGTCGGCGACGTCCACGGGCAGTCGGGGAAACTCGCCAGCCTGTTCCGAAATCTCTCGTCGAAGCTTGGACGCGAGCGCTTCCACGCCGCGCGAGTGATATTCTTGGGGGATCTGTGCGATAGAGGACCGAATACCTCGGCGGTGTTGAGTTTCGTGGCTGGACTTTCCTCGACGTACCCGGACATGGAGGTGAAGTTGCTCGCCGGGAACCACGACCTGGCGATGTCACTTTTTCTGGGACTCGTGGATCACGATAGCGGCGGCAAGGTTCCGGACGGATGGTCCAACAGCAGGCGTCGAGAACCTCCACTTTGGGTGGATGATACCGGCGGCGATGCGCACGTGGAGATGCATCTCCAAGGTCGGCGCTGGGGTGGTTCGGCTGAGGGCGTGGAAAACGCCTTCAACTCAGAGGCGACGTTCATGTCGTTCGGCGTGGCACCGGGCGACCGCGCTGGCCTTCTCGCCGCCATGCCAGACTCTCACAAGACGCTGCTATCATCGCTAGAATTCGTCGTGGAGATTGAGGGCGTGGTTGACGATCATAACTCCGAAGTGGATACCATATTGGCCGTGCATGCTGGACTGGAGTCGGATTCGCCGTTGGAGGGGCAAATGGCAGGGCTCCGAAGACGACTCGTGGACCGGAAGTGGTTGGAGCCGCTTCAGGGTCGATCAAACGTGTTGGCATCACCTCCTGACACTCCGAATAACGTGCTCATCGTCAGTGGGCATCACGGCATGGTCAAAATCGAGCCCAACCGAGTGATTCTTGACAGTTGCGGGGGGTATGACGATCGCCCGCTCGCGGCGCTGGTTTTCCCGGAGAGGCTCCTAGTCGAAGGCGAGTGACGCTCTCTCACGTAGATTTGTTATGCTATGATAATCGGCGACTATTTGCCGGCTAAAATGAAGGCTACGTAGTTCGCTAAGGGTCCTCCCATTCGGTCGTCACGACGCGTTTCGGTAGCCGCTCGAGGTAGGTCGTCAGAGGCTTGAGCTCCGGCGGCGGGGGACCCTTCGCAGCAGCGCGCCAGGCGGCCTCAAACGAATCCCCCGCCGCCAGTTGTACCGTCGCCGCCAACCGCTCCAATGCGCGTCGAAAGTCCGACGTGGCGTCGCGCGCGTCCGCCTCGGCGTATGCTCGTGCGATATCTGGCCAAAGTGTCTCGCCGTGATTCGGAATGAGCGGCCAAGTCATCTTGCAAGTGAGCTCCAAACAAGCCGCTGCACCCGCCGCCGTGCTATCATCTCGCGCGTGTAACCATTGAAGCAAAGGGGGCAACAGACGGTTGAGGTGTGCACCAGCGGCGAGCTTGACGGCGGAAATGAGCCTGGGCGCCTCGACGACCCACGCCGCGGCCACGGGCGGTTCGTGCGCGCGTGAGTTCGCGGCGTTGATCATCGCAAGGAAAGCCGATGCGAGAATCGGATCACGAAAATCGTTCGAGCTCACCGCGATTGCCGTGCGTGCGTACGCCGCAGCTGCAGCCCCGAACACCTCCGGAGCAGACCCACTGAGCGCCTGGGCCGCCGCGTCGAGTATCGCGGCGTCATGCCAGCGCAACTCCGACCGAGTGGTCGCCGATACCAACGCTACAAGTGCGGCGCAACCTTCCCGGCGGACGGCGGAGTTCCGATGATCGACGGCGCGAAGGACGCAGGGCACCATCCGCGACACGACACCTTCCGATCGACCGAGCCACGGGTACCCCGCGGCTTCGATGAGCCAACGAAGGCGCGTCGCTGCCACAAGCGCAGTTTCGCCGGAGGCAGCTTGAAGGGACCGAGTCAACGCAGTGGGGAGCTGAGGCGGCTCGGGGCGCGGCGCGCGTTCGTCGCTCGCGTCGACTTCATCACGCCACCGTGGCTCGGGTTCCAGAGCCAAACAGTGGGCGAGTACAGGCGCCGCCTCGCCCAGACACTGGGCCAGTAACTCTCGCGCGGCGTCATCCAGATCTTTTTGGGCGGGACCTTCACCACCGACGCCACCGGCGCCGAACGAATCTCGCAGCAGCGCGCGCGCGGCTTCTTCCGCCTCTGGGGTAGACCACCCGGGGAGACCCCCCGCGCCGTGAAGCTCGGCGCCGCGGCAGTACGCGGCAGCGGTGAGAGCGGCGACGGTGCCGAGGCTAAGAACTTCGACATCGTTCGAGTTCGACGGCGTCGTTGCGTCGTCAGAGGAAGGATCAGTCGCCGCCGTGGAGCCGTCGTCGTCGTCGTCGAGTTCCACGATCAGGGGCCTCCGCCCGATCTCGGCAGGTGCCGAATCCTTCACCGACCAGCTCGGGCCCTCCGAGACTTCCACGTCCCTCGGGCGTCGCGGTGGACGCCATTCCTCCTCGGATAGTGACTGTACGATCGAGCTCAAGCGTCGAAGTCGTTCGGCTGCGGCGGCGGCGGCGTCCGAGGCCGACCTCGCAGCCTCGGGATCGGCGACGAGTGCCAAAGCTGGGTCGTCGCGTGCAGTGGCAGATACTATGGTCGAAGATGGCTCGACCTCTTCGGCCAAACGCCGGACCAGATCGCGCCTCTCCGATGAGCTCGCCGCCTCATCCCCTGGTTCATCGCCTGCGTTGACCAGCCTGACCATCGCCGCGGCGGCGCGCGAGCGCGCTGTAGTCTGACTGCCACACCGAAAACGCCGGGAGATGATGCCGCTTCGCGGCAGCGTTCACGCCGGCGGTGAGCCAAATTTTTCGCGCCATCGGAGTTTAAAACCGAGGCAACAATGG
>Ga0181565_10002287_pt1 | contig 14612 bp, 18 predicted proteins | sample 101ome_16_FD_129661 | JGI IMG/M metagenome (GOLD analysis project Ga0181565, IMG submission 129661) | Coastal salt marsh microbial communities from the Groves Creek Marsh, Skidaway Island, Georgia - 101401AT metaG (megahit assembly) | ecosystem: Environmental > Aquatic > Marine > Intertidal... | reverse complement strand
CTACAGGCTTAAAAGAAAATGACCTTATTATTGAATTTGGAATGGTTCCTGTTTGTTCGGATACTAGGTCACTAAAACCAGAGTGGAGCTTTCACCGGTATATAAAATGCCCAAGCTTTGAAGAACTAAAACCAAAACTAGATCCTTGGGTGATAGAGCATAATAAAGAACTTATAGAAAAAGCGCACCAAACGGGAGTGGATGTTCAAGTATTAAAAAAAGAGTTAACCGACCATTTAAATCAGGAAGAAATACGACATTTTTTCGATACGCCCAGTGAAAAAATCACCCTTCTTGGAAAATCAATGAATGCAATTGATCTGCCATTTTTAAATCGTGATCTTGGATGGGAATATATAAGAACACATTTTAATCATCAGACACTAGATGTTAGTTCAATCGTAATGAACAAGATTGATCAGGGCGTACTACCTATTGAATGCAAAAGCGGATCAAAACTATCAAATTATTTAAAGTTAGGAGAAGTAGGGCATACAGCTCTGGAGGATGCAATACAAACAGCAGAAATTTACTTTAAACTTCTAGAACTATAACACACGAAAGATACTAAGGGGCTTTGGTAATATACGTCTGTGGATTTAAAGCCCGGGTATCTTTTCGTAATTCGAAATGTAAATGTGGACCAGTTGAACGACCGGTTGAGCCCACTCTAGCAATTACTTGACCTCGCGATACTTTTTCACCCTTTTTTACATGTAATTTACTAGCGTGAGCATAAACGGTGAAAAAACCATCAAGATGCTTAATAATGGCCATTTTCCCATAGCTCTTTAGACTGTTACCTGAAAAGATAACCTCTCCATCTTCGGCCGCAAGAATTGAACTACCAGTTTTTGCCGGAATATCAATCCCCTCATGGTTCTTACCCCATCTCTCACCAAATTCAGAGCTAATTGTATTTGATGCAGGAACAGGCCAGAGAAGATCAATCCCAGAAAATGTAAAGTTGCGATAATTTTCAAGCAAAGCAGCGCCCATTGGTACGAAAACCCATTGTGGCCCAGAGGTAAATTCTGGGTTCATATTTTTTAATTCTTTAACAGATAAACCAAATCTTTTTGCGAGAGAACTAAACTCTTTAAAACTAGCCACATGTACGTATTTTCCACTTTTCATTGAAGCGCATGAAACAAAAAGAGAGAAACAGATAATATAAACTAATTTAGAAATATAGTACTCCCCGAAAAACAAATATATTTACTTTTCGGAAAATATCAGAAAACCTTAATTAAACTACGCGCGATATGCCCATTTTCAATAGCAAAAGAATCGGTCACACGAGCACTTTTCTTATGGCCACTTAAGCTTCCCTTAATTTTATATGTAGATGAATTTTCATCTGAAGATTGAAGCTTGATGGAGTTGCAATAATAACGAAATGCCAAATCACACTTCCAAACTTGGAGTTCTTGTGGGGTTGAAAAATGTGGATAATTTACATTTACGACATTACCAACTTGAAACTGAGACTTAATTTCTTTAAAAAAATCCTCATTGAGAATTGGAAAAATATTGGCCACCCCAATTTCACTTGGAAGTGAGTCACAGATAGACAAGGCAAGAGAAGGAATACCTAAAAATGATGCCTCTCTAGCGCCAGCGAGAGTACCTGAGTAATATATATCTTGCCCCAAATTAGCACCATGATTAATACCTGAAATAACTAAATCAAGTTTAAACTCAGAAAAAATCTCCCTGATTCCTAGATGAGAACAATCTGCAGGGAGTCCGTCACATATATAGACATTTTTTTCAACTTTTTTAATCAACACTTCCTGGCCGAGTGACATCCCATGTCCACAGCAGGAGCGTTCCCTATCAGGAGCGACAACAAAAACATCGTGCCCAATTTGAGTCAAATACTCTCTTAACGACTGCAATCCCAATGCATCAATTCCGTCATCGTTGGTCAATAAAATTTTCACCGATAATGCCCTTCTAATTTCAATACCGAACCATTCAAAGTCCGATCATCAATAAAAAGTCTTGAAGTATCTAGAATAATGAATTCAATGTTAGGTTTAATAGCATTTTCACAGAATTCTAAAAAATCAACCGCAACATAATTAATATCATCAATAAAACGAAGGCTTATATTTAAATCTTTAAAGTGTTGATTGTAATATTTATATTCTTCCTTATTTTTTGGAACTTCTGAAAAAATAAACCTAATAGATGGAAATTCACTGACAAGTTTTTTTATTACACCCATTGTAACAAATTTAAAACTTGCCGGATTATTATCAATCAAAAAATTTTTATATCCCAATCGATAAAAATATAGAAAATGTGAGAAATCACAAGCTCCCATTATATAAACATTATTATTCACCTTTCAACCTACGCTTTATAAAATTAAAAAATAAATCTGAGTTCTCAGTTCCAATTGATTCTGGATGAAATTGATATGAAATAAACCGATCATTTTTTGCCATAACAATTTCATCATCAATCGAAATATAGTCTACACTTATATTACTGTGGCTTTTACTAGGCCTTACAAATAAGGAATTATATTCCTGAACGTTAATAATCTGGCTTTGTTCTGAAAGATTAAAGTAATCATTCCATTCGGGTATTAAAATTTTTTTTGAAATACCATGACTTGGATAAATTCTCTTATAAAGTTTGAAACCTAAAAAATCCAAAATAATTTGATGTCCAAGACAAATTCCTAAAATATGAACACTACTATTGGAAAGCCATTTCTTAAGCCATGGCGCTAATAAGAAATTGTAGTCTCGAGGATGTCCCGGACCTGGCCCTAAAATAATAATATTCACATTATGACTAGTTAATGAATGATCGATATTTTTGTAATTGACCAAATCACAACCTAAATTCATTTCATATAAACAACTTAAAATATTGTGAGAAAATGAATCATTAAAATCAATCAAGGAAATTTTATAATCTGGCATCATTTTTAAATTGTTTCTCATTAAGATTTAGCATGAAATTAACCGAGTATCGACTTTGAATACGGTCGGTAAAATAGTTAAACTCTAAAAACCAGCAATCATTAGAAGGTAAGTACCTAATAAGGTAATCTTCATAATTTAATTTTTGTACACTTATGTCATAGCTAAAATTATAAGACACTTTTATTTCTGGATTTAAAAACAGACCCAACCTAGAATTTAAAATTTTGTTATATGGAACGGTTCTACCGTCATAAATTAATTGCCCAGCAATACTAAATTTAGAGAAACTTTTATCAAAGACCAAACTTAATAAATGCTCCCTACTGTTATGAAAGTAACTATCAGTTAGATCAAAATTCACTCCAAACATGTTTGTTTTTGCACCCAGTAATAAGCGACTTAATTCTGTTTCATTAACAAACTTATTTCTCATCAAAACGCCTTGGCTAAGCCTAAAAGTACCTAGATAGTCGACCTTTTTTAAGCCATCATCACTATTGATATTAGGACTTTCCGAGAAAAAATTATTTACGATTAACAGTTCAAGAGTGTTAGTCCTCTGGAGAGCGGATAAAGTTGAATTTGCCTGTATATTATTTTCAAAAGTATAAAAAGAGTCTTTAAAATCAAAAAGCCCGCTTGTATTGGGGTTATAATTTTGATCACTAAACTGACCGTAAACTTCCCCTTTACCATTATAATAAGCATTACCAAGGTGATAAAAATTAAAATTTAAACCAAGTTTATGAATCAATGCTTTTTCAATCAAAACATCTTCATCTTCTAAGAAAACTTTTGCATCAGAGAGGGCAACCGAACTATTTTTAACGTATTTACTTTTAATTCTGTTAGGCAATTTTTGATCAGGTTCAAGATTACTTATCTGCGCTTTACCAAATCTTTTAACGAAAGGAAGCTCAAAGTTAAATAAATGAAAAACCTCATTCCTATAGAGATCCTCCTTTTTATCTTCGTACTTTAAATCATATCTGGAGTAACGGAATAAATGCTCGCTTCTAACATTTCCATAGGGAAATAGAGAATTATAAAAAATGTTTAATTGCCCATTTAGAATCATTCTATCAGTATTTCGTGAATATGAAGCTTGATTAAATTCATTTTGGCGAAATTGGGAAAACTCAAATGAAATCTCGCTATTCACAATGGGAAAATTTCTAAATGACAAAATATTTTTACCCACAAAATCAAGTTTTAACTCTGGAGCTATTTGAACATAATTTGGGTCGAGGCCATTGCTATTGGGAGAAATTAGATTAGACCTTTTAGATGCTGCTAAGCTCGCCTCTAGACTCCCACCTGTATACCCTAATCTTATCTCTCCACCAAAATCTGGTCTGAAATACTCCTGATCAATATATCTTTCAAACCTATTAAATGAGTCGTAATCATTAGAAATATCAAAAGTAAAAAAAAGTTTTAACCTCTCATCTTCACTCCAAAATGAAAAATCCATTGAAGAAACATGAACCTTTTTATTCTCTGTGGAGTATTCTTGGACAAACTTAGATTCTATCTGAAAAAGGTTCCTATTGGAAAACGCTTTTCGCATCTGGAACTCACCACCGAATCCCCATCTTCCCCAAAGAGTTGGAGTTAATGTAATGTCTGCAGACTCTCCAATTGTTTGGAAGTACGGAATTTGTAAAAATGTTCCATCATTTAGGTTCACTGAAACCTTAGGAAACAAAAAACCAGACTCTCGCTCTTTTTTGATCGGAAAAAAGAAATAAGGTAAATATAAAACATTAACGCCGCTTATAACAAAGTAAGCCCCTTTAATTCGAACGTATTGTCCAGGAGTAACGAAAATTTTATCGCCACTAAAGGCCCAAGAATTTGGACAGTCTTTACATGTTGTATAGCTGGCATTTTCAAGGATTATATCACCCTTCCCTTGACGCTTAGCTCTTTCTCCCACTACTTTATAATTATCCGTAATAATCATTGCTTTTGATAACTCTAATTTTTGACTAGAGCTTAAAAACTCGAAAGATTCACCTAGCAAAGAGAATTCTGGATTAACTAGTTTAACATCTTCTTCTATGATAAATTTTTGATCATCTAAAAATATTTTAGCTTTATTCCCGTAGAGAGTGTTTTCCTCACTAACAATTATAACATTTCCTTCTGCAATAAACTTGTTTTCTGATGTATACCGGTACCCTTTGTCTGACAGAATTCTAACTCTTTCACCAAGTGAAAAGTCTATGCCACAAAAACTCTCATGATGAAAAAATAATATAAAAAAAATGATAAATAACTTAACCAATTACACTATCCTTAAGTAAACATTGAATATAATTTGTTCCTGAGACAAAAAAATTTGAATGCCCATAGAACTTTAATTGTTCAGATGCAATTTTAGTATTGGAAAAATCAACGTAGTCCCAACCCTCTCCGCATATCACCTTGAGATCAACTACCGATATTATTTTAAAATGTTCATCAACTCCTGCGATGATAATTTTCCCTTTGTAAAACTTAGAGTATAACTTCAAAATCCCTTTTATTTCGCCACTTGGTCTATTTGAAAAGAAAAGAATCAAAGCAGAATTTCTTGGCGGATTTATCGAACGTAAAAACTCGCGATGAGCATCTATATTATGAGCATTAAAAAAATTTAGTCTAAGCCCCTCAATTACTTTTTCATTCCCTCGCCCCAAAGTCGTAAAAAAAGGATCGAAGCTCAAAGGACATTCTTCTGCTGTCACTGCCTCATAAGTAATTTTTGCAAGTTCCCAATTTCTTTTTCGATAATTTGAAAACTCACCAGTAGTTTGTAATTTTATTGGCGCATCTAATTTTTTTTCATGAGCAATCTTGCAAATTAACTTATCAATATAATCAGTCTGAACGGAATAAACTAGCTTTGATTTTTTTCGAAGTACTCCTAGTTTTTCGGGGACGATTTCTCGATAAAAATTCCCTAAATATTCAGTGTGATCTCTAGAAATTGAAGTTAGGATTACATGATCAGCATCAAATAAATTTACTGCATCCAGCCTTCCACCTAAGCCGACCTCTAGAATAATAAAATCTGATTTTTGTTTTATTACTTGATGACAAAAAAGCCAAAATGATAACTCATAAAAAGACAAATGGCAGGAGTTATGAGGAAACAAAGACTCAAAACATGATAAAGAATGCTCCAGTTCTGATTGAAGGATGTTGACACCATTAAAACTAAATCTTTCTGCGTATGATTCAATATGCGGAGAAGTCCACATTGAGACTCTCTTCTTATACTTTGAAGTAAGCGCCATTCTCTGCAAGTTATGAGCAGTCTCACCCTTTCCATTAGTTCCGGCGATAATAATTATAACAGGATCTAATTTTTCTATTTTAGATATAAGAGGTTGAAATATTCTTCTTAGAGAATTGAAGCTCATCGGCATGAATACTTCACGCTGACTTAATTTTTCTATTGTTGTCTGCAAAGTTATTGGTCTCTCAAAAATTATGTTTTAAAATTTTAAAACAACTCCATCTTTTGTGAGCAAGTTTATCCTATTTTCACCTAATACTGCAATTTCATTAACTAAAATATCTTGGTAATTTGGCTTCAAGTGTCCAAGGTAAATAGGAACTTTTTTTGGCATTTTTTTTACTTCTTCACCAATACTTTTAGGAGTATGATGCAAGCTATCAATAGCAACCTGTTCAAGAATATTTGGAAAGCTAATTTCACTAAATATACCAACCAGGCTAGATTTATTCCCCACCTTCCAAATTTCTTCCGTTGGCCCTGTATCTTGAGTAAAAATGAGTGTTTTCTCCCTCCACGTGATGACGAAACCACAGGCCTCAGTGAAATGATTCACTCTAACAGGTGTAACTTCATAGTCACCAAGTTGAAAAGTAGCTCCTGGTATAAACTCATTAAATTTTATCGTTGGTTTTGATTCACTGGGTAACTTAGAGAAATCAGGCCAAATTGTATCGTTAAGAATATGGGTTTTAATAGCGTCCTTAACTACCTTATTTGAATAGACCATAAAAGGTTTATTTTTTAATCCAAAACAATTATCACAGAGGTAAGCAAGTTCTGAAATATGGTCTAAGTGTGCGTGACTAATTAAAATATTATCTACTTTAATTTGATCCTTGATAGAAACGCCTGAAGCAATAGATCCAGCATCTATAAGTAATTCGTCATTTATTAAATATGAGGTTGCCTGAAAACCTGGCGAAACTCCACCATGTCCACCGATAACTTTTACGATGAGGTCTTTATCGTCGGCCACTGCTTACCCAACCTTCTTTAGCTCTCTATATCTTTTAGAGATATTTGAATTTAAAAAAGCACGTTCAAATGCAGAAAATATGACGGCGTCAAACTGAGTGCCACTAAATTTCTTCAAAATATCGAATGCTTCTTCTGGTGGGATAGCTTTTCGATAAGGTCTGGTGGAAATCATAGCATCAAAAGCATCACTTAAAGAGATGATTTTTGCAATAAGTGGTATTTCTTCACCTTTAAGCCCATTGGGGTATCCTTTGCCATCAGGTCTTTCATGATGAAAACAAACTCCTTTAGAAATGTTTTCAAAGCCCGGAATTTTTTTCAATATTTCTCCACCAATTGTAGGGTGTTGCTTCATAACCTCAAACTCATCCTCTGTAAGAGGGGCATTCTTTTTTAAAATATGATCAGGAATTCCAATTTTGCCGATGTCATGGATCATGGCACCAACCATGACCTCTTTTCTCTTTTTTTCATCTAAATTCAATTCTCGACAAATCATTTCTGCAAACATTCCGACACGCTTAGTATGCCCTCCGGTATAAGAATCTTTCTTTGAGATTGTATTTAATATCAATTCTGAAACACTCTCCAAATAGTCAATGGTAGGATCTTTAGTAGACGAATTTTTGAGGGATATAAAATCGGAAAAATGAGAAATGAACTTTTTTTGAAAACGAGAAAGTGGTCGCTTGGGTCTCATTGCAATAAGCAGATACCCTTCATCAATTAAGCCAATGAGGTCATATTTTCTTAAATCATAATTTGATTTAAATCGATCATCTCTGTTCATTTGAAGAAGATCTGATAGATTTTCAATGAGTGTATTTTCTTTTTCTACAAATGCACTAACCAATGGATGTGGCTCAGCAAGGGAGTAAAACCATGAGCTATCCTCGAGTGAGACCAAAGTGTCGTTTACACTTTCAAATACATAGCAATCAGTAACTTCTAATGCATTAATAATAATATCTTTAATTACGTCAAATTGATTGCTTCCGCTTTGAAGGGAAGATAAATCAACAAGCTTTGGAGGAGTTTGCTCTTCCACTTTCCTATATATAGAACTTCTTTTTGTTAAATTGGACATAATAAATCCACTAATTAATTAACTCAAATTATAAAGGTCTATCGGATAAATTATTAAAAATATTAAATTATTTTGTATTTAACTTTTGATAAATAGATTTTGGAGATTCTTGAGTAATTTTTGAGATGAGCTTCGAAACCCTTTTTTGGCTAATTCCATTTTTGATTACCTCTTCACAAATATCTTGCAAGGCTTTGTAATCAAGGGTTTTTACAGTTTCTTTACCAAAATAAAATATGACAACAAATTCACCCAACTCCGTAATCAAACTTTTATTATCGAAAAAATTATTTTTATTTAACAATACTGTTTGTTGATTTTTTTTCGTTATCTCTCTAACAAAACAAACTTCCGTTGGAAAAAAATCAGTAGATAAAATATTTTCAAGAGTATTTAAAAGAGACCCAACCCTTCTTGGTGACTCAAAATAAACGAATGTACCTACACTCATTGAATTTTTGGAAATAATATCGATAATCTTTGAAGGCTCCCTGGGTAAAAAGCCACCAAAAGTGAAAGGGATTGAAGGAAGTCCAGATAATTCAATAGCTGAGATTACAGCACATGGCCCGGGATAGGTGACAACCTCTATTTCCAAATTGTTTGCCTCTCTGACCAAAGGAAACCCAGGGTCACTTATCACAGGACTTCCTGCTTCAGAGAAATAATAAACATCCTGACCGGATTTAATTTTTGAAAAAATAGTTGAAATATCTCTATCTCCAGATTGATCGTGAAAACTAGATATCGTCTTACCCTCCAAAGAAACCCCATGCTCTAAGATCACCCCTTTTATCGTTCTTGTATCCTCTGCATAAATTTCGGTTCCATCTCTTAAAGCTTCCAAGACGTTCAATGAGATATCTTTCTTGTTACCAATTGGAAGTGAACATAATATTAACCTGCCATCACTCATTTCAACTCCTTAGCTACCTCAGAAAAATATACCTATTTATAAAATATTAATACAACCTTAGTATCTAACATAGAAATAAAGGAGAAAGAATGAGTTTAAATGCACAAATTAGAACAGATGCTTTAGGCAATATTACCATTTATATGAATGGTGACCTAAGCTATGACTATAACACTCGATTAAAAAGTGAAATTCTAGAAATTAGCAACAGCCATCCTCACTCTACTATTACTCTAGATATGCACTCATTAGACTTTGTTGGGTCATCAGGAATCTCGAAGTTTGTTGACCTACTTAAAGAGCTGAAAAGCCAAGATCCGCGCAAGTACAAACTAAGTAACATAAAGTCTGAGTTCCTAAAGGTTTTTGAAATTTTTAATTTTAATGCATATGAAATGCTAACTCAGGAATATGAATCAGATGAAACAGATATGCCTGGATTAACGAGAAGAGGAAAAACGTTCCCAAACTAAAACCTTCCGTTGACCAAATTTAAAAAAATGGACTTTTGATTAAAGGTATTAAATTGATTAATTTGCCTCAGGTCCGCTCGTCTTTGCTCATACCTGTATTGATTTAACATCTGGTTTGGCAACTCTCCATAATCCCCTGGAACAGCCTCATCCAAGTATTTGTGCGGATTAAGCTTTCTGTCTTTTTCGACGTAATGTGAGACCAGCACATATGAACCAAATGCCAAGCCTGCATACAAACCTAATGATGCACCCACAAAAGGTGCTCGTCCTGGTGTATCAAATGCCAATGATGCTGACCCAAGTAAAAAACCACCAACTGTTCCATATGCCGTCATTAACAAAAAAGCTTTCGTTTTAGGGTTAAGTTTTGGAGGAGCTGCAAAAGTTTCAGCAGGTCTAATCAATATTGAAAATAGAAAAACAACTAATATTATTTTTTTCATAGAAATAGATTAACGACAAATCCAAATTTTAGCAATAATTCTAAAAGTTTTAAAAACCTATTATTTCAATTTTAAAATCATAAATAAGTCAAATAAGCTTTAAGTGACCTTAGAAAATTCTAAAAATTTCGCCTTTTACGAACAATGTTAAGGTAGCATTAAAATCAAAAATATCACTTAATATAGTGCTTGAGTTTATCAGGCGATATCTCTGCGCTGAAGATAATCGATGAGACGATTTAGATTCAATAACATTAAGAGTTTTTCCTTTCACAAAACAATAGTCAACTTGCCCTCCTCCAAGCGCTCTAATCGCTTTTGCTTGAACGAAGACCGGTACACCTAAATTTATATAGTAAAGGGAACACTCTTGATCAGAGTTTATCAACTTTTAACGCCCCTAAATGTTTTTCGATGAATCTCACTTGGCCCAAGTTGCTTTATTGCTCTTCTATGCTCGGCAGTAGGGTACCCTTTATGCTTGGCTAAGCCATAGCCTGGATACTCACAATCGAGTTTTTGCATCCATAAATCTCGATAATACTTGGCAACAACCGACGCAAGGCCAATTAAAATTGATCTGCTATCGCCTTTTACCACTGCCTCTTTTCTTACATAACTATAATTTGTTAACTCTGGAGTAAACTGTCCATCAACTAGCCAGAGAACATTAGAATTTATGTATTTTTTCCGCTCTACCGCCTTAAAGGAATTTTTCATGGCATCTAGGCTTGCAACCAAAATATTATTTTTATCTATATAATGGTTTGAGTTTGCGTATACAGCAATGTCTAATTTTTCAAACTTTTTAGACTTAATTACTTTTTTATTAGTAAAAGATACTGGCAATTTCTTTGGAATCTCCAAAATTTGGATAATTTTTAAAATTTTTTTTTCTGTCAATTTTTTTGAATCTGTAATCCCCAGCTCTATCAATTTACCAACATACTCTTCTAGAAAAATGTCTTTAACTCCCACTGAGCAAGCAAGGACCGGGCCAGCCAAAGGCCCTCTGCCACATTCATCTGAGGCCACGTAATAATTAAATCTTCCATAGGACTGCTCAAACATCCTTTTTACACTCCAATATTAAGACAAAAAAAAAGCCTCCCGAAGGAGGCTTTTTTTATTTTCTATCGTAATCGATTTTAATTCTTGCTGATTTACCGGAACGCTCTCTAAGGTAGTACAACTTGCTTCTGCCAGTTTTTCCTCTTTGAACAATCTCAATTTTTTCGACATTTGGACAATGAAATGGAAATACTCTCTCTACACCTATCCCGTTCGTTACTTTTCTAACACGAAAGTGACCACTGATTTTTCCAATTTCTTTTTGTGCAATAACAACACCTTTAAAAATCTGGATTCTAGACTTACTTCCTTCTGTAATTCTTGCGTGTACTGCTACAGTATCTCCACTTCGAAACTCAGGGTAAGTTTTTACTCTCTCGTTTAAGTGATCTTGGTTAACTACATCAATTAAATTCATAATTTCTCCAAATTTCTTAATGCCAGAGGACCAACACCATGCTGTTCATCAACATTAAGCTTTTACAAACTCAAGTCTTTACATAACTGACTTAAGTAAATGGCGACAGCTGACCTCACTGATAAGTGATTATAGTCATTGTCAGCACCCATTATTGGTTCCAACATAAAATCGCCCAATTTCAAGACGTCATCATGCAATCCCCAACCAGTACCAAATAACAGTAAACAGGGCTTATTGTCAATTTTTATCTTTTCGGCCAAATTTTTTGTATCGCCCGTATGCGTAGAAAAGTTTGCACCAGTTAGTGCTAATATTGGCTCTTGCCCCGTCTCATTAGTAATTTCTTCAACTGCATCTTTAACAGAATTGATAACGAAGGTCGAACTAAGCGCATCACTACGATCGGGGTTGTATTCGCTCGACTTATCTTCACCCCAGTGCCCTAATATTTTATTTACTAGTTTTTGCTGTGCAGCCAATGGAGTTATAATAAAGTACCTCTCCATTCCAAAAGTTTTCGCAGATCTTGAAATATCATGGATATCGAGATTTGTGACGGACGTTGTAACTAGCTGATTTCTTTTATTTTTGATCGGGTAATGAACCAAGCCAATATATACTTTATGTTGCTGAGCCAATGTTTGTCTCCTCTTTAACAAAATTATCATCATGCCTAGCTTGAGAAGGCTTAAAAGCAGGCAAGAGATAAGAACTGTCTCTATCGTGAATAAATAGCACCCTTTCACTAGGAAAACTCATATATCACCTATCATTAATTAATTATTTAAACCAGTTTTTGAGAGTTATTTATATTTTAGTTCGGCTAAATGAAAATATAGAAACATATCTGAGCGGAAAAAACATAACAAAATGTATTTTCAAAAGAGTCATTGAAAAAAATTTAGTTGATTACCAATTCATTATTTGGGTAAAAAGCAAACCCAGAGTCGACGATATATGCCTAATGGCTACGCCAAACAACCAACGATAGCATTAAGCACAATAAGGTATTATTCTCCAATGTTCTTCAATAAATCAGGTCTAAATTTTAATGTTTGCTCATGTCTTTGCTGCTCATCATATTCAGCAATTTTTTGATGATTACCACTAAGGAGAATATCTGGAACCTTTAAACCTTGAAAAATCCGAGGTCGAGTATACTTTGGTGAGTCCAAAAGGTTACCTTCAAAACTGTCACACTTTGCACTAAGACTATTGCCTAGTACGCTTTCCTTAAACCTTAATGTTGTATCAAGCATTATTGTTGCAGCAAGCTCACCACCACTTAGGACATAGTCTCCAATGGAAAACTCCATGGTTACATATTTTTGTAAAAATCTTTCGTCTACCCCTTCATACCTACCACAGATAAAGACAATATCCTTTTGTTCGAATTCTAATAATAATTTCTTAGCCTCAAGATTGCTCCATTGCTTTCCTCTTGGAGTAGGATAAATGACGTGAAGATCATTGATGCTAGTGTAATGCCTTAAAACTCCTTCATTCAAACAGTTAAATAAAATATCCGCACGTAATACCATGCCAGGAGATCCACCATAAGGAGCTGAATCAACTCCTTTAAACCCCTTCTGACAATAATCACTAGGGTTTAAAGTAATAAATTCAACCTCACCCTCAGAAAAATATTTACCTATAACACCTTGAGATAAAAACTCCTTAATCAGATCAGGAAAAAGTGTAATAAACCATATCTTTCTCACTCAACAACCCCATCAAAATTAATGATAATAGAACTTTCATCATATCTAATCTCTTTTAAAAATGGCCGAATTAATAAAACATCGCACTTTTTACCTGAGGCACTTTTGACTTGAGCGATGTCTTGAACACCATTACTTGAAAACCCTGTAATAATACCAAGAACAACATCATCATCAGTTATCACTTTAAAGCCTAATAAATCATTCAATAAAAACTCATTACTTTTTAGGCCATGCTTAATATCGTCCTTACTAATGAATACTTTTGACCCAATTAAAGTTGTAGCAAACTCAACATCATCCACATCAACAAATTTCAATATTAATTTATTTCCATAACGTACATTTTTCACATGAAACTTAGACAAATTACTGTCATTATCTCCCAAGAAAATAACTAGGTCATTTTTAAGACTTTTTGACTCTATGTTATATAGTTTTATGACAACGTCTCCCCGCACTCCGTGAGTACGAGAAATGTAACCTATCTCTACTAAATTTCTATCCATGATTGAAGGTTAAACTACAAATAACTAAATGCGTCAACCCAAAGTTAATGATAAAGTTGGCATGTAGGTACTTAATAATAGAAATTGTTCGTTATTAGTTGCAAATCAAGCTCTGGAATAATGCATTTGAAGAGGACAACAAATAAAAAAAGTGAATGAAGGGTTAACTTCCCAAGAGTGTTGGCCATAGAATTGAGAAAATTAATAAAACCCAGTGGTGAATATAATTAAGTTAGTCTAGACTTAAGAAGAGGAACAACGGACTTGTGCTGATTTAAAAACCTCCTTTCCCCCAAGTGAAATAATTCAACATCATGTAAAAAGCACAATCTTAATATTGAGACTTTACCAACCTGTATTTGGTAAAATTGAGATGGAAACAGGTGCGATTTTTTGCCATTTAAAAACCTGTAATCAATTTTGTTCTTTTTACAAACATCGCACATCGTGTCTCTCCAAAAAGCCAACATAGGCGTTAACACTATATCTCTATATCGGACTATTTTACCAAGGCATTAAAGATAAATAAAACAATACGTATTTCCAATAGTTTAGGCGTTAAAACTCATAGAGGGGTGTCAGTATTTTTTACACTCCCAATTGTGCATTGCTTAAAAAAATATACAATGCCAACGCAATGCAACATTTGTAAAAAAATTAGGAGTACGAAAGTGCTGAAAGTAATAACCATAAAACTGTTTTTTGTGCTGGCATTAAGCCTAGTCAAATCGACTAATTTAAAAGCAGCAGTTGACT
>Ga0181565_10002283_pt1 | contig 14627 bp, 16 predicted proteins | sample 101ome_16_FD_129661 | JGI IMG/M metagenome (GOLD analysis project Ga0181565, IMG submission 129661) | Coastal salt marsh microbial communities from the Groves Creek Marsh, Skidaway Island, Georgia - 101401AT metaG (megahit assembly) | ecosystem: Environmental > Aquatic > Marine > Intertidal... | reverse complement strand
GGGGCGCATTCGGATAGACTAGGGTTAATGCTCGGCGACCCGGGGCATTCGCCAATCGAGCAAGCGTTAGGTGTTATCGGTGAGGAAAGACCATGCGAGAGCGACGTTCCCCGTTGGATCGATACAGGCATCAAGTCGGAACGGGGACTGTTGAGTGGATAGGACTCCGCCCAAGACGTCGCGAGCCTTTGCAGCCTGTCACCAAAGCGCATGCGGTGCCGACATTGGGTCTTGAGGGTGACCACCGCATGTCCAAGACGCCGGGTTCCGGCAGGCAGGTCACGCTGATCTCACAGGAATTCATTGATCAAATCGCCGGTCATATGGGCCTGCCTGGCATCGATCCCGCCCGGTTGCGCCGCAATATTGTTATCTCCGGAATTAATTTAAATGCGCTACGCCGGCAACGTTTCAGAGTGGGGGAGGCGCTGTTTGAGGCTGCTCAGCTGTGCCACCCCTGTGCCCGCATGGAGCAAGAATTGGGTCCGGGAGGCGTAGTGGCCATGCTGGGTTACGGAGGCCTCTGTGCCAAAATCTTAGAGGCGGGCATTATTTCCTGCGGCGACCCGGTATCTGCGGAGCCTGCCTTATGACCGTCTGGGGCGTATTTGCCCTGCCGATGGAGCAGGTTCTGTGGATCGCTGTCGCGGTGGGCCTCGCGGCACTGATCCGGGCGTTCACCGGTTTTGGATTTGCCATGCTGGTGGTCCCGGTGTTTTCGCTGATCTTGACGCCCGGTGATGCGGTGGTGCTGAGTGCGGTACTGGCACTCATTCTGGGTCTGGCGAGCTACCGCGCCTGGTGGGGTCTATTCCCAATGACGCCCGCCGTACCCATGATGGCGGGAGCAGTCCTGGGTACTGGAGTCGGCGTGTGGTTTTTATCCTCCCTGTCGGTGGCAGAGTTTCAGCTGTGGATTGGCCTGCTGGTGGTGGTAGCGTCGCTGGCGCTGGCGCGCTTCACACCCCAGGAGAGGCCAGCCTCGCGCCCCGTGGCCATGGCGACGGGCGTGGCATCGGGCTTGATGAATGGGGCGTTCGCAATACCGGGGCCGCCCGTCATTTTATATGTGGTGGCGACGCTGACGGACCCCACTCAATCGCGGGCGTTTCTGATGATGTTTTTCTTCGGGTCCAGCATCGTGTCACTGACGATGTTTGGCGTCGCCGATCTGATCACCCCGCGGCCGTTCCAGTTGCTTTGGGTGGCTATTCCTGCCATGTGGCTGGGTAACCAACTGGGTAATCTGGCTTTTCGCCGCTTCGCCGGCGGAGCCTATCGGCCCTTTGTCGTGGGCCTGTGCATTCTGATTGGCTTATCAATTTCCGCTAAGGCGGTAGTTGACCTTTAGCCGCGGGTTTTCAGATTCCGCAGGCCCTTGTTTACACATTGCGCCAGCCAAACCAGGGACGAGGCGGTGGTGTCAGTGTTTTAACGCGGGGTCGCCCTGGTTACTGTTTGACATTGTCACGCACAATACGCGCTTTTTGGCGTTGCCAGTCCCGCGCTTTCTCGCTTTCTCGCTTGTCGTGGAGCTTCTTGCCTTGGGCGAGGTCTATCCGGGCCTTCACGAGATGACCCTTCCAGTAAAGGGCACTGCACACACAGGTTTGGCCCTTCTGTGTCACCGCGGCGTTGATCTGGGCCAACTCTTTTTTATGCAGGAGTAATTTTCGTGTGCGGGTGGGGTCGGTGACGAAATGGGTGGACACAGTATCCAGGGGTGTGATGGTGGCGCCCAATAAGTAAGCCTCTCCGCCTTTCATCAGAACATAAGAATCCGTGAGCTGGGCTTTGCCCGCTCTGAGCGCTTTGACTTCCCAGCCCGCCAGCGAGAGCCCTGCCTCAAAGGAGTCCAGCAGGTGATAGTCGAAGCGTGCTCTTTTGTTCTGGGCGATGGTATTGTCAGAAGACTTTTTACGTTTGGGTTTTGCCATGCCTGCATTATACGGGTGCCGCTTTCTTGCCGCGTCGGTATTCTTACAGGAGAGTTCTCGGCAGGGGGAGCATGTGAGTGCTGGATGACAATGTGCCCCAGCCTTGGCGCGCGCGGACGACGTTGGTATTGACGCTGACGCTGGTAGCGGTGGGGTTGGGCAACCTGCAGCGCCTGCCTTACCTTATTGGCGAATATGGCGGTGGGACTTTTTTTCTCGCATACGCGATCTCGCTACTGTTGCTGAGCGTGCCAATTCTTATTGCCGAGGTTGTGCTGGGTAGTCTGGGTAGGGGTTCGCCGGGGCTGGCAATGCATTGGGCGGCAAGCACTGCGAATGTTGACTCACGTTGGCGACACTTGGCCTTACTACAGGCTTTGCTGGGACTGATGATGGCGGCGATGGCGACCCTTGTTGCCGTTTGGTGTTTTGAGTGGGCCATACTGATTTTCTCGGGAGATTTGGCCGCTGCCAGCGCGATTGACGTGTCTGAGGTCTATCTGGCCCATATCAAAGATGGCCCAGGGCAGTTCCTGAGTTCGTTGGTTCTGTTGGGATTGGCGGTGCTGTTGTCAGCGCTGGGAATCCGCTTCGGCATGGGTTTTCTTGGTTGGGCTGTGCTGCCGGTAGTGGCCATTACGTTGCTTGGGGTGTTGGATTTTATTTTTTTGTACACCGATTTACGGTCGGTCAGTGAGTTTTTATTTGCTCGCGATCTTTCCGCCTGGCGGCTGGAAGCTGTGTGGATGGCGCTCTCCTCGGCAGGCATCACCCTTGGCGCGGGGCTCGGTCTGGGTATGGCATTGGGCGCTCAATCGCCGCCGGGTTTACCCTGGGGGCGGTCGATCATGGCTGTAGCTGTGCTCGATACCGCCTTCATGCTAGTGACCGCTGTCATCGTCTGCGGGGCTTTGTTTGAGGTCAATGTCGCGCCATCTGAGGGGCTATCAGCGGTATTCATCGGGTTGGCATACGCATTTGCTAACCTCCCGCTTGGCGAGACCTATGGGGCACTATTTTATTTTTCGATGGCCTGTGTCGCGGCCAGCGCCACGGTGGTTTTGACAGAACCCATGGTGTTGATGATCGGACGCGAGTGGGGTGCAGGCCGATTGGGGGGGTCGATTTTGGCCCATACAATGATCGTATTGGTCTTGGCTATCTGCCTTTTTTTCGACTCGGCAGCGCTCTCCTATCTGGCCACCGTCACCGTGGAATGGCTCATTCCTGCCAGCTTGCTCGCCACCAGCGTATTTGTTGGCTGGTTAATGCCGCGCCCGGTGTTGCGCGGCGAGTTGTATCGGGAGCCGCTTTGGCTGTTTTGGCTGTGGTGGCGTGTCGTGCGCTGGGTGGCACCTCCCGTTTGCGCGGCTTGGCTGTTCAGAGGCCTGCTGTGATTGGCCTGAAGCAACAGCAAGTTGCACTACACTGGTGACATGACCGTTATCGAGCGCAGCGCACTGATGCCTTTTGCGGCGGAACAGGTGTTTGATCTGGTCGCTGCGATTGAACGTTACCCGGAATTTTTGGAGGGCTGTGTGGCTGCCGAGGTGCATGAGCGCACGGCATCTCGAGCGGTCGCTACCCTGCGGCTGTCGCGTGCTGGCGTCAGTCACAGCTTTACGACCAGTAACAGCCTGCATCGCCCAGAGCGGATGGACCTGACGCTGGTAGACGGCCCGTTCGATCACTTCTCCGGCAGTTGGCGCTTTCGCGCCTTGGGCGAGTCGGCCTGCAAGGTCTCCCTTCGCCTTGATTTTCAGATGGCGAGTGGGCTTGCCAGTGTCGCGGTTGGCCGGCTCTTTGATAAAGTTGCGCTGGACTTGGTTGATGCTGTCGTGTCTCGGGCGACCCAGCAGCTTGCCTGACCGTACACGCAGTGGCCCCTGACTTCCTATGGCTTGGGCCTCTTAAATCAGAATTGGGCGCGTAATGAGTGAAAAGATCCCCGTAGAGGTGGCGTACGCGCTACCGGAAAAGCAACGCATCATCAGGTTAGAGGTGACTGAGGGGACCACCGTCCTCGACGCGGTGATGCAGAGCGGCATAGAGACGTTTTTTGACGACTTGACCCTCGGTCCAGAGCTCAAACTGGGGGTGTGGGGTAAGTCCACCCCCGGCGACCGTATATTGCGTAGGGGTGAACGCGTAGAAATTTATCGCCCGCTACAGGCTGACCCAAAAGCCGTTCGAAAAGCCCGCGCCGCTAAGGCCAAAGCCGCCCGCGCCGCAGCGGATCAGTCCTCAGGTGACTCTTCGTCCCCGGTCGGTTCGGGCTGAGGTGCGTCCCATTCTGGTGCGTCGGGGCCCTCGGCACGAACCAGTTCATCATCTTCAAACCACAGGGTGAGTTGGGTTTCCGCGAGGGTCTGATCGCCGTTTCGCAATAGATAGCGGTAGTCCCAGCGGTCACTGTGAAATGAATCCTCAATGAGTGGTGTGCCCATAATGTAACGAACTTGCCGGCGGTTAAGCCCTGGCCGGAGCTGCTCTACCATTTCCTCTGTGACGACGTTGCCCTGTTCCACATTGATTTTGTATACACCGGGGAAGCCGAAGTTGTTGCCACAACCGGGCAGTGTCAGCAGCAGGCAGATGGCTGACCAGACGAGGGCTTGTGGGCGGATTCTCAGCACGTTGTCTTCCAAGGTGGCAATGCGGCTGGCATGATAACGTTAAACGCCACTTCCAGAGAACCTTCCCCGTATGACTTCAGAGAACCGAGAGCTCAAGAAGGCAGGATTAAAGGTAACGGCGCCGAGACTGAAGATTCTGTCGATGCTGAGTGATGCGTCGGGGCAGGGTGACCATTTCAGCGCGGAGGATCTTTACCAGCGACTGCGAGACACTGGAGAGGATATTGGACTCGCCACGGTATATCGGGTGCTGACCCAATTTGAAAGTGCCGGTTTGGTGATCAGACACAATTTTGAGGCGGGGTACTCGGTTTTTGAGATGGCTTCAGATCATCATCACGACCACATGGTTGATGTCGACACCAATGACGTCATTGAATTTATCGATGAAGAGATCGAGCGCCGGCAACATCTGATCGCCGAGGAACAGGGTTACGAGATCATCGACCATTCCTTGGTGTTATACGTGCGGAAGAAACGCGACGCCTAGCGCTTTTCCACCATTTCCCGCGCGTGCGCCAGTGTATTTTCGGTCAGTTTGGCGCCTCCCAGCATCCTGCCGATTTCCTCGATACGCGCGTCGCCCTCGAGCTGCGAGAGTGTTGAGTAGACCTTGTCGGCCCCCTCTTTTGTTATCAGCAGGTGGTGGTTGCCTTTGGCGGCCACCTGAGGCTGGTGGGTGACCACTAGCACCTGGCTGCGGGTGCCCAATGTGTGAAGGAGTTCGCCAACGACTTCTGCTACGCCACCCCCAATGCCCACGTCCACCTCGTCAAAAATCATCGTCGGTGTCGTAGCGGTATCCGCGGCGACGACCTGCAGCGCCAGACTGATGCGGGAAAGCTCTCCGCCCGATGCAATCTTGCTCAAGGACCCAGGTGACGCGCCGGGGTTGGTGGCAATCAGAAATTCGACATCCTCGGCGCCCCGAGGGTCGGGACGTCCATCCCTGAAAGGAATGAGGGCGACCTCAAAGACACATTTTTGCATCGCAAGCTGGCCAAGGGTTGCCATGACTCGTTGGCCGAGGGCGGTTGCCGCATCGCGGCGCTTCGCTGACAGTTGGTCAGCGCGATGACGCCAGTTCAGCGCGACCTCAGACAGCTGATGCTCGAGTTCCTCGAGCTGCGCCGAGCCACCGGTCAGCGAGCCGAGTTCCCCGTGCAGTGTTGCCAGTAAATCCGGCAGCGCATCTGCTGCGACCCGGTGCTTGCGGGCCAGGTCGTGCAAGGCACCTAGTCGATCTTCGGTAGCTTGCAACCCCTCGGGATCCAATTCTACGCCTTGAGCAAAGCGGGCGGTCTCTGACTGCGCCTCGTCAATCTGTATCAGTGCGGACTGGAGCAGCTCCCGCAGGTTAGCGGTTGAAGCGTTGGTCATCCGTTCGTCATTGGCGAGTTGAACCAGGCGGGCCAGCTGATCCCGCTGGGTTTCGCAACCAGTGACGATGGCATTCGCCGTCTCGATGATAAATGCGGCGTTGGCCTGAAGCTTATGCTCCTCCTCCAACTGGGTATGCTCACCGGGCAACGGGCCCAGACGCTCCAGCTCGGCTATTTGATAGGTCAGTAGTTCTCGACGCGCATCGGATTCCTCTGTTCTGCCGAGCAACCGCGTGTGTTCCTCTTCCAGCACGCGCCACTGCTGGGCGAGATCGCTGACTTCGACGATCAGTGACTCTGCGTCGGCATAGGTGTCAAGCAAACTCCGCTGGGTGGGGCGACGCAACAGGGATTGATGAGCATGCTGAGAGTGGATGTCGACGAGTAATTGACCCAGATCTGCGCAGTCCGAGAGGGTGACCGGTGTGCCATTGATATAGGCGCGAGAGCGTCCCTCAGCGGTAATTGTGCGGCGCAGCAGGCATTCTCCGGTGGCTTCAAGGTCACGCTCCGCCAACCATACCTTCGCCCGGGTATTCTTGGAGATGTCGAAGCAGGCGGTGATGTCAGTTTTATCCTTGCCCGGCCGAATCGCGCGGGAGTCTGCGCGATCGCCAATGCATAGGCCCAGCGCGTCCAGCATGATGGATTTTCCAGCGCCGGTCTCCCCCGTGACGCACGTCATACCCCCCGCGAGGTCCAACTCAAGGTGGTCAACCACGGCGTAGTCCTGAATCGCTAAATGGAGCAGCATATGGCCCCCCATGAGTCCAAGCCGTTTTATAACCTAGAAGGCAGAGAGAGTGAACATCATGTTCCGCCGCTGGCTGTAACCGAGGGAGCCCGAGGGCAGTTGTTGCTGGGGGGGAGTATCAGGGCGCTTTGTCATCAGCGCGAGCTGTGCTAAAACAATATGTAGGCCCTCTCAACGAGATTAGTCTTGGACGCCCTCTCTTCTCGTGCTTCATCGCTCTTGAAAACTCTGGTGGAGATACATATCCGCGAAGGGCAGCCCGTGGCCTCGAGAAGTCTGCAATGTGAGAGCGGTCTCTCTGTCAGTGCTGCAACGGTCCGCAATATCATGGCGGAGCTGGAGGAGCGCGGGTACCTTGCCTCACCCCACACCTCCTCAGGGCGGATTCCCACGGCCCAAGGGTATCGGTTTTTCGTGGATACCCTGTTGCAGGTGGGCCCCGTTGAGCAGGGGGCGATGTCGGCACTCAATGCCGGGTTAGATCCCAATCGTAGCGCGGGTGAATTGGTGCAATCCGCGTCGAATTTGCTTGCCCAGATCACCTATCAGACGGGCATCGTCACCGTGCCGAAACCAGCCACCAGTCAACTGCGGCAGATCGAATTTCTGCCGCTATCGGGCAATCGTGTACTGGTGATCATGGTGATCAACGAGCGCGAGGTGCAGAATCGCATTATTCAGGTGCAGCGCACCATGACCGAAGGTGAATTAAAAGCTGCTGCTGACCTGATCAACCAGCGCTATTCGGGGCGCGATCTGTCTCAGGTTAAGACCCAAATTGTCCGAGAAATGTCCGAGGCTCGCTCTCGTATCGATGCCTACCTCGAGGCCGCACTGGAATTGGCCAGCGCCGCCATCGAAGATGCCGATACTGCTGACGGCGTGGTGGTAGCAGGGGAGGCGAGTTTGTTAAATCAAGCGTCTCCTGACGATATGCAAAAACTGCGGGAACTGTTCGATGCGTTTGAACGAAAACGGGACCTGCTGGAGCTCATGGAACGCTGTTCTCAGGCAGAGGGTATTCAGATTTTTATCGGCGAAGAAGCGGGTTTTGATGTTTTTGGCGACTTTAGTGTCATTACCGCGCCCTATGCCCAGGGGGCGCAGTCACTCGGCGTTTTGGGGGTAATCGGTCCCACGAGAATGGCCTACGAGCGCGTTATTCCGATTGTCGATGTCACTGCCCGTATGCTGAGTGCCGCGCTGTCCCGATAGCATTGTCGTTGTTCGCCCCGGTCTACCTGTCAACCCATTGCTGACGTCACGCCCGCCGCGCCATGAGCCGTTCGGGCGGACGCTGCGTAGCTACGAGACCCTTAAAAAACCGGTCCTCAGTGGCCCGAGCATGGTAGGTAGTGCCGCTAACCGCCAATGCGTGGCTGCTGAGCCCTTGAAAATACTGAAGGCACCCCCACATCTGCGCCAATGCGGGCGATAGCTCCCGCGATGGAAAGTTTGAGCGGAGAGATCCCATGAAAGATGACAACACCGACCCCGCCGATACAGGCGAGGAAGCTGCGGCCAGCGTCGAGGCGGAGGCCGCTGAAGGAGCGGCGACGTCGGCGGAAACGCCGGACGAGGCGGATGTAGAGGCGTCCGATGCGCCGGATCTCGAAGCCGAGTTGGCAGCGGCAAAAGACGCGGCGCTCCGCGCTCAGGCCGATGCCATGAATACGCAGCGACGTGCCGAGCAGGAAATAGAGAAAGCCAGAAAGTTTGCGCTGGAGCGTATTTGCGGAGACCTGCTGAGCGTTATCGACAATCTGGAGCGAGCGCTGGAGGCGGCGGGAGAAAACGAGGGTAATAACTCGCTGCTTGAGGGAATTGAGCTCACGCGTAAGGGCTTCATTGATATTTTGGAGAAACATGGCGTTCAGTCTGTTGATCCGCTGGGCGAGCCCTTCGATCCCGAGACAGCGCAGGCAATGAGCATGGTGGAGCAGCCGGATGCCGAGCCTAACTCCGTTATTGCGGTAATGCAGAAGGGCTACACCTTGAACGGGCGACTTCTGCGGCCCGCCATGGTGATGGTGTCAAAGGCTCCCGCAGCATAAGCGCTGTGATTTGTGCTCACGGGCGCTTGAATTCGAAGGAATTGACTCCACATAGATAGACAAGGAAACAGCCCGTCGCCTTTGGCGGGTTTAACAAATCAGATCGACAGTTTGGTCCGCGCCAGGGAAAGCCGGACCCAAGGAGAAAGACATGGGAAAGATTATTGGTATTGATCTGGGTACCACAAACAGCTGCGTGTCCTTGCTCGAGGGCGGCAAGCCTCGGGTGATCGAAAACGCGGAGGGTGGGCGAACCACCCCATCTATCGTTGCCTACACCGACGATAACGAAATCCTCGTGGGGCAGTCGGCCAAGCGTCAGGCGGTGACCAATCCTCAAAACACCTTGTTTGCCGTTAAGCGGTTGATTGGTCGCAGATTCGACGATGACGTAGTGCAGAAAGACATCAAAATGGTGCCGTACAAGATCGTTAAAGCCGAGAGCGGCGACGCATGGGTACAGGTGAACGACGAGAAGATGGCGCCGCCTCAGGTCTCCGCGGAGGTCCTGCGCAAAATGAAGAAGACCGCCGAAGAATACCTGGGTGAAGCGGTCACAGAGGCGGTGATTACGGTGCCGGCCTATTTTAACGATTCCCAGCGTCAGGCCACGAAAGACGCGGGACGAATCGCAGGCCTAGAGGTCAAGCGTATTATCAATGAGCCGACGGCGGCTGCCTTGGCTTACGGTATGGACAAGGCCGAGGGTGACCGCACGGTAGCGGTTTACGATCTCGGTGGCGGTACCTTCGATATCTCTATTATCGAAATTGCTGAGGTCGACGGTGAGCATCAGTTTGAGGTGCTGGCGACCAATGGCGACACCTTCCTCGGGGGTGAAGATTTCGACTTGCGTTTGATCGAATTCCTTGCGGAGGAATTCAAGAACGAGAATGGCATCGACCTGCACAACGACCCGCTGGCGCTCCAGCGTCTGAAAGAGGCGGCGGAGAAAGCCAAGATAGAGCTGTCCAGCTCGCAACAGACTGAGGTTAATCTGCCCTACATCACGGCGGACGCGACTGGCCCCAAGCACTTGGTGATCAAATTGAGCCGGTCCAAACTCGAATCGCTGGTAGAGGAGTTGGTCACGCGTTCGCTGGCGCCGGTTAAGACGGCGTTGGAAGACGCCGGGTTGTCTCCCAGTGAGGTCAACGACGTGATTCTGGTAGGTGGTCAGACCCGGATGCCGATGGTTCAAAAGGCCGTTGCTGATTTTTTCGGTAAAGAGGCTCGAAAAGATGTTAATCCCGACGAAGCCGTAGCAATGGGCGCTTCGATTCAGGGGGCTGTGTTGTCTGGCGATGTGAAAGATGTATTGCTGCTGGATGTTACCCCGCTCACGCTGGGTATCGAGACCATGGGCGGTGTGGCAACACCGCTCATCGAGAAGAACACGACTATCCCCACCAAGAAGTCTCAGGTGTTTTCAACAGCTGAAGACAACCAGACTGCAGTGACAATTCACGTGGTCCAAGGTGAGAGAAAGCAGGCAACGCAGAACAAGTCTCTTGGACGATTTGATCTTGCCGATATTCCACCCTCGCCGCGAGGTATGCCTCAGATTGAGGTGACCTTTGACCTCGACGCCAACGGCATCCTCAACGTCTCCGCAAAAGACAAGGCAACGAATAAAGAGCAGTCAATTCGTATTACAGCTTCAGGCGGATTGTCCGAGGGTGAGATTGAGCAAATGGTGCAGGATGCCGAGGCAAATGCGGAAGCCGATAAAAAGTTCGAGGAGTTGGTGGCGGCCCGCAATACCGCAGACGGTATGGTTCATGCGGCGCGCAAGACGCTGGAGGAGGCGGGTGAGCACGCCACCGATGACGAACGCAGTGCGATCGAAGCGGCCATTGCTGAGGTGGAGGAGTCCATCAAAGGCGACGATGCGGCAGCTATGGAAGCGGCCACAACCAAGCTGACCGAGGCAACAGGCGGCGTCGCACAGAAGATGTATGCCGCACAGCAGGCGCAGGATGCGTCGGCGAGCGCGGGTGCGGACGAAGCCGAAGCCGAGTCTGACCAGGGGGACGTGGTCGACGCGGAGTTTGAGGAAGTCAAGGAAGACAAGCGTGCCTGATGGCACATCTCTCATCAGGACGGGGACGTCCTGAAGCGCCTCTGGGAAGAGGTTTATTCGACGCGGGCCATGATTACATCATTGAGCCCGCGTCCGTTTTTAGGGAGGAAGTGATGCGCGTTCCTTAAGCGCACACAGGAACTATGTCGAAACGCGATTATTACGAAGTCCTTGGGGTAGACCGTTCGGCCTCTGAGCAGGACATCAAGAAGGCCTATCGTCGGATTGCGATGAAGTATCACCCGGACCGCAATCCGGACGATGCCGATGCGGACAGTAAATTCAAGGAGGCGACGGAGGCCTACGAAGTACTGTCTGATAGTGATAAGCGCGGTAGCTACGACCAGTTTGGGCATGCGGGCGTTGATCCCTCCATGGGCGGCGGCGGTTTTCAGGGCGGCAGTTTTTCCGACATATTCGGCGACGTTTTCGGCGATATATTTGGCGGCGGTGGTGGCCGGCGGCAAGGACCCCAGCGCGGCTCCGATCTGCGGTACACACTGGAGGTTTCTCTGGAGGAAGCGGTGCGTGGCTCGACCGCCGAGATCCGAGTGCCTTCACTCCAGCACTGTGAGCCTTGCGATGGCAGCGGTGCCAAGCCCGGCAGTAGCCCAATGACCTGCAATGGCTGCGGCGGTAGTGGTCAAGTCAGATCCCAGCAGGGGTTTTTTCAGGTGCAGCAGACCTGTCCCAAGTGCCGGGGACGCGGCCAAATGATTTCCGATCCTTGCGGTGAATGCCGCGGTCAGGGCTTGGTAGAAAAAACCAAGACGCTGTCTGTCAAGGTGCCGCCGGGTGTTGATACCGGCGACAGGATTCGGTTGAGTGGTGAAGGCGAGGCGGGCCCCGCAGGGGGGCCGCCAGGCGATTTGTTCGTTCAGATTGCGGTGCGCCAGCATTCGCTGTTTGAGCGCGACGGACGCCATTTATACTGCGAAGTTCCCATCAGCTTTGCCGACGCCGCGTTAGGCGGTGAGCTGGAGGTTCCGACCCTCGATGGTAGGGTCAAACTGAAAATTCCGGCTGAGACGCAAACGGGCAAAATGTTTCGACTGCGGGGCAAAGGCGTGAAGCCCGTACGGGGCGGTCCCGTGGGCGACTTGCTATGTCGGGCTGTGGTGGAAACCCCTGTGAATCTTACCCGCGAGCAAAAAGCCCTGCTGGAGGAGTTTCGCGGTGCGCTTCACGCCGGGGGAGAACAACAGTCACCGCGGCAGACCAGCTGGTTTGAGGGCGTGAAAAACTTTTTCGATGGCATGACGGGATGACCGTCAGAATCGGCATTACCGGGGCGGCAGGGCGCATGGGGCGTGCGCTTGCCGAGACCATTTGCCAGCGGGAGGAAAGTTGCCAGCTTGCCGCTGCGGTTGAGCGGCCCGAGTCTTCGCTGCTGGGCGCCGATATCGGTGAGCTGCTGGGTGTCGGTTCCAGTGGCACTGAGGTGAAGCCAGATCTGGCAGCGGTGATTCAGGGGCTTGATGTCTTGATTGACTTTACGGTGCCCGAGGCCACCTTGTCCCACGCGCAAGTATGCGCCTTACACGGTGTGCCAATGGTGGTGGGAACTACCGGATTTACAGCCGCTCAAACCGCTGACCTGCACGCAATCACCCATGACATTGCCCTCTGTCAATCCGCCAATTTCAGCCCCGGTGTGAACCTGGCTTTACGACTCACGGAAGCGGCAGCCCGCGCCCTGGGAGACAGCGCTGATATTGAGGTTGTGGAAGCGCATCATCGCCACAAGATCGATGCGCCCTCGGGAACTGCGCTCGCTCTCGGGGATGCGGTGGCTTCGGCGCGGGGTCGAGCGCTATCTGAGATAGCGGTATACGCGCGCGAGGGGCGTACCGGTGCGCGCGAGCCAGGATCCATAGGGTTCAGCGTGATTCGAGCCGGAGATATTGTCGGTGATCACACGGTGATTTTCGCGGGCGAGGGAGAACGTCTGGAGATTACCCACAAGGCCAGCTCCAGAGCGGCTTTTGCCTCTGGAGCGGTCACCGCAGCGTGTTGGTTGGTGGGGCAGCCCGCCGGCCGCTATAGCATGCAAAATGTTCTTGCCAGTGAGGAGGTCGGCCCATGAATGCTGCCAACTACATCGTTGAGGTCGATGAGAGTAATGCCCAGACACTGTTGATCGAGGAGTCACTCAAGCGCCCGGTCGTCGTGGATTTTTGGGCAGATTGGTGCGGCCCCTGTAAGCAATTAATGCCGATCCTCGAGAAGTTGGCGGCCGAGTACCAAGGCGCGTTTTTGCTGGCCAAGGTCAACGCCGACGAGCAACAGATGCTGGCGCAGCAGCTGGGTGTGCGATCCCTGCCCACCGTTATGGTGATAAAGGATGGCCAACCGGTGGATGGGTTTTCCGGTGCGCAACCGGAATCGGCGGTGCGCGATATGCTCGACAAGCACCTGCCCTCGCCGCAGGCCGACTCCCTCGCCGAGGCAGAGCAACTGCTGGCCGAGGGCGACATTCCCGGCGCGTTAGCACTGTACCGGGGTGCTTGGGAGGACTCTGGCCAAAAGCCTGAGTTCACCATGGCCTATGCAGGCGCGCTGATTACCGCCAATCGCCTCGATGAAGCCGAAACACTGTTAAGCGACATCAAATTGGTGGATCAGGATGCCCGTTATGAGCAATTGGTGGCACAGATCGAATTACAGCGACAGGCGGCGCGATCACCCGAGATCGAGGCTTTGGAGACCAGTCTCGCCAGTGATGAACAAAATCATGAAATCAGGATTAAGTTGGCGGTGCAGCTCAGCAGTCACGGCCAGTATCGTGAGGCACTGGAGCATCTGCTGGTGGTATTACGCGTCGATCGCGACTGGGGCAACGGTGAGGCCAAGCGCGTTTATCTGGACATGATTGCAACCATTGGCAAGGGAGATCCCCTCGCGGCGGAATATCAACGCAAGCTGTTTTCTCTATTGTACTGAGGCGTTGGGTGGAAGCCTGAACGCCACGGCTGGCTGGGTGCTGGAGCCGAACCAGGTTTGGGCCCGTTAACGCGCCGCGCGCCCCTAGATACGGTCGCGCTTGAGTGCCTGGGTGGGGTTGCAATGGCTCTGCAAGTTGCCTACATTCTGTTTATTCAGAAAACATACTCAAAATTCAAAAACCACTGCCCGGCAAGACCGGTGGCAGGACATTTCGTGTGAGGTGAACGATGGATACCGCATATTCCACTGAAGATTTGGCATTCCGTGATGAAGTACGTAGCTTTTTCGATAAGGCTTTTACTCCTGAGCTGCAAAAACGGCTGCGCTCCCCCGACTACAAGAACGCAATCGAAGAATGGCAGAGAAAGCTCTACGATCAAGGCTGGGTCGCGCCAAACTGGCCCGCGGAATTTGGCGGCACGGGCTGGACGGCCACTCAAAAATACATCTACGAAACTGAGCGCTCGCTTGCCGGGATTCCCAACGTGGTGCCTTTTGGTCTGGTGATGGTGGCCAACGTGATCATGGCCTATGGCACACAGGAGCAAAAAGACTACTTTCTGCCCCGTATCCTTAAGAGCGAGGACTGGTGGTGTCAGGGTTATTCCGAGCCAGGTTCGGGTTCGGATCTTGCAAGCCTCAAGACCAAGGCCGAGCGAGACGGCGACGATTTCATCATCAACGGTGCCAAGATCTGGACCACGTATGCCCAATACGCGGACTGGATCTTCTGTTTGGTGCGCACGGACAACTCCGGCAAGAAGCAGGAGGGCATCACGTTCATTTTGATTGATATGAAGTCGGAGGGAATCAAGGTTAACCCGATTATCTCCAT
>Ga0181565_10002281_pt1 | contig 14645 bp, 15 predicted proteins | sample 101ome_16_FD_129661 | JGI IMG/M metagenome (GOLD analysis project Ga0181565, IMG submission 129661) | Coastal salt marsh microbial communities from the Groves Creek Marsh, Skidaway Island, Georgia - 101401AT metaG (megahit assembly) | ecosystem: Environmental > Aquatic > Marine > Intertidal... | reverse complement strand
TTGGTGATTGCAATGTCGATGTTTGGAATTGGTGCATTGCTCGCCACCTCGGCGTCTTTGTTGATTGCGCTGAAATGGATAGGCGGCGCGTATTTGGCATTTCTCGGAATTCAGGTTTGGCGCTCGCCGGCTCTATCCGTATCTCGCACCGAGGTTTCCGCCAAGTCAGCTCAGCTCTATCGGGCGGGCCTGTTTTCTGCACTAAGCAACCCGAAAGGCATTTTGTTCTTTGTGGCGTTCTTGCCTCAATTTATTGATCCGGAGCGATCACTCGTTGTTCAGTTCGCGATTATGGCAGCAACGTTTTTGGTGATTGAGCTTCTCTACGAAATCATGGTGGCGGCGCTCGCCGATCGAATCACCCCATGGCTCGGAAGAGTAGGAAAAAACTTCAACCGCACCTTCGGTGCAGTATTTGTTGCGATTGGGGTGCTGCTGCCGCTTAGGGGCTAGAGACCTAGTTTGCCTCTCAGGAACTCAATGTGACCCTTGGCCTTTACATTTAGGAAGGCGTGGGTGACCGTTCCATCCTCCACCACGAAGGTTGAGCGAATCGTGCCCATGTACTCCTTGCCATACATGCTCTTCTTGCCGTAGGCGCCGTAGGCATTCTGCACCTCGTTCTCTGGATCCGAGAGCAGCTCGAAGTTCAGACCTTCCTTCTCCTGGAACTTCTTTAGCTTTGTGGGGGAATCTGGGGAGATGCCTAGAACCGTGTAGCCGGCCGACTTCAGGGAGTTGATGTTGTCTCGAAAGTCACAGGCCTGGGTAGTGCAACCCGGGGTGGAGGCCGCAGGGTAGAAGTAAACAATTACCTTCCCGCTCTGCTCAGCCAGCGAGACATCGACTCCGTCCTGATTGCTAAGGGTGAACTGCGGTGCTTTTGATCCAATTTCAACGCTCATGAAATTGACAATTCACTTTTTGTCTTCGCTATTCCTTTTGCTCTCGTCTTTGGGAGCGGCCTTGGTGACGTAATACAGCAGGGCTGCAATACCAGCAATCGTTATCGGCCAGATTAGAAAGTCGATTGGCTGTCCCTGAGGGATGCGATTGATGTTTTCAAGAATTGGTAGCATCTCCAAAGACTATCGCCGAGAAAGGCAAAACAAGTGCTTGCAATCGGCTCCGGACTGCTAACTGGACTTTCGCTAATCATCGCCATTGGCGCTCAAAATGCCTTCGTTTTGCGGCAGGGGCTTACCCGTCAGCACGTATTTGCCGTGGTGATGTTTTGTGCACTTTCAGATGCCCTGCTAATCGTTTTTGGGATGCTGGGCCTTGGCGTTGCAATAATGTCTCTGCCAATTCTCCTGGAGGTATTTAGGTTTGGTGGAGCCGCCTACCTGGTCTACTTCGCCGCTACCTCATTTCGTAGAGCGCTGCGACCCCAGGCACTTGAGGCAAGCGAAACAAAGGCTGGGTCTTTGGCCGCTGCGCTGGCGACCGCTGCTGCCCTGACTTACCTCAATCCTCACGTCTATATCGACACGGTGTTGTTGCTGGGTTCAATCGGAAATCAATTCGGAGCTGACCGCTGGCTCTTTGCCTTTGGTGCGGCTACCGGTTCGGTTATTTGGTTTTTCTCTCTTGGCTTTGGTGCCAAGCTGCTCTCGAGGTTTGTCACCAGACCAAGTTTTTGGAAGTATCTGGATTTCTCCATCGGTCTTGTGATGCTCGCAATTGCGCTAATGCTGCTCACCTACAACTTCTAATCTCTAAAGCGGGCATAATCGCCTTGTGACTAACCCAGCGGATAGCTTTGGAAATTTTGCCAATCGCTCCTCATCGAAGTGGCTGAGATTCCCTCCCGATGTGCTTCCAATGCATGTAGCGGAGATGGATTTTGAGGTTGCAAAGCCGATCAAGGACATCCTCGCAAGGATGGTTGAGACCTCTGACCTTGGATATCTGGGTCCGCTACCTGAACTCTCGGGGGCCTTTGAGTCATTTGCACAAAGGCGCTGGGGCTGGGATGCACAGGGCGGCCAAATCAAGTTGGCAACGGATGTTGGTGTTGCTGCTGTGGAGATACTTCGGGCGGTGACATCGCCGGGAGACCGAGTCTTGGTCAACTCTCCCGTTTACGCAGCGTTCTTCAAGTGGATCTCAGAGGTTGGTGCGGTTGCAGAAGATGCACCGCTATTGCTTGATGGTGATACCTGGAGGCTTGACCTTCAGGCTATCGAGGCTGCCTTCAAAGACGGGGTCAAGGTTTATTTGCTCTGCTCTCCCCAGAATCCAGTGGGTAGGGTACACACCGGCCAAGAGCTGACCGCAATTGCCAAACTCGCAAGCGAGTATTCGGTTTTGGTGATTTCCGATGAGATTCACGCCCCCCTTAGTTGGGTGCCTTTTACTCCCTATCTTTCACTAGGGTCTGAGGCTCAGGAAACCGGTGTTGTAATCACCTCCAGCTCCAAGGCATGGAACACCGCTGGCCTGAAGGCAGGATTCATGATTACTCAATCCGATGTCGCTAGAAAGCGCTTAGCAGCGCTTCCGGAGGCGATGAATTGGAGAGCCTCTCTACTCGGTGCCCACGCCATGGTTGCCGCCTACAGCGAGGGCAGTGCATGGCTGGACCAAACCGTTGAACTAATTCAGGAGAACCTAGCTCACCTTTATCAGCAGGTAGAAAGCCAGCTTCCGTCGGCGACGGTGTTTGCCATGGAATCGACCTACCTCGCTTGGATTGACCTAAGCGCCTACGGAGTAGCGGATCCTCATTCCGAGATTCTCAAAGAGGCCAAAGTTGGGGTAGTAGCAGGCAGCGACCACTCACCAAATGGCGGCTACTCAGGTTTCATCAGGTTCAATTTCGCAACCAGCAAGGCTCGAATTACAGAGGCAGTTAGAAGAATCGCAAGTCTTTTAGAGGGCTAGCCGTGTCAGCTTTGCAATCCCAAACCATAGATGTGGCGCACCGTCTTTTTGAAAAGCATGAGCTTGTTAATTTCAGCTTTGGTTTTGACAGAGCGGTGCGAAGAGCAGGTCAGTGCGATTTCCGCGCCAGAAGAATTACGATCAGCAAGCACCTGGTTGCCAACTGTTCGCTGGATGAGATCGAACAGGTCATACTCCATGAGATTGCCCATGCTCTAGTTGGAAAAGATGCGGGCCACTCAAAAATCTGGCGAGACAAAGCAAAGGCGATTGGCTATCGCTTCGAAAAGGTGAACTGGCAGCAGATGGCAGCTTCAGTTTCTGGATATCTCGGCACCTGCCCAGGTGGTCATGACCATTTCAGAATCAGAAAGCCAAGTGGACCGAGAAGCTGCAGAAGCTGTGCCGGAACCTTTGATCCGAGGTACCTAATCACCTGGAGACTAACTGGGCCCGATCAGCAAGGCCATGATCCAGGCTCCAGCCAGAAAGTTCAGTAGCAAAAATCTCTTCCAGCCCCGATTTGCCTGCTCGCAAGTATCGTCCGAGATGCCCAGTTGCGAACCCACGACCAGCAGGTAGGGGATTGCTGCAAAAGACGCCTGCCAGAATCGATCCGGCAGTGCAAGAAGCATTAGCCCAGCTATGAGGTAGAGCGATACCGCAATTCTCACTGTGTTTCTGGCGCCGAGACTTGTCGCAACTGAGGAAATGTTTGCCTCTCTGTCGGCCCTGATGTCCTGAACCGCACCAAAGGCGTGAGAGGCGGCGCCCCACAAGAAGAAAGCGCCGGTTGCGAGCAGCAGCGATGCACCAAGGGCCTCTCCGGCCAACAGCAGACCAAAGAGCATCGGCCCCACAAAATGAGCGGAGCTCGTTATTGAGTCCAAGAAGGGAATCTCCTTAAATCGAAGACCCTTGAGTGAGTAAGCAACAACGGCAAACAAGGTTGCGGCTAATACCGCCAGTGCCGGAGGGTTATCAGAGCTCACCCAGAGCGCATAAGCAACGAAGGGAAGCGAAAGCCCGAATGCCCAGAGCAAGGTCAATCTGTGGAGCTCCGGAGCTAGTAGAGCTCCCTCGATCCCGCCCTTTCGAGGGTTTCTCATATCGCTTTCGTAGTCAAAAACATCGTTGATCCCATACATCAGCAGGTTGTAGGGAATGAGAAAGAAGAGTGTGAGGACCACAAGCTCTACACCAACACCGCCCCCGGAGAAGAAATAGGCCGCGGCAAAAGGGATTGCCGTGTTGACCCAGGAGATTGGCCTTGAGGACCAGAACAAGCTTCTAACTGCGTTCAAAGCTTGCTCCGCAAAAAGTTGAAAAGAGATGGCACCAAAATCAGGGCGACGATTGTGTAGGCAAAGTCCTCTATGGGTGCAAAGCCTAGACGAATGCCGGAAATCTTCTCCGGGTCATAGTCCACGATTCCGGTGCCGATGATGACATTGTCAAAGATTAGTGTCAGCGTCAGCATAAGAACTGCAGCCCCAACTACGGGCTTTACCGGCAACCACTTGCGCATGAGAAAGCCATAGATAGCGAATAGCCCGAGAACGGCGGCTGTCAGCAACAGGTAGGTCACTTGGCAAACCTCCTGGCAAAGCCTTGATAGGCAAGCAGGGTGTTGTAGCTAAGCAAAATCAAAAAGAACAGCTCCTCAACCGGGAGCTCTGGTGCCAACAGAAGACCTGATAGGTGAGGGGCGTCGCCACGGAAAAAGATGCCCAGAGCAATGCCGATGATGTCCCAAACCAGAAATACCGAGACCGCAACCGCAACTGAGACGATTGTTGCCCTCGGGCTTACAAAGAGTGCGACCTTGTGGCGATGGTCAATGGCGCCCAATCCAAGAATCGAAGTGATCAGCAGGCCTAGGTAGACAAAGGGGACTAGCTCCGTCATCAGGCCAATCCCTTGAAGGTCCTTACCGGCTTGAGCTCGCCTTTGATTGGACCACTGGATCGGTCATCGGTCAGGTGCTTGTAAACCAGCTCGGCGCCAATCAAACACATCGGCAAGCCAATACCAGGCAGGGTATTTTGCCCGGCATAGAAGAGATTCTTGAGCTTTTTCGAGTAGTTCTTTGGCCTGAAGAAAGCACTCTGCATCAAGGTGTGTGCCATGCCCAGTGCGGTTCCACTCCACGCATTGAATTCGTTTATGAAGTCCTGCGGCCCGACTGTCCTGCGAACCACGATGCGGTCTTTGAGATCTGGGATGTTGCACCACTCGGAGATTTGAGCGATCACTTTGTCGGCTGCTGCCTCGATTCCGAGGTCCCCTTCGCCGCCGATGCCGCCGGTACCGATGGCTGGATCTGCAGCGGTGGGCACCAGGACAAAGACATTCTCATGACCCTCTGGAGCTACGCTGTCGTCGGTCTTCGAAGGCATGCAGATGTAGAGAGAGGCAGGATTGGGCACCTTTCTTTTGCCGTCTGCCTTGTGAAAGACCTCCGCGAAGTTGCCCTTCCAGTCATCGGTGTACAGCAGGGTGTGATGATCCAGTTCTTGGATCTTGCCTCGAACTCCGAGGTAAAGAAGTAGTGCAGAGGGGCCGGGAACCTTTTTGTCCCACCAGGTCTGAGGGTAAGTCTGATGCTCGGGGGAGAGCAATTTGGTTTCAACGTGCTGCAGGTCAGCGGTTGCGACTACAACGTCTGCAGCGATGTCAATTTCACCTACCTTGACTCCAGTTGCTTTCTTGCCGTCCGAAAGAATCTGGCTTACCGGTGATGAGGTGTGAATGTCGACCCCATGCTCTCGAGCAATCCTGGCAATCGCCTCGATTACAGTGTGCATTCCGCCATTGGGGTAGAAGACCCCCTGTTTCATGTCCACATGCGTCATCAGGTGATACATGCTCGGGGTGTCATAGGGAGACGCCCCCAAAAACACAGCTGGAAAGTTGAGCATCTTCTTCAGTCGCTCATCTTTCACGTACTTTCCCGAGAAGTCGTAAAGCGAGGTAGTTAGAAGTTTTAGGAAGCGTCCCAGCTTCTTAATCACATCCGGGTGAAAGAAGCTTCGTGCATCACGAAAGTTTGTATACAGAAAGTGCTTAATCGACAGTTCATAAGCTTCCTCGGCACTCGCCAAATACCTTTCTAGAGCCTTTCCAGCCCCCGGTTCCATCGAGTCAAAGAGCTGCTTGATCTGCTCAAGGTCCTCCGGCATCTCAATCCGATCGCCGAGCCCTTCATTTCTGGTCTGGTAGGCGGGAGTGAGCCGGACGAGATCAAGCTCCTTTTGGGCGCTGGTTCCCATGAGCTTGAAGAACTGCTCGAAGGCATCCGGCATCAAATACCAGCTGGGCCCCATGTCAAAGCGGAATCCGTCCTTCTCCCAAAGATAGGCGCGGCCACCGAGTGAGTCCCTTGCTTCATACAGCTTTACGTCCATGCCGGCTTTCGCGAGCAAGGCGCTCGTGGCAAGACCAGCTATCCCGCCGCCGATTACCACCGCGGTCTTCTTGCTCATGCAACTCCTCTGAGGGCTCGTGCCACGAGCACCAGCTTCCGAGTATTACCAACAGAGATGCGCCTAGTTTTTAGTTCCTGAGCGGGGGTTTTGGAGATCTTCTGGTTTAGCTCCTGAAAAAGTAACTGGGCCGCAGCGACCGCTCGGCGCGCTCCCATTGGTAACAGTGGAAGCGACATTGAGCTTGTCTCAAGGTCTTTTTGAATGTCCTCTACGAGCCGCCTCTTGGTGTCTTCATCGAAGTTCTCGACGCTGACATTTGGAAAGTAGCTCCTGCCGAGGCGGTCGAAGTCCGCCGCCAGGTCTCTCAGAAAATTGACCTTTTGGAAGGCGGCACCCAGTGCTCTGGCGCCTGAAACAAGGGTCTTTTTTTCTTGGGCGGTGTAGCTACGCTCGTGCACGAACACCGCCAAGCACATCAGGCCCACCACCTCTGCAGAACCATATACGTAGGCGGCAAAGGATTCTGGATCATGCTCCTTCTCGGTTAGGTCCATCCTCATGGATGCGAAGAAGGGCTCGACAATGTCTTTCTTGATGCCCACCAACCTTGCAGTCTGGGCAAAGGCGTGCAGGATCAGATTGGTTGAGTAGCCGAGCTCCATTGCTCTATAGGTTTCACTTTCAAACTCACTGAGCATTTTTTCGGGGCTCACGGCCTTTTCGGCCCTCTGAGCCTCCGCTGCAGAACCGTCAACTATCTCGTCGGCAACCCGAACCATTGCGTAGATGTTCTCGACATGCTCTTTATATCGCCTGTCCAAAAGCCGAGTGGCAAGTCCAAATGAAGTTGAGTATGAGTAGATAACCTCTTTTGCCGCAGCATGAGAGGCGCGGCTGTAAAGCACGAGGCCAGTTGGCACCTTGGTGGTGTCTTGGGATTCCACGACTTCAGGCTACCTCTTTATCAACATAAGATTGAGCCCATGACTAACCAGATGAAGCCGAGAAGCCACGTTGTTACCGATGGCCTGGAGCGCGCCGCGGCCCGCGGAATGCTCAGAGCTGTTGGCATGGGAGATGAGGACTGGGTAAAGCCTCAAATTGGCGTCGCTTCATCTTGGAACGAGGTCACACCTTGCAACCTGTCGCTTGATCGCCTGGCAGATGCCGCAAAGCAGGGGGTTCATGCCTCGGGCGGCTATCCACTTGAATTTGGAACCATTTCGGTCTCCGATGGCATATCCATGGGCCACGAGGGTATGCATTTTTCACTCGTATCGCGCGAAGTTATTGCTGACTCTGTAGAAACAGTTATGGAGGCTGAGCGCCTCGACGGGGCAGTTTTGCTAGCCGGCTGTGACAAGTCCCTGCCAGGAATGATGATGGCGGCCGCGAGACTCGATGTTTCTGCTGTTTTCCTCTACGCAGGTTCAATTGCACCGGGTTGGGTAAAGCTTTCTGACGGCACGGAGAAGCAGGTCACAATTATTGACGCCTTCGAGGCTGTGGGGGCCTGCAAGGCAGGCAAGATGAGCCAAGAGGATGTTGATCGAATAGAGCGGGCAATTTGTCCCGGTGAGGGTGCCTGTGGCGGAATGTATACCGCTAACACAATGGCTTCAATTGGCGAGGCACTCGGGCTGTCATTACCAGGAAGTGCAGCTCCACCATCGGCCGACCGCAGACGCGACACCTGGGCTCACCGCAGCGGTGAGGCAGTTGTAAATCTAATCTCAAAGGGCATAACTGCAAGGCAGATACTCACCAAAGAGGCCTTCGAGAACGCAATTGCCGTGCTCATGGCATTTGGCGGCTCCACCAACGCGGTTCTCCATCTACTAGCAATTGCGCGTGAGGCCGAGGTCGATTTGAAGCTTGACGACTTCAACCGGATTTCCGACAAGGTTCCTCACCTCGGAGACCTCAAGCCATTTGGTCAGTTTGTAATGAACGATGTTGACAGGGTGGGCGGAGTGCCGGTCGTCATGAAGGCCTTGCTGGACGCGGGTCTGATGCACGGCGATGTCCTAACCGCAACTGGGAAGACTCTGAGAGAGAATCTTGCAGACATCAAACCTCCTGATCCGGACGGCAAGATAATCCGAGCCATGGCCAACCCCATCCACAAAGACGGCGGCATTGCCATTCTGCGCGGAACAATGTCGCCAGATGGTGCTGTTGTGAAGACAGCCGGATTCGACCTTTCCACTTTCGAGGGCCCGGCCAAGGTTTTCGAGCGCGAAACAGCAGCCATGGAGGCCCTGACAAAGGGTGAGATTGTTGCCGGAGACGTTGTCGTAATCCGCTACGAAGGGCCCAAGGGTGGACCTGGAATGCGCGAGATGCTGGCTATCACGGGAGCAATCAAGGGTGCGGGATTGGGTAAAGATGTCCTACTATTGACTGACGGCAGATTCTCGGGCGGCACAACCGGCCTGTGTATCGGCCACATCGCCCCAGAGGCCACCGAAGGTGGACCAATTGCTCTGGTTCGCGATGGAGACTTGATTCGAGTCGACGTTGCAACTCGATCGCTTGACTTACTGGTCGACGATGAGGAGTTGGCTGCGAGGAAGCAGCAGTGGCAGCCATTGCCACCCCGCTACACCCGCGGAGTTCTAGCAAAGTTTACGAAGTTGGTGCACTCGGCCTCCGAGGGCGCCTACTGCGGTTAGTTTCATTTTTGGAGATTCGATGACAGAGACCATTACCGGTGCCCAGGCAATAATTCGGTCACTGGAGCAACTTGGCGTGGACACTGTCTTCGGTCTGCCCGGTGGCGCAATCCTCCCCACGTATGACCCGCTCATGGACTCCAGCAAGATTCGTCACATTCTGGTGCGCCACGAGCAGGGTGCTGGTCACGCCGCTGAAGGCTATGCGGCCGCCAGCGGCAAGCTAGGGGTTTGCATCGCCACAAGCGGTCCTGGAGCAACCAATCTCGTGACTGCAATTGCAGATGCCCACATGGACTCTGTGCCCATGTTGGCGATCACCGGTCAGGTGAACTCTCACGCAATTGGAACCGACGCCTTCCAGGAAGCCGACATTGTTGGCATCACGATGCCGATTACCAAGCACAGTTTCTTGGTTACCAACGCAGAGGATATTCCTGCGGTCATGGCCTCTGCGGTTGAAATTGCAACAACTGGAAGGCCGGGCCCGGTTTTGGTTGATGTCGCCAAAGATGCGCAGAACGCAAAGTTTGAATTCAGCTGGCCACCGGTAGTGGAGGTAACCCCTGGCTATAAGCCTGTAACCGACCCTCACGGTAAGCAGGTTCAGGCAGCAGCAGAGCTGATTCTGCAGTCAAAAAAGCCAATTCTTTATGTCGGCGGTGGAGTAATCAGAGCGGGTGCGCACAAGGAACTTCACAAGTTGGCCAAACTTATTGGTGCTCCGCTGACCACAACGTTGATGGCGCGCGGTGCCTTCCCAGACTCTGACCCACAGCACCTCGGCATGCCGGGCATGCACGGAACCGTTCCAGCCGTTACGGGTCTTCAAAAGGCAGATCTTCTAATCACGCTAGGTGCGAGATTTGACGATCGGGTAACTGGAGACGTAAAGACCTTTGCCAAGGGCGCAAAAGTCATTCATGTCGACATCGATCCCGCAGAAATCGGCAAGATTCGCCACGCAGATGTCCCAATCGTTGGTGACGCCAAGGTAGTCATCGCCATGCTGACCCAGGAGCTTGAAAAGCAGCTCAAGGGGAAGAAGTACGACATTTCTGAGTGGTGGAAGTACATCGACGGCCTAAAGGAGCGATACCCACTTGGATACAGCGACCTTGAGGACGGAAAGCTCGCCCCTCAGTACGTAATCGAGAGAATCGGCCAGCTATCTGGCCCAGAGGCGATCTATGCAGCTGGTGTTGGGCAACACCAGATGTGGTCGGCACAGTTCATCAATTATGAGAACCCAAACACCTGGCTCAACTCGGGTGGCGCTGGAACCATGGGTTACGCAGTACCCGCAGCAATGGGTGCCAAGGTTGCAATGCCCGACAAGCTGGTTTGGGCCATTGATGGTGACGGCTGCTTCCAGATGACCAATCAGGAACTTGCAACCTGCACCATCAACCAGATTCCAATCAAAGTGGCGATTATCAATAACTCTTCGCTGGGCATGGTCCGCCAGTGGCAGACGCTGTTTTACAACCAGCGCTACTCGAACACCGATCTCCACACTGGCACCGACACCGCAATGGTGCCTGACTTTGTAAAGCTGTCTGACGCATATGGCTGCCTTGCAATCCGGGTAGAAAAGGTCGAAGAGGTAGACGCGGCAATCAAGCTGGCGATGGAGACAAATGACAGACCGGTAGTCATTGACTTCATTGTTGGCCGTGATGCGATGGTTTGGCCAATGGTTCCTGCCGGAGTTTCCAACGATGCAGTGCAGTACGCTCGCGACGCGGCCCCGATATGGGATGGTGAGGAGTAGCAATGAGCCAGCATGTGCTTTCACTGCTTGTTGAAGACAAGCCAGGTATTCTCACGAGGGTTGCCGCCCTGTTTGCTCGCCGCGGCTTCAACATTGAGTCGCTGGCAGTGGGTACAACCGAGGTAGATGGCGTTTCTCGCATGACTGTGGTCGTGAATCTTGAGGGTCAGCCGCTCGAGCAGGTAACTAAGCAGCTGAACAAGCTTGTGAACGTCTTAAAAATTGTGGAGCTTGAAGACGACGCATCGGTAGCCAGAGATCACATGCTGGTCAAGGTGAAGACGGATGCCTCCACCCGCTCCCAGGTACTCGAGGCCGTCACACTCTTTAGGGCGCGTGTTATCGACGTCGTCAGTGACTCGGTAGTTATCGAGGTAACTGGTGACAGCGCCAAGTGCAAGGCTTTTATCAAGGTCCTAGAGCCCTTTGGTATCAAAGAACTGGTTCAGTCCGGTGCAATTGCAATTTCTCGTGGATCAAAGTCCATGAGCGAGAAGGTTCTTAAGTAAGAGCTTTTAAGTCAATCAACAGAGAGAGAAAAAGACAGTGGCAGAAATCTTCTATGACAGCGATGCCGACCTATCAATAATTCAGGGTAAGAAGGTCGCGGTTTTGGGATTTGGTTCCCAGGGCCACGCTCACGCTCTCAACCTCAAGGACTCCGGCGTTGACGTCGTAGTTGGCCTCCAGGAGGGCTCAAAGTCCAAGCCTAAGGCTGAGGAGCAGGGGCTGAAGGTCCTCACCCCTTCCGAGGCAGTCAAGTGGGCAAGCGTAATTGTTGTGCTTGTTCCAGACCCAAAGCAGCGAGACCTCTACTCACAGGAGATTGAGCCGAACCTCTCTGAGGGCGACACCTTGGTCTTCGGTCACGGTTTTGCAATCAGGTTTGGTTTCATCAAGCCGCCGGCAAATGTAAACGTGATGCTGGTAGCGCCAAAGGGCCCAGGCCACATCGTTCGTCGTGAGTACGCCGCCGGCAGGGGTGTTCCAAACCTCATCGCCATCGAGCAGAATGCTACTGGGGACGCATTTGAGCTTGGCCTGTCCTACTCAAAGGGAATTGGCGGAACGCGAGCGGGCACCATCAAGACCACTTTCACCGAGGAGACCGAGACCGATCTCTTTGGCGAGCAGGCAGTGCTCTGTGGTGGAGCGTCACAGCTGGTTATGTACGGTTTCGAGACCCTAGTTGAGGCTGGTTACCAGCCCGAGATTGCCTACTTCGAGGTCTTGCATGAGCTCAAGCTCATTGTTGACCTGATGTACGAGGGCGGCATCGCCAAGCAGCGTTGGAGCGTCTCTGACACTGCCGAGTATGGCGACTATGTCTCTGGACCAAGAGTTATTGACCCTTCGGTTAAGGAGAACATGAAGGCCGTGCTAGGTGACATTCAGTCAGGTGCATTTGCTGATCGATTCATCGGTGACCAGGATGCGGGTGGCCCAGAGTTCAAAGCTCTTCGAGAGAAGGGTGAGAAGCACCCAATCGAGGGAACCGGCCGTGAACTTCGCAAGCTATTTAGCTGGATCGAGAATAAGGACGACTACACCGAGGGCTCAGCCGCAAGGTAGAAGTGAGGGACCTCGGAAAACCGAGGTCCTTTTCTTTCGGCGTTTTGCAATACCCCCAGGGGTATAAGTAAACTAGAGTGAAAAAATGATTCAAGAAAAGGAATTGTTATGTGCTCTCAAGCTACTTGTTCAAGCTGCGGCAAGGTGACCTGGGAGGGTTGCGGCCAGCACGTTGAGGAGGCGCTAGCCGGTGTTCCTCAGTCCCAGATCTGCACCTGCCCCAGATAGCAATAAATCGCTAGACTTAGCGGAAATCCCATCACCGTAGATTTTCGTTAGGTCAGCTATTGTCCAAACCAGTTGTTCTGATTGCCGAGGAGCTATCCCCGGCAACCGTTGAGGCGCTCGGGCCCGACTTTGAAGTTCGCAATGTGGACGGCACAGATCGTGACGCTCTCTTTGTTGCCCTAGCGGAGGCAAATGCGATCCTCATTCGCTCTGCCACCAAGATGGACGAAGAGGCAGTCTCCAAGGCTCCAAAGCTCAAGGTAATAGCTCGTGCCGGTGTCGGTTTGGATAATGTCGATTTGAAGGCAGCCACAGCGGCCGGGGTAATGGTAGTCAATGCGCCGACCTCAAATGTAATTTCCGCTGCCGAGCTCGCCATCGGCCACATCATGGCCCTGTCGAGGCACATCCCGGACGCTCACGCATCCTTGAAGGACGGTAAGTGGCTCAGGAGCAAGTTCACGGGTGTTGAGCTCTATGAGAAGACAATCGGCATTGTCGGTCTTGGACGGATCGGAACCCTAGTCGCCCAGCGTCTCGCTGGCTTTGGCGCAACGCTAATTGGCTATGACCCTTATGTCACCCAGGCCAGGGCAGAGCAGATTGGCGTTGAGTTAGTTGACCTTGATCAGCTGATGAAGCGCAGTGATTATGTGACAATCCACATCCCAAAGACAGCAGAGACCACCGGGATGATCTCAACCAAAGAGTTTGCAGTTGCAAAGCCCAACCTGAGAATCGTGAACTGCTCACGCGGCGGCATCATCGATGAGGATGCGCTCTATGAGGCTCTGAAGTCCAAAAAGATTGCAGGAGCTGGACTGGATGTCTTTGTTTCAGAGCCTCCTACCGGTTCGCCGCTTCTTGAGCTAGACAACGTTATTCTCACCCCACACCTCGGAGCTTCAACTGACGAGGCACAGGAGAAGGCCGGCGTATCCGTTGCTCGGAGCGTGAGACTTGCCCTAGCTGGTGACCTTGTCCCGGATGCCGTAAACGTGGCAGGTGGAGTAATTGATTCTTCGGTGAAGCCAGGCATTCCGCTCGCTGAAAAGCTCGGACAGATAGTGGCTGGCCTTGCCCACACCTCAATCGTCTCGGTTGAGTTTGAAGCCAGGGGTGAGATTGCAGCTCACGATGTTACGGTCCTGAAGCTAGCGGCGCTGAAGGGTCTTTTTCAGACCATGGTTACCGAGCAGGTTTCCTACGTGAACGCGCCAATCATGGCGGAGCAGCGCGGGGTTGAGGTCAGGCTTACCCAAGACACCGTGAGCGACGAGTATCGAAACGTAACCACTCTGAAAGCAGTGCTCTCAGATGGAAGCACGGTATCTGCCGGAGGAACGGTCATTGGGCCAAAGCACCACCAAAAGGTGGTGTCCATCAATGGCTATGACGTTGAACTTGCCATGGCAGACAACATGGTTGTCATGGTCTATCAGGATCGCCCGGGAATCGTTGCCATCTATGGAGCCGCATTTGCTGAGGCTGGCATAAACATCGCCTCCATGACGATTGCAAGGCAGCAGAAGGGCGGGAAGGCACTCAGCGTAGTGACGGTTGACACACCAATTGCGGCCGAGCTTCTAGACACTCTGAAGGATGAGATCCAGGCCGAAATGATGCGGGCAATCTCAATTACAGAGCAGTACTAACCAGCGTTGCTCGCTCGCGGGCATCCATTCCGAACCTCCAGGTGGTGTAGCCACCATCTAGGTTTCTGACATTTATCCCTTGGGATCTCAGTAGCTGTGTCGCGGTGTGACCGCGCTGGCCAACAGCGCAGGTGACCACTACCTCTTTGTCCTTGAGCTTTTCGAGATTGTCTCTCAGGGTGTCTACCGGAATCAAATGAGAGCCGGGGATACTGCCGGCCGCGTTCTCATCCTCGGTCCTGACATCCACCATAACAGTCCCTTGTTGCATGGCAGCTTCAAGCTCGTGCCACTGAATACTCGGCGTCTTTCCGGAGAGCACATTGTCTCCCACGTAGCCGGCCTGGTTAATGGCGTCTTTCGCGCTTCCAAAAGCTGGTGCGTAGGCGAGCTCAAGATTCATCAGGTCATCAACCGTGAGGCCCGC
>Ga0181565_10002277_pt1 | contig 14655 bp, 16 predicted proteins | sample 101ome_16_FD_129661 | JGI IMG/M metagenome (GOLD analysis project Ga0181565, IMG submission 129661) | Coastal salt marsh microbial communities from the Groves Creek Marsh, Skidaway Island, Georgia - 101401AT metaG (megahit assembly) | ecosystem: Environmental > Aquatic > Marine > Intertidal... | reverse complement strand
GGTGAATTCGGTGAATTACCTCATCTTCCCTAAGCTCATTGCCATGCTCTTTTATCCCTTTGCGATCGCTATTGCGATGTATACCGGAATTTTCGGCGGATGGATGGCGGCGATGTTCGGTAACTATGCCCCTACAGCTGACTTTATCGCTGGAATTCAAGAGGACTTCGTTGGATTTCACGTTACCTATGCCTTTATTAAATCCTTAGTATTTGCTGTAATCATTGCCACCTTACCCGCTTATCACGGCTATTACCTGAAAGGTGGGGCATTAGAGGTCGGGAAGGCGGCCACAGTGTCCTTTATCTGGACAAGTGTTGTCATTATCATTGTCAACTATGTGCTCACCCAATTACTCTTAGGCTAATGATTCAAGTAGAGCACATATCAAAAGCTTTCGGAGAGGCTACGGTACTCAACGACATCAGCACCACCTTTGAGCGAGGTAAAACGAATCTCATCATAGGTCAGAGTGGATCCGGTAAAACCGTTTTTCTAAAATCCTTGATCGGCTTGCATCAAACCGATATGGGTCGAATTGCGTTCGATGGAGTGTATCTTGATACTTTAGAGCGCGATGAACAGCGTGAACTTCGAAAAGCAATGGGGATGGTCTTTCAAGGAAGCGCCCTATTTGATTCTATGACGGTAGCTGAAAATGTTTGTTTTCCGCTTCAGATGTTCACCTCTTATTCTTCTCAAGAAAAGAGCGAGCAAGTAGACCGTGTACTCGAACGCGTGAATCTTATCGATGCCCATCAAAAATATCCTTCTGAACTCTCTGGGGGTATGAAGAAGCGTGTGGCCATCGCCCGTGCCATTGTCATGAACCCTAAGTTTCTTTTTTGCGACGAACCCAACTCAGGCCTTGATCCTAAAACAGCTATTCTTATCGACGATCTGATACAAGAGATCACAAGAGAATACAATATCACGACCCTGATCAATACGCACGATATGAACTCGGTCATGCAGATTGGAGAAAAGATCGTGTTTCTAAAAGAAGGCAAAGTCGCTTGGGAAGGCAGCAAAGAAGAAATATTTATTACCGACAATCAGGCAATTAGCGATTTTGTTTACGCTTCTGATCTGTATCAAAATGTGCGTAAAGTCTATATCGAAAAAGCCAAAAGCAAGACCTAGTCTTTTACCTCTAACACTACATTTTTCTGCTGTAGCCGGGTTTTAAGCCAGGCCTCTAAACGCGTAGAAAGTTCTGTTTTGCGAGAAGGAGCTAATTCTCCGAGCCACTCTACCTCAAACACCTGTAGGGTGTCTTGACGGGCAAAATCGGTTTGAATCTTTGCGCCGTAACTTAAATTAATGAGCTCAGGAAAGGTAAGCACCAATTCACTTTTTATTTGCTCAAAAGGAAGTTGAAGACTACCCGAACGGCTTAATCGCGCAAGTTCTTGTTCTAACAGCTGTATCTGTCTGTCTTTCGAAACCAATTCACTTTTCTTGCTTTCGTAAAGCTCCATGACATAATTAAATTGGGCCTCGCTGTCTTCTTGATTTCCCTGAAGCACTTGAAATGAGGCATCCTGTAGTCGCTCGTATTGCTGTTGCTTTACCTTCCAGGTATTAATCACCTCTTGCGGTATGACCTCATCTCCTAGCACCATCACGCTTATCTCCGGAGCTTGTCCGCGATTAAAATTAAGCGTCGAAAAATCTCTTCGATACACCCCATTGCCCTCAAAGGGATAGAGTTCAATGGTTTCTTTTAAAAACTGCTGGGCATCGCGTTTAAAGAGAGATTCTTGCAGCACCCCATAAAACGTATAGGCCGCAGGAATCATAACTACAATACTCAAAATGTAGGCAATCCTAGAAATCAATCTTCGACGGGAAGAATTTGCGTAACGCTCCATCGGAAACTTCAAATACTTGATGACTACGAAGGTGGCCAGGGCAATGAAAATAGTGTTGATCAGAAAGAGATAGAGTGCACCTAAGGCATAACTCCAGTTCGAAATCGCAAGACTAAACCCTACTGTACAGAGAGGAGGCATCAACGCTGTTGCGATGGCGACTCCAAAAATTACACTCGCTATGGTTCCCTTTTTGGCACGAGCGACCACAAGTGCGACTCCTCCAAAAAATCCGATCAAAACATCACGAATATCAGGCCTTACGCGCGCCAAAAGCTCTGAGCTCTCATCTCTCAACGGAAAGAGAGCAAAAAAGAGATAGGCCGTTACCACAGACAACCCCACCATCACCAAGAAATTCTTAAGCGATCGATTGAGAAGATCAATGTCATTTGTGGCCAACGAGAATCCGAGCCCTAAAATCGGACCCATAAGTGGTGAAATAAGCATAGCTCCGATGACCACGGCGGTAGAGTTGGCGTTTAACCCAATAGAAGCTATGAATATGGAGCTGATTAAAATCCACGAGGTATGACCCTTGAAAGGAATATCGGCTATGATAGAATCACGGGTGGCCTGCATGTCGGTATTGGTTCGGATATCCAAGAGTTCCTTAAGAAACACCTGTATACTCTGAACAAAACCCTTGGCATTTTGCTTAATGTGATCTTCTTGATTCTTTGTCATGAGGTAGCGGGATAACCCGAGCATTAGGTTGAAATAGGTATATTTTTTGGGTGGCGATTTCAATACACTCAAAGCGTTTTCGTCGCTTCATTCCCTTTCTAAATGTACGATTTTCGCGATATGAAAATAAGGTACCCTCTTCGAGGTCTTCAATGAAAACTCCGCTTGTATCTTTATCATATAAAGTGAGAGACTTATCCAAAACAGGATCGCCACTGCTACTTGCTTTTGGGTTTTTAAAATGTCTTGCAAGTACAGGAAGTAATTCTTTCGGAAAAACAGCGGGATTAATGAACGGAAGCATCATTTCTTTGAAGGTCATCTTCCATTCTTTTCCATGAGGAGCTATGCGTTGCCCATATTCAATAAAGGCCACTAAGTGAGCCAACTCATGAATGAGCGTGATCAAAAATCGATAGGGATTTGGACCCGCATTGACGGTGATCAAATGGCCTCCGCCAGGAAGCTTTCTATAATCTCCGTGACGCGTCAAACGCTCATCAACGATCTTTAAATGAACCCCGTGTTTTTTAATGAGTTCAAAACAAGGAATAATTGCTGCTTCTGGTAAGTATCGGCCAAGAACCTCAATCATAGATCTTTATGGGGTTGAGCTGCTTACAGGTAGCACTTTACCGTTGTAGTACTGATGACCGTGTTGAACAAAATCTGCCACATACGCCCCCATCTGTTCGGCACTAACTGGAGCCTTAAGACCCGGAAAAGCAGCTTCGAGCATCTCGGTCTGCACTGCGCCCAAGGCGAGACTATTGAAACAAACTCCACGTGATTTATACTCTTCAGCAAGCAATTCAAAGAGGGTTATAAGCGCGCCTTTACTTGAGCTATAGGCCGATAGTCCCGGAAATTTTGCACTGCCCTGTACGCCACCCATTGAACTAATCCCCAAAATATGTGAACCCTTCTCAAGCTTTGCATCAATGGCTTGCGTCAGTCCTGCTACGGCAAATACATTAACACTGTAAACCGTTTTAAAATCCTCCATGGTGGTATCAGCAAAAGGTTTGTTTAGAAAGGCTCCTGCATTGTGAATCAAACCGTCAACTCTTGACCATTCAGCAATCGCGTTTACAACTTCTGAGAAGTCATTTGATGCGAGGTCTAGCCCACAAGACTGGAGTAAATGTAACTGCTCGTGCTGCAACTTCACTGCAGAACGCGAAAGAGCCAATACCTGATGTCCTTGATTTAGTAATACCCTTACCGTTTCTAATCCTATACCCCTACTTGCCCCTGTAACTATGAAATATCCCACCTTTTTCTTTTTAAATACACCTTGAAATTAACAAAAAAGCATTCCCCAGTGGAGAATGCTTTTTTAGATATACTCGTGTGTGAATTACAATTATGCGAGCATCGTTACCGGATGCTCTAGATAGGTTTTAAGCGTTTGCAAGAATTGAGCACCAGTGGCACCGTCTACCGTTCTGTGGTCACAGGCCAATGTGAGCTTCATCATGCTTCTAATCGCAATCTGCCCATCTCTTACTACCGCTTTTTCAACGATAGCGCCAACTGACAAAATTGCCGAGTTGGGTTGGTTAATAATCGATGTAAATTCTTCGATTCCGAACATTCCTAGATTTGACACTGTAAAAGTGCTGCCCTCCATTTCTGCCGGGGTAAGTTTTTTAGTACGTGCACGTCCGGCCATATCTTTAACCTGAGCCCCAATGGTGCTCAAAGAAAGCTGGTCGGCATGTTTGATAACCGGAACCACCAAGCCGTCCTCAACAGCCACCGCGACACCTAAATGAACGTGATGGTTGAAAAGGGTATGATCGTCTTTCCAGGTCGTATTTACCTGTTTGTGTTTTAAGAGTGCCATAGCACAAGCCTTAAGCACCATATCGTTGAATGAGACCTTGGTATCAGGCAATTCATTCATGCTGGCACGGGCAGCCTTCGCCTCGTCCATTTCTACTTCAATAGTCAGGTAGTAATGCGGCGCAGTGAATTTTGACTCGCTTAAACGCTTAGCAATTACCTTTCTCATCTGAGAATTCTTGATGCTCTCTACCGACTCTTGTCCTGCCGAGAGTTGAACGGCAGGAGCCACAGGGGCCGCTGCAGGTGAAGCTGGCGCACTAACAGGTTGCCCATCTGTTACACCTTCTAAATCGCGACGTATGATTCGTCCATTTTCTCCAGAACCTTGAAGTTGCGAAAGATCAATTCCTTTATCCGCTGCAATACGCTTTGCCAAAGGTGAAGCGAAAACACGTCCACCACTCGTGGTAGCCTGAACCGATTGACTTGAAGCTACAGGTGTTTCAGCGGGTGTTGGTGAAGAGACCGGTGCAGCGTCGGTTGACAGAGTTGATGTCGCAGCAGCATCACCTGAAAGAACAGCACTCACGTCTGTTCCTGCAGGGCCTATGATCGCTAGTACATCGTCAACTGGTGCAGATTGCCCTTCTTGAATTCCAATATGCAAAAGCGTTCCTGAATAGAACGACTCAAACTCCATGGTGGCTTTATCGGTCTCAATTTCTGCTAGAATATCTCCTTCTTCAATTGCGTCTCCCACCTTTTTAAGCCATGTCGCTACAGTTCCTTCTTCCATCGTGTCGCTTAAACGTGGCATTGTTACGATCTCAACACCATCAGGTATAGCGGCAGTTGAAGAGGATGTCGCGGCCTTTTGTTCGGTCACAGCAGGTGCTGCCTCAGCAGCAGGTGCTGGAGTTGCAGGATTAGCAGCTCCTCCCGAGATCAAACCGGATATATCTTCTCCTTTTTCACCTATAATAGCGAGCAGTGAATCGACAGGGGCTCCTTCACCCTCAGGGATTCCGATATGCAGTAGGGTTCCCGAATAGAACGACTCAAACTCCATGGTCGCTTTATCAGTCTCAATTTCTGCTAGAATATCTCCTTCTTCAATTGCGTCTCCCACCTTTTTAAGCCATTTTGCAACGGTACCCTCTTCCATGGTATCGCTCAAACGTGGCATATTCACTACTTCGGCCATGCTAATTCTTTAGAGTTTATGTGCTAAAAATGGATAGTCTTTTTGTTCGTAAACCGTATCGTACAATTGCTCGATTGGCGGGAAGTCTGAATTCTCAGCAAACTCCTCACATTCGGCTACTAATGCCTTCACACGCTGGTCGATCTCTTTGATTTGATCTTCGTTCAACCACTTCTTTTGAAGGATGAGCTCTTTAACCTGGGTGATAGGATCTATTTTCTGGTATTCTTTTACCTCTTCTTTCGTACGATAATGCTGTGCATCAGACATAGAGTGTCCACGATAGCGGTATGTTTTCGCTTCTAAGAAAGTCGGACCTCCACCTGAACGTGCGCGTTCAATGGCCTCTGAAACGGCCTCTGCCGAAGCAGCCGGATCCATCCCGTCAAAAGCAGAACAAGGCATTCCGTATCCAAGTCCGAGCTTGTAAATATCTGTATCGTAAGTCGTTCTGGCCACTGAGGTACCCATAGCGTATCCGTTATTCTCACAAATAAACACGACAGGAAGTTGCCACAACATAGCCAAGTTAAACGTCTCGTGAAGTGACCCTTGACGAACAGCACCGTCTCCCATGTAGGTTAGGGTTACTGAGTCCCGATCAAAATACTTATCGGCAAATGCTAGGCCTGCTCCTAAAGGAATCTGTCCACCAACAATACCGTGCCCGCCATAGAAGCGGTGTTCTTTAGAAAAAATGTGCATAGATCCACCCATCCCTTTTGAGGTACCGGTGACCTTTCCGTACAACTCCGCCATTACGCGTTTTGGATCTACCCCCATTCCAATAGGTTGGACGTGGTTGCGATAGGCTGTAATCATGCGGTCTTTGGTAAGATCCATAGCGTGTAATGATCCCGCTAACAATCCCTCCTGACCGTTATATAAGTGTAAAAATCCTCTAACTTTTTGTTGGATGTATACAGCGGCAAGCTTGTCCTCGAATTTTCTCCAGAACAACATGTCTTCGTACCACTGAATATAGGTCTCTTTCGTAATCTTTTTCATGAAGTCACTATTGGTAGTCGCAAAAATAAGACAAAATTAGATCGTTTTCGATGCGAAATCAGGCATTAATAATGATAGAATCTTTGACCGAATCCAAATGAAATACCCACTCTTAAAGTATTTTCAAATGGGTTCACTACGCGACTCGTTGAAAACAAATACGACATATCTACCAAGAGGTTTCCGCGACGCACCCCAGCCCCTAAGGTGAGGTAGTTTCTATCGGTGTTCGATGCTGTATCTACATAATATCCTGAACGCAAGAAAAGATCTCCTCTAAAGACGTATTCTCCACCCAATCCGAATCCCCATGAGTTATCAGCGACATCCACCACTAAGGTGTTGGCCTCAAGGGTGAGTGAAAGCATGGAGTCGTAGTCGTAGATGATATCGCGCCCTACTCCAAAACGAAGGGTGGAAGGTAGCGGAGATTCAGGACCATCTGAGACGTACGAAATAGGGGTTCCTATTTGAGACAAAGCAATGCCGGCACGCCAGCGCGTGTCGTTTCCTTCAGTAATTCGTAGCCTAGAACGGTAAAAAACACCCGCATCTGCCGCAAGGGCATTTCCGGCACGGTCGCTCGTGAGATCATCTGGTGTTTGTTGATTGTCACTGATAAATCGCAAACCTGCTCCGACAGACACCTCGTCGTTTAGCTGCAAGCCATAGGCAACATCTAAGGTGAACGTGTTGGGCTGAACAAATAATGCTTCTTGATCAATGGTTTCTCTGAGCTCTACCTCTCCGATGGTAAAATAGGTGAATCCTACGGCCAAACTACTCTCGTCATTGATGCGTTTCGCATAGTTGGCCCCCAATAAAAAGGCATCGTTAATCAGTGTTCTAAGGTAAGGCAGGTACGAAAACCCCAGTTCAGTTGTGTGCCCGAGCCAAACCAATTTTGCAGGGTTCCAGCGCGCGGCATTTACATCTGCCTCGGTAGCGACTCCTATATCTCCCATACCTGAGGCTCTAATATCAGCGGGTATGCGAATCCATGGCACCGCTGCATTAGGCAATACCTCCTCTTGTTGTCCATGAACTAAGAAAGAGATAGGGAAAAAGAACAAGACAGCTAGTAGTGTACGCATGAACAGCTTTTTTAAACAAAAGATTAAAATACGAACATTCGTTCAATACGTATCTTTATGCGCACAAGAAATCAATATGGAACTTCAAGAGCTTCATACTCTTTTTTTAGAAAGCAACGGAGTAAGTACGGATACCCGAAACCTCAAAAAGGGACAGCTTTTTTTTGCCCTTAAGGGTCCCAACTACAACGCCGATGAATTTGCGATTGAAGCGCTGAATCAAGGAGCGCTTTACGCTATCGTGAGCACTGCTTTTTCTTCAGATCATCCGCAGCTTATTCGTGTTGACGATCCGTTAGTTACACTACAAGAGCTGGCGCGTTTTCATAGAAGAGCCTTTGATATTCCAGTGGTAGCCTTAACGGGAAGCAACGGAAAAACAACCACCAAAGAACTTATACACAGTGTGTTAAGTCAAAAATTCAAGATGTTAGTCACCCAAGGTAACCTCAACAACCACATTGGCGTTCCGCTTACCCTTTTAGACCTAAATGACTCCCATGAAATCGCCGTAATCGAAATGGGGGCCAATCACCAAGGAGAAATCGCTGTTCTTGCCTCGATTGCCGAACCTACTCACGGCATGATTACCAATTTTGGCAAGGCGCATTTAGAAGGTTTTGGAGGCGTTGAAGGGGTGATTAAAGGCAAACAAGAGCTCTACAATCACCTTAAGACTAAAGAAGGAATCCTCTTTTATAACAGCCAAGACCCCATTCAAGTGGAGGCTCTCATACATCATAAGCAAAAGGTTGCCTATGGAATTTGTGATCCGAATACCTCCATTTCCGAGTGCAACCTCACAGTCTTAGCTGAAGCTCCTCACTTGCGCCTCTCGTTTCAAGATCAAGTCTTTGAAAGCTCGTTATTTGGATCTTACAATGCAGTCAATTGTGCCGCAGCCCTAAGTATCGGAAGCTATTTTGAGGTACCCACAGCGAATGCGATCAAAGGAATCACCGACTACGTTCCTTCGAACATGAGGTCCGAGATTGTACATCGTGGTAAGCAAAAAATACTACTCGATGCTTATAACGCAAATCCAAGCAGCATGGCTTCGGCTTTAAGGGTATTCAACGAACTGGATTGGCCACAAAAAGGGGTCATCCTAGGAGACATGTTTGAGCTCGGACCAGAAACTGCAGAGGAACATCAAAGCATTGTAGACTTCGTTCAATCTCTAGGTTTTGAGCAGATCTATCTTATAGGAAAACATTTTGCAGCGACCCAAAATGAATGTCAAACCTTCATGCGTACTGAAGACTTTATTTCAGCCCTTCCAGAAGAAGTGAAGAAGCTTAACCTATTGATCAAAGGTTCTAGAGGAATGGCTCTCGAGCGGATTTTAGATGCCTTGTAATTTACCAATCGCCGTATTCAGCAGCATTCTTTGCCGTTTCAAAAAGTGTAATGTGCAATTGATATTGAGCGCCGAGAATGGGCTTTAAAATATCATAGATAACCTTAACAAAGTGTTCTGTTGAGGGCAAGAGATCGCTAAACTCTTCGCAATCAAGGTTGAGGTTTTTATGGTCGAATCGGTCTTCGACATGCTCTTTGATAATGCCACCTAAAACGCCCAAGTCAATCACAAAACCGGTGTCGGGATCCACCTCTCCACGAACACGTACCTCAAGATCGAAATTATGCCCGTGAAAATGTGCACTGTTGCATTTTCCGAATACCTCAACATTTTTGGCATCACTCCATTTCGGATTGTGTAATCGATGCGCGGCATTAAAATGAGCCTTACGGCAGATGGTAGCAATCATGGGCGCAAATTTAGACAAAATGCGACGATAAAAGCGATTAATTCGCCCCCATCGGAACCTCTATGGCAAGCACTCTTGAATCGCTTTTGGCTTCAAGATGAATCATGGGCACCTCCCAAACGCCCAAGGCGTCACGACGATCTAATCGCACGTCTCCAGACTCTAACGCACCCTCAATCACAAAGAAATAAACACCGTGTGTTTCTGGCGCCTTCAGGACATAATCTATAGGCGTGCCGTCGCTTATATGCGCCATTGAAAACCAGGCATCCTGGTGAACGTATACCCCATCGTCCTCTGGATTCGGAGAAACTACTTGAACCCAGTTATTCTGCGGAAAGGGTTGTGGCAATGTCAGCTGCTGATAACGCGGTTGAACTCCTTTTTCACGTGGAAGTACCCAAATCTGAAGAAACGCTACAGCCTCTGTATCGCTGGCGTTGAACTCACTGTGTTCAATACCCCTTCCGGCACTCATGACTTGAACGTCTCCTGATCGAATAACCGCCGCTGTACCTGTACTATCCTGATGCTTTAGGTCTCCTAATAGCGGAATAGAAACAATTTCCATGTCTCGATGTCCGTGCTTTGGAAAACCCGCACCAGGTTCAACCCAGTCGTCGTTGAGCACTCTGAGTGCCCCAAATTGCATGTTATTAGGATTGTAATACGATCCGAAGCTAAAACTATGGTAAGACTTCAGCCAACCAAAATTCGCTGTGCCACGATGATCTGCCTTGTGAACGAGATACTGCATTTTTATTTTAAAGGTAACATCTCAACAATGGCCCCAAAGAAAACGACTTGAATTTCTTAATCCAGTTTAATCGTCGTCGTAATCGACATCCTCCACAGGCTCTATACTGTCAAGAAAGTCTGCATCCCAGAAATCTTTTGATACTGATCCGATTTTAACCAAAAAAGAAGTGTTTTCAATAGACATAGGAAGGCAGCTTACACGGGAACCGTCTCCCATGGTCAGCGTCATCAACTCATTGTCGCCATAACCTTCGCTGTACAAATCAGAGAAGGCCTGTTTCTGCTCAGAAGTGAGCTTTTTATAATCGATTATTACTCGTTTCATTTAGTATTCTAAGATATATGCAAAAACCAATGGTGCAACAATAGTAGCGTCAGATTCTATAATAAATTTTGGGGTGTCAATATCCAACTTCCCCCAGGTGATTTTCTCGTTCGGAACTGCCCCTGAATAAGACCCGTAGCTTGTAGTCGAATCACTAATCTGGCAGAAATAACTCCAAAAAGGAGTTTGTTCGAGCTCTAAGTCTTGATACAGCATGGGCACCACGCAGATCGGAAAGTCTCCGGCAATACCACCACCAATTTGAAAGAACCCTACCTGATTTTGTTTGGTGTACCAATCAGCCAAGAAGGTCATGTATTCAATTCCTGACTTCACAGTCGAGGCCTTTAATTCTCCCTTAATGACATAACTAGCGAATATATTCCCCATGGTAGAATCTTCCCACCCTGGAACCACCATCGGAAGGTTCTTTTTAGCCGCCGTCATCATCCATGAGTACTCTTCTGGTATCTGAAAATGCTTTTCTAATTCTCCAGAAAGCAATAACTGGTATAAGAACTCATGCGGAAAGTAGCGTTCTCCTTTTTCTTCTGCTGACTTCCATAACTTAAACATGTATTTCTGTAGCACGCGAAATGCCTCTTCTTCAGGAATACACGTATCGGTCACACGATTCAAGCCACGGTCGAGCAGATCGCGCTCTTGTTCTGGAGACAAGTCACGGTAGTTTGGAATGCGCTCGTAATGCTTGTGAGCCACTAGATTCATCACATCCTCTTCGAGGTTTGCCCCAGTGCAAGAGATAATATGAATCTTGTCTTCTTGAATCATCGGAGACAAAATACGGCCGAGTTCTGCGGTACTCATTGCTCCAGCAAGAGACACCAACATCTTGTTGCCCTGCTCTAATTGATCGATATAACCCTTCGCCGCATCGACTAAAGCCGCTGCGTTGAAGTGTTTAAAATGCTGTTCTATAAAGTGAGTTACGCTCATTCTTCTTTTGTAAAGTGATAGGATAGTATTTTATAATAAAGTTTGGCAGCCAAAAAATTTGAAGGCTTTGAATGCTCATTTGGGCAAAGTTCAACGATGTCAAACCCCACCAATTTCTTCTCGTTGATGATACGCTGCAAGAAATAAAGAGTTTCATACCAAAGCATTCCTCCTGGCTCAGGCGTTCCGGTTGCCGGAAGTATCGACGGATCAAAGGCGTCCAAATCAATAGTGATATATACATTGTCGGTCATAAGGTCGATGGCTTTGTCCATCCAGAATTCATCCGACTCTAACTCATGGGCATAAAATACACGCTCAGGATCAACACGATCTTGCTCTAGCTTATCCATAGAACGGATCCCAACCTGAATCAGATTTGTAGTTTGTTGCGCCTCGTATAACGCACAAGCGTGATTATACTTTGAACCGAGATACGATTCTCTAAGATCAGTATGCGCATCGAGTTGCACGACGGTGACATCGTCAAAAAATTCAGCCGTGGCACGAATCGCACCAATAGAAACCGAATGCTCTCCACCGATCATACTCACGAGCTTACCTCGCGTATACTGATCTTTAAACTTGGCATACACCGCCTCAACCATGGCGTCAGGCGTTGTAAACCCTTCTAAGGGTTGATGCAGGTATATCCCCTCTTTATACACTTCGGTACCTGTCTCAATGTCGTACAACTCCATATTTTCGGCCGCATCTAAAAAGGCTTCGGGCCCCTTATCAGCACCTTTTCCCCAGGTACTTGTTCCGTCGTAGGCTACGGGAATCAATGTTACTTTAGAGCGATCAGCTCCAGCGAATTCTTGCGGAATTCCGGCGAATGTTTTCATTGGGTATATCCAAGTTGAGTTAAAAATTCATCTGCAGTTTGTTGCCCCTTAAAGAGCTTGGTAGTAAGGTTCCCCTCTTCATCTCTGTCGAGTAGTACGTATTTGGGCTGTGGAATCAGACAGTGCTGTAAACCTCCGAACCCACCCACGGTTTCTTGATAGGCACCTGTATGGAAGAATCCGATATAAAGCGGATACGACTTGCTAAAGCGCGGTAAATAAATAGCATTGACATGCTGTTCTGAATTGTAGTAGTCGTCACTGTCACAAGTCACCCCACCGAGCAATACGCGTTCATACGTATCGTTCCATCGATTGAGCGGAAGCATGATAAAACGCTTGTTAATGGCCCATGAATCTGGCATTGTCGTAATGAAAGAAGAATCAATCATATTCCACTTCTCTCTATCGTTTTGTTGCTTTTGATACAGCACCTTATAAACGGTCCCTGCGCTTTCGCCCACCGTGTAGCTTCCAAACTCCGTGTAGAGGTCTGGCACTTCAATGCCAGCTTCTTCGCACACAATGCGTACCTGGTTCACAATCTCGTCAACCATATAGGCGTAATCGTAATTGAAAGCCAGTGAGTTCTTGATCGGAAAGCCGCCACCAATGTTTAGGGCTTTTAAAGACGGACAAATCTTCTTTAATCCGACGTACACCTTCAGACATTTCTGAAGCTCGTTCCAATAGTAGGCCGTATCGCGAATTCCTGTATTGATAAAGAAGTGCAGCATACGCAATGACACTTGCGGATCGTCTTGAATGTATTGCTTGTAAAACGGTACAATGTTTTTGTAACCGATCCCTAAACGTGAAGTATAAAACTCAAACTTAGGCTCCTCTTCTGAGGCAATGCGTATACCTACTGAAAAGGGCTCTGAAGTTTTTGATTTGATTTGATCGATCTCAACATAATTATCGAGAACCGGAAGCACATTCACCGCTTTCGAAGACATCAACTGAGCTATTTTATCAACATATCCTTCTTGTTTGAAGCCATTGCAAATCACCCAATCCTCAGCCTTTATTTTCTTTTCATTCAGCAAAACCTCAACAATTGATAGATCATAGGCTGAGGAAGTTTCTATGTACACCCCTGAATCGAGCGCACGCTCAATGACGTGTCTAAAGTGTGAACTCTTGGTGCAATAGCAATAGTGATACGATCCATGGTAATCGTATTTCCGAAAGGCATCGGCGAACCACTGCTTGGCCTTTCCGATGTTCTCAGATATCTTAGGTAGGTACATGAACTTGAGCGGTGAGCCGTATTGCTCTACCAACTGCATCAAGTCAATACCGTGAAAAAGTAAGTTGTCATCGCGCAGCGTAAACTCTTCTTGAGGAAAGAAATACGTCTGGTCAATTAAATCTATGTATTTGGTTTTCATTGAAGCATTTAATAAGTGAGTGAATCAAAAAATCGTTCGAACGGATTTTTGAAACCCCTATTAAATGCGGATATGAGAGGTAGATTGCGTATGCAGCTCTGAAAGCGTGAGCACGATACGTTCTCTCATTAAAAATGAAATCATTTTTGAAGCTTGACCTTTTGCTCGGCGTACTCCACTGAATACGGCTTCCAGGACGAACTTCAACACACCCTTTGGCCCGAGCATAACATTCATTTTCAAAACGTTAAGGTTGCAACCCAAGGGTCACATTTTTCGGCAAAACTAATTAAAAATGAATTCGATGAAACTTATGAAAGATTTTTTTTCAGTTAAGTCTCTTTTTAACCGATTTCTTGACAGAAAAAATGGCTATTGCCAGCACCAAAAAGATGATAGGATTTCTACGATACGCCTCTCCCCAATTCAAGAGCACTACATCAATAGCGGCCCTTGACAGACCACAGCCCCAACACTCGACATGAATCACGGTCTTGAAGAGACAAGGAATCATGAAATCAATAGAAAAGAAGGCTAAAATAAGGCCTGAAAAGAGCTGGTAACCCACAATTGTGGTCAACAGCAACTTTTCAGATAAAAACCTCGGTGAGCAACTACCCATTCGCGCGAATCGGAACTCCATTGGCATCTTTATACCCTCCGGTAACGATGAGAATAAAATCAATTATCACCCATATACCGCACCCCCCAAGGGTAAAAAGTTGAATGATACCAATAGTTGTGTGCCCTGTGTAAAAGCGATGTACCCCGAAAACACCCAAAAGCCAACACAGCAATAGCGTAGCTAAAAAGCGTGGTTCAGCATTAAAAGGTTGTGATGGAGCCTCTGCATAAGAAAGTCCACAATGCGGACACATGGAGGCCTTTTTACTGATGAGGTTACCACATTCACTGCAGTACATCTGGTGTTCTGGTTTGGTT
>Ga0181565_10002269_pt1 | contig 14688 bp, 12 predicted proteins | sample 101ome_16_FD_129661 | JGI IMG/M metagenome (GOLD analysis project Ga0181565, IMG submission 129661) | Coastal salt marsh microbial communities from the Groves Creek Marsh, Skidaway Island, Georgia - 101401AT metaG (megahit assembly) | ecosystem: Environmental > Aquatic > Marine > Intertidal... | reverse complement strand
ATTCGGTGCCGTAACGGCGCGATCTTGGCTAATGACAATTCGCGCATCAATATTTACCGGAGGGGTAAGCATTTCCTCTGTCACATAATCGACTTCAACCTTACTAGCTGACCCCCCCTGTTGGCTATGGGCTGTGGGCGGAAAGCCAAAGGCCAGCAGCACCATCAGCAAAACCCCAATAATTGGGTTTGATAGACCATTAACCAATACGGTTTGATGGCCAGATGCCTTAGGTGAATATGAACGAAACTGTTTAAGAGACATGAAAGTCTTGACCCATAAAGTGCGAAGCGCACAGCAATTAAAACTTAGTCCAAGCATGAATAAAATCAATCTCTAGTTTTCTATGATAGCTTTTTTTTGAATGCTCTACCATCTTAGCGTTAAAGATGGTTTTCGGGATAGTGAAAGCTCATATTTTGATATAGTATATGCCCGATTAGACGGCGATATGGTTCACCATCACTTAGGATAATCAGACTACGCTTTTATCCCATCATCATAAAGTTCATATCTTCATGTATATCCGTCTTTTACCTTATCTATTTGTATTTTTGTGGTCGTCGGCCTTTGTTTCGGCAAAAATTGGCGTTGCGCACGCAACACCTTTTGCCTTTCTTTTTGTTCGCTTTGTCATTGTTTTTATTATTTTTATTGCCATAGCTTTGTTATTTTCATCTGCACGGAAGGGCCCTGCCCCCAAAGATCATGTGAAAGAACCCTTGGCCTTAACGATCCTGACAGGTCTATTGCTGCATGGCGGTTATCTGGGGGCAAGTTTTTATGCGATGGCATCAGGGTTAGGATCTGCTTTAACCGCATTAATCGTTTCCACCCAACCATTATTGACGACAGCGCTTGCTGTCTTTTTGTTCCATGAAAAACCAAGGCCTATTCAATGGCTCGGCATTTTCGTTGGTTTTGTTGGGGTTGTGGTGGCGTTGTCACCATCGCTGCGGATGGATACGCCAACAGAAGGCATCTTGGCGAGTGTAATTGCTTTGCTAGCCATCACCATTGGCACCCTTATCCATAAACGTATTAGTGGCAGAATGAGTCTGGTGAAAAGCAACGCTATTCAAGCGTTAGCGGCGTCGATTTTTTTTCTTATCTTAATTCAAACAGTTGAAACACCAAGTATCACTTGGCATCCTGATTTCATCTATGCGCTTATGTGGCAAGTGTTAGCAGTGTCCGCAGGCGCGTATGTGATCCTTATGATATTAATCAAACGTGGAACCATGGCAGCAACAACTTCCCTTTTGTTTTTGGTTCCGCCCACAACCGCAATTATTGCAAATCTCGCCTTAAAAGAACCGCTTGGCCCAATTACAATTCTTGGGTTTGCCCTAGCATCCGCAGGGGTTTATCTTGTCACCCGATATCAGGTTAAGACACCCTAGCAAGGGGACAGGATTTCATGATCTCTTTATCGCAACAGAATATCTGGGCCAACTTTCGCTAGATCGTTCTGACCACAAAGCCCAAGCGTCGTGTCGAGTTCTTTATGAATAATCTCCAAAGCTCTTGTCACACCGTGTTGCCCCATAGCCCCTAGTCCATATAAAAAGGCGCGGCCAATCAGGGTTCCTTTTGCTCCTAACGCCACTGCGCGCAACACATCCTGACCTGATCGAATACCGCTATCCATCCAGACTTCGGTGGATTTACCAATCGCATCGACAATCTGTGGCAACATCTGAATTGCTGAACACGTGCCATCAAGCTGGCGGCCTCCATGATTGCTAACAACAACAGCATCAATACCTAGATTGGCAGCCGTTTTAGCATCCTCAACATCTAAAATGCCTTTAAGAATAAAAGGACCATCCCACTGCTTACGAATCTCAGCGACATCATCCCAGTTGAGGCTGGTATCAAATTGTCCTGTTGTCCATTCCGCTAACGAGGCCATATCATCAATCCCTTCAACATGACCGACAATATTACGAAACTGCCTGCGCTTTGTGCTTAACATGTCCATACACCATGCTGGCTTGGTCATCATATTGAGCATGTTTTTGATTGTTAGACGTGGCGGAGCGCTAAGACCATTTTTAATATCCTTATGACGCTGACCCATCAACTGCAAATCCAGTGTCAGCATTAACGCCGAGCATTTAGCCGCTTTCGCGCGTTCAACTAAGTTGCGGACAAAATCGCGGTCGCGCATCACATAAAGCTGAAACCAAAAGGGCTTGTCAGTGTTTTCTGCCACATCCTCAATGGAACAAATGGACATGGTCGAAAGGGTAAAGGGAACACCAAAACTCGCCGCTGCTTTTGCTGCTAAAATCTCACCGTCCCTATATTGCATTCCCGTTAAGCCTGTCGGTGCCAACGCCACGGGCATTGGTAACATCTGGCCTAACATGGGCATTTTTGTGGATCTGGCACTAACATCAATCGCTACACGCTGGCGAAATTTCAACCCTTGCAAATCACTTTCGTTGGCTTTGTAAGTGCTTTCTGTCCATGATCCGCTATCAACATAATCATAAAACATTTTTGGTGCGCGGCGGCGGTGCATTTGCCGCAAATCTTCTATGCAGGTGACGGTTTTCATGCTGTTGCTTTATTTCCTGTGATCATCATTGCCATTTCTTCGGATAAAATAGATGCGATCAATGCCGTGTCATCCAGATTAAAGGTAAGCGGTATCCGCATATCAACCGTTTTTTCAAGAACTGATAAGGTTTTTGACAAAACAGGCAGGTTATCAATATAACGCCAGCTGTCATAACGGCTAGTGAAAGCTTTAGGTTCGTCATCCCCAAACCATTTCAATTCTACTCCACGGTTTGCTAATCGGCTAAGAACCCCCGGGATATCAGAACGATTAACCCCATCCATCCGAAACTGAATGGATGAGCCAACATAAGATTCTTCTTGTTTCCGATCTGGGATAGTCAAACCCGGGATGGTTTTAATTCGGCGATGCAAATCATCATAAAGCGCGTTCCAGCGCGCAACATTGTCTTCAAGATGCGGCAACTGCGCCCTTAACATCGCGGCGCGAAGATGATCCATGCGACCAGAATAATTCGGAGAATAGTATTTTACTGCTTCAAAATGATTTTGATCTGGAATAGCCCCATGGCGCGAATACAACATATATGACCCTGATGAAATCACCGCGCGCGCCGCCATATCCGGATCATTAGTAGTCAAAAAACCACCTTCACCAGAGTTCATATGCTTATATGTTTGTGTTGAAAACGCAGCCAAAGTGCCAAAGTTCCCTGACCGCACCCCTCGCCAAGATGCCCCCATGGTATGGGCACAATCCTCAACCAAGATAATATCATACTGCTTACAAATGGCCATCACTGCTTCCATATCGGAAATATGACCGCGCATATGTGATAGCAACAAAACCTTAGACCCAGATGATGATGCTTTAGCTTCAAAATCTGAAATATCCATATGGTAATTTTCATCAATCTCAATGAATAACGGCACACCGCCAACACTATGGATGGCCCCAGGTACAGGGGCTAGGGTATAAGCATTTGCCAAAACCGTATCCCCATGTTTAACCCCTGCCACACGCAATGCTAGTGATATCGCATAACCACCAGAAGCACAGGCAATGCAATACTTACTGCCCTGCCATTTCGCATATTCGCTTTCCAGCTGACTAACTTCGGATTCTTCACCAACCTCAACATTATAGCGATGTAGACGGCCTGAGCGCATAATCTCAACAGCGCGGGCAATACCTTCCTCGGGTATGCTTTCTTGTTGGGTGAAAGATTTGGCAAATATCTTCATTTCATCACAACTCAATAACTAAAGTGGTTATCATAACGCGGTATGGCGTTTGCGAAAAGAAAAACCGTATAGCAAAACATAAATTAATTTAAAATATGAATTTATATTAATAACATATTGATATATTTAATTAAATACTTTTTTATACGCTATATCAAGACGATCTACCAAAAGGTCAATTTCACTATCACTGATGATAAATGGGGGTGCAAGTAAAACATGGTCCCCATGTTGCCCATCAATAGTTCCACCCATAGGATAGCAAATCAAGCCTGCCTCAAATGCCGCTGCCTTAAAGGCCCGATGGATGCCGTGTGACGGGGAAAACGCTGTTTTATTCTCACGGTCGTTAACAAACTCAAGACCAAGGAAAAGCCCCCTGCCACGAATATCACCAATATGGGGGTACTGAGAAAAGCGGTCTTTAAGCGCAGATAAAGTGCGTTCACCTTTGGCGCGAACATCACCCATCATATCGTGGCTTGTTAAGACATCCATAACGGCATTTGCGCCTGCTGTTGCGACGGGATGCCCCAAATAGGTATGACCATGCTGAAAAAAACCTGACCCATCAGCAATAGTTTGGAAAATCGCACCTGAAACAAGCATAGCACCAATGGGTTGATAGCCTGCCCCAAGACCCTTTGCTATGGTTACGATATCTGGACTGATGCCATCATATTCAGAGGCAAAGAGAAAACCCGTTCGCCCCATGCCGCACATCACTTCATCCAGTATAAGCAACACGCCATACTGATCACAAATCTCTCTGATACGCTGAAAATATCCGGTCACAGACGGGACAGCCCCTAAGGTTGCACCAACCACTGGCTCAGCAATAAAGCCCATGACATTTTCTGGCCCAAGCCGCAAAATCTCTGCTTCTAATTCATTTGCAGCACGCAAACCGTAGGCAATCTCAGTTTCATCTGAATGTTGTTCACGCCACGCATAACAAGGCGCAATATGGCTGGTTTCAAACAAGATCGGTTGAAACATCTGACGGCGCCAGAGATTCCCCCCTGCGGCAAGGGCACCAAGGGTATTTCCATGATAGCTTTGCCGCCGGGCTATCAAATGCCGGCGTTGGGGTTCTCCGCGTTCAACATAATATTGACGTGCCAGTTTTATCGCGGCCTCTACCGCTTCTGACCCGCCTGATACAAAATACACTTTTTCAAGCCCAGGTGGAGCATGTGCAATCAATTTTTCAGCCAGCTCTTCTGCTGGTTTTGAGGTAAAAAACCCTGTATGCGCAAAGGCCAGATCATCAATCTGTTGCTTGATTGCCTCTTTGACATGCGTGTTGTTATGCCCAAGGCAAGACACTGCCGCGCCGCCAGACCCATCAAGATACCTCTTGCCATCAGCATCAATCAAATAGCACCCCTCACCTGCGACTGCGACAGGTGGGTTTCCCTTAGCATTACGACCAAAGACATAAGACATCTTTTTTCCTCAATTTATCTCTTTTTCATTACAGTTTTGACCGCATGAGGTTGCCGTCCGGATCAAAGGCAGGTCGCTGGCTTATTCTTGCTGACGCCAAGTTGCCCGCTATATTCACATGGCATTTAGCATCTTGATGAATAGCATGAGTTTTGAGTAATGCCAGCGCAATTGGCGCCCCTACCCGATAACCAAAACTGGCTGAAGTGGTTTTTCCAATGATCTGGCCCGATATATCCAAAACAGGTTCATTGCCGATAGGGGTAAAATCTTTTTGATCAAATATCAAAGTAGCCAAAGTTTTTTCAGGGGTTTTTCCTGCTCTTGCCTTAACGGCCTCAAGCCCAATGAAAGGTGTTTTTGATTTTACAGCAAACATTAACCCCAATTGTTCCGGCGTATTATCAGTATCAATATCATGACCATACGATAAAAATTGCTTTTCTATGCGCATAGCTGATTGCGCAAATGCACCAACAGGTTTGACCCCTTTGGTTTTCATGAATTGATAAAGCGCCATGGAATCGCTGCTTGCGCAAGTGATCTCCCACCCTGGTGCCCCAACATAGGATAACCGCCCGGCCATTACTTCAAAACCAGCAATCTCACCCTTGGCATGACGGAAATAAGCAATTTCATTTAGCCAGTTTGCCCCCATAGAAACAGCAAAATTGGCAGCATCACTACCCATTAACCCCAAGGTGGCATAGGATAATGTGACATCGTGAATGGAAACATCCCAATCCTCTTTCATCTGCCGCTTGATCCACGCTAAATCCCGTTTTAGCGCGGCTGTGCCAACATAAAGCCGGAAATGCTGATCATCCAGTCGGAATATGGTCAGATCGCTCAAAATGCAGCCCTTTTCATTAAGCATGAGCGAATAAATCACTGATCCCACCGGACGATCGATGCGATTGCTCATTATCCATTCCAGCGCGGTTAAGGCATCTTTGCCGGTAACATCGATTTTACCAAAACTAGATAAATCTGTGACGCCTATACCTTTTGAGACATGATTAACTTCACGGCCCACCTGATCAAACCAATCGGGTTGATCAAATGTCAATGTTGGGGTTTGCTTTGCATCAAAATATAGCGGCCTTTCATAGCCATAGGCCTGACCAAAATATGCGTTTTCTGTTTGCCAAGCCTGATGTAAAGGCAGGTGCCGTAACCCGCGCGATGTTGCCCACTGGCGTCCGGGATAAGTAATCTCATAATGCTTGCCCAGCACTTCTGGCACGCGCGCAGACAACGCCGCCACATCTGACCATGACGGATCAAAGCGTTTGGGGTCAGCTTCATGTAAATCCATTGGCGGCGCTCCATGAACGATATTATGCGCCAGCGCCCAGCCTGCCCCACCACCTGTAGCAACACCAACCGAGTTCATACCGCAACCCAGATAAAACCCTTGGGTTTCCGCAGACTCCCCCAAGAGGAAACTGCCATCAGGGGTAAAGCTTTCAGGCCCATTTAAGAGCATTTTAACTTCAGCGTCTTGCAAAACAGGTAGACGATGTAAAGCATGTTTAAGCATTGGTTCAAAATGATCCCAGTCTTCTGGCAACAATTGAAAGGCAAAATCTGATCCTAATCGGTCGGGATCAATGGGTTTGCCCATCGGCTCAAAACAACCGACTAACAAGCCGCCAGAGTCATCACGAATATATAAATGCCGATCATGATCCGATAAGGTTGGCATATTGCCAAAAATACCATCAATCGGGCGTGTTAAGAGATAAAAATGCTCACAAGGCCAGACCGGCACCTCAACACCGGCCATTTGCGCGGCCTGACGGCTCCATAATCCTGTGCATAAAGCAATGTGTTTTGTCGCAATCACCCCACGCGACGTTTCAACACCTTTGATCTTATTACCTTCGGTGATGATGCCCGTGACACCGGTATCTTCAAAAATACTTGCGCCTCTTTTTCGAGCGCCCTTGATCAGAGCCGCGCATAAATCCGAAGGGCTTACTCGTCCATCATCTGGTGACCAGACCGCACCAATCACATCGTCACTATGCATCAATGGCCAGCGGTCTTTAGCTTCTTCTGTTGATACTGAAACAGCTTCAACCCCATATAATCCGGCTAGGGCTTCTTGTCGGCGAATATGCGTTAATCTGTCTGGATTTGTCGCAATGGATAATGATCCTTTGTTAATCCACCCTACGTTTTGACCTGTTTCTTCTTCCAACGCTTGATAAAGAGAAATGGAATACTTAATCAAATTGGTCAGATTTTGGGTTGATCGCAAGGCGCGCACCTGTGCGGCAGAATGCCAAGTTGTCCCAGAAGTCAGCTTATTGCGTTCCAACAAAACAGCATTGCCAACCCCTTCTTTGGCAAGATGATAAAGGGTGGAACACCCCATCACCCCTCCACCAATCACAACGACATCTGCCTGTGATGGCAATGTTGACAAATCTTCGGAAATATTAGAATCGGTGTGTGGCATGATGGTTTTAAGTCTTGATCAAACAAATATTAACAAACCTCATTCTTCTAAGGAGGATTTCATTTAGTCAAATCATATTCTTATAAAATATTACTTTTTAAGTGTTGCCAAAAAGAGCCTAAGATTACAAGATGAATGGAAGTTATGTTTTTGCTGATCTTTTTCTAGCTTATGAACGTAACTTTTATTTTTTAAGGAGGATTTAATGATTAAAAAGATTCTAGCTGGCGCTGTTGCCGCTAGCTTTGCGATGGCACCAATGGTGGCTACCGCTGAACAGTGTTCAAACGATACATGGAACAAGGTTATGTCTCGTGGCAAACTTGTTGTCGGTGTGAAAGCGGATTACAAGCCTTGGGGCTTCCGGAATACTGATGGTGAGATTATTGGCATGGAAATCGACATGGCCAAGAATGTTGCTGATACAATGGGTGTTGATATTGAATTGGTGGCAGTTCAGTCATCAAATCGGATGCAATTTCTGGAACAGGGCAAAATTGATCTGATGATTGCAACCATGTCTGATCGTAAAGACAGACGTGAAATCGTTGGCATCGTTGGCCCAAATTATTACACTTCTGGGACAAATGTGATGTCACCCAAGGCTTTGGGTCTGACAAGCTGGGAAGACCTTCGCGGTAAGCCTGTTTGCGGCAAACAAGGCGCTTTCTACAACCAGATTGTTGAACAGCGTTATGGCGCTCAAATCATTGCCTTCACTGGCAATGCTGAAGCCAAGCAAGCTCTGCGTGACAAAAAATGTATCGCTTGGGTTTATGACGACAGTTCTATCGGCTCTGACCTAAGCTCTGGTGAGTGGGATGATTTTGAAATGCCACTTAACTCCGAAGATGACAACCCATGGGCGCTAGCTGTTCCAAAAGCTGAACAGAATTGTGTCTTTGGCCGTTTTATGTCCGGTATGCAGTACCAGTGGCACCAGGATGGCACCTTGGCTGAACTTGAAAAGAAATGGGGCATTAAGCCAACTAAGTATCTTCAGGATAAGCAGGCCCAATACAACGATTGGCTGGCTGAATAAAGCCTATGGCTAATATCATAATCCCGTCATGGAAACATGGCGGGATTTATATTTTTGGAACTCGTGGTTGACGCATGGATATCATTGCTGATTTTTTCAGACAAATAGCTGAAGACTACCCTAGATGGAATTTCATCTGGATGTATGAGCCTTTGCAACAGGGCAAAATTCTATCCGGCATATGGATGACCATTAAACTATCGTTTTACTGTCTCATTTTATCGGTAGTAATTGGGATTGTCGGGGCTTTTGCTCAAGGCAGCAAAAATGTCATTATCCGTTCGCTTGTGCAGGGGTATATTCAATTTTTCCGCAATACACCGCCATATGTGCAATTGCTATTTTTTTATTTTGCGTTAGGGCAATTCACCCCGACCTACAGCCCTGATGGCTGGCTGGAAATTCCTATCATTTCAAATGTTGGATGGGCCATTATATCACTATCGTTTTTTGCTGGTGCTTTTAATGTAGAGATTTTCCGCGCAGGCATTGAAGCCGTTGCGGACAGCACCAAAGAAGCAGCAGAATCTCTTGGTTTCTCAAGATTTCAAACCTTTCGCTATGTGGTCTTTCCATTAGCCATTCGGGTTTCATTGCCTTCATTGAATAACAATCTTATCAATTTGATGAAAACAACAACCCAGGCTTATGGCATCGCCGTTCCCGAATTGCTTTATCAATCCGTTACCATTTGGAATGATTATCCATCAGCGCAATATCCGACCATGCTGTTGGTTTTTGTGGTCTACATTCTTTTGGTTGGGGTTCTGGTGATGAGCATGAACCGTTGGGAAAGAAAATTAAGGATACCCGGTTATGGCCACTAGAATTCCCGGAATATCAGAATTATCAACCACGGATTTGCCTGTCCTTAAGCCGTTTCTGCCCAGGTCTTCGCCTCAGCTTCATACCAGCGCGTGGCTGGCTGGATTTTCACCATGGACAGGATTACTGTTATTTCTGCCGCTGATGCTTTGGCCTTTTGCCAGCCATGCCGCCGGCAATTACACTATTATTGATGCTTTTGGTACGCTTTGGCATTGGATACCGTTTCTGTTGAAATCTGGTTTTCTTTTTAATGTGATTATCTCGCTCTTTGCCATGCTGATCGGAACAGCAGCAGGGATTGTTCTTGGCCTTGGCCAAATCTCAAAGATATCGGTCACACGCAAAATCAGTTGGTTTATTACCCAATTGTTTCGCAATTCGCCATGGTTGGTCTTGCTGTTCATTGTGTTATTAGCGTTCCCGTTTGAGATTACCGTGTTTGGCGTCATCATTATGATCCCAGATTGGATGAAGGCAGTCATTGGGCTTTCCTTACCTATCATGGCTAATATTTCCGAAATTGTTCGCGGTGCTATTATGTCTGTGCCAACAGCCCAATGGGAAGCCGCAGAAAGCCTAGCCTTTAGTCGCCAGCAGATTCTTTGGCGTATCATTCTGCCACAATGCTTTAAGCGCATGATCCCACCGTGGATGAATTGGTATGCTATTTTAACGATGGCAACACCATTATGTTCCTTGCTGGGTGTAGAAGAAATTATTACGCTTTCACGGCAGGCCATGGAAGCAGAGAACAATCATCCTGAGCTGCTTGTCCCGTTTTACAGTTTTGCCCTTGGGTTGTTTTTTATCTATTGCTACCCTATCGCTCGAATGACCATGTATCTTGAACGCCGCTATGCGGTCAAAATATAGAGGACCCCACTATGACATCAAAATCCACTGAGGTGATCGTATCCATTAAAGATGTGCATAAATCTTTTGGGGAATTAGAAGTGCTAAAAGGCGTCAGTATAGATGTCCGCAAGGGCGAGGTGATTTGTATCATTGGTCCATCAGGATCAGGAAAATCGACCCTTATTCGTTGCATCAATGCCCTGAATGATATTCAAGGCGGCTCAATTAATGTGTGCGGTATTGATGTCACAGACCCGAAACTGCAAAAATTAGAATTGCGCAAACGCGTTGGTATGGTGTTTCAGCAATATAATCTGTTTCCTCATAAAACGGCGCTTGAAAATATCATGATGGCCCCTACCCTTGTTCTGAATGAGGATAAGGAAACGGTTCGCAAGCGCGCCTTTGCCTTGATGCAGAAAGTCCGCCTTGAAGGGAAAGAAAACGCCTATCCGGGTGAGCTTTCAGGTGGCCAACAGCAGCGCGTTGCTATCGCACGGTCGCTTGCTATGAATCCGGATGTAATGCTGTTTGATGAGGTCACGGCAGCACTCGACCCAGAAACTGTCAAAGAGGTTCTGGTGACCATAAAGGACTTAGCGCAAGAAGGCATGACCTGTATCCTTGTTACGCATGAAATGGGCTTTGCCCGTGAGGTTGCGGATCATATCTATTTTACCGATAATGGTGTTATTGTTGAGCATGGGCCACCCAAGACCTTTTTTACCAAGGCTAAGGACCCTAGGACTAAGGAATTTCTTAGCCAGATCCTTTGAGTTTTGATAAACTTTAGGCTAAGGTATCTGCAACTGCCTTTCATAAAGGTTGCCGGTCAGGAGAAATATTAGTGTCTTCTACTCTTAGAGCCTATGCTGTGCATTTATTCACGGCGATTGGTTCCATTCTTGCCATGCTGGCCATTCTTGAGGCAGCGAAAGCTGATTGGGATGCCATGTTCTTTTGGCTGATGATGGCCTTAATTGTTGATGGTATTGATGGGCCATTAGCCCGTCGTTTTGATGTTTTGGATAACGCAAAACGTATTGACGGCAATCTTTTAGATTTGATTATCGATTATCTGACTTATGTTTTTATTCCTGCTTTTGCCTTGTTTCAAAGCGGATTGCTTAGTGGTTGGACAGGATGGGTATCAACCCTAGTGATTACCTTTGCCAGTTCCCTCTATTTTGCTGATACGCGCATGAAAACTGAGGATAAATCCTTTTCTGGCTTTCCATCTTGTTGGAATATGGTGGTGCTAGTGCTGTTTGCGATTCAGCCTAATTTCTGGATTATTATGATCATCTGTATTGTTCTGGCTATCGCGATGTTTCTGCCTATTCGGTTTGTGCATCCGATACGAACAAAACGCTGGCGTCTGGTGACGTTCCCCATCACGCTGTTGTGGATTGGCTTTGCAACATTAGCAACCCTTAATCAATTTGAACTTACCCTTATCACCAAATGGGGCATTATTTTAACCTCAACCTATTTAATTTTTGCCGGGGCTATACAAATGCTTATTCCTGTGTCCCATTCCAAAAGCACGGCCTGATCCTTTTCCTGCTTTTGTCCCTTTTCAGCTAGCGTTAAAAAATCATCTCTGTTTAGCAATTGTGACAGCGCCCATATCGCCGTGCCGCGAATAACGCTGTCTTCAGCATCAAGATGCGGCATTATCGTCTCAATGAAACTAGCATCCCCACTATTCCCTGCGGCAATCAACACATTACGCATAAATCGGTGATATCCTGTTCGCTTCACTGGTGATGCGGTAAACATTTCCCGAAAAGAGCGATCATCTAAGCGTAAGAGACGATCAAGTTCTGGCAGGCTTAGGGCTTCTCTTGCTGCTAATTTTGCCTCATTAGCCTCTTTGGCAAACCGGTTCCAAGGACACACCGCCAGACAATCATCACAACCAAAAATCCGGTTGCCCATCGGTTGACGCATTGGCAGGGGGATAAGACCATCATATTCAATGGTCAGATAAGAAATACAACGCCTAGCATCAAGTTGATAGGGTTTTGGAAAAGCCTTTGTTGGGCAAATATCCAGACATTTCTGGCAACTGCCGCAATGATCTGCTGATGAGTCAGATAATGGCAATTCAAGGGTTGTGAGGATCACACCTATAAATAACCATGAGCCAAACTCTCGCGATACCAGATTAGTGTGTTTACCTTGCCACCCTAACCCAGCTTTGGCAGCAAGTGGCTTTTCCATCAAAGGCGCGGTATCCACAAACACTTTGACTTCAACCCCTGCCTCACGGCTAAGGGTTGCCGCCAATTGTTTCAGCTTACCTTTGATAATATCATGATAGTCTCGGCCTCTTGCATATACAGAAATATTACCATGGCTGCGTGCCTTGAGATTGTCCATCGGGTCATGATCAGGGGCATAATTCATGCCTAAAACAATTGCGGATTTAGCCTGATCCCACATGGCTTTTGGGGCAATACGGCGATCACGCGTATGTTCAAGCCAAGCCATATCACCATGATATCCTGCGGCAAGAAACGCATCCAGACGATCAGTCTGGGTTTGATCTTCTCCTGTGCCTGCCACACCAAGAACAGCAAAACCATATTCTTTAGCGCGTTTGGCAAGCAAGGCCATAACATTTGGCTCAGTCATAGGGATATGATGACAGAAATCAGCAGGCTTTTCCATGCTGATAGCCCAGACGGCCTGTTAAAGTGGGGGGATATCACCTTTTGCACGTTCCGCATAAAACGAAGCTGCATAATCCGTAAATTGGCCGGCTTCTATAGCCGTTCGGATTTCAGCAGTAAAGCGCTGATAATAAGTAATATTATGACGCGTGAGCAGCATCAAGCCGAGCACCTCCTCTGCCTTAAAGAGATGATGCAGATATGCTCTGGAATACTTCTGACAAGCTGGACAAGAACAGGTCTCATCAAGGGGTCTAGGATCATCCGCATGGCGGGCATTTTTGATATTCACTGTTCCACGAGGGGTAAAAGCTTGCCCAGTACGGCCGGATCGGGTGGGCAAAACACAATCAAACATATCAATTCCGCGCGCCACCGAACCAACAATATCATCCGGTTTACCAACCCCCATCAGATATCGGGGTTTGTCAGCGTCCATCAATGGTGTTGTTGCCTCAAGCGTAGAAAACATAGCGTCTTGACCTTCACCGACAGCAAGGCCGCCCACGGCGTATCCTTCAAACCCTATGGCATCTAATCTAGCAACGGATTCAGCGCGCAGATCGGGATAAACACTCCCTTGAACGATACCAAACTGGCCATAACCAGGGCGCGATTGAAAGGCTTTCCGGCATCGCTCAGCCCAATCCATAGACAAGCGCATGGATTCTGCGGCCACATCATATTCAGCAGGAAACGGCGTGCATTCATCAAATGCCATAGTGATGGTCGCATCCAGCATGCGTTGGATATCAGTTGAACGTTCAGGGGTAAGACGATGGCTTGAACCATCAAGGTGAGAACGAAAAGTAACACCATCAGCATCAATTTTCCGCAAACTGCCAAGGGACATTACCTGAAATCCCCCCGAATCTGTTAATAAAGGGCCATCCCACCCCATCATGCGGCGCACACCACCCAGACGCTCAACCCTTTCAGGACCTGGCCTAAGCATCAAATGGTAAGTGTTAGCCAAAATAATCATGGCGCCCGTGGCCCACACATCATCAACCGTCATGGCCTTAACCGTTGCGGCTGTCCCGACAGGCATAAAAACAGGGGTTTCGATAATCCCATGTGCGGTGGTCAATTGCCCGCGCCGTGCACCGCCATCCGTCGTTTTAAGCGTGAATTGAAATGAGGGGCTAGTCATGGTTTCGCTCCATCAGACAGGCATCTCCATAAGAAAAAAAACGGTATCCATTAGCCAAAGCGTGTTCATAGCCTGCTCGCACCTTATCTCGCCCAGCAAAAGCATATACCAACATCAACAAGGTTGATTTAGGTAAATGGAAATTGGTCAATAACACATCAACTACGCCAAAGGAAAAACCAGGAAGAATATAGAGATCCGTTTCAGCTTGATAAGGTTCAATGTTTCCGCGGTCTCGCCAACAGCTTTCTAATAATCTAAGTGAGGTTGTTCCTATTGCCACAACGCGCCCTCCACGCGCGCGACAGGCGTTGATCGCTGCCGCTGTATCATGCGAAATCTCACCCCATTCACGGTGCATGATATGCTGTTTAGGATCATCTGTTTTCACGGGAAGGAAAGTCCCTGCCCCAACATGTAAAGTTACCTCAGCAAAGCTGAT
>Ga0181565_10002259_pt1 | contig 14718 bp, 11 predicted proteins | sample 101ome_16_FD_129661 | JGI IMG/M metagenome (GOLD analysis project Ga0181565, IMG submission 129661) | Coastal salt marsh microbial communities from the Groves Creek Marsh, Skidaway Island, Georgia - 101401AT metaG (megahit assembly) | ecosystem: Environmental > Aquatic > Marine > Intertidal... | reverse complement strand
AAAGCCGGTATTATGGGTTTTACTAAATCTCTTGCTAGAGAGGTTGGTCCAAGAGGTATTACCGTAAATGCTATTGCTCCTGGCTTTATTAAAACTGATATGACCGATGCATTACCAGAAGAACAAAAAGAGTTTCTCGCAAATCAAATCCCCTTGGGAAGACTGGGAACAGTTAATGAAATTGCTGATTCCGTGCTATTCTTGGCGGGAGACACTGGGTCATATATTACCGCTCAAACTCTTCATGTAAATGGCGGAATGTATACTATCTAATTCCTCTTATTACTAAAAAATTCTTTTAAGATTCTTGAAGAATCACCTTCCAAGATACCACCTATTATTTTAGGTTGGTGATTAAAGTATGATTTTTGACTTAAATCATCGCATGATCTACAAACTCCTGTTTTAGGATCACTAGCACCATAAAAGATACTTGACATTCTGGAGTGTACTATCGCACCATAACACATCGTGCATGGTTCGAGAGTAACGTACATTTCTGCATCCACTAATCGATAATTTCCAATATTTTTTGAAGCATTTCGTATAGCTTCAATTTCAGCATGCGATGTTGGATCTTTTTTTCTAATTGGCTGATTAAAGCCTCTGCCAACTATTTCATTATTAAGGACAATAATTGCTCCAACTGGGACTTCATCAATTTTTTGAGATTTTTTTGCTTCGAGAATTGCATAACTCATCCATCTCTCCATAGAGTTATGATCAATTGATTTCATGGAGATCTAAAATATCATGAGCCATTTTTTTCATTATATTTCTTCTTAAATATTGACTACAAAATTCATTCCTATCGAAAAAATTTGGCCCAGATAATAATCTGATGAGAGCTGATTTCATATCCAAAGGATCACAAGGATTGAAGACCGCAACACCAGACACTTGTTTTAATAAAAATTCCGCGGCATAACCAGAGACGCCAGCCAAAATAGGCTTACCAGAAGCTGCATACTCAAAAATTTTTGAAGGTAAGACTTTTCTGAATGCGTTTATGTCATTCAAGTGTATAAGCAGAATGTCAGCTTCAGAATATTTTTCTAATAACTCTTTTCGCGGAATAGGGTTTCTGATAAAGACATTTTGTACTCCAGATTTATTGACTTCACTCTCCAAGATACTTCTCCTTCCGCCATCTCCATAAATATAAAATTCACAGAAATCGCTGCAATTCTTGGCAATATCAGGGATTATTTTTTGAAGAGCCTGTCCATCGCCAATATTTCCAGCATATAAAATTTTGGGCAAGTAACCTTTTTTGTTAAGGCTAATATTCTTAATGTTTAAAAATTCTTCGTCAATACCATTAGTGTAGATAGTAGGTTTTAGATTGGGTTCAATTTGTTTTATATGATCTATAAAACCCTCAGAAACAAGATTTAGTCGATCAGCAGAAGTAAGGGTAATCTTTTCAAGCCATCGAAAAAAAGGCAAAGTAATTCTTAACGGATTATTATTTAGTATGTCTTTCATAGTATCTGTGAATAGATCTCTAATATCAAGATATAACTTACTATTCTTTTTTTTAGCTAAATAAGTTGCTAGAGAAGCTGTCATAAGTCTTGATGAGGTCGCAACAATGATATCCCATTCTTTGTTTTTTGCCCCATTCAAAACAAATTTCGCATAAGATAAAAAAGCTCTAGTCTGATCAAACATACCGCTTCTATGTTCAGGCAATTTTGCTCTATGGACTCTAATCATTTCTTGATCTTCATAGCTTTTAGATTGAATTTGATATGACTTATAACGATTAGGAAATGTGGTAAAAATATCTATTTCAATATCTTTTTTTCCTTCTTCTATTAAAGCTTTTATCAATGAATCAGCCCTAAGAGCACCTGGACCAATATCTGGTTTGAAGTAAAAACTTAATAGAAGTATTTTCATAAAAATAATTAGTTCAGTGCACCGCAAAAATCTAACACATTTAAACTACTTAAGGTTTTCTTTACATTCGTCTCGATAAATTCTTTATGTTTGACTAATATAATGAAAATATCTGAGTTACTAAATGCTTGATCTATTGAAACTATATTAAATAAAGAATGTTGTTTCACATTCGGCTCTACAACAACTATGTCATATTCCTCAGATATAAGGTTAGTTGCTATTTCCAGAGCTGGTGACTCGCGCAAATCATCGATATTTGCCTTAAAGGCAAGACCGAAACATGCAACTTTCGGCTTTCTTTTGAACTTTTCTTCATAGTTTAAAATCTGCGTCTTAATTTTATTTAAGACCCATTGGGACTTATAATTATTTACTTCTCTAGCGGTTTTTATTAATTTTGAGTTTGTTGGATCTCTTGAGATAATAAACCAAGGATCTACTGCTATACAATGACCGCCAACTCCAGCCCCTGGTTGGAGAATATTGACCCTAGGATGTTTATTTGCAAGACTTATTAAATTCCATACATCAATATTTTCCTTGTCACATAACATTGATAATTCATTAGCAAAAGCTATATTAATATCTCTATAACTATTTTCAGTAAGTTTGCACATTTCCGCAGTTTTTGAATCAGTCTCATAGACATTTCCTGTAACAAATGAACGATAAAAATCAGCGGCCTCTTTAGTGGAATTTGATGAGGTTCCTCCAACTATTCGATCATTCTCAATAAGCTCTGTCATAATCTTTCCTGGTAAAACTCTTTCAGGACAATAAGCAATATAGATATTATCCAAATCTTTATTCAATTGTTTTATGGTGCTAAGAACTTTCTCTGTAGTTCCAACTGGTGAAGTGGACTCAAGAATAATCAAATCGTCATTTTTAACCAGTGGAGCGATATTTTTTGCTGACTCAATTACAAAGTCTATATTTGGCTTAGGGTATTCTCCATCAGAACTATGAAAAGGAGTTGGAACACAGATCATATAAATATCTGCTGATTGTGGTTTTTTTGAAGCTACTAAAAGACCCGATGAAACAGCAGATTTGACAAACATATCGAGCTCAGGTTCAACAATATGGACATTTCCTTTATTGATTGTTGATATTACTTCTTCGTCAACATCAACACCTTTCACAGTATAGCCTCTGCTTGCTAATAATGCAGCGGTTGGTAGGCCAATATACCCTAGGCCAATTATGCTTACAGTTTTGTTATTCATATTTTCTTTAATAAGATCTAACTAAGGAAATAATCAAGGATATGTATTATATTTCTTTCTCCAGCCCTATATCTTGCAAAAAGTAAAACCTTTAAATTTTCGTCATATACTGAAAAAGGAAACATCCCATTTACTTACCTAAGAAGTTTTTGACCCATTTAGTATATGCCTTCAATATTACCTCTGTATCAATTCTTGACTTGAATTTATGACCTAATTTCTGTATTTGATTACGAAGCTCAATAAAGTTATAAATCTCCCCATTAAATGTTATTGAGACTCCTGACTATTTTATATACATCGGTTGATGAGCCATTTTTTGACAAGTCTATAGTTGATAATCTTCGATGCCCAAAACCGACCAGTTTATCATTAGAGCAGTACTCGCCTAAGTCATCACAACCTCGGTATTTTATTAAATCTAATCATTCATTAATCCACTTCTTTTCCTTAATTGGATTTAAAGAGGCTACTCCAATAATTCCACACATTTTTGCAAACTAGTTGCTTTCTAGAAAAGATAAAATCTTCTCAGAAGCATGGCCATCACCATAGGGATTCTTTGCTTTGGACATTTTTTTATAGAAAGATTCGTCTTCAAAAAGCCTTGAAGCATACTTGACAATATTTTTTCTGCTTGAGCCAACAAGTTTAACTGTCCCTGCTTCTAACCCCTCAGGTCTTTCGGTATTCTCTCTCATTAATAGAACTGGCTTTCCCAAACTTGGTGCCTCTTCTTGAATACCCCCACTATCCGTCATAATAAAAAAAGAATACTTAATGAGATATGCAAAAACTTCATATTCTAATGGCTCTATCAATGAAATATTCGGGATATTTGATAGTAGATTTTTTACAGGTTTAATGACATTTGGATTAAGATGAACTGGATAAATAAAGTGTTTGTCCTGATAAGTATTCGCAAGATCTCTAATAGCAGAACAAATTTGGATTAAGCTTTGTCCAAAATTTTCTCTTCTGTGTCCAGTAATAACCACATAAGGAACTTCTCTCCATGAAAAAGATAACTTTTTATCTAAAAAACTAACTATAGATTCTTTTTTTATTGGATCCTTTTCTATATTTTTTAAAATAAGAAATAAAGCATCTATTACTGTATTTCCAGTTACGACAATTTTAGATTCAGCATACCCCTCCCTGATTAAATTCATCTTACTCATATTAGTTGGTGCAAAGTTAATATAAGACAATATTGCAGTCACTTTTCTATTAAACTCCTCGGGATATGGAGCTGAGAGATTAAATGTCCTTAACCCTGCTTCAATATGACCAACTTTTATATTGTTATAAAAACAAGCTAGAGATGTAGCAAAGGTTGTAGTGGTGTCGCCATGAACAAGAACAATATCTGGCTTTAGGTCATTAACAACTTTATTCATAGAAAGTAGTACATTGGAGGTTATATCTATTAAATTCTGATTTTCTTTCATTAAATTTAAATCGATATCAGGAATGATATTGAAAATACCAAGAACCTGATCAAGCATGTCTCGGTGTTGAGCCGTAACACAAACAGTGAGATCAAATCTCTCTTTATTTTTCTTAATTAAATTTATTAACGGCGCTAGTTTGATTGCTTCAGGCCTTGTGCCGAAAACGACTAATACCTTGTTCTTTATATGTTCCATCTTAAATTTACTCTAGTTCTATCATGTAAAAATTTAATTCTTATGCAGCTTGTTTTTATTCTTTTCCCGAATTCAGAAGCAAAGTAACTGTCTATTAACTCGGGATCTCCATGGTCAAATATAACTGACAAATTATTTCCATTTTGGAGTTTTAAATTCCAAACTTTATCTTTTGTTTTTTGAATTTTTATATCTGGGTGAAGGTGTAAATATCCAAAAGCACAGTCAAATGAACCTTTAATTTTATCTTCAAGAATTATTGAAGTATTAGAGAATTTCCATTTGCGATGGTGTATAGGTTTGCCTTTCAACCGCTTATAACCATTATGTTCGCACTCGATTTCAATATTGCTATTTTTTGATTTTATTCTCAGATTATAGGGTTCAGCCCTTCGCGCTACTCTGAAACTATCCCAAACTTCTGAAGAATTTATATTATTTATTTTAACTGTATTGTGAGACTCAGTACTTCTCTCAATATTTCTTATAGAAGTATTTCCGTACTCTGAAGTACCCAAATTAACAAAAACTCTCTGACCAAAAAGAGAAAGCTCAAAAGACAAAGTATCAGCATGGGCATGGCCAGGAATGTAATCAGCCCCTACCTTTGCAACATCTATAAAAAGATCTGCAAAATTGTTATGAAAACGAATATATCCGCTTTTATCAAGATGATTTATATTGCCTATTTTTGCAACATAATCAATTCCCAGCCTCTTTGAATAAGCCATTAATTCTGAGAATTTTGCTGAAACTTCGAAAGATGCATCATTAAAGAAAGATATATCTCCATCAGGGTGTGTCATGGCCTTAAGCCAATACAACATCTTTCTAATATATTTTTTCCACTTTCGAATCTCACTATGGGGAATTGAACCAGGAAAAACAAGAGACATATTGTATAAATCCAATAAATCTTCAAGAAATATTGAATGGTACATTGTACTAAGTTCAAAATTACCGCCATCAGCTAGAGTTTGCTCTGAAAGCTGATCAGATATTATTTCTAACCCTTTCTTGAGCCATAGGCTTGCATAACGACCCTTAAAATAAAGCCCTGAAAAAACTAGTGCTTTAGCATTTTTGAAAAGATGATTACCCAAAAGATGCCATTCTATTTTCTGAGAAAGAAAATTGCATTGTGTTGCAAGACTTAGCCTACTTTTTTCAGTCAAATTCCCAGTCTTCAAATCCCATTTAATCCAATTAACAATTCTTAATGATAAAGGATATGATTCCCATCCTACTCCATAACCAATTTTGTTTTCATTAATCCAATTAACTAAAAGTTTCTTATGATAATGATCTAATTTGTCAGTGTTTTCATCTAGTAAAAAATCAAAATAGTGAAGATTGTAAAGCCAAAGTTTACTTATTGAACTATTTTCTCCCTGCCAACCTATTTCAGATAAATTATGTCTCCTATTGAGGAAAAAAAATACATTCTCTTTCAAAAGAGATGATTTTTTTTTGATTGGTCTTACAAAACAAGCTTTTCTTTGCCGAATATTGTTTGGCAGATTAGAACTGGTAAAAGGTTTCTTATATTTATATATTAGCCTTCCATATATTTGAGAAATTTTTAGATACCTGATTGTATTAAGGTAAAGAAAAAAACGAACAAACACTATTAACTATTCTCAATTTCTATAGAAATTTTTGTTACCTCTATAATTTCTTCAAAAGGTATCGGAGAAGGTAGGCCTTGTTCTATAGAATCGACAAACGCTTTAACACAAGCTTTCTGCCCTTTATCTTGTCTGAAAAGATTCATTTTTTTGAAATTTTTCCAGCCATATCCTGTTAATTTTCTGAAATTATCGAGTCTTAAAACCTTGCCAGAGCTAAAAACTTCAATTGTTTCTTTTGGATAAGATTTTGACCCATTACTAAAATAGTGAATTGTTCCTATTGAACCGTCTAAAAAAATGAGATTAATTGAAATAGTATCATTTGAAGGGGATTTCATACGAGAAAAACTATGATTTGTAATTGGTTTATCGATAATAAACCTTAAAAGATCTATAAAATGGCATGCTTCACCGATAATTCGTCCACCGCCAATTTCTAGGTCTTGAGTCCAATGATCTAAGGGGATAAAGCCCGCATTGACAGTCATTACAATTGATTTTGTATCATTGACAGAACTCAACAAATCTTTCATTTTCTGCACTTGTGGAGAAAATCTTCTATTGAAACCAACCATTAATAATTTTGAAGGATTATATTTTGACTTAATTTCTTCTAATTCATCTAAAGAGATACATAGTGGCTTTTCAACAAAGATATGTTTTCCATATTTAACTCCCTGTAAAACAAATTTTGAATGAGTATCATGTCTTGATGTAATAACTACAGCATCAGACTCTTTATCATCGAAAACTCTGTTAGAATCTGTAGAGGTTTCTGCAAATTGGAATTTTTTGGCTGCAAATATTCCGCTAACACCAGCTTTTGAAATAACACTTAATAATTCAACATTTGTTGATTTAAAAGCTGGAATTAGAACTGAAGAGGCATAATTTCCTGAACCGATAAAGCTCACCTTGATTTTCTGATTTTTCTCGACTTTATTGTTTCTTTCATTTTTGGAAGGAATGTTTAACTTTAAGGTATGGGAAGATGCGTCTATTTCGATACCAGGGTACTTTAAAAGTATTCCGAGCGAAGGTTTATTATTACTAATAATCTCATAAGCGTCTATACTTTTTGATATGTCAAATTTATGAGATATTAATTGCCGAACATCTAATAAGCCTGCATCCATCATATCTAAAACCGCCTCAAAATTTCTTTGTTCAGTCCATCTTACAAATCCAACAGGGTAATCTTGTCCTTTTTCTTCATAGTTTGGATCATACCTGCCTGGACCATATGAGGCAGAAACCTGGAAAGTAAGTTCTTTCTGAAAGAAATCATCTCTAGATAGGTTTAATCCTGTTACCCCAACGAGGACAATACGCCCCCTTTTACGACACATCTGTGCAGCCTGATGTATTAGCTCATTACTTTGAGATGAAGCTGTAATAATAACTCCGTCTACCCCTCTTCCTCTAGAGAAAGACTCGGAAATTGAAATTGGATCCTGATTCTTAGATAAATTTACTACTTCTGCTCCAAATTTCGATGCTAAATTTAGCTTATTTTCATCAAAATCAACTCCAAGAACACGGCAACCATTTGCTCTTAAAAGTTGAACTGTTAGAAGGCCTATAAGCCCAAGACCCGTAACAACAATTGTTTCCCCCAAAGTTGGCTTTATTAATCTAATCCCCTGAAGCGCTATTGCGCCCAAAACAGTAAAAGCTGCTTCTTCATCTGAAACAGATTCAGGTATCTTGGCACATAAATTTTTCGGAACATCGACAACCTCAGCATGCTTTCCATTTGAAACAACTCTATCACCTACAACAAAGTTAGTAACCCCATCACCGACTTCTATAATTTTTCCGACATTACAGTAACCAAGTGGCAAAGGCTGATTAAGTTTATTAAAGACAGCATCAAGAGTAGGCTTCAAACCATCAGTTTTGATTTTATCTAAAACCATTTTTACCTTATCAGGTTGTTGTTTCGCTTTCTTGATTAAGCCTGCCTTGCCAAACTCAACAAGCATCCTTTCTGTACCTGCAGAGACAAGGGTTCTTGATGATCTAATTAGCAATGAGTTTTTTGATGACAACGGAACGGGCACGTTAGCTATTTCAGTTTTGCCATTTCGAAGTGATTGAAGAATCTGTTTCATAACGAATCATTTTAGATACTAAATTTCTTTTTTTTGATCAATATAATGCCTGCACCAAATTTCTATACACAATAAAGAGAAAATGGTGTAACTTGCATCAATTCTACCGAGTTGATTTTGGTGTATTAGTTTTATCACTGCATCAGGATTAAAAAATCCTCTAGACTTTAAACTATCAAATGACAACAAGTCATTCACATAGTCTTTCAAATCATTGCGCAACCATTTTCGAAGAGGTAAACCAAATCCACTTTTAGCTCTATAAATAACTTCCCGAGGAAGATATGGTTCCATTGCTTTTTTTAGAACCCATTTATTCTCAAAGAATTTTTGCTTATATTTATCAGGTATATTTGATGCAAAATCCACTAGTTCAGGATCTAGAAAGGGAACCCTTACTTCAACACCAGAGGCCATTGACATTTTGTCTGTGTATAAAAGGTTGTGATCCCCAAGAAAGAACCTTTGTTCTATGCCTAGCATCCTATCAAGCTGAGATGCATTTTTTGGAATATCATTAAGGAATTCCATTAATGGATCATATTCAGTATTTGAGTATAGGTCTTTTTTAAATTCTTGGGAATACAAATTTTCAAGATCCGACCTTTTAATCCAGCGAAAATAGTTAATCATCCTGTTTTCATTATTATGGTCAAAGCCAGAAATTATTTTTGATGCTCGCCTTAGAAAAGAATTATTAACATTAAAACTATTACCTTTTTGAATCTTTTTTAAAACAGAACTAGGTATCCACGACCATATCTTTTCATACTTTAGGGCTTGATGGCGTCTGTAACCAGAAAATATATCATCCCCACCTGCACCTGAAAGCAAAACTTTTATACCATTTTCCTTGGCTTTCTGGCATATATAAAATAAATTTAAAGGCGCAGGATCTGCAATTGGTTCATCAAGTTGGACTACCATTTTCTCAATATCATTATGTATTTTAGATGCATCTACTGACACTACCTCAAGTTGAATATCAAGATGCTTTGCAACCTTAATAGCATAAGGCAAATCATCTGTCACTCCACTTTCTTGACCACCTATAACATCAATAGTAAAGCATTTAATATTCGGCACATAATTTTTAGCTAAAGAAACTATTGCAGAAGAATCTAATCCACCTGATAAAAAAGCTCCGACTGGCACATCGGCAATAAGCTGCCTCCTCACTGATTTTTTAAGAAAGCTTAGAGATCCATTGATAGATTCTTTTTTACTTAGAAATTGCTTAGAATTATTACTTAATATTGGAAGTTTGTACCAATTCCAGTGTTTAAATATTTTTCCTTCTTTAATAACCATTGCCCCGCCAGGGGACAACTTATTTACTCCCTTTAAAGGTGTCTTTTCTCCTGGGCACCAAAGGTATGTTAGGTACATATTTACAGCCTGATAATCAATACATCTTTCTTTGGTATATAGACACAAGAGAGATTTGATCTCACTGGAAAAAGCGAAACAATCATTTGTTTGAGAAAAATATAAGGGCTTAACTCCCAAGCCGTCTCTAGCAATAAAAAGAGTTTTGTCAACCTTGTCCCAAATTGCAAAAGCAAAAATACCATTAAGCTTTTGCAACATATTTTCACCCTGGTCAATATATAAATTTAATAATACCTCTGTGTCAGAGTTGCCCTTAAACTTATAATTCTTTGCAATGAGCTCATTTTTCAAATCGAGAAAGTTATAAATTTCTCCATTAAAAACAATAACTAATTTATTATCAAAACTTACCATCGGTTGATGCCCTAAAATTGAAACATCAATTATCGAAAGTCTAGAGTGAACTAATCCAATTGATGATTTATCATTGACATAAATACCGCAATCATCTGGCCCTCTATGTTTTAAAAGCTTAAGTGAATTTCTTAATTTTTGACTTAGAACTTTATTCCCAACTCCAGGGCATAATAGTCCTGCTATTCCGCACATATAAAATTGTTTTTTCCTTTTTAACAGTAATCAAATATTTAATTTAAGAAATTTAAAAGTATCTTCTGCACACTTTTTCCAAGAATATTGTTGGGACAATCTATAACTAGATTCTGATTTTGATGATCTTTCTTGAATAGAAGCAATACTTGCTTCGATTGTCTCAGCAATTTCGTCGATATTAGTGGGGTCAAAGTAAGATCCAGCCATTCCAAGAATCTGTTTCATTGGGCCCATTTTAGAACTGACTATAGGGAGCCCTGAAGACATCATCTCAAGAAGAATATTCGGCATATTTTCACAACTTGAAGCAAAAATTCCTAAATCTGATCTTTTATAAAAATTATGCAACTCTTCAAATGGGATTTTTCCATAATAATTTACCCAAACCCCTTCGGGGTCGCATTCCTGAATAGATAAGTCTAATTTATCATAAGCTTTGGCATATTTACCCCCAATAAGATCCAAAGAGATTGGCCATCCAGTTTTAATACGAACAAGATTAACTGCTCTAACAATATTCCATTGATGTTTATATACATCGACTATTGAGACATATATTAGTCTAAATTGGTTATTGACTGAATAATCACTAATATTTCTTTGTTTACGAGGCTCTATATTAAATCTTTGATTTACGCCATGGGGTATAACAGATACTTTACCTTTAAGAGTGCCAGTAATTTTTTCTACAGAATTTTTTGCGTAATCTGTTAGAAAGATTATCCCTTGTGCTTTTTTAAAACTAGATATTTGCAGAAACCTCAGCATTATCATCCGCAATAACATCCATGAAAATCCATATCGTCTCATTTCATTCCATTCAAAAGGAAGCATATTTCTGCACATGACAACTATAGGTTTAAAATTACCTATATAGGACCCTCCCGGAACAAGTAGCAAATCACAATTTTCCTTTTTAGCTGATAAAGACAAAAAAAACTTCTGCCAAATAAATCGTAGTATAAAATTTTTTTCAAGAAACCATGAATGCCTTTTTTCAAGCCAACTCATATCTTTAATCTTAGCCAATGTTTCGATTGAGCCCCAAATGATGATCTTTTCAGCATGTTGTAATTCATCAAAATGATGAATAATTTCTGTTAAATGGGTTCTACCGCCCCCATCAAGCAAATTTGATGCGTCTATACCAATAATCTTTACTTTTCTTTGAATAGCCAAAATAAACTTCAGGATTTTTTCTTTGAACCTCTTGCCACAAGATGATCTCCCTTAAATATTTCTATATCTTTTAGGTCTGCTTCCTCCATGAGATTTCTTGCAGATTTAAAAGATTGAGGATTATCATATGTCGGTGATAACCAGTCAAATGTATCTAGAACAGCCCATTCTCTTAACTGACTATACGAAAGTGGGAAAATATTCTTATAATTAGCTACTGGAATAAATCTTGAAACAAGGTTACCAATAAAAGGTATTTTTTTAAAAAAATTACTTAAAAATAATAGAGACGGCACTAACAAGCAAATAAGTTTGAATAATAGTTTTTTATCTATTTTTTTCGTAATAGGCCTAAGAATATATTTTGGATGAAGAAGGCTTTTGATAGATTTTTCGTAATAATCTACACATATCTTTCCACCAGGCTTTATTAGTGGGATTAATGCCTTAAAAGATTCTTCAACATTTGGAGTATGTTGCAAAACACCTAGAGAATATACATAATCAAAAGTCTCATCAGCGAATGGTAATGAGTATATATTCGCTTGAATGACAAAAAAATTTGAATGATTAGATAAATTACTATAACAGGCATCTACCGCAGAAGAGTAATCAATAGCAACAACATTAGCTCCTGAAGATAAAGCTACTTCCGCAAAACGACCAGAACCACATCCAACATCAAGAATCCATTTATCCTTTAATTCATCGCTAAGCCAACCAGTTGAATCCCAAAATCTTTTCTTCGAAATTGGATGACCTGAATAACTATCGAGTTGTGTTTTGGAAAATAAATTCCATTGCATGCCAAAATTATCAGCATAGTTTGACTCATCAACAAAGCGAGGAATGTTATCAATTATTGGAAAACATTCAGCATTATCTGGAGTTGCAAGAAAAAACTCAAAATTATTATCTGAGCCTTGTTTGTAATCTAAAGCTTTACCAGAAATTGGCGATCTAAGAATTTTTATAAACTTATTATTCATACTATTGTCTAGATAGTTTGAGTTTTAGAATAAATCAATAGAACCCAAATAGCAAAAATTAAACTTTTCTCCTAACAATATCTTTTTCTGAGTGTTTCATGTCAGGAAAACTTAATATTTTAGATGTTGGAGTTATTGAAGTGAATCGATACCAAGTTCCTGGTGGTATAGCAACGAAACATTTATCAAACGAGTTAATTTTGTAGGACCAACTCTTATCATCTTTTAAGAACTCAAAACAAACGTTGCCCTCAATTACTTTAAGTCTAGATTGCTGTTTTTTGTGTTTTTTCCAGTCTGTAGTAGTATCAGATCTTATGTTTGAAATATAAAGGTCACCGATTAAACCTATGTTAATTTCTTCAGCATCTAAAAGCTTTTCAATAACGCTTGATGAATATTCATCAACTATATATTTGATAATTTTACTTTCTTTCATCAAGAAGACTCATGTAGAGATCAATTTGCTCTCTAGTGAATTTTGAAATATCTGCTTTATTTTCAAAATAAGATCTATACCAATCAAGGGTAAAAGTGCAAGTCTCATGAAATGATAGCAATGGCTTCCAATTCAATAAATTGGTTGCTTTTTCACAGGAAAGTCTCAGAAGACCAGCTTCTTACTTAAATTTTTTTGCTTGCTCAGTATCTATTTGAACTTTTATCTTATCCCAAGTAGAGAATTTATTGATAATATCTGAAACAGTGTAATTATCAGCAATATTCGGTCCAAAATTAAAGGCCTCGTGATTGATATTTTTCTCATAAAGATAATAACCCAAATATAAATATCCACGCAATGGCTCTAAAACATGCTGCCAGGGTCTAACTGAATTTGGATTCCTGACTATAGCAGTTGAATCTGTGGAAACGGCCCTCATTAAGTCCGGAACAATTCTATTCTCTGACCAATCACCGCCTCCTATAACATTCCCCGCCCTAGCAGTTGAAAAATTAACACTTGATTTAGTTTTCGAAAAATAAGAATAAATCATTGAATATATAATTTGCTCAGTAGAGGACTTAGAAGCACTATATGGATCCTTTCCCCATAGCTCATCTGTTTCTCGATACCCCCAAATCCATTCATTATTTTTATAAACTTTATCGCTGGTAATTAAAACAACTGAACATTTGTGATTAATTTCATCCAATAACCTAACAGCATTTATTAAATTGGCTGTCCCAATAATATTCGTTGAAAAAGTTTCAATAGGCTCTTTATATGAATAATGGACTAGTGGCTGAGCAGCAAGATGAAATATTAGGTCTGGCTTAGTATCAAAAACTAATTCATTCAATGCATCTGAATCTCTAATATCTCCTCTAGCAGAATTAATAACTTCATTTAATTCCAGGTCTTCATAAAGAGAGGGATTAGTAGGGACTTTGTCTGAAAACCCAACAACCTTTGCGCCCAAAGAATTTAGCCATGAAGCTAGCCATGAGCCCTTAAAGCCACTTTCTCCAGTAATTAAAACGGTTTTATTTGAATAAAAGCTAAAGACCTTCTTAGAATTAAGCTTCATTAATTTTTTCTCTAATTAACAAAACCGAGAACCAAATAAAACCAAAAATAAATATTGATAAAAATGATGTTAAGAATATAAAACGATTTCCATACAGTCTAAAAGGCCCATCAACACTCCATACAAATTTTACTTTTGCAGAATTAGTAATAATTTCTCTGAAGCCCTTCAATTCCTCAAAACCAGCTTTAATATTATCAGATTCGTTTCTTAAGGAAGATACATTTAAAATTTCTTCTAGGGGAACAACAAGTTCGTCAATCAGCCTTTTTTGAAAAAATTCAGATAAAATTTTTTCAGCACGCATACCATAAAACTCTAGAAAATCTTTATCATGGGAATCTAAACCAACTGTAGCCCAATCCATAGTTCGGTGAATTCTTAGGTGACTGTTTAAATAATCCAAAGAAATACTGGTTTTTTTTGTATAAAGATCTAGAAGTTTCTGATTTGCTTGGTAACCCAAAATAGTTTTAACAAATATGCCCATGAAATCAGTAGTCCTTTCCCTGTTGATATATAACTTATACAAATTAGTTATTTTTT
>Ga0181565_10002258_pt1 | contig 14719 bp, 15 predicted proteins | sample 101ome_16_FD_129661 | JGI IMG/M metagenome (GOLD analysis project Ga0181565, IMG submission 129661) | Coastal salt marsh microbial communities from the Groves Creek Marsh, Skidaway Island, Georgia - 101401AT metaG (megahit assembly) | ecosystem: Environmental > Aquatic > Marine > Intertidal... | reverse complement strand
AACAAAGAAAAAAGTCGCTAAAAAAGTAACAAAGAAAAAAGTTGCTAAAAAAGTAACAAAGAAAAAAGTCGCTAAAAAAGTAACAAAGAAAAAAGTCGCTAAAAAAGTAACAAAGAAAAAAGTTGCTAAAAAAGTAACAAAGAAAAAAGTCGCTAAAAAAGTAACAAAGAAAAAAGTTGCTAAAAAAACGACAAAAAAGCAGGTCGACAAAAAGCCTGTAAAAAAACTGGACACCAAAAAGGCTTCTCAATCAAAAGAAGAAAAGAAAATCTCAAAAGAAGAAGCAATAAAGAAATACAAAGAGTCTAATAAAAAATCATTGGAAAAAGAACTCGAGGCTCAAAACCTTCTAGTAGAAGAGCCTGATACGGCTTTAGACACCGAGCCAGAAGTTGTTGAAATTGAGAGTAGTGATGAAATAGAATCAAATATTACTCAAACTCAACCGAGCGCCGCCCCATCGAACAACTTCGTCGAGGATAGTCAGCTTGAGGAATACAACCCGGATGACGAAGACGAAAGAGAAGAAGAAGGTTCATACAACTATGGCTGGGGATACAGTGACTCTTTTGATGACCCAGAAGAAGAAAGTCTCGCTAGTGAGTATGGAGACTTAGACGAAGACGAACTTTACGCTCGTGGAGTTAAGCCAAAAAACTAAATAGTAATTTCAGAATTAACTAAAAGGGTGCCTAGAGCACCCTTTTTTATAAGGCATAAAAGATGGAAGTAAGAGATCCCGTTCATGGCTCAATACACATTAATAAAGAAATTATTCCCGTTATAAAACACAATTTTTTTCAACGGCTGCGCTACATAAAGCAACTTGGCTTCTCTGAGTTCGTATTTCCAGGAGCAACACACTCGAGGTTTCTTCACTCTATCGGAGTTATGCATGTTGGTAACTTAGCCTTTAACACCCTCTTTAAGGGCAAGTTGAATGACTCTGATACCCAACGTCTTAAAATGACTTTTAATTTAAGCTGCCTCCTTCATGACATTGGGCATGCTCCGCTAAGCCACTCTACAGAAACAGTAATGCCGACTTTATCTGAACTAAATATACCTAATGAATTTCTTAGTAAAAATGAAGACCTCAATAGACAAGCAACCCATGAAGATTACACGATAAAGTCAATTGCAGATAGTTCTTTCACTGAGGCTTTTTTTGAAGTTGAGTCAAAGTATGGAGTTAAGAGAAAATTTATTGCAGATCTCATTAGAGGAGAGACTTCTTCCCCTGAATATTTTACGATTAATAATAAAAATTACTTTCCAGTGCTACACCAACTTGTCTCTAGCGAGCTAGATTGTGACCGCATGGATTACCTACTAAGAGATTCTTACTTCTGTGGTGTCTCTTATGGAAATTATGACCTAGATTGGATTCTAGATAATTTACAATTTTGTGATGTTGATAACAACATTTACTTGGGAATTACAGAGAGGGCCGTTGTCACCTTTGATGATTTTCTATTAAGTAGATACCATATGTTTTTAATGGTTTACTTTCATTATCGCCCCGTTTGTCTCGAACAACTATTATACAAATACTTTAAAACCTCTCCTGGAGAATATACAATCCCAGGAAATATCGAGGATTATCAAGAACATGATGATCACCACCTTCTAAAAATTCTTAGAAAATCATCAAATAAGTATGCTCAGGCAATAGTCAAAAATGAAATTCCTCAAAAGATATTTGAAAGCTATACCCAACCCCAACTGCAGGTCCTAGAGCAAGCAGAAAAATACCTAAACTCTATTGGAGCAGATTACATTAGGGGCTCTTCTTCTGGAAGGCTTTCAAAATACTACACAGGCGAGAACCCTGAAAAGAAGTTTCCAATGCTCGTCAGTCGACTCGATTTCAACTCCAAAAAATCTTATATGGACATTAATCAAGCAACCGAGCTGTTTAATAAGTTTAGTGAGTCACACGCAGTAAATAGACTTCATTGCAACTTGGAAAATTTATCAGAGCATGAGAGAATTAAGCTTAGAGAAATTTTAATGAGCTAATCCTAAAAATATGAATCGTTTCTTGATATACCTACTAATAATATTTACCTACCTCGGTATATCTAAATCTTTTTACCCAAATAAACAAGTAACGATAAGCATTCCAAATAAATACGCAATATCCAGTGTTTTTAAAAATGCCCCCCTATCCATTATTTTAACAGATATGGATGAGGTTGGTTTAGTTATGAAAACTTACTTAATGAAGTACCTCCTTATCAGTGGATATCAAGAACCCATATCAGTCACTATTAAAACTAATAAAAAATTTTGGGATGAATCAAAAAAATATATCGGAATGTCCATTTTTAGGCGAAAAGAAAAAGGTAATGTTGCTTCGACTATTCCAATGCCTCCAGGGTTTCATTTCATAGGTGACTCTTCATACGGCTACTGGAAGATCAACAAGAAAACAAAGCAGAAAGAATGGATTTTTTACCGTTCCTCTTCAAAAATAATCCGCCATTTTCATTATGGTGACTACACGCCAACTCATAAAATGATAAAAAATGCTCGAATATCCCTAAAAAATGAAAAACCATTTTTTGGGTTAAACAATGAATTTGGCTTAGATGGGCCAATTACGAGAGCCTATCTCCCTGCAAAAATTTTCACAAAAAAAAGTAATGAAGTAGATTACAAAAAACATTTTCTACGTTTCTTTAATTACTCAAGCCTCTAAGTCAGGAGAAAAAAGTTGAACGAAATATTTGATAAACTGCTTATAAAAATCTTAATTACCTCTTTTATTCTTTTTATCATTTTCTCCTACAGGTACATTCAAAAAATAATACTTAATCGCTCCAGATCTTTTGCTCTAAAATCTATTTATCCGCAAAAAAATACTTCGCACGCCATTCACGTTGCCTCACGGATTTTAGGCTTTGCCATCATTTTAAGTGACTTCTCATTCTTTTTATCTGACGGCTTATTTATGGCGCTTTTTGACTTCTTTCTTTATTCAATTACCTTAATTATTCTTTATGGATTAAGCTTATACGTATTTGAAAGCATCGCCTTATATAACTTCAGTTTTGAGGATGAAATCTACAAAAGAAAAAATATTTCTTTTAGTACGATAACGTTTGGACTATCTATTTCATCAGCGTTTATTTTAAAAAAAATATTTTTCATCGCCCAAGGTTCTATAATTAATCTATTCTTTTTATGGTTATTCACAACTGTGCTTTTTGGATTTGCTCTCAAGACCTACAACATAATCCTGAGCAAAAACCTCAACCAAATTATCTTACAGAAAAACAACTATGATTCTATATCTCATGTTGGCTTTAGCTGGAGCTGGACCTTACTAATCACTTCCGCCCTAGACATTGAAATTAATAGTTATACAAGATTCATGACCTTCTCTATTATCCAAATAATTTTAAGTATTATTATTTTTCCTATTTTTCACAATGGAATAAACAAGATATTTTTTATTAGAAAACCAATGACAGTAAAAAAATCAGTTCAATCAACTACATACATTACAGAGCCCGATGACAAATCTGGTATCAATGATGCTTTATTATTTTTAGCAACTGCTTATTTAACCTCATTAATCACCAGCCAAGTCCACTTTGGCTCCTTCTACCCCCCTCTTTAACAACTGGAGAAAAGATGATTCCTTCATTATTTCAAGACTTTCAAACACGTAAAAAAATAAAGAAATTAGAAGAGCGTGTTTTCGAGCTTGAAAAAAGGCTAAGCAAAATGCAAGCAATAAATAATCTTAACCTGATTAGAGTTAAAAATAATCAATTCATTCCAGACCAGTCAATAACAACGATGAGTCCCTATATCGACCTGTCTGCCTTTAAAGCACATGAGCTCACTCTTAATGAAGACGAACAATATTATTTTATCGATGTTGAGGAAAGTACTTATCAAAGACCTGTCAAACTAGATAACTTACTTAATATTCCGCTAAGTAATATCTTGAATGAACTAGAAAAACTTCCAAGCTCAACAATTTCTCTATTTATCATTTCTAAAGATGGACTCAAGTCTATTAAAGCTTGTGAACTCCTTTCTAGTAAGGGCTTTTATAATTGCTATAATATTTCTGGAGGATATGAAAAATGGCCAAAATCAAAACTTGAAGGCTTAGGACAAACTTTAGATTAATCTAAAAAAGCTCTCCTCTTCTCTCAAGGCGCTCATTTAGCTTGGATAAATTATTTCTAATTCTCTCTAATTCCAACCCACCAATAATTTTCTCATAGCTGTTCTCAATTTCAGAAATTGATTGGAATAGGTGAGTTTTCAAGCTCAACCCTAATTCTGTTAAAAATATTATTTGAGAACGCCCATCTTTAGGGCACGCTCGACGGTATAAATAACCGCGTCTCTCTAGCTCTGAAATATGGTTTGTCATTGTTTGCTTTTTCAAACCTAACGATCGACCGATCAATTTTAGCGACGCACCTTCATGCTCACAAATAAAACTTAATACTTCTAAATAGGAGAAGGTAATTCCGTCATGGCCATATTGCTCAAGTTTGTCCAAAATATCTAGGCTGTAAATCCGATATATTTTTTTAAGTGTATTACCAATACCAATAAACTCGCTCATGACGACATAATAGCTTATTAAAATCTAATGTTCCAAGACTTTTACAATTTAGAATTATTTGGAGTTAATATTCTCGATGGCAAATTCTAGCTCCTCAGGGAGAAAGATTTCTTTGGATCCAGTTTTTTGCTTGGACACCTCTAGAATCTCTGGCGTGACACCTTTTTTCCAAAGTTCTAGGCTAATTATTTTTAACATAACATCATTATTATTTGGGAAAACTTCTTTGGCACTGACATTTTTGACGGACAATAAAAGGAAAAAAGTGACAAAAAAATAAACAGCTCTTCGGGAAAAAACACAACGCAACATCAGCAAGTCCTTAAGTTTACAACACTCTTAAATAATCAGTTATTACTGTGCAATCTATATGCCATCAAATATATTGAAGGTTAAAATAAATTCCGAGTGTTACTAATAGTCGTTGCTAATCCACAAGCAATACCAAAAGTCAGCAGACTAGAGCCACCGTAAGACATCAATGGAAGAGGAAGACCAACAATAGGCATCACTCCCATGACCATCCCCATATTAACAAAAGTATGCCAAAAATAGATGGACATGATTCCGATGACGGCAATAGATTGATAAATTTTCGATACTGCCTGACTTAACCAAACCATACGAATCAGCAAGGTTAAATATAACCCTATTAATACCAAGGCTCCCAAAAATCCATGCTCTTCATTAAAAACAGAGAAGACAAAGTCTGTGTGGTTTTCAGGTAAATAATTTAAACTCGCTTGAGAAGACTTTAGATAACCTTTTCCTAAAAATCTTCCAGAACCAATCGAGATTTTTGATTGTATCGCATTGTATCCAGAGCCTCTCGCATCAGCATCAGGATTGATAAATGTGACGATTCTCTTTTTTTGATACTCTCTCAATCCAAAGTTATACATTAGAGAGCCACCAATCAGTGCAAAAACACCGATAATTGCAATCGTTTTCCAGCGAAGGTTTCGGTAAAAAGCAATCACAAAAAAAATCAGTAGAATAAGAAGTCCTGTCCCGAGGTCTGGCTCTATAATAATTAATAAAGCAGGTACTAACGCAATAATAAAAGGAATTAGCACCTCACGAAACCCCATTTCTCGATCAGGATTATTTCTTGTGAACCAGCGAGCCAGGGCCAACACAACACTAATTTTCATTAATTCTGACGGTTGAATCCTAACCGGCCCAAAGGCAATCCAGCGCCTCGCCCCCATTCCAACGTCCCCCAAAATAAAAACAAGAATGAGTAGAAAAATATTAAAAAAATAAAATAAATAGGAATATCTATAGATTGTCTTAACATCAATAAAACTAACAAATAAACCGACAAACAAACTAAAAGAGAAATAAATCAACTGGGTTTTGTAAACTCCAGCATGTGGATTGGCAGCAGAGCCATGAGTTGCACTATATAAATTTAGGATACCGACAGTAAAAATCATCAAACTAATGACAAAAAATGAAAAGTCATATCTCTTTAGCGCCTCGCCAACAAATTTAAAATTAATCATTTTTTTTACCCGCTAACCTTACTGTAGGATATTTTTCTAAATATTTTTTAATAATTGCCTTTGCAACAGGTGCTGCTGCAGAGCTTCCATGACATCCATGCTCAACGACGACAGCCACAGCGATTCTAGGCTTCAGGCTCGGGGCATAGGAGGCGAATATTCCATGGTGCCGATATTTATATTCTCTTTCTTCACATTTGTGATAAATTTTGTCTGCAGAAAACTCAATAACCTGAGAGGTTCCTGTTTTTCCTGAAATCTGACCATCTGGAAGCTTATACCACCAAGCTGTTCCAGCTCTCTCATTTACAACTTCATATAAACCTTGTTTTATTACTTTTAAATTTTCAGGAGAAATCGATATTTTTCTAAGTACTTCGGGTTGTCTCTTTTCAATAATGTCTCCATTAATTGAAAAAATTTCTTTAATTAGTGAAGGCTTATATCCCGTTCCACCATTTGCAATCATTGCGTATGAGTTTGCAAGTTGTAATGGAGTCATTAAAACATAAGATTGACCAATGATAGTGGCAAGAGTCTCTCCTTTCTGCCAGTCCCTACCGTATCTTTTCTTCTTCCATTCTTTCGTTGGCATCAAGCCACTAATTTCTCGTGGTAACGAAATTCCCGTTTTAGAACCTACGCCAAAACCTTTTGCATACTTTGCTAAATCATCAACATCCATTTTTTTTGCAATTTGATAGAAAAAAACGTCGCATGACTCTCTTAGTGCACCAACAACGTTTACTTTTCCATGACCAGACTTCTTCCAACAGTGAAAAGTTCTTCGACCAACTCTTAGCGATCCGCTACACTCAAATTCTGTAGTTGGATCAATAACCTTTTCCTCTAAAGCTGCAATTGCGGAGATTGTTTTAAAAGTTGAACCAGGCGCGTAATGTTCCTGAATAGATCGATCTCTCATTGGGTTATTTTCATTTTCAAGAATACTATTCCAATATTTAGTCGTTAGCTTTCGACTAAACTTTGATGGATCAAAACTAGGTCTTGAAACCATTGCTAAAACCTCACCAGTATTTACATCGATAGCAACGGCACTTCCAACTTTCCCCTCCAGCGCATCATAAGCAATTTTTTGCAAGTCACTATCAATAGTCAATCTTATGTTGTTGCCTGGTATCGCTGGTAAATTTTTAATGTCCTCATATAAGGTATTATCTTTAATGACTCGCCGAAGCCTGCCTCTTGCATCGACTTCAACTATCTCCCGTCCGTCAATGCCTCGCAAAGTTCCATCATACTTTTCTTCAAGGCCTGATTGCCCGATAAAATCGCCGAGTTTATAATTTCTTCGATCTCGCTTACTAAAACGTGGAAGTTGGTGTTGTGATATTTCTGAAATATAACCAAGAAGATGAGCTCCTATCTCATTTCCACTGTATTCCCTAGAAATATATACTTCGACTCGAACACCGGGTATTTTTTCACTTTCTGTTTCTATAACTGCCAACTCTTTTTGAGATATATTTTTCTTTATAGTAATTGACCTGTAGCTGGCTTGCCCTCTGTAACGAGCGATAATTTTATTAATACTGTCTTCGCTCATATTTAAAATAGTTGCCAATTTAGTAACAACATCAGACAAACCCGTGACATATTGAGGAATAATAACAGCGTCAAACCTCGGAACATTATTAACAAGCAGTTTTGAATTACGCGAAAACATCATCCCTCGAGGTGCGTCGACACTCTCTTTTCTAATTTTATTATTCAAACTAAATTCATAAAACATTTCACCTTTGACTACCTGAAGATACCAAAGCCTCATTAATAAAAGTGCAAAAGAAAACAAAATTAACTGAATAATATTATCCGCTCGACGTTTATGAGAGCGAACAATCTCCTCCTCGCCGAACATTAGTTAAATTCCTCCATCGAGTCTGACTTCGTGACCCAAATCACAGAGAGTAAATCAAATACAAAGGGGGAAATTATCGTCAAAATAACGATTTCAAATATATGCCCAACAAAATTTTGAAAAATATATTCAAAATTATTACCTCGAAGATAGAAAACTATTGACCTGAATAAAACCATTCCTAGTTGAAAAACTAAGACAAAAAACATTGTTACTAGTCGATTGGATAAATGAATAAGTTCTGAGAAGTAAGCAACAACAATAGAAACCAACACTCCGATGAACGCACTTAAGAACCAAGTCTCAACAGAGAAAATGCTGTGAACATAGCTTAAAATTATAATATAGAAAGCTATCCAGTTTGAATTTTTATAAAAACTTAAAAATAAGATTAATAATGTAAAAAATGAAAACCTCAATGCACTTAATCCAGCAAGAGGAAGAATAGTTGTCGTAACAACTTCCACTAAAATAAGTAATAATACAGAAAACAAAAAAGATGTTAGGGAGTTACTTGGTCCTTTCATTACTGCTCCCCTTTACTATCAAATTCGTTAAGTTCAGCTCTTTTAGCACCTGAAAACTTTGGCGCAAGTATAAGAACATCTTTAAGTTTTGAAAAATCGACACTTGGAGAGATTAAAACTTTTTGGCTGATTCCATAGCTCTGTCGTTGAATCTCAGAAATTACACCAACCTTTAAGCCCCGAGGGTAGATATTCCCTAACCCGCTAGTAATAATCACATCATCTAAAACAACAGGGTCTCGTCGCTTCACGTACTTCATTTTTGCTTGCCCTTTAAGGTTTCCTTCAATTATTCCATGGGAGCCTGTTCTGGCGATATAGCCATCAACTTTACTCTTTGAGTCAAGAATAGTTAGAATATCTGAAAAATTGTCCGATAATCGATAAACAAAACCGACAACACCGAGGCTGGTGACAACGGCTGACTGGAGTTTCACTCCTTGGTTTTTACCTCTATTAACTCTAATCATTTTATTCAATTTAGATGAATCAATTGAGATAACTTGAGCAACGATTTTGTCCCGGTTGATACTATCATGTACTTGAATCAGCTTATTTTGCTTTTTTGCGCTCTCAACAATTTGCTCCAATTCAAAAATACGGCTTTCCATCTCAGTTATTTTAAACTTTAACTCTTTTACTTTTTTCATTGCTCCGACATTTAGGAAGTAGTTAGAATAGAAGTCTTCAATTGAGTTTGAAGTATTAGTGATCGAACGCTGAATCGGTGCAATAACATCAATAACCCAGGACTCAAACGGTGATTGGTCTCTGATCACGACAGACCTCTGCACCGCAAAATAAAGAGTAACACAGCAAGTAAATAAGTTAAGTATTAACTTAGCTCTTTGATTGCCACCGGTATATTTCAATCCTTCCATTATATATATTCCAATTATTGTAACTCTTTACTGACCAACTAATAATAGTGGATAATAGAGCAAATTATTTTTATTAGAATTATAAAGGGTTTAAACAATGTTTAACAAGTTTAGAGAGCAAACAAGTCAATTTCTTATAACCGCAATCATTTCCCTAATTATTATTGGATTTATGTTTACTGGGTACCAGAGTTTTCAAGCAACTCCCGATACCATTGCTGAAGTTGCCGGTGAAAAAATCACCTACTCTGAATATCGATCTGCATTGGATCGTCAGATTAAATTCTTTAGCAGCCAATTTGGTGGAAAACCATTAACCAACAACCAAATCGAACAATTTCAACTTAAGCAAAGAACAGTTGATGGGCTCATCTCTCAAAAACTATTAAACGTTTTAGCAAAAGATCTTAAAACTCCCGTTTCAAATGAACAAATAATTAAAACAATTAAAGAAATTCCTGCCTTTAAAAATGGTGAACAGTTTGATGTCAATCGCTATAAACAATTATTAGTCGCAAATAAACTGACTCCGTCAGATTTCGAGGACTCTGTCGCTTCTGGGATTATGTCTGATACTGTAAGAAATATTTTAACCAAATCAAGTCTATCTAAGGAATTAGTTAATAAAGTCCTAGCAATCAAAAAGGATTCAAAAGAAATTGATATTGTTAAAATTAATAAAAATGCTCTTAAGAGGGAAATTAATATTAGCAAAGCAGATATCAAAGAATGGTTAAAAGACGAAAATAATCTGAAAAAAGTTATGGAGAAATTTAACCAAGAAAAAACTTTTCGCTATGACCAAAAGGAAGAAGTAAAAGCAAAACATATCCTACTCACGACAAATAAAGACAATCAGAAAGAAATGCTGAAAAAAATTAATGAGATTAAAAAGACAGCAAACACAAAAAACTTTGCCTCTTTAGCAAATAAGCACACAATGGATCCAAGCAACCAGGGTAAAAAAGGTGGCGCGCTTGGATGGTTTTCAAGAGGAAGGATGGTCCCTGAGTTTGAGAAAGTTGCTTTTAGTTTAAAACCTGGTCAAATATCAAAACCAGTCAAAACCTCGTATGGATATCACTTAATTTATGTTGAAGGAAAAAAAGAAGCAAAATCGGCTAAGTTAGATGATCATAAAGACTCAATAGCTAAAGAGTTTATTCAAGACTCATCAGATGAAAGATTAAAAGATTTACTAGAGACAACAAAAAGTAAAGTTTCAAGCCTGCTTGAAAAAGATAATCATAAAGCTCTAGAAGCTATGGCTAAAAAAAATAATTCAATTAATTTTTATCAATCTCAAAGTTTAAATCTTTATGAGAAAAACTCACAATTAAGCAGTTTAACAACTGATGAAACGAAAGGTTTATTTAACTCACAAAATGGAGCGATAAAAAACTTCTCTACAGCCATTCAAGACATGGTCGTCCTGGTAAAAAAATCCAAGACAAATGACAAAATCACACTAGATTCAGTTCGAAATGAGCTAGAAAGTATTTTTCTTCGTAGAAACACTGAGCTTGTTCTTGAAAAGCTAAAAGAAATATACCCACCAAAAATTATGGCCAACAGACTATAATTTATGGCCGATATTAAGGATAAAAATATTGAAAACATTGAGGGTTTATTTTTTGTTGACTCTCAGTGTATCGCATGTGACGCCTGTGTTGAAGAAGCCTCTAACTTCTTCACAATGAATGATATTGATGGACATGCTTATGTTTTTCATCAACCAAGTACAGCAAGTGAAATTGAACTGTGCGATAGCGCTTTAGAGCTATGTCCCGTAAATGCTATTGGAAAAGAAAACGGCCACTAAATTGTGGCCGTTTTCCATTAGCAAATTTTCTTAATTACTTACCTTTTAATATTCAATACTTCTTGCAACATTTGATCTGCAGTTGTTAGCGTTTTTGCATTTGCAGCAAAGTTTCTTTGCCCCGTCATTAAATTAACAAATTCATTTGCAAGATCGACATTGGAAACCTCTAAGGACTGAGATAAAACTTCCCCTCGCCCACCTTCTCCAGGCTTACCCATTGCTGCCTGGCCAGATGATTTACTTTCTTTGAGTAAGTTCTTTCCAAGTTTATAAAGACCTTCGTTATTTTCAAACTTAGCAACAGCAATCTGAGCGACGTCCATTGCTTCTCCGTTATCGTATACCGCTGTTAAGATTCCTTCATCATTAAATGACATACTAGCAAGAGTTGCTGCCGAAAAACCATCTTGAGTATGCCTTGAAGTCGTTGATGGTGATCCAAAATGGGTTGATGCCATTGAACCATCTCCCCCCTCAGCTAAAGATTCACCCCAGCTAAATTTGATTTTTTGATCTCCTCTCGCACCATTGGAGAAATTAAATGAATTGCTTTTTTCAACTTCCTCTTGAAGTAGTCCATCTTCATTAAACTTTAAAATACCACTGGCCATCTCATAGGTTTTACCAACCTCTCCACCAACTGCATCTTTGGCTCCTACTGTTGCATGATACTCCCAGTTGCCATCATCCAACTTGTTGTAATACATCGTTACCAGTCTTGGCGAACCAATATTGTCATATACAGTCATCGAAGAGCTATAATTTGATGTATTCTCTGGATCTTCGATATTAAATTGTTTATTGGGAGCCCGAACATCAAGGTTCATACTAATGGCAATTTCACTTGTTGCTTTCGCTGGAATAGTACCTGGCTTAATTTGAATAGGCTTTATAGAGTTCGCAATCTCTCCATTTTCATTTGCATTAAAACCGAGAACCTCATAGCCACTGTTATTAACTAACGTCCCGTTTTTATCAAAGTGAAATGAGCCATCACGAGTGTAACCAACACCAAATGGAGTTTTTAGAGAAAAGAACCCTCCACCATTCATTGCAAGGTCAGTGATATTGTCAGTTCTCGTTAAATCACCTTGAGTCATCAGTGGTTTTATTCGTCCAAGCCTTACACCTGCACCCATTTGGTCACCACCATCGATACCACTAAGTGAGGTTGCAAGCATATCTTGAAACTCGGCTCTTGATGCCTTAAAACCTGTCGTTCCTGAGTTAGCAATATTATCACCCACAACACCCATGCCACTACCAGCAGCACGAAGACCAGAAACACCAATATTAAATGAACGCAAAATACTCATTTGTCCCTCCTAGACTTATGAGAGTGGGAAAAAAGTAACGACAGACTTTTTCAGAAGCTCCCGGAAAGGACCAGCTTCACCACTCAATTTTTAATTTATAAACAATGTTGAATCAATTTTTGTAAAAACATTTTCGGCCATATCATCTTTGTTCATCGCTGTTACAACTGTTTGCTTATCAACATCAACAATATATGCCGCTTGGTTAGTTACAATTAATGAATCTTTTCCTCCTTTTTCTTTTAATTTATCAATACCACCACGAATTTTAAGAAACTCATTACCATCCATAGATAAATTTCTTTCTTCAAGGCGCTTTTTAGCATGACCAGAAAGTTTCACTCCCTGATCCTCCTTAGGTAGACTCTCAATTTTAGTTTTTAAAAAATTGTTAAATGTCTCCACATTTTGTGGAAGCTTTTTAGCAATTTTCGGGCTAGAAGTTTTTAACCTCGAGCTAATTTTACTTGTATATGTGTTTTGATCATCGATGACCATTTAACACCTCTGCAATTTTACTTCCCTTATTATCTCTTGGAACTTCAAAGTTTTCAACATCATGCAAAAATATCTCTTTTCCATTATCCAACTTTAAATATGTTTTTCCATTATCAAATCGGACGGAGTTAACAATACCCGACGATTTAGTCTCTCCATTAAACATTTGGTTCGACTCATCCCAAGCAAATACTTGAAAAGAATAAGTTCCCTTATTAGCACTTTGGCCATCCATTTTTTTCCCATCCCAAACGAGAACATGATTGCCTTTGTTCATTTTCATTCTATCAAGAGTTGCAATGTTCTGACCTTTTTCGTCCATTATTCGAACCATTACCTTCGATGCTGTCTTAGGAAGAGAAAAAGAAACATCTGATGGGCCAGTTGAACCATCATGGTCAATAGTTGTTCCTTTAGTCCTAACTATTTTTCCTAAAAAAGAAGCGCCGTAAAACTTGCTCTCTGCATTTTTATTTACCTGCATGCTCTCAAGCTTTGAGTTCATATTTGCCATTTGTTCAAGCTGTGAAAACTGTGCTAAATCAGCGGCAAATTTCTTCTGATCTACTGGCTTTAATGGGTCTTGGTTATTTAGCTGAACTGTTAATAATTTTAAAAATTCGTCCTTTCCCATTTTGTTGTGGGTTTTGGAATCTACATACTTAATACCACTGCTAACATCTTTATTTCCCGCCAGGCGATTTAGCCGATCAGCATTATCTTCACCTCGCATCTTGATGTTATTGAATGGGTTTGCTCGATTATCTGTGGGAGCACCAATTTGTGGCATTCTTTTAAGCTCCTAGTTTTTCCTGGTATTGCTGCCAAAGATTTGCACGTCTTTGGGAGTCCTGGTTTTGGTTATCGCGTTTTGACTGCTGTTGACCAGAGAAATTTTTATCCCCCTGAGATAGGTCAAGATCCTTTTCAAAGTTTCCATTATTTGAATTGGAAACCTTGAAACTACTTAAGCTAAATCCTTTTTCAGACAAAACGCTTGATAGGTTTTGTTCATTAAGCTTAAAAAAGTTTTGCACTTCTTTTGAGTTAGATAATATTTCCAAATTTAATTTTGAGTCTGCTTCTCGCCCCATTTCATTAGCATTAATTTGAAATTGACCTAATTCATTATGCTTAACTGTTACACTCAGTTCCTTTGAACTCGTTAACTTCAACTTATCAAGATGGTTAGTAATTTCAGAAATAATTTCAGAGTCAGGAATAGAACTTAGATTCAGCTGGGATAAATCAATTGAGTTAGTATTCGCTTTGCTCACTAAATTATTTTCAACTTTTAAACCAACAGATGACTCAGGTAAAACTGAACTAAATTCGACTTTATTACTCAAGCCGGCTTCATCCAACATTGCCGCACTTTCATTTTTAGGTTTTATAAAATTGTTATCTAACGTATTTTCAAAGGCATTATAAGCTTTTAAATTTTTAGAATTACCTAATTTGGGTTCTAAAATATTATTTTTAAAGTCGATATCATTTTTATTACCTTTTATGTTTTCAACATTTTTATCTACACTAAAGTTTTCAAGCGAATTAGTTTGAGCTTTAGATTTACTAAAATTAACACCAAGCTTTTTACTAATTTTAGTAAATTCGTTAGTTTCACCTTCCGCACTTGACTCGCTTAATGCTTCAAGGTCTTCTTTGGAAATATCCTCAAGATTAATTTT
>Ga0181565_10002247_pt1 | contig 14739 bp, 10 predicted proteins | sample 101ome_16_FD_129661 | JGI IMG/M metagenome (GOLD analysis project Ga0181565, IMG submission 129661) | Coastal salt marsh microbial communities from the Groves Creek Marsh, Skidaway Island, Georgia - 101401AT metaG (megahit assembly) | ecosystem: Environmental > Aquatic > Marine > Intertidal... | reverse complement strand
TTTATACGCTTGTTTATGCGTCAGATTTCTTTAAGAAATGTGGTTTTAAGTAAGTTTGTAAGTTGAAGTAGCTGATTTCATCTTCTTTGGTACATTTTAAGATTTTGCATAATTTGTCATCTGGGACGATGAAACGACCATTGTCTTTACGGGCAAGACCATTGGCTTGGATGTATTGGTGAATTTCTTTGCTGACAGCAGTACGGGCCATTTCAGTACCGACTTCTTTGTTTAAGAAACGAGCAAGTTCATCACTAATACGTGTTGGGGCGGTGAAACCAGAAGGTTTGCGGTCACCAGGGGCAACAGTGCGCTTCTTTTTACCAGCTTTACGAGCAGCTTTTAATTCACGTTCAACCGTTTTAGTAAGTGTTTTATAGTCAGCTTTAAGGGTGCTAAAGATGCTTAATGCTTGTTGTAATTTGGTTGAGAATTCAGCAAGTTTGGTTTCAACTGAAACTTCTTCAACAGTTTCAGTAACTGGGGCAGCTTCTACAACTGGTTCAGGGGCAGGAGCAGGAGCAGGAGTTGGAGTAGGGGCGGCCTCTTTTTTGGAGGCGGATTTTTTTGGTGCGCTAGCAGTACTTTTAGAGGTTCTTACCATCTTATATACAATATTATAGGTAGTCTTTTTATATTGTTTCTTCAACAAATATATTTATTAGCATATTTGTTGTAAAATTAGGAAGATATTGATTCAAAAAGCCAAGGTAAGGCAATTCGTGCACTTTGTGAGACAGTAGTTAATGCAGTGAGACAGTAAAGGGCACCAAGTTTGCTGTATTCTTCATCATTCGAAGAGAAAATTAGTGCTTCCATAACAGTAACACACATCAATTTTACTTTATTCAGGGTTCGTACATTATCTATTGCTTGATTGCGTAAGATATGGAAACGATTATTAAATATTCTTTCATAAAATGGGTCAAAAAAGTTACAAATAGAGCGTTTTGTGTGTTGCGACAATTGAGCGCGATTGTCCCATATACTGAAAAGACAACGATAGAACCGAGGATAACAATGAGATGTCAGATTACTAAACCAAGAAGCCTGTGTGTAATTTCCAAGACGATCAATTTCATTAAATATAGCCTGGACCCGAGTATCAAGATCTACAATACGTCTATTACATAAACTTAAATACAAGGCACATCTAGTATGTGCGGCTACGTAAGGTTTTGGTCGATAATATAGTGGTGATACCCCTAGACTATTGTAAAAAGACGATGTTGCTACGGTAGATGTGTTCGCATTTGGTAATGGATTGTTTTCATCATCTTCTGTCTTTAATAAGGATGGATTTAAACAAATGGTGTGATTCATTGCCGTAATAATATCTTTACATGTTTGAAAATCAATTCTATTTCTATTAAAAGGGTTTTTAATATTGAGTCTACCTCGTTTGATGATGTCTATTAATGATTTAATATTAAAACCAAAAATATTTGATTGATTATCTGTATGTTCTCGGATACCCATAAATAAGAGAGGATGTATTTCGTTGAGAGGTTCCATTGTTATAGGATCACTAACATTTACACATATAGAACGATTAAATATAGCTGGAGAACGTAATGAAAAAACTTTACGAATCATATATCGTCTAATATATTTTTGTATGATAGTTGCTTTATCAAAAAGTTGCATAACATTTTTAATTCTATTTATGATATCACTTTTTTTCCCAGATACTTTGACTTTGTATTTACGAGCGATTGGTTTTAATTCATAAATTTTTAATGCGTTCAAATCATTATCTGCATTCTCTGACGAGTTATCGGATAAATCACCGGTAGTATTATTAATAGGCTTATCATTTATATTTAAATTTGCAGTCTCCATCAGATGTATAAGTTATAATATACAGTGATTTTTATCTATATTGATTGTAGAAATTATAATATATTTCATGTCATTTTAATTCAATTTAATTCAATTTTTTTTAGTTTAATTTTGCGCAATGCATATTTTTCGAAAAAATTGATTCTAATTTTCAGAATAAATATATATCATAATTATTAAAATGTCAAAGTCTGTAGCAATCGATTACCAAAGCTGGGAGCCTTCCGCTCTACGTTTCATGCAACCTCGCATCAATGACCGTGGTGGAAAAGCCATTTCCATCATAAGTACTCAATCCAATCGCAGTGTTTACCTAACAACACCTTGTTTAAGCACATGGGGTATCAGTGACTATGTCAATGAAGCCGGTGAATCTGATGGAAAATTCTCTATGACTCTTCGTTTCCCAAATCCTGACTACGAAACTCCAGATACTAAAATGTTTATGGAAAAATTGAAGGATTTTGAATCACAAGTCATGGAAGATGCCATTACAAATTCTGAAGCATGGTGGGGTGAAAGCATGCCTCGTGAAGTATTGAAACACAACTTCTTCCCATTCTTAACTTATACCAAAGTTGAAGGAACTAAAAAAAATGATACTTCCAAACCACCAAAAATGAAAGTCAAAGTACCAAACTATGGTGGTAAATGGAGTGTTGAAGTGTATGACCCAGAACAAAATCGCTTATTCCCAAGTGATAATGAAGAACAAACACCAGTTGACTTTGTACCAAGAAACAGCGAAGTGAAATGTTTAATTCAATGTGCTGGTATCTGGATTGGTGGCAAAGGTTGGGGCATTACTTGGAAATTAATGCAATGTATTGTCAAACCTCCAGTTCAAATGTCTGTATTCGGTAAATGTCACATAGCTTTATCTGATAGTGACAAACAACGTATAATGGCACCAAAATCAGAAGAAACTACTGAGACTGAGACTGAGGAAGAAGTAGCTGAACCAGTTGTAGAAACAGCAGTAGAAGACAGTGAAGATGAAGAAGAACCAGAGCCAGAACCAAAACCTGAGCCAGTAAAAAAGAAAAGGGTTGTCAAGAAAAAAGCAACTGCCTAAGTGTGCCTTGACAAACTACCATTCAATAAAAAACAAAACAAAACAAAACAAAACAAAACAAAACAAAAAAGACGAAAAAAAAACAAAATAAAAAGACGAGATAAAAAGATTGTAAAATTATAACTTAACTAATAAATAATTGAATGAAAAGGCTTATGCTTTTTTTATTGTGTGGTTATGTGTTGTATGTTGTTGTATGTTGTTGTATGTTGTTGTATGTTGTTGTATTATGTAGAGTCAGAGTCATATCGAATCATGAAAAAAGAATAATAGATAATTTAAATTTTAAGTTATAATTAGTAATTTATTTTTTTATTTTCGATTGTTTTGTTTTCCTGGTTGGTTTAAACATCGCTAACATGATTTTGACAGAAGATGCAATCATACGGTCTTGCTCTCGTTGGCGAGCTAATTTTTCTTTTAATGCCTTTTGTGCGGCACGGTCTATAGTAGGTTTCAGGACTTTCGCTGGCTTAAACATGTCTTGCATGATTTTAACGGTAGACGCAAGCATTTTATCTTGTTCTTTTTGACGCGCTACTTTCTCTCTGAGTTTACGTGCATTTTCTTTTTCCTCGTGTTTACGAAGGATAGCAAGACGTTTTACTTCCTTTTCTTCTGCTCTTTGGATTTCAATTGCCCGACGTTCAGCAATACGACGCTCTTTTCGTTCAGCAGCTTCTTGTTCTAATCGTGCAACCTTTTGTTGTTGTAAAAGTCGTCTAAATTGCTGATTCATTGTTTTTTGACGTTTACGACTCAATCGTTCTTCGCGTTGCATCTCATTTCTCTCTCTATACATACGTTCTCTGTCTTGACGCTCCTCATGTATTTTAATTCGTTCCAATTCACGTAGGTGTTTTGCATTATCAAGTTGTTTCAATACTTTTGGTTGATTGATACAAACAATTGAAGTAAGTAAATGAGAGAATACATGTTTTGAGTATGCATTATCAAACGGGATATCATATGCTTTCCAGTTGAGTAAATTATATTGGTAGGTATAATTTCTTTTTATATCACCCCTATTGATAATTAGATATTTATGGTAAGTTTTTGGAGGATTTCGTCTAGAAGGGATATTTCCCCAACGTTCATCGCAATGGAACGAAAATTTATTTCTAATAAATGAATTAATATCATCATATAATGGATGATTCACAGTTTTTACTTCATCACGACTGTAATAGATATTTTGGGTTAATTTTGGAAAGTTCTCACCATATAATATAGGTCTATCTTCATTTGGAACCAAAGACCAGCAACGGTTAGAAGGATTCGGAGAATAACCAAGTTTATTTGGAAACATATAAGACGCGTCATTGAAACTTTCTAATAATTCTTCTCCCATAAAATTAACGTATTGATACCAAATATTTTCATCTGAAATCAATTTATTATAGTATTGTTCCTTTAACATTGCAATGCGATCTTCAATATGAATGAATCCGTACATATGGGTTTTAATATCTTGTGGGAGGCTTTCAATTTGTAGTAAAATGTCTGTCATTTTAATAAGATAAAGTCTGTTTGATTTTTTGTGTATTATATATGTTATATTGTTGTTGATTTGTGATATAAGTATTTGTGAATTTTGGAATCAATTTTTTATAAAAAAATGCATTTTGGAATTTTGGTTCAAGAAATGAAAATATGAAAAATTATGGATGATTTTTTGTCACAATGGAACATATTAGTAGTATCAATCAATGGAATACCTTTTTCTCTTAAAATATAAGTTTGGTATTTTTGAATATATAATAGACTTTTATCAATTTTTATTTCTTCTGTTCCAATAATCCCGATGATATATTCTTGCTTCCAGACGTCTTCTATTTTCAAATGAAGTTCACTGTGAATATTATTATTTTCATCTATCCAAGTACCGGGTTCGAGCGATGGCTTGCAAAGTACAAAAACATTTCCACTTGGGTCATCATATTCTAGATGATTGTGCCATAATGGGACTAAGAATGTTTCATTATTATGTTGTAACTTATACACGTTCTCACTTAACATATCTTCCAACGTAGGATTCAAAATATAACATTCAGAGTCAGTACGTTTCTTACGAATAATAACCAAGACCTTTTCGATATAATCATTTGAAATATGAAATAAATGTTGAAATTTTTCAATAGTAGAATACAATTTAATGAGATTGGATAACTCCATACTTTCCAGATAATCTACTGAACTCTCTTCACATTGCACGCATATGCGTTCTAATATATTAACAATAATGTGATTATCAGTGAAATGGTTGATGAATTCCATAAAAATATTATTATATTGATTGTTTTGACTGTAATCGCTGTTTTGGTTGTCTTGATTGTCTTGATTGTATACACTGGACTTAGTATTAGAACCGGATAAATACTCATATGCTTCTTGTACTTCACGGAATTTGTCTGCGGCATTTTCATCTTTACACTTGTCTGGGTGATATTGCAATGCCTTCATACGATATTGCTTTTTAATTACGTTATCGTCAATGATATCAGCATGGTGAATATCCAAAATATCATAGGCTTTTTTACGATTCATTATGCTGTAAGTGTCTTACTATATTATAAAATATTCTTTCTAAATGGTATATTGGACGATAATTATTATTGTATAGTTTCAATTGCTCTGCTGATTCTTGAATAATTTGATTCATATGTATTGGTGATATCATCTCATTGTTGATGAAGTACTCATACATATAATAAAGACACTCGGATACATTAATATCATAAATGAGAATATCATACAATAGTTCTCGTAATTGTAGAAAGTCAGGCTTTTCATGAAATTGTTTCATAAAATTAATGAGGTTATCACAGATTGTATTGAAAGTATCTGATGCATTATCGAGCAAGTCGAGGGTATATAATTCCTTAAGATTAGTGAGTTCCATGTTCTCATTTTTATTAAAAATGGTTTGTATTCTTCTTGTAGTTTGCTTTCCAAAACGTCTATCGGAGAACATGTTTTTCTCAATGTTGGAAAATATATGAGTATAATCATCATTATTAGGTCGTTTCAATCCAATTTGATTACATGATTTGATAACATTATTCGGTAATAGGCTGATACTTTCACATAAGAAAATGAAGGAGATTTTGATACCATATATGTTATTTCTGGATTGTTGAATGTAATTGTAGAATAGGTCTAGCAATTCATTATGTGTCTGATGGAAGTTCTTACAAATGATAATCGTGTTCTTATTATCACGCAGTGCAACTATCTCAATAATCTGTATGAATATATCATTCCATAATTGCTTTGCGTTACAGCCCAATATTGCCATATCAATCTCAAAATGAATGTCACTCATCTTATATGAATGTTCTCCTTTATCGTTTATACAAATCAACTTCTTTTCATAACGCAAGTCAGAAGGACTAAATGGAGAAATCATTTTGATTGCTTGAGTATATTTTCCTATACCTGGAGAACCAAAAATTATAGTATGGGAAATGAATTCTTGTGGGATGGATAAATAAGGATGTAGATCATATTCACGACACTTCATCAGATATTCTTTGAATGTACTTTGGTAGTATTTCATGTATCTCTGTATACATAAAATAATTATTCTCTATTAGTATTTACTGTGTAATTTATTATATCTATATGCTGCAAAAAATTCATATCCTGACATGACAGTTAGAAGTGTGGTTGATAGAATACCAACAAATTGAGGTAATGCGGTGAAGAAACCACTCATTGCCTTTTTGAATTCCGTTTGTCCTTTATTTATATAGGTTTCAGATTTGGAGTCATCAATGATTTTACATTGTAATAAGGAATGTGTGATATAGTTGAGGATTTTTTTACCAATTAATAAAGTACCGCTTAATACCAAGAACATGTATGAAGTATATATAAGAGTATCAAGCTTCGTTTGGCTATCAAAAGTTTGGACGGCAAAGAAAGATAATAACATCATTACGAATATCATAGCAATATTTGTTAATGAACCCGATACATCTTCTAAAATATTAAATTGTAATTTGGAGAACAATTCATATGGAAATAGACGGATAAGTGCAATCATTCCAAAAATAATATATGTACCGACGATATGAAGTTTTTTGTATTCGGTTTCATAAAATCGGTATTGTTTTGGTATATTATATTTTTCTCCTTTGTCCGCAAATATCATTTGTAACTTGGTATAAGCAAAGGAATATATCATCACGGCAATTGTTCTGAGAAGAAGGACTGCCGGAAAGAATAACTGTATAGCCACAATATGATAATCCACCTTTCCATCACCTCGTGTATTGTTATTTATAAAAGATTGTAGATATTCATTAAATTTGGAAAATATATGACTATGAGTGAATACATGAAATACAACCCAGGCAAAGATGATGAAGAAATTAACATTTTTGGCCGCTAAAAAATAGAATATGATTGTAGAAATAGCAAAATATTGTACTGTCACAAAAGTATCCTCGAATTGAATTTTTTCTATATCGTTTAATACTGCCATTGATATAATACCCAGATATATTATTCTAATTGAACGTCGTATGTTTTTTCTAGCCATTTGACAATGTCCTCTTTCGTACATGTCATAAATCCAACAGGGAACTTTTTGATGTTGAAGAATTTAGGTTTAGGCATGGTAGGTGTTTTATAAAAGACATAAGGACCAAACTTACCTTTACGGACCGATAGATTATTCGTTAATTCACGGAGAACACCACTATTATTCCTATTTTGCAACACCTCTATTGCCATATTCAATGTTATTTTTGAGGGGTCTTTGATATTCTTTACAGTTTCACGTATATTTCCACACTCTAAATAAAGTCCATATTTACCATTTCTTATGAATATCGGTTCGTTATTATATGAACCCAGCGCATTTTCAGATGTCAATACTAGTTCATTCAATGTATATTTGTTTTGTCGGAGTGCTTCCATATCAATAGCGATATCATTTCTAACTTTCAAATACTCGACATCTTCGCCATCTTTCTTGATAATAATAGGTCCATACTTTTCAAAACAAAATGTGTGTGTATCGTCTATTTTAAATCCATGCTTTGATACATGCTTGATTTCTTTGGATTGGGATTTGATATCTTCATAACATTCTTTGCAAATCAAATACCATTCTTCTAATTCAGACGACGATATCTTATCAAGGTTTTGTTCCATACGTTCTGTATATCCGTATGAGAAGAAATCATTGAAATTATCACAAAGAAATTGTATAGCCATCAAACCAATGTTAGTGATTTTAAACTTATTTTTCTCTCCCCCAAAGACTTCTTTTTGATTTTTTCGCTCTAATACGCTTTTACCATGATTTATGGTGAGAATATCATATTCATACTCTTCTCCTTCAATATCTGTGTTTTCAACATACCTTCTATCCACAAGTGTCTGGATGATGGTGGCAAAAGTAGACGGTCTTCCAATTCCTAGTTTTTCTAGTGTTTTTACTAGAGAACTTTCATTATAGTATGGTGTACCGCTTTTGTAAGAGCATTCATTGTAAATCTTTTTATATGGAAACGGTACAGTGTTAGCCAGACTTTTGAGATAACTTCCAAATTGTTTGTTATCGTCTTGTCCTCTCACTAGTATTCTCCAACCTAAGAATGTAGGTACTTCGTCTTTATAGACAAATTGTTTGTCCTCTGGTGCAGATATATTAAACTGTTGTATACCGTATGTAGCTGGTGCCATACAACTTTCAATGGTATTCTTCCATATTATACGGTAAAGGGTATTGATACGGGGATTTTTGGTATCAGTAATTGTAGGTATGTGTATATTCGTCACTCGGATGGCCTCATGGGGGTTATTGATTCCACTATGGCTAAGTGAGGGATTTGTATTAAGGTATTTGTCCCCATATTTACTAGATACGTATTTATGACAGTTTGCGACGAATTCCTTACTATACGTCTGACTATCAGTTCTCATATAGGTGATATGTCCCGATTGATACAAGTCTTGACACATAGACATGATTTGTTGAGAACTACAATTCATTGCACCACATGAATGTTGGAGTAAATTGGATGTATTGAATGGTGTAGGGGGTTTTTCAGTACGTTTACTGGAGTTTCCGATAGATAATTCATGATTAAATGATTGATTAAGAGTTAAATATTTTTCAACTGCATCTGTATTCTCAAACATACTATTGAGAACAAACGGTATTCTCTGGGTTGTGAATTCACCCTTGATGCGGTATGACAAGGATTGTTTTTTACGGTCAATAAGCTCATTTTCATGAATAAGACGAAGAGCTGGTGTTTGACACCTTCCTGCTGATAATGGATTTTCTTTGTTGTTATATAAATACGTCCATAACAAAGGACTAATTTTAAATCCTACAATCACATCCAATACTTGACGAGCGATCGCAGAATTTACCACATTCATATTAACCTTTTCCGGGTGTTGTACGGCATGTACGATAGCTTTTTGTGTTATTTCATGAAATTTAATTCTTGAAATCGTATTTACGTCAAATTGAAATAATTCACATAAATGCCAACCGATTGCTTCTCCTTCTCTATCATCATCTGTTGCAATGAATATTCTATCTTTGTGAAACTTCTCAATAATCTTTTGCATTTGAGTAATATGGGCTTCTTTGGATGCGATAATTTCATAGGATGGCTGGAATTTGTCCTTAGTATTAATCGACTTCAAACCTGTTATCCTCCTAAGATGTCCCATAGATGCAATACATGCATATTGAGCCCCTAAAAACTGTTCTATTTTATGACATTTGGAAGGAGATTCGACAATTAATAGGTATATGGCGGAATTTATATGTTTACTGGAAATATTACTGGATGATGTTTTTTTATACTTCATATGTATGTGTGTATGTGTATATTGAACCTGTATTTCTATATTGTTATTCATACTAATATAGAAAATTGTATATATTAAATATAGCATATGAAACATTCGTCACAGCCACCACCACAACAACCACAACAACCACAACAACCACAACAACCAGTATATAAGATTTTGATTAATGAACGAGATTATTCGAGTTGGACGATAGTAGACTCAGTGACTTCCAATCCATCAACAGTAGATGATTTTGAGATAAATCCTCAAAATGATAAGTTATTTTCACAAGACCATTTTACCATATGTAACAATAAAATGAATATAGTCAAGTCATTTGTTAGAGAAACTACCCAAATAGCGGGTATATTGATATTGGCAAATAATAAAACATTTGGTAAAAGTGGAAAGCGCCATTTGTATCAATGTGTACCAGATGACAAAAGATTACCAGTATTTCTGGTTCCGTATGAAATAAAGATGGGATTTAATAAGGATTTCAAGAACAAATATGTCGTATTTAAGTATATCCATTGGGATGCCAAACATCCAGTCGGTCAATTAGAAAACGTGATAGGAGCAGTGGATGAAGTTTTCAATTTCTTTGATTATCAACTTTATTGTAAGTGTTTGCAAATTTCTATCACAGACTTTACAAAACAATCCAAACAAGTCATTAATACACAGAATTATATGGATATAATTAGCCGAATAGAAGACAAATATGATATCCACGATCATTTGTCAAAATATACCTATACCATTGATTCAGCATCTACACGTGAATATGATGACGCTTTTAGTATAGAGGTAGTAGATGGAAAGACCCATGTTTATGTTTATATAGCAAATGTTGTATTGTGGATTGAAATCATGAATTTATGGGGCTCGTTTAGTAAGCGCGTATCGACCATTTATCTTCCTGATAGAAGACGTCCAATGTTGCCTACAATATTGGCGGAAACATTATGTAGCTTACAAGAAGGACAATGTCGCTTGGCAATGACTTACGAATTTGTTTACGATGAAAATATGGAACTCGTTGATTTATTGTATTATAACAGCAAAATATCTGTAAATATTAATCATGTATATGAGAGCAAGCAACTTAAGAAAGACAAGCATTATCGGAAATTGTATGATATTACTAACCGATTATCGGAAAGCATAGAAGACAGTGGTGATATGGTATCATATTGGATGATACATATAAATCGTAAGAGTAGTGAGAAATTATTACAACATAAGTGTGGTATATTCCGCTCGGTTACAGTCGTAGATAAAACGAAACCACTTGTGGAAGGATTATCCGACGATGCATCGCGAGTAATAAAAAATTGGAATAATATCGTGGGTAAATATGTGTATTTTGATGAAGCAATCTCATTGACACACGACCTCCTCGACGAAAAATCATATATCCATATTAGTAGCCCGATACGAAGACTTGTAGATTTACTTAATCAAATAGAACTAATGAAGGTGTTGAATATGAATATATCCAATGATGCATCTGGATTCCATAAAAAGTGGATACATAATTTGGATGATCTCAATACTGCAATGCGGGCAATTCGTAAGATTCAACAGGAATGTGAATTATTGCATAGATGTGACATTGACCCAACCTTGCTGAATACAGATTACAATGGTATCGTCTTTGATAAGGTTCAAAAAACAAATGGTATGTTTACCTATATTGTATATCTTGAAGAATTGAAATTATTAGCGAGGTATGGAGACAGTCAAGAGTACGATAATTTCAAAAAATGTAGATTCAAGCTGTTTATGTTTGAAAAGGAAAGTACATTCAAGAAAAAGATTAAATTACAATTAATAGAATAACAATATAAAGAATTAATAGAATATATAATTGTGATGCCTTTATAGCTCAGCGGTAGAGCGTTTGCTTAGTAAGCAAAAGGTCCAGAGTTCAATCCTCTGTGGAGGCTGGCACCTGCCTTTTAAACTCACTTTAGCTCAGATGGTAGAGCGTTGGACTGTAATGGTTTGCAAATATCCACAGGTCGTTGGTTCGATTCCAACAAGTGAGAGGTTCAGAGCATATTACTCAAATACTCAAATACTCAAATACTTAAATATACCCATATCATATTAAATCTGTCATTATAGTATAGTTATAATAATGAAAGAATGTACCAAAAACATTACAACAAAGAAATTTGATAAAACCTTCTTTATTGATCGTGAAAAGAAATCCATCAAAGTACGAAGTGCCTCTGCTCTAGAAGTAATTGATAATTTCAATCTTGAAAAGGACAATATTTTAGGACAAGGTAGTTTCAATATTGTGAAAGAATTTCCATTAGGGGATAAATGTGAAGAAAAAGACAAATCAAAGGAAGTAGCTGTCAGAATGAGAACTCTCAAACTTGGAACTGACATCATGAAACAATCAAATGCAAATGCGTCCAAAACTCAAAGCACTCAAAGCACACGAAACACACAAAGAGGAGGTATACATACTATACAAGGTCAAGTAAGTGTAAATACTTCTAACATTTCTAACACTTCTAACACTTCTAACACTTCTAACAATTCCGTACGAACACCTTCTACATCAATGCCACAATACAAGCTTAGTCCAATAATAATTGATTCCATGTATAATTTGGTCGAACTTTCAAAAGCTAATTTGCATCCAAAAGTATATGAAATCAAAGTAATCGAACATAAAGGACAATATGTTTTGGTTATTGTTATGGAAAAGTACCAATCTGATTTAGTTTCTTTCCTTGAAAAACACAGAAATACCTTGAGTAAAGATATTCATCATGAAATAAATGTAAAGAATAAAGTTTGGCCGACACCACATAGAAACAACGAAATTCTCATTCAATTGCAACAAAAAACAATTGATTTGATAGAAAGAATTTCTAATAAAGGTTATTTTTGTTACGATATCAAACCGGGTAACTTGGTTGTCAACTATGATATTGAGAAACAAACAGTTGATATCAGGATGATAGATGTGGATGCCGACTTTTGTATTAAGGATTTATTAGTTCAAAGTAAAGAACATTCTAAAGACGGTAAGAAATTTACAAAACTGTCATTTACTAGACCACAGATTTACAAAAACGGAATGCTTGCATTATTAGCTCAGCATCTCTATCGTTCTCATGACTTTAATTATTTGTCTAATTATTTTTTTGGATTAAATACGATTACTAAAACGATCGACAAGTATTTGACTATTGAAGAGAAATTCAAAAGCATATTATTTACTATTGATGAAGCAGCAGACCATGAATTAGTTGAAAAGCACAATAATTATGATAAATATTATTTGGGAGATTTAACAGATATAATAAATCATTATTTCTTTACCAGAATTAATAACAATTTTGTATATAATTTGCTGTTTATTAACAGGGGATTTAAACTTAAGAATAGAATGGGATTCGGTCTGAAACATCTCGTATTTATGATGAATAAAAAGAAGATTGCCCCTTATTTCAAATCAAACATACAAGACATCATTCAAAAACAAAAAGATGTGGAAGCTATTGCTGTTGAACCAAACGAAAAGATAGTAGATATCCTACCAGAAGATAAACAACCTCCTTCGGAACCTAAGGATACTCCTATGAAAAGAGACAAAAAATACATGGAATATAAGCAGGAACATAAGCCGTCAAAAACATCCAATACACTTAAAACACGTCCATCTTTATCTTTACCGGAACAGTCTCGTGCAGAGTCAAAAGGAGGCAAGAATAAAACCAAACGAAAATTGTCTCGTACAAAATGTGGAACTCGTAAAACAAGGAAATAGGTATTACGTCGCATTAGCGAACTAAGACGTCAATTAAAAAATATTGATTTATTAAATAATTTGAAAAATCAATAGTTAGTCCTTATATATGGTGGTAATTATCTATGATGTATTTCTATTATATGCCGATGTATTGGTAACAGTTTTGTTGTTATAATCATCCTTATGATCTAAACCGTCATATAGTCTCAACATGAATTTGTAATTATTTGGATTGGTTTCACCATTTTCATAGAATAAGTTAATTCTATATGTATTCTTGGGACTGATACCTTCTTTCTGATCGTTTTCAAGCTGGTTTCTAAATATTATTGGATTTGTTTTATATTTACCTTGTATCCACCTTGTACGAGAACTTCTTACATTTCCTACAAAGAACTCTAAATACAATGTATCAATTTCTGTTTTTATTGGTGATATCATGTTTCGCTGTTTAATTAAATTCTTTAACTTATATTTTTCATGTACATGTGATTCTTTTTTTTTTCTATATTCTTCTGGTATTTCTTCATATGTATTATAAATACGAGGGATAACCTTTATTTCAGGTCTTCCTTTTTTTGTTTTTTTGATGCGATTATCAATATTACGATTTGTTGGCGCTTCTCCGTATGCGGAATACTTGGCTGTTTCTAAATCACCATATAAAATCAAAGTATTATTTCTATGGTAATGGTCTTGATAATATACTACGCGTTCTTGGTCTTGTTGTATTGTTGTAATTGATGACGAGTCCGAACGTTTACAATGATACCATAGCATATATGGTTGACAAGTCCACTCTGTTGACCGTCCAGCAGATTGATTTATGATGATGATATATTTTTTACTCGGGTTAAAATCAGTTTCCCATATTGATTTATCATCCCATTTTAACTCATTTGGATCATGAGAGCTATAATATTTAAACACTATATTTTTAAATGCCGGATATTGTTTTTTTATTTCATGTTCTCGTTCTTTTAATATCTGGAATCTGGATTTTTTTTTTGTAACCATACCGCTTATACGAACAACACCAAGCATTTTCTTTGGGTCTGTTGATTCAATCAATTCCTTCATCAGTTTAATGGCTTGTGTACCCAATTTAACACAGTCATCTTTGTCAATATTGTCATCATTTACTTCAAAGAAATGTTCGGCTTCTTTAAACCGGTCATATTCACAGTACTTTTTTATACCGAAATATGAATTA
>Ga0181565_10002243_pt1 | contig 14745 bp, 10 predicted proteins | sample 101ome_16_FD_129661 | JGI IMG/M metagenome (GOLD analysis project Ga0181565, IMG submission 129661) | Coastal salt marsh microbial communities from the Groves Creek Marsh, Skidaway Island, Georgia - 101401AT metaG (megahit assembly) | ecosystem: Environmental > Aquatic > Marine > Intertidal... | reverse complement strand
TTGCTGGTTACGGCGACGTAGGTAAAGGTTCAGCTGGTTCATTTAAAGGTCTTGGTGGTCGAGTGATCGTTACTGAAATCGATCCAATTTGTGCACTTCAAGCGGCAATGGAAGGTTATGAAGTAATGAAGATGGAGGATGCGGCAAAAATTGGGGACATCTTTGTTACCACTACAGGTTGTGTCGATGTTATCAATGCTGATCACCTTGATTCAATGAAGGACGGCGCAATCGTTTGTAACATCGGTCACTTTGATAGTGAAATCTCAATTAAGCATCTACATAATAACTACACAGAAACAAATATTAAGCCTCAAGTAGATTTATATACTTCAAAAGAAGGTAAGAGAATTATCCTTCTTGCTCAAGGAAGACTTGTTAATCTTGGCTGTGCAACAGGGCATCCTTCATTTGTTATGTCGAACTCATTTTGTAACCAAGTTCTGGCACAAATGGAACTTTGGGATAACCATAAAAACTATGAAAACAAAGTTTATATGCTACCAAAGCAGCTTGATGAAAAAGTAGCAAGACTTCACTTAGCAAAAATTGGTGTTCAGTGTGATACACTAACATCAACTCAAGCAGAATATCTTAATGTTCCTGTTGAAGGCCCATTCAAACCAGAGTTTTACCGATATTAGTAAAGTAGAGGATAATATGATCTATATAGCCAGTGACCATGCAGGATTTGATGTGAAGAATAAAATTTATTCTTTTCTTGAAGAGCTTGGCCACGAGGTTATCGATCTTGGAACAGACTCAGAAGAGTCTTGTCATTATCCAGACTTTGCTAAATCTTTATGTGAAAAGATTCAATCAAACCCCTCGGCAAGAGGGGTTTTGATTTGTGGTTCAGGTGTAGGAATGTCACTTGCGGCCAACAAATTTTCAGGAATTCGAGCAGCTCTTTGTCACAGAGAAGACGTGGCAAAACTTTCGCGTGAGCACAATGACAGTAATGTAATTTGCTTAGGTGCAAGGACTGTTGAACTTGATGAAAATAAATCTATTATTTCTACTTGGTTAAAAGCTGAATTCGAAGGTCAAAGGCATTCTCTTCGAATTGCTCGCTTTGACTCACTTGGCGCTTCTAAATTTTTGCGCTTCTTTGAAAATAACCTAGAAGCATATCTAATGATTTCTGGTATTGTAATGGTTACTCTTGGTAGTTTTCTTGGGCGATTTAATGATCAATACTTTAAGTCCAGCTTTACGGTAGAGGATGGATTTTTGGAGTGGAGTTCAGTTATTTTTTTAGTTGCTGCTTCTTGCACTTCTTTTAAAAGATTTTTTACTACAAAGTCATCTAAACTGGTGAAGGCAACATTGTTTTGTTTTGGTTTGTTATTTCTTTTTGGTGCTGGTGAGGAAATCTCTTGGGGGCAACGTCTTTTTAATGTTCATAGTGGAGAGTTTTTTCAAGAGCTTAACTCCCAAGGAGAAACAAACCTTCATAATTTGAAAATTAATGGAGTTAAAATTAATAAGCTTATTTTTGGTAAACTGCTGGGATTAGGGTTATTGATATACTTTCTTATTTTGCCAGTACTCTATAAAAAAGTGGCTTGGGCAAAAGCTCTAATTCAAAAGGTTGGTTTAGCAATTCCAAGAAATATTCACATTTACTTTTTTCTGGCCGTTGCTCTACTTGCGGAGTTAAGTGGCGCATCTAAGAAAGGTGAACTGACAGAGTTTGCAGGTACGTTAATCTTTTTTCTAATATTCTTAAAACCGGAAAACGAAACGGATTTAATTTAAACCAATTTTCCTAGAAACTTTAATATTCTCAATCTCAACACTGAGTAAAGCGCCTCAAAAATGATGTTACCGTCCATTTTTGAGACACCAACTGTTCTTTCGTAAAAGATAATTGGTACTTCTTTAATTTTTTTACCTAAAGAGTAAGCTTTATAGTTAATTTCTAATTGAAAAATATAACCATTACTTTTCAATTCATCTAAATTTAATTTTTTGAGAAAGCTTGTTCTCATACATTTGTAACCACCAGTCGTGTCAAAGACAGGGATTCCGGTGACAACTCTGATGTAGATTGAGGCTAGATAAGACAATAGTAGTCTTCTAAATGACCAGTTGATGATTCTAATACCATCAATATAGCGTGAACCAATAATTAAGTCGTGAGACTGACATTCAGCAAGAAGAGTTCTTATTTCTTTTGGGTCATGTGAGAAATCACAGTCCATTTGAACAACAAAGTCAAAGTCCTCTTTGATGGCATAGCCAAATCCTTTTGAGTAGGCGGTGCCCAGTCCTAGTTTGCCGCTCCTTTCAATAAGCTTAAGATTTGGGAATGTCTCTTGGAGGTGCTTGACAACTTCCTTTGTCCCATCAGGGCTTCCATCATCAATAATTAATAATGAAATCTCCGGGTATAGGTTAAATACTTTATTAATCATGTTTTCGATATTATCGATCTCATTATAAGTAGGGATAATTAATAAAGTTCTATTGAAGGGAAGTTGTTCCATATGCTTTTCCATTAGTCGTTTACCTACTTATATATTTAGTGACATGGAAATGTCTACTTTAGGCGCTCTTGTTGGCTTAATTGATACCTTCTGCTAATAATTTTAAAAATATTTAGATCTGATCTTTTTGAAATTGAAGCTTGGGCCCTTGCTTTATCTGCATATCGCTCTACCTTACCATTCGCTTTTGATGATCCCGCACCCATTCTTTTTTTCATCATTGATTTGATATCAAAACGAGATGAATTGCTTGAATTTTTACTTCCTTTTGTCATGGAGAAGTTTGATGCTCGGTTAAAGCTTTGGGTTCGAGGTTTTGTGCGAGGTTTGCGAATGCGTGAGGGAAGGAATCTACTTCTTGTTTGGGCCAAGGCACTTTTACTCGGGGGAGGGGCAGCAGCCAGTGCAACCGCTAGATTTTTTGGTAAACCTAGCTTGTGAAATGCTCTAGCTTCGGTTTTTTGTTTTGAGTTTAAGGGGGGAGCCCCCTCAATTTTCTTATCTGCAATTTGTCTTAAAGCTCCTTTTAATTTCGCAATTGCTCGGTTTGATAAATCTCCACTTTCTAATCTGTTAGATTGTCCAAGGATTCCTCGTGATAGCTGAGAGACAATCTTTTTATTGGCTTCATCTGCAGTTTTGCCAAAAGAGATTCCATCTATTGTGTTCATAAATGTTACGTCGAAACAATTATTTCTAGAAATGCAGTTACAATTTGCATCGGGGCGACCAAATTTATCGAGGCAGGCAACTTGCGTTCCATATTGGCGAAACGCCTGACTTCGCTGTTTTGGCAGACAGTATTTCTCGTTATTTTTATTTTCTGGAAGGTTGCAAAAACAATGATTTTCAGTAATTGGATTACAGTCACCGCTTTTAGGCATTTTTTGGATAACAACATTTAGTTCGTCTGCGAGGTGACGATGGTTTTTTGCGGCAAAACCGTTATAAATTCCAAGCAGAGCTGATGCTCCCATTTTTATTCCCGTTTTTAAATCAAGGGCAGCGCTACCCGAGGCAACTCGTCCAACATAACATACAGAAGTACCCGACCATCCAATGGAGTTTAATTCTTGGTTTTTTGCCTTTTCTCTGTATTGCCTTTTTACTTTGATTAAACCATCAGTTTGTGCATTTTCCGCGCTTGTTGGAATACCGGATAGATGTTCTTGAAATTGTTGTTGTTGATATCCACTAACTTGCTCTGTCCCAGCTCCGATAACGGCGCAGTAATCAAAGTCAGACTTACCTTGGTTTGTTCCGCCTGCATTTGGCTGCGCATTTGCAGGCGCGGCAGCTCCACTAGCTCCACCCTGAGGTAGCGAACCTGAAAGTCCCGCACTTCCTCCCATAGAGGAAAGTAGGGCAAATTGAGAGTATGCTTTCGAAATACTGCTAATTGCTTGTTCATCAATTCCAAATGTTTTAACGCTTCGACCTTTGCAAGCATCGCTTAAGTCAGTTACTCGAGACCGTTTTTGGTTTTGGTCACCGTCGTCAGTTAATCCAACGCTATCTGTGAATTTCTCACCGGTTGAGCGAGTGTCAATGTTTGGATTGTCGATGTTGCCATCGTCATCCATATCTACATTGCATAATTCTTCAAGTGCTTGTTGGTTATACGTTTCAGACTGGTAATTGTTTAACATTCGTCGGTCTTCGTCAGATAGGTCCATTCTTTCCGTGAATTCGTCAGAAAGACATGTTGTGACAAATATAGTGAGAATCAAGGTTAGAACAATTTTCATGTACACTAATCGGTACCTTGGCAGTAAATAATTAAAACTTTACTTGGAATTATATTTTTGCCACTTGTTTTGTCTTTCCTCTCGAAAAAACAAAGAGTTATCATCAAGCTCGGATAAATGATTATTATTTTTTTATAGTTCTAAATGTTTGTTTGACGCATTTGTATCATATTGATAATACTTGATTATGAGTAAAAATGAAAAACACTCCCACGCACCTGAAAGTGAGCTTTCTCACTCAATGACTCACTATCTGTTAACGATTCACAAGTTAAAGGAAGAGCGCGGTTTTGCGAGAGTAACTGATATCGCACGTGAGTTAAACCTGACGAAGGGGAGCGTTTCAACGGCCATCAATAATTTAAAGAAGAGAAATTTGGTTTCAGAAGAAGAGGATTGCAAATTTTTAATTCTCACGGATTTCGGTCATGATGAAGTTCATAAGATTCTGTCAACAAGAACTTTAATGTTTTATTTTTTAAAAGATTATGTTGGCGTCGGAGGGGAGATTGCCGACCGTGATTCATGTATGATGGAGCACCTGATGAGTCAGGAATCTCTAGAAAAGCTATTTTTGTTTATGAAAAAACTAAGTAATCAAGACAGAGAAAAAGTTCAAATCTCTACAGACTTAGATTTAAGTAATTTTAGCTCTCCCCAAGACTTTATTGAAAGTCAAAAAGGTGACCGCTACTTAGAGGAATAACTCAAACTATATGCAAAACATATTAAAACCTCTTTTAGAAATCTCTAAAGAGGACAGAAAAAATATTTTTTTCGTATCAATCGCTTTATTTTTTGTATTATTTTCTTATCCTCTGACTAGGGCCACAACTACAAGTATTTTTCTTCATGCGTTTGGTGCCAAAAACTCGCCAGTCGTTTGGTTGTTGTCAGTTGTTGGTTTGAGCGCAACTATTTGGCTTTACAATAAAATTCAATATAAAGCTCAAATCCACAAACTATTTCTTGGAACAAGTATTTTTACAGGTGTTTTTTTTACTGTTGGCACCGCGCTTTATCACTTGGGTTTTAACCTCGCAGCTTACCCAATCTTTGTTTGGAAAGAAATTTATATTGTGCTGCAAGTGCACATGCTTTATGCATACCTTACTTCAAGTACAAATATCGAAAATGCGAAAGTTGTCTATGGGCCAGTTGGAGCTATTGGCAGCATTGGAGGTATTCTTGGAGGTATTGCAACTTCTAGCCTAACTAGTATTGTCTCAACTGAAACAATACTGCTAATTGGAATCATTCCAATTAGCGCTGCCGCTGGAGTTTTCATGTTCACCGATCGCTCAAAAGTTATTTCAAAGCTAATGAGTGATGAAAAAACATCAGTAAATCCTATCGAGTCAATTCGTCCTGTTTTAAAATATGTATTACTAATAGGGCTCATCGTGACGCTGTCACAATTTGTTATTAACCTCGCAAATTTTAAATTCAATTTTCTTTTGCAAGAAATGATCACGACAAAAATTGGTAAAACGGAGTATCTTGGTAAGCTCTATAGTCTCATTAATAGTGTTAGTTTAGGAATCCAAATATTAGTCATTCCTTTTGTCTTAAAATTTCTACCACTGTCATTAGTTCATCTATTTATTCCGATAAGCTACTTACTTGCTGTTGGGATTGGTCTAGGGTTTGGCGCAGGAGAGTTAACGTTTGTTGCAGGGGCATTTGTCTTTTTAAAGGGCGCTGATTATTCCATTTTTTCAACAGCAAAAGAGATGTTTTATTTTCCGCTAAATGCCGCTCAGAAATACGGGGCCAAGTATGTGAATGATATTGTGATATATCGTTTCTCGAAGGGGCTTATTAGCCTCATTCTTATTTACGTTCAAAATTTAATTATTATCGATATTTGCCTTTATTTATTTTTAGGTCTTTGGGTGCTATCTCTAGTTCCTATTATTAAAGCAAATAAGAAATTAGCATAAGGAGTATTTATGGAGTTTTTATATAAAGACGAGTTGGATTTTGTCCCTTTTTCAAAATTTAATGAAAAAGAAGTCTTAGCGGAACTAGATAAGACGATTTCACTTGGAAAAGAAAGGTTAGAGAGAATCAAAAATAATACTGATGAGCCTACTTTTGAGAATACCTGCATGGAACTTGATGCCTTAGATGGTGAATTAAGTTTTCTGACAGGAATTTTTTATTCTTTAAATGGGGCCAATACAAACGATAATATGCAAAAGATTGCTCGTGAGTTTTCTCCTAAATTATCAGACTTTGGAAATGATATCTCTTTAGATCCTTTGCTTTTTTCACGAATTAAAAGTGTATATGAAAAAAGAGGATCGCTTGATCTTGATCAAGAATCGATGCGACTTTTATGCGATCAGCATGATGGTTTTGTTCGTGGTGGAGCTCTTTTAGATGAAGCCAAAAAAGAACAATTAAGAGAACTTGATTCTAAATTATCCAAGTTAACTCTTGAATTCGGTGAAAATGTTCTGGCATCAACAAATGCTTATTATTTACCAATCGAAAATGAAGAAGATCTTAAAGGTCTAACAAATAGTTTTATCGACTCTTTGAAAGAGAATGCTCAGCGGTTAAAAATTGATTCCCCTTACGCCGTAACGCTTGATTACCCGAGCTACATCCCATTTATGCAAAACTCTGAAAATAGAGAGCTAAGGGAAAAGTTAATGCGGGCCAGAGCATCACAATGCTTTGGTGAGGATAAACATAATAATGAAAATCTTATTCTTGATATCCTATCAGCAAGAGCAGAGCGAGCAATGCTTCTAGGTTTTGCTAATCATGCTGATTATATTTTAAAAAATCGAATGGCGCTGGATGAAAATACAGTATTGAATTTTCTAGATGAGCTAACAAGTAAGTCCCTTCCTGCTGCCAAAAAAGAAATGGAGGAACTGATTTATTTTGCAAAAGAAAATGGATTCGAGGGAGAGTTTCAAAAATGGGATCAGGCTTTTTGGAGTGAGAAGTTAAAAAAAGCAAAACTCGATATTGATGACGAAGTACTTCGTCCATATTTTAAAATTGAAAATGTTATTGATGGAGCATTTGCGATTGCGAAAAAATTATACAATATAAATTTTGAGCAGGTAACAGATGCAGATGTTTATCACGAAGATGTGAAGACTTACGTTGTTAAAAATAATGACGGATCAGAAGTTGGAAAGCTTTACGCGGATTTTTTTCCAAGAGAATCAAAAAGAAATGGCGCTTGGATGTCTGTATTTAGAGAACAGTTTTTTTCAAAAGATGGTGTTGATAGAAGACCATTTGTGACAATTGTTTGTAATTTTACTAAGCCAACAAAAACGACTCCATCACTTCTAACATTTAATGAAGTGACAACTTTATTTCATGAGTTTGGCCATGCTCTTCATGGTTTATTAACGAAGTGTAAGTATCGTTCTCTTTCAGGGACCAATGTTCTTTGGGACTTTGTAGAGCTTCCTTCTCAAATTATGGAAAATTGGGCCTATGAAGCTGAGTGTTTGGATATGTTTGCTAAGCATTATGAAACAGGTGAACTTCTTCCTCGTGAATTAATCGGAAAAATATCTGATATAAGAAAGTTTCAAGAAGGGATGGGAACAATTAGACAAGTTGTTTTTGCGACACTTGATATGAAGTGGCACACAGCTGCAGAGCTTCCTGCTTCAGTTGGAGCGTTTGAAGATGAAGTGAAAAAACCTTTTGATTTACTTCCAGAAGTAGAGGGTTCAAATTTTTCCTGTTCTTTTTCTCATATTTTTCAAGGCGGATACTCAGCAGGCTACTACAGCTATAAGTGGGCAGAAGTTTTAGATGCAGACGCCTTTGAATCTTTCAAAGAAAAGGGACTATTTGATCAAGAAACGGCAACTTCTTTCAGAGAAAATATCCTTGAGAGAGGTAATACTGATCTTCCAATGAATCTATATAAAAAATTCAAGGGAAGAGAGCCTTCTGTTGATGCTCTATTAAGACGTAGTGGTCTTATTTAATCTACGACTGTAGAGCGTTTTATTTTCTCCGGACTTTGAATGAAGAATTTTTGAAGATCTGGAGAAAATAATCTTATCAGCGCTAACGCTATAAACGTGTAAGAAGCATACGTTAATAAATCAAGCGTACTTAAAATATCTCCCACAAATACCACAATCATACTTCCAATTAGGTTTGGAACTAAAAATGCAATTTGAAGTAGCGAATGAACTGCTGGCAAAAGGTTTGTCTCCACGGTTTCGCTAACAAAGTTGAATTGAGCAGGCATCCTCGTGAAAACAATTTGTCCCCAAAGCATTAATAAAAATGAGCTCACCCAGAAGTTTTTAAATTGAAGCCATATCATCATCATACAAATTTCAAGAAAAAAAGTGACAATAATAATCTTATTGGTTGAGAACTTTTCTGATATTAGCTCGCTCGTTAGCCCTCCAATAAGTCCGCCTAGCCCAAAAAATAACATCAAAATTCCATATTCATAATTGGTCTTTTGAAGAACATCGATTGTGTACGGGAGAAGTAGCGGAATAAGAAGCCCGACTAAGGTGCCAAGAATACAATAGTTCGTCAGAATTGTCGTGATCCCCTGTTTTTGAAGAGCTTTTTTGTATCGATATTTTTCTTCATTTGGTTTCTCTTCTGTATGATTTTTTGAATCATTAGTTTTCTCATGAGTAATAAAATAAATTAGAAGAGCGCTTAATAAATAAGTTGTTCCATCTATTGTGACGATCACATTCATTGAGTTCATTGTTGTGTAGAGGAAACTTCCAATATATGGGCAAAGTAAGTGCAAAAATGCCATTGTAGTTGAAAATAAAGAGTTCGCGAGCTTGATTGATCTTTGAGGAACAAAAATATTTGTAAGGGATTGTCTTAGTGGTGAGAAAATTCCTTGGAAAAAGGCGATTAATCCCGCAAGTGTGACAATTACAACTGGTGAGGTGGTGAAAAGCATCGCAACGATAAGAGGAAAGCGAACAATATCTGCCCAGAAAAGTATTTTAGTAAAGTATTTGTAATTTTTAAATGACCCGCCAGCGATACTCCCTAAAGCATATGAAAAAATGAATGTAGTTCTTGAAATTCCAAGCCAGGCTTTAGATTCACCAACGAGAGAGTAAAGCCAAAGCATGATCGCTGTATCTGTAATGAAAGATCCAAACTCTGACAGAGTTGCTGCCAAATATAGTTTTTTAAAATTTTTATATTTAAAAATGCTCAGAAACTTCAAGCGTTGGCCTTTGTAAGATTTAATTAGTTTATCCAAACCTACTTTAATTGTTAAAATTATTAACAGATTTGTAAATCTTTGTTCAAGGAAAGAACATATTGGCCAGCGGAGGGCCATCCCATGATAAATATTAAAAATCTTGTTTGCTCAGTTGCTTTAATTTCTTCTAGTCTTTTCGCAGGAGAGTCAAAGTTTATCACTATTGGTAAAGATGCATTAAGCTCAACTAATAAAGAAAACTTACTGGGGACAATTTTTAAGGTTGATAATGACGAAGTCGCAGTTGTTGAGATTGATTCTGATAATGTAGAGAAGCTATCTCACCATATGCATGAAGAATTTCACCGTTGTGGAGGATATATCGTTCATGATGATCTTCAAGAGGCAATGGAATATGTTCGTGATGAAGAGTCAAAGTACTGGGCGCAAAAAGGAGATTTTGCAGACTATTCAATAGATCAGCAAGCGACTGTTAATGAGATGTTGAATTTTGTCGACGAGGCCCCTATCAACTCTGTCATCAAACATTTAAGTTCATACCATAATCGATACTACAATGCCGCATATGGAGTTGAGTCTTCAAATTGGATTAAAGATCACTGGTCCAAAATAGTTGAAAATAGATCAGACGTCACAGTAGAGCTTCTTGAGCATAAAAAATGGATGCAACCCAGTGTAATTTTAACTTTTAATGGAGAGTCTGATGAGACTGTTGTTATCGGTGGCCACGCTGATTCAATTTCTGGATATTTTGGTGGTGCGGGCAACAGAGCTCCAGGCGCAGATGATAATGCTTCAGGTATTGCTACGATAACTGAGATTATTAGAGTTTTGGTTGAAACATCATATCAACCAAAGAAAACGATAAAGTTTATGGCCTACGCTGCTGAAGAAGTCGGACTTCTTGGTTCAAGAGAGATTGCGAGAAGCTATAGGGAAAACAATGAGCCCGTAATTGGAGTCATGCAGTTAGATATGACAAATTACAAAGGATCAAGCGACAAAGATATTGTTTTGATTTCTGATAATACAAATACTGAGCAAAACAGTTTTATGGGAAGACTTATTGATGAGTATTTAAAGGTTTCGTGGCAATACGACCGTTGTGGATATGGTTGCTCTGATCATGCTTCTTGGACTGGAGCAGGTTTTCCGGCATCGTTTCCGTTTGAGGCGAGAAAAGGTGATATGAACAGATCTATTCATACGACAAGTGATACAATCGAGAGATCTAGAAACTCTGCGAGCCATGCCACTAATTTCGCTAAGTTAGGTATAGCATTTCTTGTTGAACTTGATCAGTAAGTTGGCCAATTTGCGGGCCTTGAGTTATGTTGCGCGTGAGTAATAATATTTAACTAAGGCCCTAGATTGTCTGATGATTTTAAACTAGCATCTCTTGTCGACTACGAAAACATAAGAACCGCTCTTGAGCAGGAGCGAAATGCTTTTGTTAAAGTGAACTCATTTAGCGAAGATTTATCCGCTATTCGATCAAACGATGACGCCTTATCTATTTTAAACTTCTTAGAAGGGATTCACCGAAAGCTTCATGAGCTTTTTTCATTATACTCATCTCTGGAATATCCATTTAGTAAAGAGTACGTTCATTTTAATGATTTTATATCTCGAGAATATATACTAGAAGCATGTTTTTTAGATGATTTCCTTTTTCCTGATAATGAAGATTTTCCTTTAACGAGTCCTGCAGACAATTCATTTAAGCCCGAGTTTTTGAAAGAATATGAGGAGTTTATTGAAAAATACTGCCGTGATGTAAAAGATGATCATGAAAAAACTCAAAAACTAATTCATGAAAATTTTAATTCAAAAATTTCATCAAAAGAAATTCCATGTAAATGCAATAGCTGCTTAGTTGATTATCGCTCAACTTTAAGGGATCTAATTTATACTGAGTCAGTAGAGTTAATCGAAGAAAAAAAAGCAGAAGTTTTGGAACTAATAGAAGAAAATGATAAAAATGCATTAAGTGTTTTTAGAGAACTTCAAAAATCCCTTGATAAAAAATTTTATAGTATAAGGTTTAAACTAAAGCGTTCAACGCTAAACCGATTAGAGTCACAGGTAAAGTCTAGACTTAAAGGTGAATTCAGCTATCCATCTCCGTTAGCAGGGAAAAGAGTTCTTCAAATAAAACCTTACCTAGTAAGTTCTTTACTTGCACAAAGCTTAAGACGAGATCTTGTTAGTGATGGTGAGTATGAACGCTGGTTTTCTCAACTAGGAACAAACATTTGGAGAGGAGAATCATACCTTGATTCGGAGTTTAAAAAACTAGTTAAAGCGGTACTCGTCTTAAAAAGAAAGGATATCTCTGCCAATATATTGAAAAACTATCTTGGTGAATTTTGGGCCTACTCGAACGCAAGACAAATAAAAAGAAAAATTGTCTACCATATGGGTCCCACTAATTCAGGTAAAACCTATCATGCCATGGAGGCACTTTCGAAGGTTGAAAAAGGTTGCTACCTAGCACCCCTTAGGCTTCTAGCTGCTGAGTTATATGACACTCTAAATGAACGAGGTGTTAAAACCACTCTTCTTACAGGTGAAGAGGTTATTGAAATTCCAGATGCTACTCATTATAGTTCCACAATTGAGATGGCCAGGTTTAATGAAATTTTTGATTGCTGTGTCATTGATGAAATTCAGATGATTTCTGATCCTCAGCGTGGCTGGGCTTGGACTCGTGCTCTCGTCAATATTTTCTCACCAGTTGTTCATGTCTGTGGTGATCCAAGTGTTCTCACTCTAGTGGAGACAATCGTTGATCTATGCGGTGATGAACTAGAAATTGTTAAATATGATAGGATGACAAAATTAGAAGTGCAGAAATCTCAAGTTAGAGTCGGAGATCTACAAAAATCAGATGCTTTAATTGTATTTTCTAGAAAAAATGCACTCAAATATAAATCGGAGCTTGAAAGACTAGATTTAAAAGTCTCCATTGTCTATGGAAGACTAAGTCCAGAAGTTAGGAGAGAGCAAGCGCGAAAGTTTGATCAGGGAGAAACTGACGTGATTGTCGCAACTGACGCAATTGCGATGGGAATGAATTTACCAATAAAGCGTATCGTTTTTAGTACCCTAACAAAACATATTAACTCAAGATCATTTGATATTAGCCATTCTGAAATTAAGCAGATTGCAGGTAGAGCTGGAAGATTTAAAAAGTTTCCCACTGGTTATGTTAGTTGTTTATCAAAGGTCGAAGATGGGCTTGTTAAAGTTAACGATGCTTTAGGCGCAAAGCTTCAACAGAAAAAAGAATGTATGGTCGGCCCAGACTTGGATATTTTTAATCAAGTAAATGCAGCTCTTAAAAATAATGGACTTCCTGTTTTAATGCTCAGTGAATTTCTTCGTCTTTTCAACACCATGACTTTTAAAAAACCATTTTATTGTGTTGAACTGAAGGAGATGATTGAGTTAACTGAAATGGTGGAAGAGGCTGATCAAGATAATCGGTTAACATCAGCAGAGATATTTGGCTTTGCCTGTGCACCTGTAAATCTTGGTCTTATAGAGCATGTGCAATATTTTATCTACATTCTTAATCATTATGTTCGATCTAGCTCAATTAATTATGAGCCAATTGAATATCAATCTGACGATATTGATTATCTGGAAACAGCAATCAAGTGTGTTGAGTTGTTTCAATGGTTGTCTCGACACTTTAGCGGAAAAAATTTCAGTTACTCAGACCAAGAGTTACTTGAAAACAAGCTATTGGCAGTTGATAAGTTAAACACATTGTTGAGTAATAAAATAGTAAAGTCTTGTGCCAGCTGTGGCGTAAAGCTTGATGAAAAAAGTAAGTTTGCTATTTGTGAGGACTGCTTTCAAAACAAAAGATTTAACCGAAAAAGACGAGCTGGAGTATATTCAAGAAGTGGAGGTGCAGATCGTCAGCGGCAAAATAGAAATAGACTTAGTAACAAATTAAGAGAAAAGTCTTCTGGCGGACCCTCAAGTCGAGGGAAAAAGAACTCGACTAGACGGACAAAAAAAACCACCAGTAAAAACTTTAAATCCAATAGATAGGTTTTTTGTGAACGTTATCGATTGGGCTTTACATGTTTTTACGACTAAAGATGTCTCTGAAAAGTTACTTCCGGGAAGCTTAATTTCTAACTATTCTTTTAAAAGTTCAAAGATATGCCTTAGGGAACCTGGGCGAAATAATGAGATAAAATTCTCAACAAAAAAAACTAAATTTCCAAAGGTTTCTAATTTTAAAGACCCTTACAATCGTGCTAAGGCGATTGCTTTTTTTGCTAATCATGAATTAGAAGCAATTGAGATGATGTGTGCTGCTATCATTAAGTTTGGCGATCAAGTTAAACCTTGTGATTTTGAAAAAATATCAAAAGGAATTGTTTCCAGCGTTTGTGATGAACAAAAGCACTTAAAAATGTATTTAAGCAGGCTTCAAGATTTTGGATACGGTTTGGATGATTTTTCGTTGAATGACTTTTTCTGGAAGCAATTTGGAGGAATGAAGTCTTTTGATGATTTCTTTTCGTTAATGGCGTTAACATTTGAAGCAGCAAATTTAGATTTTTGCTTATTTTATGAGAAAGTTTTCTATGAAGTAGGTGATGATCAAAGCGCCATGATAATGAGAGAGATTTATAATGATGAATTGTCTCACGTCAGGCTAGGTGTTCACTGGCTAAATAAGTGGAGAGAGTCCGATTCATTATGGAATTACTACGTATCTCATTTGCCACAGAATATTTCTCCAGAGCGATCCAAAGGAATTGATTTCAACCTGGAGTCGAGGGAAATGGTTGGACTTGATAAAGGATTTATTGAGAACCTAATTCATTTCGATGATGGCTTTAAGATTCCTAAAAGAAAGACTAATTATAAAATTTCTGAGCATCATAAGAGTTAACAGTATGGTTAAATTTGTGAGAACGAATTTTGACTTTGAAGAGCAATTGTTAGTCGAAAAAAAACATTATCAACTCCCTTTTTCTCAAAAAAATCTAAATTATGAATTTGAGTACCTATATTTTTTTTTGAACAAAAAACAAATACTAAATACGCCAATTAAATACCCATCTAGCTATAAAGAGTATCTCAAGAGTTATTTTAATATTAATTTAGTTGTTGAAAATAGTCCTCAGACGGACTACGGATTTTGGTGGGGAGATCTATCAGACTTTGAAATGTCCAAAAAACTAAACGATAAAAAGTTTTTTTGGGAATATTGTATGAGCAATAATATTCCTTATCCAAAAACAATTGATGTCGATGGAAACATTGA
>Ga0181565_10002235_pt1 | contig 14785 bp, 9 predicted proteins | sample 101ome_16_FD_129661 | JGI IMG/M metagenome (GOLD analysis project Ga0181565, IMG submission 129661) | Coastal salt marsh microbial communities from the Groves Creek Marsh, Skidaway Island, Georgia - 101401AT metaG (megahit assembly) | ecosystem: Environmental > Aquatic > Marine > Intertidal zone... | reverse complement strand
TACTGTTAGTCACCCTTAGTAATGGTAGTTTCGCACAAATTAGTTTCGTAGCGAGTCGCTACTGCGTTTCTTTCAGCGAAACTTCGCCTCAACGACGTCCTGACCGCAGCGTTCACCGTTTAGACCTTTGCGGTTTGTTTGTTGCGCAACCACCGCAGGTTTTAGACACTCAACCGTCTGGGGAGTCGATATATGGCAGCCCCACGATTGGAAATAAAAAAGGTACGTTCGAAGAGCTGTTGATCTCAACGTCGAAGGGTCAACTCGTTTTAGTGGAACGCTGTAGCTGTCTGGTCTTGGTCGATCTGTACAGATACATGTGCTATCTGTAGAAATAGTTTACACGAACCGAGTATAGAATACCAGGCAAATCCTACGGCTGCGTCAGAAGAAGGCCTGAGCATCGCTTGGGGGAACTGTGGCCACGTCTTCCACTTGGACTGCATTTCAAAATGGTTAAGAACACGGAGCAACTGCCCCCTCTGTGTATGTCTTCCCTCTGCAAATTTTGAATATTCTTTCTAACCACAAAAAATAGAACAAAGAGTGGGAATTCGCGAAAATGGAAAAGGTTTGTGTTCGGCTGTTAGTGAATACAATTTGATGACGCTATTTTAGATTCAAGTGCCAGTTTTGACGAACTGATGAGAGGATAGCTGCTTGAAAGCACCGCGTATAAGCATCTTGGATATACTCACGATACTAGCAACCATCGTACTGGTACTACTGGTAGAGTAGTATCATTGCACGAATGTAATATTTTTCTTGTCATCCTTCATCCATATACCCAATGCTTCATATTCTCTCACGCATGCATCCAGAGCCTTGAAAAACAGTTAACGTTGTAAAGTGTGAATGAAAGAACTCACCTCTGATGCAAATCCATTTTTTGATACAAGTGCCTGGACATCTTCCCAAGCAACAACAGATGTGCTTTGACTATCGACCCATGCGCGTATAATCTGTCATCAGAAGTCATTAAACATTAGTATGTACGTTTCATGAAACAAAGACTCACCTTGAAAATGCAAGTTATCACATCCTCTTCCACCTGTATGTTTGAAGCTGCCAAACTCATCTGGATAAGGCTTTGAGTCCGTGTAAAAGAGGTACAAGAGAGAAAATATCTACCTTAGACATTTTCATGAGGCGAAGCGCTTCATCTACATCTCGCTCAGTAACCTATTGAACACGTCAGCAATAGTTCGAGCTACCAGTATGCATGTACTCACCTTCTCTGACCATCCAAGGCGGGCTAGAGCTTGTGAGAGTCTTAAAATGGATAGTAATGTCCTCGCAGTCGTGTAGCCCTATCGTATGAGTCAGTGGTCAAAGAAGATTATGCGTTCAATACTTACAGTTGCATGTTCAGCTGCGTTACACTCTGCAAATCGCATCTCAGCGTATGCACTCGCGACGTATTCTGTGAGTTCCTCTGGCATGTATGGATGAAAGTTCTTGCACAAGTATACATAAGTTCTCAATTCATCCATACTCATGAGGTTTGACGAGTCAACACCCTAATAAAAGCTCAGAACTGTGGCAATTACATACCACTGACGTACCGGTGCTTGCCCACATTTATGAACATGCAAAACATGATGGGCTAAAGCGATATCATTTTCAATATCAGCAGTATCAACGATTAACCATAATAGATCAAATCTACTAAGCAGAGCGGCGGGTAGATTAATGTTTTCCTGTGGCGTAGCTGACATTCTGTATCGCCCAAATGCTGGATTAGCCGCGGCTAAAACTGCTGTCCTTGCGTTCAGAGTTGTCGTTATTCCTGCCTATGACGGCACAACTTGAGATCTTTGGACACAATTTTCATGTTGCGCATACCTTCGCGATACTAACTGTTTGTTGTTCCATGACTTCATGTATAGCTGTCCGATCGCTTTCATCCATCTTGTCAAACTCATCGATGCAACAGATTCCTTTATCTGCCAGTACTAGTGCGCCCCCTTCGAGGATCATTTCACCGGTGACTGCATCTTTTTGAATAGCTGCCGTAAGTCCGACGCCACTACTTCCACGCCCCGTCGTATAAACAGCCCTGCACAAGGAATTGTTGAGAAGTAAGCACAGAGGTAGAAGTATCAACGAACCTAGGAGCAAGCTGTACCATATGTTTGAGAAGCTGTGACTTTGCTACACCAGGATCACCCATCAAGCAGATGTGTATGTCACCACGTACTGAAACCCCATCTTGGAGGTTTCGTGAGACTCCGGAAGATAGAAGTAAAAGCAATGCTTTCTTTACATCTGTATGCCCAAAGATTTCAGGTGCGATTGACTCAGCTAGACGTGAGTACAAATTCTGGTCCTCACGATATTTCTCAATTTTTTGTAGAACATCACCCTCTATTTCGGAGTTGATTGTGTTTGATTTATGTTTTCGAATGGCTGTCACATCGATAAACGTCGAAGCCAAAAGGTTATTCTGCATTGGCTACACATTGCGTTGATAGGAGTTGAAACACTCAGCACACAACATACCTTGAATCCAGCAGGAAGGTATATTCCGTGGACATCGACTGTTTCACCTGGTCTGGTTTGAATGATTAGTAGTGTTATACACCTAGTTAAGCGTAACTCACCCCAAGCCACGAGTAAGGTGGCCTTTTAAGTGAACAGTCACAGATCGAGGAGTGTGGCCCACGGGTACATCCTCAGATAACTCTTGTATTTTGGCTTCCTGATGGAAATTTTGATTTTTGATTGTCATGCTCGAAATAACACATTACCTGAAATCCCACGAATTTGGAGTTGCGTGTCTCTGGCATCAAGTACGCTGCAAACACATTAAGGTTCCAATGCTGTGTCAAAAACAAAAAGATTTACCTGCACTTGGACCTCCTCTACATGATCCTGAAGTGCATTTTATCAACGGAGCAAAATGTTCGCCAGATACCTCCTAAAATGTGAAGTGAGCACATGGCCATGTCAGGACTTGTGCTGAATATCAAACCTGATATGTGACCGAGTCGCAAATTTCACACGTGAAACATGCCACTTCCATGAGAGGTTTCACATCACTCACACGAGTACAGATCCCCTGCAACGATGGTAAGATGCCAATCTCGTCAATATGTTAGAAACAAATACCTTGAACTTGACCAGAGTTCCAATATGTGCAGAGCGTATTTCACGCAAGCGCATCAGTGGCTCGTTAGCTTCAGAGACAAAAGCAACGCGAAAGGTTCGTGTCAAAGCTGTCGGGCCAGCGAGTGAGACCCCATTTACACACGAAGGCATCTATTTGATACCATTTCAGTCTCGAATGAAAACACGTCTTGTAGATTTTACCTGTTCATTCTGAGTGAACACCACTTGGTGCTCACGAATAAGCTCATCGATCGTCTCACTGAATATACCGACATATCGCAAGGTATTCTTCTTTATATTCCTTGTGAATTGCGTAAACTCATCATCATTGCTGAACTACGCGATATCAGATCGTTATACTTCGTGCATTTCGCAAACTATATACTCACCTTCTGAAGGTCGTCAAGGCGTATTTCAAATAACGTTTCGCTATCCGCTGAAAGGTGTTCCTGCGATCACATCGGTTAATAGATAGAAAAGCAGTCGAGGCAGTAGCTCACAATTTTCTCTATGTAGTGCACTCTGCCGTTTTCCGAATACTGTTCCAGGAAGCGTTTACAGAGACCTACGCCGCATCAGTTCTACCGAGGACAGCTTTGGAAAAGTTGTGGAAAGCATACCTCTCTCGTTTGCGTAGTCAACGCCGATCACCATTTTGAAGTATCTTCGATCAGACGAGTTGACCACGATGTTGTTTGTCGCGCTGCTCGACTCGTGCGCCGATCAAGTCACAGACTGCGGTACGTCCGCAGTGCAAACGCGTCGCTTCTGCCGTGCGGAAATTTGAACGCGACACGAACGCGACAGAGCCTGTCTTCACTAGTTCGAATACTGAAAATTGTTCTCGTACGTTTACCACATTTAAGCTATCGTTTGTATCCTGGTGATAATTTCGAGTCTTGAATTCAGAATTTAAAATATGCGTATCTACCGGTAGATAGTAGTGAATTTTCATCTCCATCGCGAAGTTCGAAGTATTTCCGAAAAAACGTGTGTTTCGTGCCATCTCTCTATCGGCCTGAGCTTCTCAGTCAGCTCGCAAGCGAGAGAGGCGACCAGAGGCAGAGTGTGGCACACGCGTGCCGATGTATTCGCTGAAGGAAGGTTTCGTTGAGGCCCTGGTACGCGGGAAGAAAACTGAACTTCTAAGCGCGGAAGACTACGATAAACTGCGCCACTGTGAGTCCCTCGCTGACTTCAAAGCGTATTTGGTGATTTTGCTACTCGTTCAGTTTTGTCTTACCTGATTTGAGTTGCTAGACTTCACGGGGCTATTCCGAACCTGAGAATGGATCGACGATTTGTGACGCAAACTCTCTTGTGAATCACTGTACTACAAAATTTGTAAAGTCGTACAAGCAGCTTCTTTCACACGTGCGTCTGTGGAACATCGGCAGTTTGAGTTTGTTCACTTTGCTCAACAGGCGTCAGATCCGTTGATGACCGTTCTTCAATACATCGCTCACACTTATATGATCGACAATGTCATACTTATAATGACTGGGGCACTTCACGGTCGCTCTTTTGAAGTAAGTTGACTGATGTGCGTGTCGTAGTGAAAGTTGACGTGTTCTTTCTCAGGAGTTAGCTGAGAAGTGTCACCCTCTGGGCTTGTTTGATTCGATCGAGAACTTAATGATAGCGAATGACATCCGGTGAGTCCACTGAGCGAATTATGCTGACTTCCTTCATGACTTGAAAATTGAAGAGATATTCATAGAATTGTTCTCGTCGACACTCCTGTCTCGACTTACTTCACTGAGTGTCTTGGTTACGGTAGTCTTGACGAAGCAAATCTAGAAATGGTGAGAAGTTGCGCCTACAAGGTAAATCAAACAGGTGTATGTGATGAGATCAAACGTAAAATTTATCTGCTAGGCGTATTTGCAACAGTTTGTTGAATGTTGCAACAGAATTCAGTCTGAAAAGTTGGAAGACCTGTACGAGTTACTGGTGAGCCTGTCTCAAGTCTTTGTTGCAGTCTTTTCACAGGTTTCACACCAGTCTTTACTCCATTTCGAAGCAGATAAATGGGTCATCAATATTGTCATATCAACGATGCACACGGATATCTCTGCGTCGGACAAAAGGAAACTTTTCCCTAGCTGCGGACAGTTCTATCCAAACGTGCAAACTGAGCTTGCGAACTGCACAGATTTTGACGAGCTTCGACAAACCCTTGATAAATATCGCTCCACGTCGAAAGTTGCCTCGCGTTTGGCTAGTAGCTCTCCAGAAATTTATGACAAGGTAGAACCAGTTCTTTTGTATACACTTTGATGTTGAACTTTTGTGTAGGTGTTACGTGAAGAAGAGTGCTATATCTGTGAGCGCATTTTTGCGCAACGTACGCCATACGCAATCTTTGTGGCATACTTTAAATTGTGTGAATTCGAGGTTCGTAATATCATGTGGATTGCCGAGTGCATTGTACAACAGCAAAGATCAAGAATAGAGGAAGGTGTAGTCTATTATAAAACATGAATGAAATATGAACACATGGACACTGGTGAACACTGGTGAATACTTATTGTTCTTAGGGATTCAAAACGGTCTTTAACTGGGCGATATGAGATAGTTATGACTTTATTTTTGTACCATCTAATCGTTTCTTCTATGTTTTCTCCATCTACACTTTGAGTGTCCGCTGGTTTTGCTTACGGTTTTTAGCGGCATGTGTAGTATCAAGGCCTGAATGGGTATACCGCAAGTGGCGCATTCCTTTGACATGGCGAGAGAGGCCCGGCTTGCTGTCATCTTCATACTTACCAGTACGGTGCCTATTTCGACCGGGATCCTCCTCCTCTGTAACAAACAAGATGCCAGCATCAGAGCGGACTCCAAAAGCTCTTTCATTTACGTCGAGAAGCGTTGCTAAGCTTTCAGAAAAAGTAATCGCGGAATGTTGAAGAGAGGTCGGTTGATATACTTGTGTGGCGAAGCTTGATGTTGGACCATCACAACAGCCAACCAATCCGCCGGCCAACAGCACGTTCACAGTTGCCTGAACAGTGGACATATCTGTATCAAACATTTCACTCAAAGTTTTTGTACACACGGATTGGTAGTGTGCTGAACGCTGTGAGACGTATGTTCTCAAGGCTTCCAGTTTCAATTCATCGATAATTCGATGAACAGTGGCTGAACGTGCAGTTTCCGATCCAGGAAGTAGAGACCAGCAACTCATATTTGTTATGAAACTTGAAGCATTCGACCAATTTCCGTCCATCAGCTGTCTTGCTGCACAAAGAACTGTGTCTCTGACACCTTCTGGGGGACCGTTGAAAGTCTGCTTCTCAAATCCCTCTAACACCCGAATCAATCCACGATTGATATTGCGAGATGGGCGTACGGCATTTGTACATACATGTGTATCAGTGAGCATGCCTGACACCAAGTAAATGGCTTCAAGGAGCTCAATGCTTATGTGTGTGTGAAATGGTACCTGCCTACGTCTCTCCAATTTTTCTTGATCATAGTTCCTGTCTACAGCATAACGACTAACGGATAATCCTTGTGCTAAAAGTTCACGTGGTCTACCGCTCGTCATTATGTCAGAGAGACATGCTTGAGCATCATTGAATGCGCCACATTCAAAAGCATTCACCGCCATTTGTGCCATACAGCGATTGAACAATACTTGGGTATCAACATCTGCATGGTGTATCACTTCTTGTAAGTGAGACATGAGCAATTGTCCTTTGGCCACCGCATAACTACAGCAAATAGACTTATGAAAAGTGTCGTAGAGGATTGCACGTACTTTTGCTCTTTCATCACCAAACTTGTAGACCCACATGGTATTGCTTTGGATGATATTTTGTAAAGATGACTGCGGGAAAGCAAAGCCTGACGGGAACCAGGCACACGCATCCATATGCAGAAGGTCGTGATTCACTTTCGTGTACTCATCAATGTTGCAGCACTCACGGAGTAAAAGGTCTTTTGAGACAGAATCACATTCCTTCTCAGAAACCTCCGCTAATTTGCTTTCAGCAAAGAGCTTCAACGACATGTAAGTGTCGACCGACTTATAATGAAGGTGACCAAGTAGACGAAGACTCAACTTCGTCCTCTCCACTCTATCCTGTGCGTCCTCCACAGAGTACTGCGCAAGGATCTCATTGAGCAAGATAAGTAGGAAACACTCATCTTGAAGTCGAGACAAATATTCCTTGGTGTGTGGGTCTATGTTCTGTAACGACTTGGTATATTCATCGTCCAATCTTTCAACGAAAGCACAAAGGGATCCAGCGAGTGTGACAGGAGCGCCTGCGAGAAGATCTTCCTTTCCTGGGTGAGTTGCGAGATCATCAGACCTTACCAATGAAATATGCCCGTTTTCTCTAAGAAGTGAAACAAGTCTCAGGAGATTCGTCACACAGCTCTTCCACGTTGGTACTTGCATATGCGTCGACATGCTTCCAACCATATCAAACTGTGCACTGATGATATGCAGTAATATTTCCACTTCTTGTGCTGGACATTTCGCGAGCGATGCCATGTATGATAAATGCTTCACAACAGTTGCACGATCCGTACTTTTCTTTCCTCTCCCAGCAATGATGTCTTTGAGCTTTTCATCAACCATTTCGTACGTTACTTCGCTACTTGGAGCATAGAACAAAAAGTTCTTATCTTTTTTGTCAGACCCCGCTTCAATGTTGGTTGCATCGTTGTGCTCCTCGGAGACGTCTGAGTCGCTTCCCGAAGACTCAGCCATCAAATCGAGATTATTGATCTTTGCATATTTGCTGATGCGCTGCCGCAGCGCAGATAGTGCCTTGGACGACGTCGTTGAGAGGGTCTTTCGCTGTTCCTTGTCTGAATAAGCGCTTTCAACTGCAGAGGCGATACTGCGCAGCGCTCGTTTGAGGAACCGTGGAACATGCGTAGGGGATGGAAACTGCTTGTCAACATGACGCGTCAGTTTCTCAAATGTTGTTAATAGAGCACTCCAATCAGCAGCGTCGACGTGTTCCTGCACTTGAGAAATAGTTGCTTTTAACTCAGCCTGTCTCCTCTCCTGTGGTGGACTACTATTAATATCAAGTCTCTAGAGTTCGTGGAGGAACTTTACCTTAGCGCTCTGAATGATTCGCCTATCATCTTCAGAGCTATCAGAGCTATCATCTTGCAAATACCTGAACGCATTCCATCAGATTTGTGTAATTTGTAAACGTCGATTGAGATCTTACTTGGAAGCTCCGCGGAAGCTGTCACCGGAGCCTGAAGACGAGGAAGTAGAGGAGGACGCATCAGAAAAGCTATCGTCTGAGTAGTCTTCGGAGTCGGAGCTACTCGAGTCAGAATTGGCACCCCAGAATTTGCTTGCCTTTTTTGCGCATTACGCACAGAAGTGTCAGTCGAATATAAGTCGCAACGCGTCGCGTCGAAAACGACTCGCGAGAGGGTTACGTGAAAGTGAGAAGTGGCTTTACCGGTGGCTTGAGCGCCATCTGTCTTTCGAGTCTCCGTAAACGTACCATACGTCGAAAATTAAACTATTCTTTACGATATGAAGCGCGCACTCCGCGTGCGCTGCTCTCGCGTCTGACGTTCGCGCGCGCGGGAGGTACCACTTGCTGAACTTGTGCCAGCGCTCGGACTGTTGCCGCAGTCAGCCCCGGTTCTAACATATATATACATATATATTTTGGCGCGATTATATGAGACGGGTTGCTTTTTTCGCAGTCTATTTCAACACAAACGGGTGAGAGTTGCATACATTTCTTCTCACGAAACCCTATTTTGACCCTGCCCTGTCATCGGTAATAATAGCTCAGATGCTAAAGATATATGGATGTGGATTGCTGGATGTGGAAAAACGTTGGCGGGTTGGCGGCAAGCTTTTTCTGCGGTGACGTAGCGTTGCGTTGCGGCTCAAGGTAGCCACTATCCGCGTTGCCGACGTCCGACGTCCGACGTCCAAGCTTAGTAAGCGGTGCTCCTATTATTACAATGATATCTTCCTCAATGCTGACTTTCACATCATCGCCGTGCGGTGCTCGCCTCGCGTCTACCGAGTTAACGTTTGGCAAGTCCGCGACCCTGGGTTCACCAGCCGTGCTGGCGACGCGTGCTCCACTACCCGCAAGGCGTGTCGATGTTCAGTTCGTGGCCGGTAAGATGAAGACAAGAAAAGCCGCGGCAAAACGGTACAAGGTTACAGCGAGTGGCAAGGTACGCTGAAGCGAACATTGCCGAGCGTTTCGTCGGGGGTCGCCACCCTCTTTTCTGCAACCCTTGAGGAACTGTCTGACTGACCCTGTTGCTTGTAATCGTGTAGGTGATTCATCGGAGACCTGGTAAGGCACACTTAAATGGGCCCAAGTCTACCGAGCGTAAGTCTCGACTCAGCGCTGAAGTTAGTGTCGGGTCTTCGCAGCTGCCACTTGTGCGCTCGTGCCTGCCATATGCGAAAATGTAGGTGAGTACGTGTTGCTTACCATATCTTCTCAGTAGACTTGTTAATGAACAATTCATCCATAGAATTAATGAACAATTGTGCTCTAGTCTCAAAGTTTGACTAGCAAACTGAGGGATCAAGATCGACATACTGAGAATTCGGTGAACTTTGGCCCAAAGTCTTTGGGGATGAAGTCAGTGTGAAAGTGAGTTGTGTCTAACACCACTTTGTGTCTGCTTTTCTACCTGACTGAATACATCGATATCGATATTCGTTGAAAATGTCCATATCCACGCTCCTCTCGCCGCTCGGGCTCTCCTAAGGTGGTAATGTGCGGTATTCAAGTCACGTTCAAGCCCGCGTCTGACTGTGTCAAACGTTTTCCTCGGCAGCTGACGGACCCGAGTACGCGCGAAATCAGTAAACTGACAACGGTGCAACACTGCGACTGTTTCCGAGGATCCTTATCGTTGTCCAGACGTGGTCCGGATCGTTGTGGGACAGCCGTGCGAACGCTAGCTTTTGGGAGTTTAACCATTCAGAATTCTCAACTGCAACTTAGAGGTGCTGCCAGGCCTGACTGGAGCATACCAGTTAGTGATCTCGTAGATGGAGATTTACTGGCATACAATGGCGAAATATACAGTTTCACGGAAACGATGATTGTGGGTAGTGATACCCTATGGCTTTGGAATCAGCTGCGACGGACAAAAGGCATGTCAACAGCGATATGCAAGACACTTTCCTTGCTACGTGGCCCGTGGTGTGCAGTTTATTGGCATCACGAAACACAGACTCTTTGGATAGGTAAAGATATTTTTGGGCGACGAAGTTTATTACTACACCCTCCTGATGCAACTTCTGGTTCGTTCTGCATCTCCTCAGTGATACCAGGGCGTAAACACAGATGTCTAAGCTGGCTTGAAATTCCTCCGGGTATCCATAGCATAACATGGGATGTAGATAGAAACGCGCAAGTCAATACGTTATTCTCTCATCATACATGGAGAGATACTGTACCACTCAAAATCTTCCATTTTCGACGACGTAAAATGACCTCCAATTGCAAATGTTTAGGAAAGTTGGAAACAACTCTTGTTACTTCCTCCAAAATACACCGAGTTTGGGGTTGCCTAGACTATTCCATACGCGTGCGAACGATTCGACCGACGCAATTGGAATGTAACGCAAAGAGTTCAACTCATAACACTTTCGGAATACTGTTCTCTGGTGGCCTAGATAGTGTACTCCTCTGTGCTTTATTGCACCGTCATATTCCCTCAGATGAGGCCGTAGATCTATACAATGTATGCTTTGATGGGGGTAAATCTCGAGACAGACTGTCTGCCTTGTCAGCAGTAAATGAACTTTCAAGTGTTGCTCCAGGTCGCGATTGGCGTTTAGTCGAAATAAACATTGACAAGCACGAGGTCAAAGCTATGGAGCAATATATACAAACACTTATTCATCCAAATTGTTCACTTATGGACTTCAATATTGGTGCAGCGCTCTGGTTTGCCGCGCGAGGTGTCGGAAAGATAAATACTAGAGGTGACAACATGAACACCACATATCACTCAAGAAGTCGCGTCATATTTTCTGGCCAGGGTGCAGATGAGCTTTTTGGGGGTTATTCACGTCATCGCTCGGCACTATGCTCGCTCGGTGTTGAAGCGCTTGCAAGAGCCTTGCGAGTTGATTTGCTCAGACTTTGGCATCGTAATCTTGGTCGCGATGATCGTATTTGCTCTGATCATGGCAGAGAGTTTCGATATCCATATCTTGACGAAGCTTTGGTTTGTGAAGTACTGGACGTACCCGCTTCCAGTATGTTTGAGGTAGCAAAGATTTGTGGGGATAAAAGCTACCTCAGAAAGCTAGCCCGTCATCTCGGTTTGCAGTACACCGCAAAAAAACGGAAAATAGCGATACAGTTTGGTAGCAACATGGCAGCACAACATCCATGAACGCACATGTTGCGTTTTGACATAAGTGTGGTATACCTGAAAGAGTGAGTCACCAAGATTTGGCGCACATGGTCCTCGACGCGTCCTTTCCACTTTGAAGTGGGGAAGCGTTGAGTATGATTGTCTCGTAACTTACTGCTACGGATTTGGCCCTCGTGTCGAGTTCTTCGTTTTCATCCATCGCACCACTACGTTCTGTGGGACGAGCAGTGTGCACACTGTTGTTTCGCTTCTGGACAGTTTGTAGTGAACGTCCAAAAACTTTCATCGACATTATTTGAAAAGTTGACGCGCCTTGTGATTTCTAGCGCTCTCGTTTGGTACTTAAACGTCGTTGACGAGCACGAGCAAGCGGCGTCGCCGCGGCATCTGCGGTTCCTCTTGCCCTGTTTTTTGGTGGTCAGAAACGCGCTGCTCCAATTTTCCGCGACCACATACGACAATTTGTATTGGAGTATCGACCGAAGAAGGAAGGAAACTTTGATGAACGGTGTATTTTTATTTACTTCGAGATTCAGACCTTATAGTATGATTCCTATGTATCATATTATAAAAAGGAAGAACCATGTAGACAATAGGTGGTAGGTAACATTGTTCATGGGCTCTCAAACTACATTTTCACGTCATTTTCATAACTTTTCTTAACTTTTACGAAAAAATGGTACCGGTACTGTTACCCCCATTTTTTTCATAACTTGGGTCTAAAAGTTATGAACGGGCTGGGCTGACTGTTAGTCGCCCTTGTTACACATAGATACTATCGACATTTGTGGATGGATGTAGTGACCAAATTCTGGTCAAAAGTTATGTTTAAATACGCAATCCATGTCGCTTTTCTTCATCGTCGTCGAACACGTCGAACACACAGGTCGACGGCTGCTTCGACACCACGGCGCACGTCTCACAGCTGCTTCGGCAGCTTCAGATATCAAGCCCTGACGAGTTGAGATCGGTGCAGAGTAATGTCGTCCGCGCATACGTACCTTGAAGTATCCGGGCTTACAAAAGAAGTAAGCCTAGCCATACTTCTTTCAGTTTTCTCTTCTTTCGGTGCAGTAGCCAAGGTCAACTTGACTGAGGCGGGTGGTTCGTGCACTCGTGCGATCGTAAAGTTTCAGAGAAGGTAAAGATATAAAATTTCTGTCACTACCGATACATATATCCAATGGTCTCATAGGGAAGATGCCATGGAAGCGGTCCAGAATCTCGATAACTCAACTCTGGGTGGCCTCAGCATATCTGTTAAACTGATAGAGTATTCTGCGCTATAAGGAGTGGATCCTCACATTCCTATGTAATTTTAAAGGTGTACTGACCTGATTTCGTGACGTATCGGACCCAGGGCAGTGATGCATAACCACTTTTCTCGAAAACTTTCAAATATCGAACTTGCAAGCCACTTGGAGTCAAGTGCGGTATGTCAAAATGGACGTGAATGTATGCACCTCGTGACGAGGCATCGTCGATGTTGACTTTAACAGAAGGAACGGAAAGTAAAATCTGCAAATCTACTTCCCTTTTACCTGAAATATTCTTCAGTGTCCACGAAATGCACGACTCTTCTGGGCAGTAAGTCACTTGGCCAACTTTGCATTGCACCTCGGGGTTCGTGGCGTCAGACTCAACTGGTATGATCACTTTGATCTCTTGTGCCGAAAAACGTTCCTTGAACAAAGTTGATAGTTTGATTTTGTATTGGAGGCGGGTGCTACCCAAGCTTTTCCTGGTTGAATCGATCCAAATGAGTGGCGCAATGCCAGAGGATAACCGGTATGACGCAAGTTCAAAGTGGCCATCAGGGGGTATGAACGTGATCGATCTGTCTTCATTTGTTGCCGCTAAGTTGACACAATGATGGAATTTTACATCATCTATGCGCGACGTACTTTCCTCTCCAATTGACTTCAGGTGACGCGAGGCGAATGCTTCATTGAGTCCCAGCTTGCACTCAGGCATGCCACTCAGTTGAGCATTCATCTGTACACTTCCGTGCAGAGCAGACTGCGCAACTTCGCCAAAACCATTTACGTTGATTGTGCAGCGCTCGACAACGTCTAAGAAAACTTCGTTCTTCGCATAGACAATGCCCCCGGTTCTCCACGAAATGGCGCTCGTTACAGCACCTGGAGGTTTCGTGGGGTCCAAACGGTGGGCTCCTAAAGTTATGAACTTTTTCAAAATTGCTCCTTCCGTAAACTGAGGATAGCCATTGTCCATAACTTCATCTAGTAGTTCATAAATGAGAACGAAATTGTCACGGATAGACTCTTCTGTGAGTTGTCCAAAGTATTCTTTCAGCAAGCTAACCACGCTATCAATGAACTTAAAGACTAGCGCTGGATTAGTACCTTTCTGTGCCACACATAGAAAAATCAGATCACTATGTAACAGATGAAAATAGTCGAAGTGAAAGACTGTAAGAATGGGCGGTAGACGATCGTGATCTGCCTTGAACGCAAGAGTGAAGTTGTTGACGTAGTCGACAGGAACTCCAGCCTTCCAGGTCCTTCCGAGAAGGGGAGTGGCTGCTGAAGTGAGGATGTGTAGCGCATGACAAGAGAGAGCCATTATACTGGAAAACTCAAGCTATGAGTGGCCGTTTGGTTACTTCCTGCTGGCGCACGCTTTCGCTTCAGCTCATAGTTTTGTGACAAGTTAAGTCAAGTTTTGCACAAGGCTGAGCGACACTCGACCAGTTGCCCTGGACAACGGTAAAACGTCCGGTGAATATATTAAATGCGTCTTAGGCAGCCTCGCGCGCAAGCCAAGGATACCCAGAAGTGTCGCTACTGTAGAGACGTTGGAACGCGACGCCGTCGACGTTCTACTGGCCCCCATAGAATCTATGACATAGAGTCTACTTTGAGTTGATGTTTACATCAGCACATACCAGAATTAGCACTGGACTACTTAAGTACCATATTTAGATAAATACTATCCTCCCTAACAAAAGTAACGTAATGGTCTGTGACTCGTCACTTTTCTCCTCGTGCTTTTTATGACAAAATACATTATTTCATACTCATGTGGAGCATCACCGTAGTGTAAAAATCGAAAAAACGTGCATTTGAGACTTTTTCAATTTTTTTATCGCGGCAGAGAGTGGGGGCAGAGAGCATGGGGGCACTCCTTGAGGTCTTCGAGCGAAGCACCGCATTCACGCGATCCTCTATTCTTACAAAATCTATACACGGTCATTGTGCATACCTTTTTTCCTGTTTTCTCGTTGAAACGTTCCTTGATTTCTTCCCATGTGTACTCTCCATCGAGCTCCTCAGACAACTCTGCAAGCACCGTC
>Ga0181565_10002224_pt1 | contig 14802 bp, 6 predicted proteins | sample 101ome_16_FD_129661 | JGI IMG/M metagenome (GOLD analysis project Ga0181565, IMG submission 129661) | Coastal salt marsh microbial communities from the Groves Creek Marsh, Skidaway Island, Georgia - 101401AT metaG (megahit assembly) | ecosystem: Environmental > Aquatic > Marine > Intertidal zone... | reverse complement strand
CTACAAGCTTTAGCGAGAGCGCCGATTTCATCACTTCCCTCAGGAGCATCGGCACTATCTTCGCGGTCACAAAAATTACTTAACCCATTGGCAAAGCCCATGGCGTTTGGAGTGAGAACATTGGCAATTTCGTGCATTTCTCCAGCGAGGCCTTTAAGGGTTTCGCAGCCAGGTTTTACTGATGGGGCAAAGAGATTTCTTGCTTTGGCACAAACTTCACTGGCTTTTTGAATTTGTTCTTGTTGCTCTTTTTGTTTTTCTGCAATATCTTGTTGCATTTTTTGATAAACCGCCTGACAACTTTGCTTGATTTGTTCAAACTCCGCAATTAGGGCCTGAATACGTGGTAGTTCTTTATTTTGTGCCTCTTCATTAATTTTATCATTGATTGCCTGGCCTTGTTGCTCCACCGCGACCATCATCGAATCAATTGCTTGGGGGACTTCTTGCTCGAAGCGATCAAAACTTCCACCATCAATGAGCTCAACACCAAAAGGGCTTCTCTCCATCTTTAATACACCAATACGATTCATTTCAGGAATAACCTCTGCAACTTTGGTGAATCCGCCTAAACTTTTTTGAAATCCACCAACAACGTTGTTAAGAGCGATAATTTGTGTGTCATAAATCGCTTGGAGATTTTGCATGTTTGCATTAAACCTGTTGGCGAGATCTTGTCGTTGGGCCTCTTTTTGTTTAACGATTGTTTTTGCCTTTTTCATACAAGAGGTAATACTGTTGGCGCATCGATCCGCTGTGTCCATACAAAATGCAGGACTGGCCGGATCAAGCGCGCTTCCATCTGCGCAAGCATTTGGATTTTTTCGAAGGCTTGCCCCGTTACAATTTTCAATTTCTTTTGCCAAATCACTAAAATCATTTTGAAAACTACTACCTACTTTTTTTAGATTTTGAAGCAGGTCTCTTGCCTCTTTAAAGTTTTCAGCCTCTTGACTTGTGTTGAACTTCTTTTCACAGTTTTTTTGCTGAAATTTGTAAAAGTCGGAGACGGAGATATTTTTTGGGCTTCCATCAATATCAATAGAAACTTGCAAAATTGGTTCATTTCCTTTTCTCATGATCGTTTGATCTAAAGAGCGAATCTCATTGAGTTTATCATCAATTCTCATTTCTTGATTACTGAGAATTTCATCAAGACGTTTTTTGACACGTCCTTCAATTGTTCCGCCGCTAAAACCATCTTTGGTTTTAAATCTTATCTGATCTAAAGACATGGAAGTTCCGCTTGTTCCACCATTGAAACAATTGTCCATAAACCGAGAACTATTTAATAGTTCTTCTGAAGAAATATCAAAATCTTCAGTTAAATCGGGTGCCTGAAAACCGAGTTCGGAAAACTTCTCTGTGACCCGCTCCTTTTCAGCCTTATAAAAACCAATGGACTGTCCAATTCGCTGTTGGAGTCCGGCAAATTGCGTGGAATTAATATCCAGCTTTACTCCAGCTCCTTTATTTTTTTCTAAGCTTTCAATCAGTCCATCAGGTCCTCGGTCACTAATTATTTCACTCATTGTCGTAATGGTTTTTCTTAAATCTTTCTTTATCGCATCTCTGTTAGTTATATAGTCTCCAGCGGCCGAGGAAATTGGAATTTGCTTTTGCCCACGAGGCTCAAGAAACATTTTTTCCACACCCCTGAGACCTGCGCCATTAATTTTTGACATGAGGCCTTTATCCATTGCTAACTGACAAGCGGCATCTCCATCAAAATATTGAGCAATATCAACTCCACTGTCAGGGTTTTGGTTTCCATTTAATTCCCCACTAACGTCTTCAATATCTCTCATGATTTTATTATTAACTTCTCGTGCTCTCCCTAACTCTTGCTCAAGTTGACTTTTAATTTTCTTTAAGTCGTTTAACACACCATTTTGGATTTGAAGCGCTAAGTTCTCTCTAAAGTTATCCATGCATCGAAGGCCATAATTTGAGCCGGGCAAAATACCTGTTGCGGTGGACATTGGCATGCCGTTCATTGGGTTTGGACAGGTCACTGTCGAAGCTGCTTGTCCATCCGGTAAAGCACCATTTAAAAAGTTAAGTGCTTTCTCTGCATTACAAACAGACGCCATAGAGGCGGCTGCCTGAGCAGGATTAACTTCTCCAATTGGAGGGTCACACTTTACTGGCATTGGCTCCGGACGTTGTGGCATATTACACTGAGAAACGAGGCCTTGTGGCGCAAGAGGGGGAGTGAATTGGCGAGAATTGTTTTGCATTTGAGCGATCATCGCTTGTTGCATAAGATTTTGATTGTAGAGTCCAACTCCCATTTTCGTTAGCTCAACTGCTGTTTCCAATACTCTTTGACTGGTGGTCGGGCCAGCGGCGACAGGCTCTTCTTGTGCAATAACAATCGCCGGGCCGAAAGCCATTTGGAAAAAACACAAAGAAAGAATTCCCTTTTTGAAGAGTTTTTGTGTTGATCTAATTTTCATCTTCAATCCTCTTAAATTTCACCTAGATATCTAAATACTCTTCGGCCAGAAGTGATTAGAACTTGCGAAATTTCCTCTATTTTAAGGGGAAAAAGTAAAAACTTTCTGTTTGAACTGATGGCGGGTCAATATAATTTATCTAACATCATGAAATTTATCTGATATTAGTAGCTTATCTAGAAAAAAGGAGAATTTGTTTTTTCTCTTATACTTGGCAAAAATGACAAAACTTTGAGGCGACACTAGTAAAAGTCATCGAAATTTGGAAAAATAAAGAAGTTAAACGGATTTAATTTATACCTTAGGATTAGTGTGACTCAGATAGAAGTACTTTCGGCTTTATTATATGGATTTGTTCAAGGGGTAACGGAGTTTTTACCAGTAAGCTCAAGTGGACATCTTGCCCTTATTCCGAAGTTTTTGGAATGGAAAGACCCAGGGGTGGCATTTGATTTATGGATGCATGTAGGTACAGCGCTTGCGGTTTTTGTTTATTTCTTTTCCCAAATCAAACCAATTCTGAAAGAACTTCTAGGTGTGTTGAAAAAACCCTTTGCTCCGATCAATAACAACAGAGCTTATTTGTTTAATATTATTATCGCGACAGGTGTCACCGGTGTCTTGGCATTATCTGGAAAACATCTTGGTGAAACAGTCGGGCGAATGCCCGTCGCTATTGGGCTTAATTTAATTTTGTTTGGTCTGTTTATGTTTGGCGCTGACTTTATTGCCACACAAAGAGAGCGAGTATATGAACAAGACCGTGTGGAAATTCCCCATAACAGACTTTACCGGCTTCGAATAAAGGAAGCTATTTTTATTGGATTATTTCAAGCAATGGCGATTTTCCCTGGCGTCAGCAGAAGTGGCGCAACACTTTCGATCATGCGGATGATGAGTATTTCTCGAAGCGAGTCAGCAAGTTTTTCATTTATTTTAAGTCTACCAATCATTTTCATTGGTGCCGTTTTAAAAGCCGGGGATTTAGAGGGAAGCATTAATATCTATGAGCTTTTACTAGGTGTTAGCATCAGCTTTATTGTCGGTATTATTACAATTCATTTTTTTCTTCAAATGATTAAAAAGATAGGGCTTGGTATTTTTTGTGGGTATCGAATTTTACTCGCTATATTTATTTTTTACTATCTATAGAGCAACATCAAATACAATCACAACGAAGTAGCTCCAACTGTGCTGGAATACCGTTTGGTAAGTCCAGTTGAGGGGATCCAGGAGTTGAGTTATTACTCGATTGGGTCGTGGGGTCACATGATGCTTGAGTAAAATTATTATCTCCAGAGGCGGAACTTCCTCCTAAGTTTTGAGTATTTCTCTCCATCGGAAAACAATATAAATGATTGCGCCACTTAAGGCCTGCTTCATACAATCCACCAACTTCTCTTTCATTTTCACTTTGAATAAATCTCAAACTAACGGAGGTTGGATCATCAATACCTGGGGTTGTATAAAGTCCATAGGCAACACCACTTGCGACAACTCTGGATCCACAAATATCGGCCTCACAAATTAATCGCATCAACGTACTTTTTGAAACTTTATCATGATCAACTGCTCCAGTTATTGGATCAAAATTATTTTCCTCTAAGCCAATTTCTTCACCTAAAGAAGAAACAAATTTATTTAATAATTGGGAAATATCAGTGAGGTCATTTAACTTACAGGTTCGTTCAATTTTTTCACCATTGAATATATCTTCAGCATAACCACTACAACATTGCCCCGGATCTCCATCTCGCTCAATAACGGCATTTGGAGGGAGGCAGCAAGAAAACTCATCTCGTGAGTAAATTTTCTTTAGAGAGTGTTCATCCGCCCAGATATCAAGACTGGCGTCAGCTGAGATGTAATATTCACCATTGCTATTGTGTCTAAAAGAGCTAGTGTTTTTTTGATTTGTTGAGTTCCGATACTTAATTGTTCCGGGGATAGGGGTTGATCCTGGGCCAACTTCGTCTTGTTGGTCATCAACTAAAACATAAGTACCTGGCAATGTTGCCTTAATTTGAGGAATCGGAATTTGAGGAATTCCTAGTAAATCAAAGCGAGATAAAAAGTCTTCATACGCCTCAAGAGTGCTGTCATTAAGTCCTCTTAGCTTGCAGTCGGGGTCAGTGACTCGATTAAAACCGGTACAAGAAAATTCCGTGTCTTCAAGCTGCTCTTCTTCTTTTTTTGTCCAGTTTATTTGCTTAAAGTTTTCACTGGGAATTAATTGTTTTTTATCAATTGTCCACTCATGTCCACCACCAAGATCCGTGTGATAATTGCGAATCCAATTTTCTGAACAACACATTTTTCTTCCCATTCGCTGAAGTGTCTTCCACTGGTTTTTATGCTTGTTTTCCGAATCTTCTATCGAAAAGCATCCTTTAGAAAGTCCACTTCCAGAAACGTTTTTACACCCACAATTTCCATCCTCACAACCTTGAGTTGATGGGTAAGTTGCTCCGAGGTGATTTGGGTTGTCTTCAAGAAAGTCTTTGTACATAGCGACTTGGGTTAATCTCTCTTTTGAGCTCATGTCCAAATCAAAACCTGGAACATTAGTTTTAATTAGATTTGGTTCATCGGCAGAGGATACTCTGTCTTTTTGTTGTGCTTCTTGGGCCCATAAAAAGGTCTGATCATGAGGTCTGCAACAGCGATTCTCTTGAAGGGTATAATCCTCGTGATCTTTGGGAAGGCGTTGAGCGCAAATCATCTCACTTTGCCAAAAAGCGACCTCGTAACGATTTAAATTATCATCACCAGTTAAACTATCGTCAGTACTTGTCCCAATGACTTGGGTTAAGTTGGTGATTTTCTCATTCATCGCGCAATCAAGATTACTAAAACATGGACTACCAGGCATTCTTAAACATCTATTTTTTTGGTAGGAGAATTCTTCGATAAATTCGGTCTCAAAATTTCTAATAAAGGTCGTGTCTGCATAGTCAGGGCCTTCAAAAATTTTGAGCATATTTGTTGTTGTTGCTTGCGCGACGGAGGCTAATTTGACCTCGTCCGTAAATGAACTTGGTTGATTATTTAGTGCAGAATCTTTATAGAAATAATCTCCGTCATTATCAAAAATTCCACAACTGATATAGTTTTCCTCGTGTTTAGTCGCGGTATTATTTGTCATGCCGATGCCGTTGATTTGATCTCCCATAAAAAATTCACTAGGATCTGTTGATGCTGGTGAGTCAGGCGTAAAAGTATGTTGAGCAAAAAAAGTGTTACCACTATATTCACTACTTCTTGGCTCTTTTCCTGGAATACAAATAGCGCTTACGTTATTACTTCTTAAATTTTGAAATGCCTCTGGCATAAATATTTCTTCGTCTCCATTATACTTATATGGCCTGCCCAAAAGTCGCGCTGCTTTTCCAATAAGATCTAGTTCTTCTTCTTGCACAAAAGTGCTCGCATTTTGATAAGCCGGATCCCTTGCGAATCGAGACACTTTGTTGTTGAAGTAATCATTGTTGTTGATTTCTGCGCAGTGATAGTTTGGAGCACACATATGGATCCCTAATGCAGAGCTTACGTCAATGGATGAATAAGTATTATCGCCTTCCTTTGTTTTGATGCGCTCACATGGCGCACCTCTGCCTCTATAAACACATCGTTTTCCAATTCCATCTCCATAAAAAATATTTTTAAATAATCTTCTGATGGGGTCGTTGGTTGGAAGCTCATCTCCGTAGGAATTAAAGTCAGGCCATGTGGTTGAAAGCTGCCCAATGTTTTCACATGTATACTCCCAACCAAGTTGAGTAACACAATCTCTATCCACTTCGCATTGATGATATTGCCGACAACTCGCGCCGTTTGATTGGTCGTCACTTGTCACTTGTGACCCTGCTCCAACAATAAGGGAAGCTTCATTGACATGAACGACAAAAACATTACTTCGGTTTAGATCGCCAAAATACGAATTAACCGCCAGGTAAAGTCGATGGGAATCTGCTTTAATTCGTCTCTGGCTTCCAACTGAAAACCAAGTAACACCATCAAATGATCCAATGATAGATCCATAGTTAAATCCGTACCAGTCTCTTTGATAGCCATTTGCAAAAAGAAAATGTTGTGCCGCTTGTCGGGCAAAACGCTGGTCTTGAGCTAAAGAGTCATCACTATGAGTAAAAGGGATCATGGTCGCGGGGATAAAACACGCTCTTCCAAACAATAAATCATCCATCCGGTAGTCTGTATCAGCAAAAGGATCTGTCTCGACTCCTTTGCTTTGGTACCCAGCACCTAGGTTAAAGTAGCTATCAGGAAAGGTTTTAATAAACCTAGAGTAATAATCACTTCCACAACTGATGCATGTGTTAAAGGTTCCTTGATCAACAAAAATATCATACATCACACCTTTTTCTAGCTCGACAACAGTCGGTGGGTGAGCACTTGAGGTGTCATAAGATATTGTTCCGTTAATTTCATTAAAACCGATGTAATTGTCAGTGTTATTAGGTCGAACAGGGTCATTATTAATATATTTAAAATAGATAGAATCTTTATTACTTTCTTCTTGTTTAGGCGTGTTGATGGATATTTTGTCATGAGAAATACCATCCTCATCAAAGTAGCGTTGTGGAACTGACTTTGAACTAACAATGACTTTTTGTTCGAATCGAAGAAAATTTTCTTCCTGTGGATAGACGCATTTGTAGTCGATTACATTTCCTGATGTTCCTTTTACTTCAGCTAACGTACAGTATGGCCCACCACATTGACATATTTCATCAATCCGATTCAATGCCTCATACTTACTCGTGGCAACCTTATGTTGGTTAAGGTCGACGTAGAATTGGATTTCTATTTTTTGGCCATCAAAAACTTGAAGGGTCGCATAGTCTTTTCCTGAATTGGTATTTTTAAAGAATCTGATAAAGTGATCGCTGTCTATATAGTCTTCCCAGTCCATGGACTCGATTTTTGGGACATCATCAACTTTGACAGTAAATAGTCTTGATGTGTCGGCGTAGAAAGGAAGTTTAAAATAATTACTGGCTGGATAGTGATCAGTGGTTTCTCCAATATTTTGCCCTTGCGTATAGTACTTCTTGCACCTGGCCAGATAGTCATTGATATATTCACAACTGCCATCAATTCGGTAATAAATGGCTATTTCATCAACTTGTTCACTATTTGCACTTAGTGGATGATCAAGTGTTATGGTCGTGACGTCGTCAAAATTATTATTGCCTCTATTAATTTGATCAACGCCTCCATTGATTCCCACGCTACCTGGAACTAAAATTTCGTTGTTATTAAAAAGCGTTTCCTCGGCATGAATGATTTTTGTAATAGAATGATTAGGCATTCCCTTGGTTCCAGAATATGTTCCTTCAAACGTCATATCATCTTTGCCAGTTATTAACTCAATTGAGCGTGTTGTTGGCGCGATATACCGCTTGATACAGATGCTTTGCTCCCCTTGAATCGTGGTTGTACATTGATAAAGATCCCTAAGCTCTCTCAGTCTTAGATAAGCTTTTTCTTCTTCGTTGTGTTCTTGAACGACGTTAAAGTCGGAGTCTTGAGATTGAGAGCAAAGATAGAATAAATGAGGATAATTATAAATATGTGATGGGTTTTCTTCGATGTCGGTTTTAACTTGAATGTATTGAGGTGAGAAGTTAAATAGTTCACCTGTTTGTGGATTAATTTCTGCGACGCCAGGTTTTGGTGTTTTGTCATTCACACATTGACCAAGGCTGCAACAATCATAACCTTTTTTTGTGCAATCACTTGAAGTTGAGCAACTATTTCCAAAAACAACTTCACTTTGAGGGGTACTATATAGAGATATTCCAAGATACTGATCTTTGATGCTTGGAATATCTTTTCCTTCTTTTGTTATCAAGTCAACGATCGAACTTTTTATCGTTGTGTTAAAGCAATCTGTACAGACATCGGCTAAACTAAAGACGATAGATTTTCCTTTATACTCACTAAAAACCTTCGCGATGACCCCTGCACCCTGACAGTGTGATTTGTTAAAAACAGAGTCTTGTGGAGATAGAGTATAATAAAACTCAATAGTATTTTCTGAAAAATTTCGATATGACTTTGGGGCAGCAGCGACGAGAAGAACTTTTTTTACGACATCTGAATCAAATGAAATGAGTAGACAAGAATTAATATTTTCGTTTCCGTAGGTGATAAAATTATTAATTTCATTTCCTCGAAGAAATACTGTGTTTTGAGAATTAATATCCAAAAGAAAATTATTTGATGCCTTTGTATTTCCATTTTGGAAGTAATTGACTGAGCTGTTTTGTGACGCTGGAGATGGTGAATTTTTTGGTTCATTTGTTTCTGGCACTGAAACATTGGTGCTTGTCTGGTTAGACCTGGAAACCGAGTTTGTCTCAGGCGGAAGACAACTATGCAACAAGGCCGTCACGGCCAAGATGAATAGGGTACTCATTGATAAAGTTTTTTTATTGCGGTCCATTTGCAAAAAGTCCATCCTTCTAAGTACTTATCGGTACTTTGGTCAATGGGTTAAACAATTAATATCATTTTAGAATAATGAAAGGATTGTGAGTGTTTGGTTTTAGGGAGAGTCTTCTAAGTTATCGTAATCATTTTAATGGAGATTGAAAATTGGCGATGGGGTGGATGCTTTTATTGAGGCAATAATGTGCTAGTGCCCAAGCTCATTGCCAAATCCCTCATAAACGTCTTGATTATCCTAGGATTAAATAAATTTTATCTGTCATTTTTTACTGAGAACAATCTTTTTTCATTTGTCGATAAAGAGATATAAGAGCTCTTGTGGCAAAGCGTTTTTTCATTTCATCACGATCAAAAAGTGGTGGGATGTGATAGATTTTTGAAGATACTCCAGATGGCCCATGAATGCCAATGCCAACTGTGCCAACAGGTTTCTCCTTGCTACCTCCCAAAGGCCCTGCAACGCCAGTTGTACTTAACCCATAAGTTGTCTTCGTTGCGGATCGCACACCTGTGGCCATTTGTCTGGCGACCTCACTGCTGACTGCTCCATGGGTTTTTAAATCGTCCTTTGAAACGTGAAGAATATTTTCCTTTACGCTGTTGTCATAACTCACGACGGTGCCCCAAAATGCACCGGAGCTACCACTGATTTCTGTTAAAAGGTGAGCGATAAGTCCACCTGTGCAACTTTCAGCAGTGGATAGAGTAATGCCATTTTTTAGAGCAAACTCAATGATAATTTTTTCTATTGGGCCATTTCCTAAATGCCAAATATGATCTCTGATAGGATCGAGTTCTGTTAGTTTTTCTAAGTGTTTTATAAATTCATTAGTTTTAATTTTTAAGTTACTAATGACAATATCAATACCAGTATACCTTGGGTAGCTGGAGACATCGCCGAACTCACTAAGCTTACTCCAGAGGTTGGGGCAGCGGTGATTAAATATTTGCTCTTCTGGAATTCCAGTAGTTCTAATTGTAAAATAGGCTCTTTCTTTTTTTATTATTGCAGACAACTCTTCACTTAAAAACTGATCAACCATTGATTGAAATTCTCTTGGAACGCCTGGAGCGCATAAGAGTTTCTTGTTGTTTGCTGTTTTTAGATAGAGACCAGGAGCAAGTCCTTTTGGGTTTTGGTAAGCTTGGATGCCTGCTGGAATCATGTGGTAGTTATTTAGCTCAGGATTCCATGTTAAATCTCTTTTTGCGTAATGATCTGTCACTAGTTTTTTAGCTTCTTCATTTTCTACCAACTCAACATCTAAAAAATGTGCAAGCGCTTGCTTTGTTCGGTCATCTATCGTTGGCCCTAAACCACCAGAGCATATTGTCAGATCAAAATTTTGAAGACTTTCCTCAAATGCCTTTTTGATGTTTTCTTGCTGATCATGAATAACCTGGCAGTGAGAAAGAGTAAGTCCGAGAGATCTCATTTTTTCACCTAAATACAACATGTTGCAATCTTGTGTGCTGCCCGCCAATAGCTCGTCACCAATGATTATTAATCCTATTTTCACTACAAAGCTCCATTGTATTTAGTTTATATTCTATTGAATGAGTGTTTTTTTTCCTATAAGGATATTCTTTATGGGACAAAAATTGCAATTTAAAATTCCTTTTGACTTAGATCTGGATAAATTTCTAAAAAAGAATCATCCAAATGTCGCGGACTATCGGTTAGTTTCCAAATCCTTAGATGCTCGTGGTGCAGGCCGAGGGAAGAAACCAATATGTCACTACACGCTTGAAGTGGTGTCTAAAGGTGAATTGTTTTCTTCTTTCAAAGAAGAATTTACTCAAAAAAGCTATAAAGGAAATCCTCCAATTATTGTCGGTGCAGGGCCGGCAGGTCTTTTTTGTGCTCTTCGACTGGCGGAGTATGGTGTTGAATCCATCATATTGGAGCGTGGAGCACCGGCCAATGAGCGCATGAAACATATTTCCCGGCACTGGCGGTATGGAGTTTTTGACCAAGAAAATAATGTGTGTTTCGGTGAAGGCGGGGCAGGTCTTTTTAGCGATGGTAAGTTAATCACCAGGGTAAAATCGCCATTTATCAAATACGTGATGAATAAGCTCGTTGAGTTTGGCGCACCAGAAGAAGTGGCTTATGTAAGTAATCCTCATTTGGGGAGTAATAAAATTAGATCACTCATCAGTAAAATTACTGATCATCTGAGAAATCTTGGCCATGAGATTCATTATCAACAAAAAGTTGAAAAGCTAATTTATCAAGATAATGCCGTTATTGGAGTTGAGCTTGCTGGCGGTAAAAAACTATACTCTGATCACGTGATTTTGGCGGCAGGACATTCAGCCCATGAAATGTATCAACACCTGGAAAAAAATAATGTGGCAATGAAACAAAAGGATTTTGCCGTTGGCGTGAGAATTGAGCATTTCAGGCGGGATATGGATCAGATGCAATTTGGCCAATTTGCAGGTCATGAAAATCTTGGCACGGCCAGATATCGTTTGAGTTATCATGATCATGATAAAGATAGAGGGACCTATTCATTTTGTATGTGTCCAGGCGGCTATGTTTTAAGTAGTGGAACTCAAGAGAATGGTATTGTCGTTAATGGAATGAGTAATTTTGCTCGTAATTCGCCGTGGTCAAATGCGGCATTGGTGGTGACAGTTAAGGCGGGCCGTGACTTCTCTTCGTCAAATATTTTGGATGGAATGAAGTTCCAAAAAAAGATTGAGCAAAGTGCATTTGAACTCTCAAAAAAGTATGCATCAGGAAAAGAAGTTCCAGCACAAACGATAGAGCAGTTTTTAAGTGGAAAAAGTGCAGATGTAAAAAATCAAAAACATTCTTGCCCTTCAGGTGTTTTTTCTCAACGACTTGAGGATTTGCTTCCTGAATTTATTACAACAGAGCTTAAAACAGCGCTTTCTGATTTTGATAAGAAAATTAATGGCTTCAGCTCAACAAGAGGTGTTTTGATGGCCCCTGAAACGAGAACAAGTGCTCCTGTTAATATTCTTCGAGATAAAGCAAGCTTGATTTCCAGCTCCCATCAAGGGCTATATCCATGCGGTGAAGGTGCTGGCCATGCTGGCGGGATTACCTCAGCGGCCGTTGATGGTATCAAGGTCGCTGAGAGCATTATTTCTCAACTAAATTAATTAATACTAAGGTGTAACTGTTGCCGGTGCCGGTGAGCTTATTGGGCTAAGCTTATCTTTAGACACATAAATTGTTTTAACGTAGCGAGAACTACCTCCTGTTTGGCCTTTTCCTTGAGGAGTTGTTCCATCAATGTTTTTTAATACGATGTTTGTATTTGATGAATGAATGACAAAGTTCATGTAGTTAAAAACATTAAAACCAGATTCAACAACAATTGTTCGAGGAATAACAGCAACACCGCCACTAATTTTTACGGGCGAAGACTTTTCAAGAACCCGGTTAATTCTCGGAGTGTTATTTCCAAAAGAAAAACCAGAAGCTCTCGCCGAGAGGTAAAATGCAGTAACATACTTACCTTCAAAAGCGCGCAGATTTTTGATGCTAAATGATCTAACACTAACAGGGCCTCCTGCAAAAGCGGCGCTGGAGAGTAAGCTCAGTACAGCAATTAATAAACTTAGTTTTTTCATTTTTGTTTCCTCTTTTCTTCTTTTATTTTTATAAAATAGTTTTTAAATACAAAATTATGTACCCGTTTTTATGATAGCGAACACCAAGGTTTTTAAGCTTTATTCCATAAAACCAGTCTGGTAGTGGAACGCCGTTATAAAGTTCGTAGTCAGTGTATTCTTTGTTTAAATCTTTTATCATTTTCTTGGCCGCGTTGATGACGGCTTTTCTAAACATCTTCACTCTAATGTATTTATCCTCGATCCTTACAGAGTCCTCATATAGTTTTGTTAGTTTCAGGTTGTAAAGACCGTTTTCACTTAATTCGAGCTTTAGTCCAGCTTCAAACTTTACTCGCAATGGATTTTTAACAACTTTGGACTTGAAGAAGCCCTCAACGCTATCTTCTACCTCTGCAACCATTCTTAGTTCTTTCTCATCTTTTGCCACATAGACATAAGGACAATTCGATACTTTTATTGGTGCTCCTGAGTCGAGATCAATTTTTTTGAAGTATCCTCTTTTACAACTTAGTTTGATAAATTGGTTAATGATGTCGATGTTAAGTACTGATGCAATATCATGGTCAAACTTGTTAGTTTCATAAACTTCCTCAGGGTACATATCTCGGCGTCCGAATAAATTAGAAAAACTAAAATTACTCTCAGATAAACCATCTTCCATGAAGGTTCCGATGGAGATTTTTAAATGATCGTTTTTGATGGCGAGATTTTTGAACTTAAGTCCTAAGATATAAGCATTCGGTGTTAAAAAGTTATCAAACTCACCACTTTCTAAGATGCGTGTTAATTCATCTTCTGGTGCAAAAAATGGCTCAAATTTTACCATGTCTAAGTAGCCAGTTTGAAAACGATTGTTGAAATACTCACCAAGTACTTGAGGAGTCTTTTCATTGACATAATCTTGTAGGCTCTCTTTCATACCAGAAACGAGCTCTGGAATTTGTCTTTTAATTGATTCTTCTATTTCTTTTTTTCTCAGCCGTGCTGTTGCGCCATTAATGGATAAGCTAATGTCTGGCATCGTGAGAGGAGCATTCCAGCCTGCTCCGATGTTTAGGTCTGAAATATTTGATTTTACTTCTCCGACTTTAAACCTTAAATCACCATCAGTAATTGGTGTATCACTAACGAGCTGCTCGATTGAACCATTGTAGGATTCAATCTCCATCGGGACACTTATTTTTAAATTAGGGGAGTGAACCTGATCTAAATTTAAATAGATTTGATCGCCGCCAATTTTACCAACAAAGTCATGCTCTTGATCATATACACGAAGGGAGCGTAAATTAAGTGACAGCCTATCTGCTTCTAGGTGTAGGATCGCGATAATTTTATTTTCTACGTTAGGGTCCTGTTTTATTTCAATACCAAATCTGGCCCAATTTGCAGATAGATCGATACCATCAATGCTTAAATCGAAATTATGCGTATTTCTGATTCGAAAACCTTTAAAAAATTTTCTGAAGTAATATCGCATTTTCTTTATGCTAGATAAGGATTTTGGATTCTCTATAATGTCGTTAAGAGTTTTTTCTCCGGTATTGAGGTTGAACTCAGTTGAGTAAAAACTTGAAGGTGAAAAACCATTTCGTTCTAAGACAGTGTCAAAATTATGGTTAAGAAAGGATAAGAGTTTCGGGGCAAAATAAACGTCAAGTCCAGGATTAATGTTGAAGTTAAATCGTAGAACGGGAGGCGCAAGCTCTGGATGGTTTTCTTGAGCGGACAGCTGCGTTGGTAATAGCAACGAAAGGTGAAAAAACATGTTGAAGAAGAAACAAAAACCCAGTGTCTTGTTTAATAAGTTTTTGAATATGTTCATGTTTTTATTCACCAAAGAAATTTCCTCGTTGATAATACGAGGTATTTGTATCATTGATGCTTTGCGAAAAACAGAAGGGGTGTAATAATTACAGTCTTAACTTACTGAAAATAAATGAAAGTCTGGCCCTGTTTTTGGGTGAGGGAGATGACTAAGAAAGATTGTTTTATTGTTAAGTTGTTGAAATAAAATAACTTTTGGGTAGAAGTCATAATCTCCCTCTGGAATTTTGAAGGAGAGCTCTAATTTTGACGAATGATGTGAATAATGAAGTAAAGATATTTGATTAGTTTCAATCAGGGTGTCTCTGTAGGTTTTAAAATAATAAGCGTTCCAAAGAATATTTTCAGGGGAGAAGTTTATTTCATAATAATCATCGCCCATTTTATTTTTGATGAAAATTTCAAAACATGTTTCTTGCCATAAGCCTTG
>Ga0181565_10002223_pt1 | contig 14808 bp, 23 predicted proteins | sample 101ome_16_FD_129661 | JGI IMG/M metagenome (GOLD analysis project Ga0181565, IMG submission 129661) | Coastal salt marsh microbial communities from the Groves Creek Marsh, Skidaway Island, Georgia - 101401AT metaG (megahit assembly) | ecosystem: Environmental > Aquatic > Marine > Intertidal... | reverse complement strand
TAAATTCAACCAGCTCAAGTCAAAACAAAATAAGACCGATGCTGATAATCAGTTTCTTAGAGCCTTTAAAGAAGACTTGTCTTACGTAGAAGGACAGTTAGATCAAACACAGTTAATCAACTACGCTAGAGGTTCAGAGTCAAAAGGTATTATAAAAGACTTTGAAAACCTTCAAGCTGTTGCTATGGGTAAATTAGATTCAGCTACCGTAAAGAGTGCCGTTGAAAACTCTAATCAACTTAAAAAAAGCAACATCACTTTAGACGATAACATTATTGACACGGTTGTTGATAGAATTAAAACAGCACAAGGCGTAGACGATGCGCTAGTTGTTATCAGAAATCCTTCGGCTTTCTCTGATATTGCAAAAGAAACTTTAAAGGGTAAGTCATCAGAAGCGTCTTTTCTTTTCCACGGGATGCAGCAGATACGAAAACTTTTTCCAGAGAAGACAGAGTTTACACAAAACGAGTTAGTTGAGTTTGCTGCCTTATCTAAAATTATGGATAAGACTTTAGTGAACAAAGAGTCTGGAAAACCTTTGAACGCTGCTGAGAGATTCATCAGCAAGATGACAGAAAGCTCTAAGTACACCACTAAAAACACTAGGCAGCAGGCTTATCAAAAGATAGAGCAATACTACAAATACAAGAAAATGGAATCTACTGGTCAGCCTTTAACTAGAGGTCAACAAGCAGCTTACGAACAAGCTCAAGCAATGATCGAAAGGGCTAAAGGACAGATCAAAATAGAAGACGGTGTTGTTTACGTACGTGGTAGCCACTTGTCATCTGCCAAAGGTCTCGGCGGAACAAATGATCAGTTTGTCCTCAAAACTAACGGAGACGTTGTTCATTTCATCAACGACAAGAACGACCTAATGGGAATGACACCACCGGGCGATAAGCAAGTAATTTCTATCGCTGTCCCAAACGGTTACAACGTGTTTAAAAAGGCAGACAAAAATGTACCTGCTGCTGACAAGGCACAGAAAGCCGCGTTCCAACAAAACTTACAAGCTAGAGGCGCAGAGAGTGCTGGAGCAACTAGAACAGGCTTATTGACTCAGGCGTCTAGGGATATAAACAGAAGCTCTCCACAAGTTACAGCACGAGACTTTATCCCTGCTGCTGGTCTTGCTGGAGCTGTTGGAGGAACCGCAGTAGCGGGTTCATCAAGGGAATAAAAAAGGCCCCGAAGGGCCTAAAGGACTCAGAGTTCGCAGTTATTCCCCGTACAGGCTAACTGTTGTGAACCCTCAGTCATATCACTAGCTTCAGAAATGTCCCAATCAATATCCTTTGGGAACTCCTTTACTAGCTTCTTATAGGTGGCTGCATCAATAGGCTCGTAGGGCGCTTGTTGGTACGTGTGATCGCTGTAAGGCAAAAACGATACCCCGCTTATCTTATCGAACTTATTGTACAGCCACTGTCCTACTTCTAGGAACTCGTTGTCACGGTAGTAGCAAGTCATAGAAGGCTTATGCTCGCACCAGTGATCCTGATAAATCTCCCACAGTTCTAGCTGCTCCATTGCACCCATGTCAGACGCCAGTACAGCGTTGTCAGGGGCTTTCATGGGGAAGCTGAATACCTTAGTAGTGGGTGACATTACATCGTCCTCTACAGGCACTCCTGCGGCCTCTAAGACTGAGCAAAGAGGGTCTCTAGCGTCCGCTCTAACACGCCGTATGTAGTGCCGAGCGTATCGAGGGTGAATACCAGAAGCACTATCAACAAGTTGGCTAACAGTACCACTAGGCTTAACTGCAGTAATAGATACAGAAGCATTAATACCCAGTCGTTTTGACCAGTTGGCATTAACCCCAATAGCTTCTTCACGCATTTGCTTAAGCCACTTCTTAAGTTCATTTTTATCTTTCCTTCCAGATAACACTGGATGATCCATGATACCTGTTAGTGAAACACCTAGCAGTGCTTCTTCCTCTGTGTTGTCTTTCCACACCTTTCGCAAGTACCGGAAGTCAGTTAACGTTGCCTGTAGAGTCCCAAGGATAGTCGCAACACGTACTTTCCGTTTGAGGTCTGAGAGTGTATCGTTTGGCCGGACAACAACTTCCGACAGGTTGCAGAACTGATAGGGCCGGAGGATAATTTCGCTACACGGATTAGTTCCAAAATCATGGGTAGCATCTCTTCGCCCAGTTCGCTCAGCTTGTTTCTGACTTGCAACTCGAGAGAACATTCCTCGTTCACCGGAGCGGGACTCGTACAAACTTTTCCACTCATTCAAAAATGCCTCAAAGTCTGGCTTCTCAGTGTAACACGCACTGTTGTTTGCTAAGCCACGTTGTGGATTATCCTGCCACCACTGTCCAGACTTAGCGCGACGAATACGGTCATCGGTCAAGTTGCTCAGGCTGATCAGAGCACTACGGCGGACACCACCTACGACTACGATTTGAGCAATCTTACAGCAGAGATCGTGGCATTCAATGGAGCTAAGTTTTCGTCCAGCAGCCCCTCGAAAGACTTCCACGGTGAATTGGAAAAGTTCGAGCAGAGGTTCTGGGCCACTAGCTCGACCTCCAAAAGTTTTGAGCGCGGAACCAGCAGGTCGTACTCCACTAGCGTCCCACTTGGGAAGTTGACCTGAATACAGCAACGATACCAACTCCCGATACGCTTTTGCCCATCCAATTTTTGAATCCGCAACATGGATAATTGTGTCTGTTTCATGGAACTCCTCTGCTACTTCTGGCAACTTGGTGATGTACTGACGCTCGACACTAAAGCCTACACCTGTTCCACACATGAGCACGTACATCATCTCATCAAACGCTTTAGGGTGATCAATAGGTAGATAGCTACAGTTGAACCCAGCTACGTTGTCACGATCCAGAGCCTCACCAGCAGTCATCAACGCTCGCATAGAGGGCATAACCTCTAGGTTCTCTACCGTCTGTGCAAGCTCGTGTGCTTCCTTGTCTTTGATGTAGCCTTTGTCTACCCAGTAGTTCATGTAACGACCTACTGTTTCTTCCCAAGTCTCTCGACGCTGTGCCTCTGGAATGTAACGAGCGTAGCGTGACTTGTGTATGTACTGTTGATATGCGTCCATTAATCTTCCTCAGTTGGTGCGATCATTTCATTTAATATAAATGCTTTGCCTAGCTCTAGGAGCAGCATAGCGTTCTCTGGTGATCCATCTGGGGTCAACACATCCAGCATCTGACCCGGCACATAGAGCACCACAGCTGTGCGTAGCTCATTAGTGTTGATCCCTAGCTTAACTATACCTTCGGCTAACGCAGCGTACAAGTCCTCTGCTGAAGCAGGCTTGTCCTTGTTGCCGAAGTTCCCTTCGATGACGTTCATAGATTCTCCTCAACTAACTTATCAAGATACCACTTTGCTTTCCGAAGATCCTCTACGCCATTCTTATATTCGTAACGCCACAGGTACTTCATTATGTTGCCCTTGAGATAGCCTTTGAACTCGGGCTTGTCCATAGACTCTTTGATAGCTTCAATGCACTCGATGCCGCCTGTGTTATAATGGTGTGGATTGTTAACGGAATCAAACTTAGGCACTTGACGTTTACCGTACCAAGTCTTGACACCTACTGCGTCCCAGTCTGCTGCTGTTGCGTCATCAATACTCATACTCTTCTTCCTCTTCTATCTCCTCTTGAAAACTGTCTAATCGTCTGATGAGTTTATCTTCAAACCTGTCCAGTATATCCTGTGCAGTTATCTGAAGCGCCTCCAGAAGATCATCAGGATCGTACAGCTTCAACAGTCGCTCCTTAATTTCTTCTAGTGTCAGTGACATAATCTACTAGCTCCCTCAACGTGTTTAGACAGTACCATTTAATGTTGTTCTTTTCACACCACTGTGCCATCGTGCTCTTTGTTGCTTTGTTGACTCGCTGATTAGGCTTCATCAACACAAATATGAGTTCTTGCGTCCCCGGTATTGACTTAGCGACCGATCGATACTTCTGCGTATCTCCTGCTCTAAAGTATCCCTTGCACTCAATGAGATACGTTCTGTCTCCTCTCTCGTACACGAAGTCTGGTGTGTACTTTCGTTCGATGATGTACGGGACTTGATACGGTTCGTAATCAAAACCAAATGGTTGTAACTGCGTTGCAACATCTCTCTCAAACTCCGATCTAAAATCACCCAATCTGGATTTCTTGGACTTTCGGTTCATTTACTACCTCTACTAGATAACGGGGCCCTGAGTAATACGAGAAGGCTCTTAGCTCGGGCCAACACTCTTTTTTGTATTGACAGTACGAGCAACCTACGGCGAGTTTCCGGTTTCCACTTTTTCCATCGTCTATAGGCTCGTAGCAAATATCCGGCGGAGTAGGTTGCGCCACGAGCTTTTTTATTTCGCGGATCCTCTCGGCAATGTCGAAACTGATCAGGTCGTACACAGGTGCTTGCGTGTCCTCAGAGTCGTACATCAGATACGTTAGATGTCCGTTCTGTTTGTCCATAGCTAACCACCCGAACTTTGTTTCTCCCTCCGAGTGTGCATATCCCTTAATCTGAGCGATGTAACCAAACGGATCGTCGTAAGCGAGAGTGCCATCTTTGAATTTCTTAAACCCAAACGTAGAAGTAGATTTAATATCAGTGACGATACCGTCAATCTTACAGTCCATAGAACCTGTAATGCCTTCAACTTCACACTTTTTCTGTTCATCTGTTACCTCGTGCCCAGCCAGTCTAGTTAAAAACAACAACATCTCTTCGATCAAGTGGCCGTACATGAACTTGACGTAGGTGTTGGGTGTCATATCCTCTGTTACTTCAGGTTTGTTTACAGCGTTCCAGAGGTATCGGTCAGTGCGTCCGATGTTAGACATACGAAGAGTACGTCCGTCTCTTTTCTCTGTGAACAGGTTACGCATGAGGCGCTTGCAGTTTTCACCGAAGTGCTCAATCTCCTGCTCCAGATCGACACCCTCCATCGGCTCTTTTGTTGAGACGACAGAGTAGATGTCATCGACTAAGTTGTATATCTTCATAAGTATGTCTCTTGTGTTGATACTAATATTATATCAGAATCTGGACTCAGAGTCAAGCACTTTTTCGTACAAATCAGTGCGTTTCTGCCCAAGTATTTCCGATCTTGTATTCGCCGTCGAGCGGACACCTGAGTCCGAAGTCTTCTCCTGCTTCCTTAAGACATTCGACCGCAAGCCACCCGAAAGTCTCTGCCTGTTGCTCATCAACCTCTGTCTGAACTTCGTCATGTATGTTCCCCACAAATTTGTAATCAATGTCAAACTCTTGTGCCATCTCATCCAGCTTTACAAGCGCCTGCTTCATCACGATAGCACCTGCAGCCTGTAGCAACGTGTTCAGTGCAGCGTGCTCTGATCTGATCCAGAGCTTTCGACCATCGAGTCCTTTAAGATAACCTCTTTTAGCTTGTTGTCCAACTCGACTTCGTAAGTTTTCAAGAGAAGGTGTATTTCGTAAAAATCGCTGCTTAAGCTCTGCACCATCAGCAGCAGATCCTCCGACGATGCTTCCAATTTTGGCGTCTCCTGCCCCGTAGAGGAAAGCATAGATGAAAGTCTTAGCTTGAGGTCTTGTTTCAAGCCCTGCAGCCATTTGGTTTCTGGTGTGAATATCGTCTGTAAGCAAGACATTTGTAAACTCCTCGTCTTTCATGTAGTGAGCTAACATACGCAGCTCTAGTCCACTAGCGTCAAAGCCTACTAGCTTCTTACCTTCAGGCACCGTCCAACAGCTGCGGCACTCGTGGCCGTACTGAGAGTAACTAGCAGGCACTTGTGCCATGTTAGGGTTCTGGTGTGTCATACGCCCTGTGATAGCACCGTTGGTAGTTACTCTGCCGTGAACCCGTCCATCATCCTCAGTATGCTCTAGCCAGCTTTTAACTTGGGCGTAGCGTTTCTGTAGGAGTAGATATTCGAGGACAAGAGCAGCCTCCGGTACGTGTTTATTATCTTCCAACGTGCTTTCATCAACTTGCGGACGACCAGACGGCGTAAGCCTCGACCATACTGCACCCTTAGCTTCAAGTCTCTCTGCGACCTGTTGACGCGACCCTGGATTAAAAACCGTAACCTTATCCTTAAGACGCTTGCCAGTCTTTTCCGAGAACCTTTCCTCAATAATTGGCGGAAAAGTGTTCTGCATGTCCTCTTCGATCTCATTCATTCTCTCCTTAAACGTTGCTATTAGAGTGTGTGCGAGTCGCTGATCTAGCAGCCACCCGTTACGCTGTTGTTGTTGTATGATCCACTGCACATCGTGCTCTAGATCAATGCTCTGTTGACTAAACTCTGTCAGTTCAACTTGCAGCTTGTTGTGTACCGCCTCTGTTACGTCTACGTCACGTATGCAGTAGTCGATCATCTCAGGTGTTAGCTGGCTCCAGTCATCGTGGTCTCCTTTTGGGAAGGCGAGGTCGTTGCCCCAGTTTCTAAGAGAGTGTCCACCGCTCTTGCTAGGATCAGCAAGACGACTAAGCACCAGAGTGTCCACCACATTATCTTTAGTAAAGGTTTGATTCCACAGACGATTAAGTACTGGAACGTCAAACCCAATTCCGTTATGAAATACCCAAGTACAGCCTTCGTGATCCTGTACGTATTGAGTAAAGTCTGCTTCATTACAGATAACCTCGGTCACTCCGTTGTGCTTACAAGCGGCACACCAGATAGTCGTAGCGTCCAGCCCGTCAGTCTCAATGTCACAGTAAATCCATTTGTGGGTCATCTTCTTCTTCCCTTCCTACTACAAAGTAGTCTTTTTCTTCCGCTGTCTTTTTCCTGTGACAATTAGCACATAACACGACACAGTTCTCTAGCTCCTTGTGTATAGCATCCCAAGACCAGAGGTGTGCATCAGACAGCTTTCCTCTCTTTTTAGTCCGATCTATGTGGTCTAAATCTAGAGAGTGTGGAGCCTCGTTGTATCCACAAATTGAACAGCCTCTGTCGAGTTTGTACTGTTGTATGTATACCAGCTTCTCGTACCTGTCTGGCCTTTTCTTTCTGAGGTACTCGCTCAAAACTCAGTCTCCACTGGATTAGGATTAGCAGTCTCGTGAATCCTGCCTGTGTCGTTGTCGTACCGTAGCCAACAAGCAGGCCCCGTCTGTCCCGTGTACCGGTTCTTGAGTACTCGGACACACGTAGTGTTGCGGATGTCAGGATCCTCGTGTTGCTGGTTACGCTCCATGCCGATAACGATGTCCGACAGTTGTGCAATCGACTGTGAGCCGCGTAGGTCACTCAGACTAATGCGTCCACCGTCCTCGTGTGCCTGTCCGCTGGTACGCTTCAGGTGGGACACTAGGAACAGGCTTATGCCAGTCTCAGCGACTAACGTGCGTAGCTTAGTCATTATCTCGTCGATGGCTTTACGCTCGTCCCCGTTGTCCTGTGATGATACAACAATCGACAGGTGATCGAGAATGACGTACTTGCAATCTAGAGCCTTCGCCATGTACCGCACTCGTGACAGCAGGTTGTCCGCTGAGGTTGAGCCCCAGTGATCGAACAGGTAGTACCGTCCAGAGCCCATCGTAGACTCCCAGAAGGGCTTCAGCTCGTCCACTGGCGTATCTTCCTCTAGGTGCAGAGGTCGATTAGCAGCCACAGACATGATGCCTAGAGCCGTCCTAGCGACATCCTCCTCCAGCGCCAGTACTCCGATGTTGTCACCTGTGCGCTTGAGTAGGTCGTACTCTAGCTCCCGGATGAACTGAGACTTGCCCATGCCTGAGCCACTGGTAACAGTCACTAGCTCAAACGGACGGTGGCCTCGTGTTATCTCATTGAGGCCCTCCCAAGGGTAAGGTACGCTCTTGACGTTGCGTTTGTTGACTAGCGCGTCCCATGTCTCCAGCCCTGAGATGATACCGTCAGGTTGATAGACTTTAGCGTCCCACCAGTTCTGTACAAACTCCTTTACCTTGTTAGCCACCAGCATCTCACTGGCGTCCTTCATAGGCAGCTTACAGATCTTCAGCTTGTTAGGGCTGAACAGGTCTTTCACTTGATCTACAGCAACCTGCCCGGCCTTGTCCTGATCAAAACACAGTACTACCTTTTCGTAGCCCTCGAGCCACTCCAGCTGCTCTTTAATCTCTTTAGCGGCTGACTGGGCGCCAGACCGAAGCGATACAACATCAAACTTCTGCCCGAACATCTCGTACACTGACATTGCATCTATCTCACCCTCCGTAATGGTGATGTACTTGCCAGTTCCTCTGCAGGCTTGTTGCCCGAACAGCCCAGTGTCTCGTAAGTCACCGCTGGCGTAGAATCCTTTGGTCTTTACCTCACGGACTTTGGATCCAGTAATTTCACCCGTCTCTGTATTGTAGTACGGGTAGTGGTGTTTCTCGATCTTCCCGTCTTTTGTGTACGTAACGGTAACTTGGTACTTCCTGCACGTATCCTGTGACAGCCTACGGTCAGGGATAGAGGCAATAACACCGTTCATGTCAAGTGGTTTTTTTGGTGTTAATTCTCTTGACGCAGACGATACCGCCTGAGCCATTGGTGATGCGTCCATATCGTCACCTTCCTTTGAGTGGTAACCACAAGCAGCGGAGAAGCAATGGCGGCTATCGGAATAGACCGCCAAAGCATCACTACTGCCACACTTGGGACATTCCTCGTGTCGCAGAAACTTACCCATCAGAAGTCCTCGATTGGGGCCTCGTTGACGGCTTCTTCTAGAACTTTGATAGCTTCTAGATACGTGCTAACACCATGCACAGGGTGCTGAGGGCCTAGCTTGTACTTCACTCGTACAGTGGAGTTGTACGGAATCTCACCCTCGTAAGGGTTGCCATCTGCGTCCATTACTTTAACGTCGTACCGGGATTTGAACTTGCGTTGCTTCGCGCCCTGATAGTCCTTGATTTTGACGCCCTTAGCGGACATTGCAGAGGCGTCATCCTCTGATAGAGTTACGGTAACTGAGTACGCACCCGTGTCTTGCCCGTTGTATACATCGTGGGAAGTTACGTGTGAGAAATTCAGTGTACCTTCGATTACTTGTGCTGACATTGAGATAATCCTCGTTTTGTTTCAATTAATCCCGTAATGGGATACCCATATTATACCACAGTTTGTTTTGTGTTACAACACCCCCTTGTAGTCTAACCACGCTTCCTCGTAAATCCTGTCGTAGAGCATTGAAGGCACTAGGTGAGTCACATCTGAACCTTGCCACTTGATGGTCAACAGCTCTACGTGATCAGTGTCTACCTCTTTCCAGTAGCCCTCGAACTCACCAGCCTCAGTGTCTAACCACACTACACCGTCACTCATACTTAAGTTACTCCTATGTAGTACTAAAGTAATTTAACTTATAGTTTATTACTTTAGTCTGTTTCTTTGGTAATACTATGGTATATTGTATCATACGTTTCCTGTAACTCCAAATAATCTTCTTGTGGAATATTCACAGTATTATCTAGTTCCCATCCAGCAGCCACAGTAGCAGTATAGCACAGAGCGCAGAGATCATAAAAATTGCCATCTGAGTCTTTCCTCACTAGTTCAACATCGTCTAAAATTACATCGCAGGCTTTACATCGCATCGTCTTGAGTCTCCGGCCAGTTAAAAACACCGTTGTACGCAGCTAACAGCTCTGTGTACTCCATTTTATCATATCGCTGTCTGATCTGTTGTTTCACCATAGAAATGACGGTAGGAAAGTCCAGAAAATTAAGCTCATATTCTGTTAACTCCCGTACCATTGTTTCTACATCCCACGCATCATCGCTCATAGTTCTGTTCCTCTTTCCACTGTTTAACTTTTAACGCTACAGAGCATATTACAACTACAGGAATCCACAGAGGGGATAATATAACTACTGTAGCGGCCCACAAAAGTGCTTTTGTAAAAACTTTTAAACTGTTAAATAATACCATATCTAGGTTCCGTCCATCTCATAGGTCTACCTAAGTCTGCCCACTCTGCAGCCTTAGCCGCGTAGTATGCCTTGTATGCTGCCACCGTGTCAACAGCTTTGCAGTGATCGTACATACACTGTGGCGGATCAGTGAAACCAGCATCAGGAATGGCTCTAGGAGGCCGTGAGAGCGTCTCTGAGTGCGTTTGTATGGTTTTGTGTACCTTACCATAGCGTCTAGTGTATGTGTCTCCTAGGGCCTGTAGATGCCTGTACAGCCACTGGTAATTTTGCACAGACTGTCGGGCCCATATAGCCGATGGGTGGTTTTTGTGTGTGGCTTTGTACGCAACCTGCTCCCCGTCTAGCTCTATGTGTGCTGTAGACAGTAACTGTGCTGTCTCTAGTATCATTTTAACCACGTGCCTGTCGCACTGCATCTGTGCAGCGTGAACAGGGTCACGGTCTAAATAGAATATATTCATAATAGCTCACTCCATGTTATCTGGCGCGTGTTTTGTGTACTGCTCGTGCCGGTATTCGTAGTCTTGATCGATCCAGCATTCCCGATGGTACATAACTTTATCATCGGTTGCAACCATATCATCATCGTGGTGGATAACATCACCACACCACTCGCATCTGTACCAGTGCATAATTAGTCCTCTCTAACTTCCGACCAGATGATCATTACAACCAAAAATGTTGCGTATATTGTAAGCTCTGCCAGTGTCATTTTTCACCCCTCGGTAACATTGTGAGTAACAGTAGGCCCCAGCCTACGCCCCAAATTAGTAAATCAGTGTTCATGGTTTAACCCTCCATTAATTCAGTGGCGCTTGATTCGATCCAAGCGTTTTTGATCTGCTCATTCTCGCCATTAATAGCAATAGAGACAATCCGAAAACACTCTGCAAAACTTGCTCCGTATAAGCTAGCGCATTCTGTAGTGCCATTTTTATATTCGACCATTGCGTAGTGGTACATGATTATCCTCCTCAGCTGTATGCTATTTGGTCTTGGTAGTTTTCATCGAATAGGTCTTCGATTGTGTCAATCTGCCACACAGCACCATCTGGTGTCAACTCTGGCAACTCGCGCAACAATTCGTAGATTGCTTGTTCTCTAGTGCACACCATGTATACCGCCAACTCGACTTTATTCTGCATTATGTTGTGCATCCTTTCGTCGTTGTTGAGCCATAGTGCTGTATTCCAGTGATCATAAGATTCATAACCGTTGTAAGTGTTGTCTGTCATGGTATTACCCTCTGTTGGTTTGTTTGTGTTACTGTCGATGGGGTAACTATGAGGCATTGTGGCCATGTTGTAAACGTAAATATTACCACGTTTAGACTATTGACAGCTTGTGTTGTCTTGTGCTTGTGGTCTTGTGGAGTGACTCAGGCTGTGCTCAGGCAGTACCTTCTTTGGCCCACACACTCAAGTATTTTCACTGGTATTATTCACGTTGACTCAGGCAGCATCTTGTGGTTAACACTGAGGGCCGAGTCCTACCACAGTCTGCCCAGGTTGTCAATAGTTTTTCCTCTGTGAATATTACCGTTGACAGCTTGTGGCCTCTTGTGGTAAACTCAGGCGGCCCCCTAAGTTAATACCGGGGGAGGGGGATTGACATATGAATACTTTTGTTGTAGCCACTCAAGTTTGCAAGAGGGTAATTTTAGAAAAACGGGTGTAAATATATTAAAAAATAACCTTGTGTAACCCCCTGATAACAAAAAAGAATGTAATTATTAAAGATATTAGAAAAAATAGCTTGACTTTTGATAAAAAGTGTGGTATAATAAGAGGTAGATATTAAGGTATCAACAGAAGAAAAAACTTAGGGCGGCACCTAAGAAGGATTTAAAGTAGTAATATGTTAGTAACCACTAACTAATTCACTTAGATCCCCTTCTTCTGTAACCTTAAGTTAAGGGGACTCAAGTGAAACACAAGTAACTCAAGGAATCTGGAGAATGTCTGAAGAGGCACCCAAGAGACGTGGCAGAGGTAGACCGAGAAAAACAGAGGTAGCTTCTAAAACAACAGGTAAAAGAGGTCAAGTGGGGCGTCCTAAAGGTGACGCAGCCATAATAAATGAATATAAAGCCCGTATGTTGGCTTCTCCGAAGTCAAAGCTAGTACTAGAGACAATATTTGATGCGGCACTCAACGATGATCACAAGAACCAAGCTGCTGCTTGGAAGCTAATAATGGATCGTATGTTGCCTGTAGGCGCTTTTGAGAAGGATGTTGTCAAAGATGCAGGCAGAGGCGCTATTCAGATTAACATTACCGGTGTTACTAACACTGATATTAGTGGTGGTTCTACAATCGACGGAGACTCAGGTGAAATACTTTCAGATTGATGAGTTTTGTTGTTCCCACACGGGTGAAAACCGTATGGAAACTGAGTTTCTAGAGAAACTAGACGAGTTACGAGAGCGTTGTGGGTTTCCTTTTGTTGTAACTAGTGGTTACAGGAGTCCTCAGCACCCTATCGAGGCTTCTAAGACTGTACCCGGTACTCACGCTCAAGGCATCGCTGCTGACATCAAGGTTGAGAACGGAGCACAGCGGTACACAATCGTTAAAGAGGCCCTAGAGCTAGGCTTTAGAGGCATAGGCGTTGCTAGAGGCTTTGTACACGTTGACACACGTGGCGGTACACCCGTTATCTGGACTTATTAATGCTATACACTAAGAACGTTAATGCTACTAGCACCACTGAGCAGACAATTGTTACTATTCCTGATGGCTACGTTGCCCATTGGAATATGTTGTACGTTGTCAACATCGGAGGTTCCACCAACGGTGCGAATCTGAAAGTTGAAAAAGCAGATTCAACAACGATTGACATCCTTGGCGGTGGTAACGTCTCATCAAAAGAATACATCCTGTTGTCTGATGGTGTTTTTGTACTGCAAGCAGGCGATTCAGTTGTCTGTAGCTTAACGGCTACAGGTGACATGGAGTTTGTTATAACGTTTGACTTACTACCAGCTCCAGCAACTTTTGTAAACTTTAACGGTGCGTAAAATGAAATTACTAGCTATCTTCCTAACGGCGTTACTCGTAGGTTGTTCATCAACCACAGCTCAGTACTACGAATCAGTAGAAAAAACAGCACAGGCTAACGCTGCTGCTGCTCAGGCAAAGTTTGCAGCTCTAGCTGAAATTGCTAGTGCAGGCGACGGTCAAGCTGCCTCAGCTGCTGTAATGGCTCTAGCGTTGACTCAGACCCCTACTGTTACCCCTATCCCACAACAGTCACAAGCCATCCAGTGGGCCTCTATTCTGGCTGCTCCTGTGTCTAACCTAGGCATGATGTGGATGCAGAACGACACCACTAAAGCTATGGCTCAGTACACCCGTGACGTTGACCTAGCGCGTATCTCAGCTAACGCTACTACCGAGCAAGCACTGTACGGCGCGTTCACGACTAACAACGCTGCCACAGCTAACTTAGGCGCTACCGCTATTACCACTATGGGTAACGTCGACTACACACCTTGGATCAACGGCCTAGTTGATATCGGGAAAGCGGGCATCACGGGGGTTGAGAATGTTGGGATCGGAGGGATTAATGCCACTAGTACTGTTGGTACTAACGGGATCAATGCTGTGGCTGGGGTTGCTGAAGTTGGCTTCGGAGCTGTTGTAGATATTACCCAAGACAACAACGACTTTGTTACTGGAATCGTAACGCAGTACAACGCTACTGTGAACAACTTTGTAGACAACCCGCTGACTAACGTAACGACTACGACTACAACAACTAACACGCAGTCAACCGTTGCTTGTTCTGTTGATGCTACAGGAGTTGTTACCTGTCAATAACCCGATCGGTAAATATGTACTATAAAACACACCAAATGTACTAAAAATTGCGTGATCGGGAAACTAGATGTTTGTTGTCATAGGCGCTGATTGGTGCGCTGGTTGCAGAGGGATCAGAAAGAAGCTGACCCAGATGAACCTAGAGCACAGGTACATCAGAATCCCTCCGGGCAAAGACGGTTGGGATTTTGTAGAACAAATGACAGGAAAGAGGTCTTTACCTGCAGTGTTCCTGAAGTTTGACAAGTTGACAGATTTTTACAGAGAACTAGAGATCTTAGATCTTCCAGAACGAGAACTAACAGAAGAAGAGCTAGACGAGTTCGATGACTGATTTAAACGTAGAGCTACTACCTTGGCAACAAGAAGTCTGGAACGACCCTACCAGATTTAAAGTAGTAGCTGCTGGGAGACGAACTGGTAAATCGAGACTCGCTGCGTGGCTCTTGATTATCAACGCTCTTCAGGCAGAAAAGGGTCACGTGTTTTACGTTGCGCCCACACAAGGACAGGCCCGTGACATTATGTGGCAATCCTTGTTGGAGCTAGGACACCCTGTCATTGCAGGATCGCACATCAACAACCTGCAAGTCAAGCTAGTCAACGGGGCCACGATTAGTCTCAAGGGAGCGGACAGACCTGAGACGATGCGTGGTGTGTCCTTGAAGTTTCTCGTGATGGACGAATACGCGGATATGAAGCCCGATGTTTGGGAGCAGATCCTACGTCCAGCACTGGCTGACCAGAAGGGTCAAGCGTTGTTTATCGGTACACCGATGGGACGCAACCACTTCTACGAGTTGTACAAGTACGCAGAACTAGGGGATGATCCAACGTACCAGTCGTGGCACTTCACGAGCTACGACAACCCGTTGCTAGACCCAGAAGAAATAAACATGGCTAAGAAGTCCATGTCTAGCTACGCGTTCCGACAGGAGTTTATGGCGTCTTTTGAGGCTCGTGGCTCTGAGATGTTCAAGGAAGACTGGGTACAGTTTGGCGAAGAACCTGAAGACGGAGATTACTACATTGCCTGTGACTTGGCAGGTTTTGAGGACGTATCTAAGAAGC
>Ga0181565_10002216_pt1 | contig 14842 bp, 12 predicted proteins | sample 101ome_16_FD_129661 | JGI IMG/M metagenome (GOLD analysis project Ga0181565, IMG submission 129661) | Coastal salt marsh microbial communities from the Groves Creek Marsh, Skidaway Island, Georgia - 101401AT metaG (megahit assembly) | ecosystem: Environmental > Aquatic > Marine > Intertidal... | reverse complement strand
TGCAAGTGATTCCAGACTTTTGTCAATGCGGCCAAATCCGGTTTGAGTGCAGTGGCATTTGGTGAGCTTTTGCTCAGCTTTTGTCCCTGCTGATCATAAATCAGTGGAATGTGTGCATACAAAGGCGTGGCAAGATTCAGTTTTTGCTGCAGCAGGATCTGTCTTGGGGTCGACTCAAGCAGGTCTTGACCACGGGTAACGCGATTGATGCCGGCTATAGCGTCATCGATGACAACGGCAAATTGATAAGCAAACAAGCCGTCTTTACGAAAGACCACAAAGTCACCGACTTGCAACTGAATATCCTGAGTTTGTAAGCCATAAACCCGGTCAACAAAACGGATGCGGGCGTCATCAGTCAGCATTCTGATGGCATGCGGGGCCTTGATGTGCCGGCCTGCATTGTTGCGGCAGGTTCCGGGATAACGATCGCTTTGGCTAAGCTGTTTACGTGAGCAGGTGCAGGCAAAAGTCAGTTGTTGCCGCCTTAGCTGCTCGAGATATTCATGATAAGTGTCAATACAAGCCGTCTGGCGAACGACCGGCCCATGCCATTCAAAGCCGCTTTTTTCAAGAAAGGATAAAAGTTGATCAGCAGCGCCGGGCACTTCCCGAGGCTGGTCAATGTCATCGATGCGTAACAGCCATTGGCCATCATCGACTTTGACGTCAAGATAACTGGCGAGCGCTGCTGCGAGCGTGCCTTGATGTACCGGGCCGGTAGGCGACGGCGCAAATCGACCGGTAGGTATGGCGGAATCTGGAATCCTGGACATACGTCCTATTTAAACAAAACAGGCTGCAATCAGCAGCCTGTTGAAAGGTGTTGATAATCAGGCTTTTTGCTTTTCCTTGATTTCTTCAAGCGTCTTGCAGTCGATACACTGGTCAGCAGTGGGTCGTGCTTCAAGTCGGGCTACACCGATTTCCACACCACAGGTTTCGCAGTAACCGTAATCTTCATCGGCAATCATATCGAGTGTCTGGTCGATTTTCTTGATCAGTTTGCGCTCACGGTCACGGGTACGCAGTTCGATGCTGAAATCGGTTTCCTGAGAAGCCCGGTCATTAGGATCCGGGAAGTTAGCTGCCTCGTCCTGCATATGATGCACGGTTTCACCGACGCCTTCGATCAAAGAAGATTTCCAGGCGGTAAGAATGTTTTCGAAGTGTTTGAGCATGGCTTCGCTCATGTATTCTTCGCCTTTTTTCATTTTATAGGGTTCAAAACCCAATGAATTCATGGTGTTGCTGTTCTTTTTCTTGGTTGTTGCCATGGCTTAAACGCTCCGGAAATAAATGGCGAAATTTTTAAGGCGGCTATCTATATCAAAATGTCTCAGGTAGGGCAACAACTTATGACACATAGCATGATGCAGTGCCGGTTTTACCCGTGGCGATTATTGGGCTTTGGCTGATCGGTATTGATTGGGCAGGAGGCTGTCTGCTGATAAGATTTGGCATCTTTAAAAGTATTATTGGTGTATGAATTTATGAAGGCATTTATTTTTGATGTAGACGGCACACTGGCAGATACCGAACGCGATGGCCACCGGGTGGCGTTTAATGCGGCATTTGCCCAAGCCGGACTGGACTGGGACTGGACGGTGGAAATCTATGCCGATCTGCTAAGCGTGACCGGAGGCAAAGAGCGAATGCGTTACTATCTGGACAAGTATAACGTCGAACCACCGCAAACCGATGATCTTGCCGCCACCATTGCTGCCTTGCATGCCTCCAAGACCAGCTTTTATACGCAATTGCTCGGCGAGGGCAAAATTCCTTTAAGACCGGGTGTCGAAAGTCTTATCAAAACCGCCAGACAGCAGGGTGTGCGTCTGGCTATTGCAACCACGACAACACCGGAAAATGTCACGGCATTGCTGAAAAATACGCTAGGTGAAGAGTCTATCGGCTGGTTTGAACAAATTGGCGCCGGGGATATCGTACCGGCTAAAAAACCGGCTCCGGATATCTACAACTGGGTCATGGATAAGATGCAGCTTAAGCCTGATCAGGTTGTTGCCTTTGAAGACTCTGAAAACGGGGTGATCTCGGCGAGGGATGCCGGTATTGAAAATATCATTGTCACGATTAACGATTACACCAAAGATCATGATTTTAACGGTGCAAAAATGGTGCTTGATCAAATGGGTGACGAACAATCAGCAGCGACAGTCATCAGTGGAACGCCATTGTCGGGAAATTACCTGACTGTTGCTGATGCCCAGACTTTGTGAATGACCGGTAAAGCTCAAGCCATGACGATTCAGGCAGCACAGCGCATGCAGGATATTGCGCCGTTTTATGTCATGCGTTTACTGGGCCGGGCAAAGGAGTTGCAGGCACAGGGACGGGATATTATTCATCTTGAAGTCGGCGAACCGGATTTTCCAACGCCTACCGGCATAACGGATGCGGGTATTGTTGCGCTGCAACAGGGCAAAACCCGCTATACGGCTTCGACCGGTATTGCTGAACTGAAACGTGCTATTGCTGATTATTATCATCAACAGTGGCAACTGGATATCAACCCGCAGCGTATCATCATTACGCCGGGTTCTTCAGCGGCTTTGCAATTGCTGATGCAAATGCTGGTAAACCCCGGTGATGCGGTCATGATGACTGATCCGGGCTATCCCTGTAACCGACATTTTGTGCGTTTATCAGAGGGTCAGGCATTGGCAATCAAGGTTGATAGCCAATCCGATTTCCAGATAGACGAGCAGCTTGCCAGGCAGTACTGGCAGGATAATGTTTGTGCCTTGCTGCTTTCAACACCTTCTAATCCGACCGGCAGTTGTCTGTCGCTCGAGACTATAGGGCAACTGCAGGCTTACTGTGCAGAGCAGAATGCCTCACTGATTATCGATGAAATTTATCAGGGACTGAACTTCGACTCTGCGCCGCTGACGGCATTGCAGCACGATGCGGATAATGTTTTCGTGATTAACAGTTTTTCCAAATTTTTCGGCATGACCGGCTGGCGACTTGGCTGGCTGGTTGTTCCCGAGGCTTTTATTGATGCGGCTGAAAGACTGGCACAGAATGTTTACCTGGCGGCTCCGACAATATCGCAGTATGCAGCATTGATGGCCTTTGATGAGCAGGTACTGCAGGAACTGGAAAGCCGTCGTCAGGAATTTCAAAAGCGTCGTGATTATCTTTTGCCGGCATTGGAAGCTATTGGCTTTAAAGCCGGTTATAAGCCGGCCGGAGCATTTTATCTATACATGGATTGCAGTGCTTTTAGTCATGACAGTTTTGATTTTTGTAGCCGTTTGCTTGAAGAGCAGGGCGTGGCGATTACACCGGGTATTGATTTTGGCAGTCATCTGCCGCACATCCATGTGCGCTTTGCCTACACGACCTCAGTCGAAAATCTGCAAAAGGCTGTCAGCCGGATAAAAACCTTTATTTCGACTTATCATGCCACAGCATAGTGGCGCCGATAACGGCGGCCGGCATAACCAGCAGATTGATCAACGGAATCAGCATTAACACAAAAACTCCGCCGCCAAATGACATCGCGGAAAGTGGTCGTTTGCCTAACCAGGACTTTTGCTCCTGAAACCGCAGCTGTCTGTTTTCCAGAGGGTAGGCAATATATTCAAGTGCCAGAAACCAGATCGTGAATAACAGCCAGAGCAGTGAAGCGATGGCACTGGTCAAAGGAAACAGCATCAGAATCAGCAAAGGAATTGCCCTGAGCAAATAATAGCTGAGCTTTTTCAGCTCTGAAGCCATGCTTTGCAGAATGTCCTTGAGTAACGGCAGTGCCGGTAATTCGCTGAGATCGTTATTCAGGCGGCGGGATACAATCTCGCTTAAACGACTGTTAAACGGAGCGCCGACGAGGTTGGCGATGGTTGTAAAGGTATAGAAGACCAGCAACATAAAGGTTAAAGCAAACAGCGGCCATAACAGCCAGCGCAACCAGTAAAGCCAGCTATCTTCAGCAGGCAGAGCCCAGTTCATGAAAACTTCAAACTGTAAAGTCGCAATCCAGATCAGACCTGCTAGTATCAGCGCTGATATCAGGGTTGGTACCAGTACATAACGTTTCAGACCCGGCTGCATCAGCATGCCCAGTCCGCGAAATAGATAAACAATATCAAACATAATTTGGCCAACTTTTTTAAAACAGAGATAAGTTTAACCGATCGGGATACTTCATGGGACATCATGCATTAGACGGTATTTTAATTTTGTTGCTGCTTTCAGTGATTGCAGTGATTTTAATGCGCCGGATTAATTTGCCTCCGATTCTCGGTTACCTGCTGGTCGGAGTATTGGCAGGTCCTCACGCACTTGGCTGGGTGCCTGAAGGTCATGCTGTGGAGTTTCTGGCAGAACTCGGTGTGGTCTTTCTGTTATTTATGATCGGCCTGGAAGTCTCGATTCCGCATCTGATGGCAATGCGCACTATTTTGCTGGGTTTAGGTGGTTTGCAGGTGGTTTTGTCGACCTTATCGACGATTTTCATTGCCTGGTATCTGGTCGGTTTTCCACTGGAAGTGGCTTTTGCCGTGGGTGGTGCATTGTCTTTGTCATCAACCGCAATTGTTGTCAAACAGTTACAGGAGCAGTTGGAAATGCATTCGCGCCATGGTCGCAATGCATTAGGCATTTTATTGTTTCAGGATCTGGCAGTGGTGCCGTTTCTGGTCGCCATTCCGATTATTGCCGGTGGTGGTGACGCGATGCTGACAGCTTTTGGCTGGGCATTTCTCAAAGCCGCGTTTGCTTTTGCGATTATGTTTGCGGTTGGTCACTGGCTATTGCGCCCTCTATTGCATCAGATTGCGGCGATGTACTCGCTTGAGTTGTTTACCCTGACAATTTTACTGTTGTCGCTGGCCGCCGCCTGGGTAACACAGTCGATGGGACTGTCGTTAGCTTTGGGCGCGTTTTTAGCCGGTGTGATGCTGGCGGAAACCGAGTTTCGACATCAGATCGAGACCGAAACCCGGCCTTTCAGAGATGTGTTACTCGGTTTGTTTTTCGTGTTTGTCGGCACTCAATTGCATATCGACGCTTTTCTTGATCAATGGCACTGGATTCTGATTTTGACAGTGGGCGTCATTCTGGGTAAAGGCGGACTGATCTTTGCGCTGGTGAAATTTTCCGGTCAGGAAACCGGGGTCGCTTTTAGAACCGGCACGGTGCTGGCGCAGGGTGGCGAATTCGGTTTTGCGATTTTAACCCTGGCAGTCACGCAAAATCTGACCACGACACAAGAAGTGCAGCCGATTCTTGCGGCTATCGTATTAAGTATGGCAGTGACGCCATTGCTGGTTAAATACAACGGCCAATGGGCCAAGTCTTTTTGTTCGACTTATACTCAGCACCGCACTGAACAGGAAATGTCGCTGCGCGAAGAAGGTGAGCAACATAACCAACACGTTATTCTTGCCGGCTTTGGGCGGGTTGGCCAAAATCTGGCTTCTTTTCTGCGTGAAGAAGGTTTTGATTATCTGGCTCTGGATCTTGACGTTACCCTGATCAGTAATGCCTTCGAGGCCGGAGAGCCGGTACGCTATGGTGATACCACACATCCGGAGATTCTGGAGCTTGCCGGTATACACCGGGCCAGCATTCTGGTGGTGACTTTTCATGAAGCACGACTGGCCAGGCGCATCATCGAGCAGGCCCGACGCCTGAATCCGGATCTGCCTATTGTGGTGCGAACGCGTGATGATCACATGATTGAAGAACTCGAAGAAGCCGGTGCCAACATGGTCATACCTGAATCGTTGGAAACTTCTCTGAATGTCGCTGCCCGCACTTTAGAGCAGCTGAATGTCGATCAGGACGAAATCAAACGACTGATCGACAAGACCCGTGACGGGCATTATCAGCAGTTGCGCGGTGTCTTTCGTGGCGAAAAAACCACGGAAAAGAAACTCTTTCTGGATAAACAGATGCACTCGGTGACCGTTACCCGTCATGCGCATGGCAAGACACTTGCGGAATTAAATCTGACTGCTTTCGAGGTTGAGGTTATTGCGGTAACCCGCGACGGTGAAAGACTTGAAGATCTGCCTGAGAGTTTTATGGTCGGCGAAGGGGACGTGATTATTCTCAGGGGAATCGTTGAGATGATACAGCATGCCGAAGAGAAAATTCTGCATGGTTGACCTGCCACCTGAGGTGACAGGTTCCAAAGTCAGAGTTTAAAACATCAGATTCATCATTTTGCGCCGGTAAATAGTCACCAGCGGGCTGTCAGCGCCTAGTGCATCGAAAATTTTGAGCATCAACTTACGGGCGGCGTCATCCTGATAGTTCCGGTCTTTCTGCATAATGACCAGAAGATTATCCAACGCGCTTTCGACTTCACCGGTGGAAATCTGCAGCGCGGCAAGTTTGTAACGGGAATCATGATCATCCGGATTATCGAGCAGAATTTGTTGTAATTCTGCTGCTGAAGGGGTGTCCGCTGTCAGTTCGGCAAATTCCATCTGTGTTTGTAATGCGACAATTTCAGCCGAGGCTTTCAGGTCTTCCGAGAGTGACTGGATGACCGCTTTAGCTTCGTCATGATTACCCTGTGCAACACAGATTTTTGCATAGGTAACCAGAACGCGGGTATTAGCCGGATCCATTTGATTCGCCTGTTTGATGATGTCCATGGCGGATTCAAGGTCACCTTCCGACAAAAGTGTATCTGCCTGATCGACCAGCGCATCTGATTCGCGTGGAATGTTTTTATCCAGAAAAGCAAGAATGTCATTTTCAGGCAGCGCACCCATGAATTCATCAACAACTTCACCGTTGATAAACAGCTTTACGGCAGGAATGCTGCGGATGCCAAATTGCATTGCGATCTGCTGATTTTCTTCGGTATTGACTTTGGCTAACAGAAAACGTCCCTGATTAGCATCGGCAATTTTTTCCAGCAGCGGTTTCAATATCTGACAGGGTTGACACCATGTTGCCCAGAAATCGACCAGCACCGGAGTTTGCATCGATGCTTCAATAACGTTTTGCATGAAATCGGTATCTGATACGTCGAAACTATAGGGAGAACTCATAAATCATCCTAAAAAAGTTTTAATCGAAAGGATTTTAACGGTATGTATCTTGAAAATCATGATCTCATTACCATCTAAAATAAAATTTTTTTGTGGAGTCTGTTTCATGTCTGATGCTGTTCAAGTTGTTTGTCCCCACTGTATGGCGGTTAATCGTGTGCCTGAGGCGCGTCTGCAGGATGGTGGTAAATGCGGTAAATGCAAAAAACCGTTGTTGACCGGCAAGCCGGTTAATCTGGGCGAAAATAATTTTGCCCACTACATCCAAAAGTCCGATCAGCCGGTGCTGGTGGATTTTTGGGCTGAATGGTGTGGTCCCTGTAAAATGATGGCACCGGCTTTTGCTGAAGCGGCCGGTTTGTTATCTCCGCATGTCAAGCTCGCCAAGGTCGACACTGAGCGGGCGCAAAATCTTTCGGCGCAGTTTTCTATTCGCAGTATTCCTAGTCTGGTGTTGTTTAAAAATGGTCGTGAAATAAATCGCATGGCCGGTGCGACTAATGCCGCCGGGATTGTGCAATGGGTGCGTCAGGCCTTAGGTTCATAATATTAAATGTTCGTCACATAGCATTATTCGCATCGAATGATCGATATCCGGAAATTTGATTCTGCCGGCAGATGTTAAAAACCATGAAAAAAATCATCAGACGCATAGACATCCCCTAGGTGAATGCCGTAACATTCTGATTCCAGAAAGCAGCATTAATTTATCGGGATTTCACGATCGACACCGTCAAAATTTGCTTTTGTCAGTGCAATTGTGCGCCTTTTTGGGAGATTTTGTGACACAACCCGCCATATTGGTACTACAAGACGGTACCATCTTCAAAGGACTGTCCATCGGGGCTAACGGAGCCACCGTCGGAGAAGTCGTTTTTAATACATCAATGACCGGATATCAGGAAATTTTGACCGATCCGTCATACCGTAAACAAATCGTAACATTGACCTATCCGCATATTGGCAATACCGGCGTCAATGACGAAGATGTTGAATCCAGTGCCATCCATGCGGCAGGTTTGATCATCAGAGATTTGCCGATGATAGCGAGCAACTGGCGCTGTAAACAAACATTGTCAGAATATTTAAGCGACAATGGCATAGTGGCGATTGCCGATATCGATACACGCAAACTGACCCGGATTCTACGAGAAAAAGGCGCCCAGAATGGCTGCCTGATGGCTGGCGAGATAGACGAAGCCAAAGCGCTGGAAATGGCTCAAGGGTTTGCAGGCCTCAAAGGTATGGACCTTGCTCAGGAAGTCACCACCGACAAGTCCTATGAATGGGCTCAGGGAAGCTGGACACTGCAAGGCGGATTGCCGCAAGCCTCAGGTGAATTGCCGTATCATGTCGTTGCCTATGATTACGGAATCAAAACCAATATTCTCAGAATGCTGGTTGATCGGGGTTGTCAAGTCACGGTAGTACCGGCAAAAACACCATCCGCCGAGGTATTGGCAATGAATCCCGATGGCGTGTTTTTGTCAAATGGCCCCGGAGATCCAGAGCCTTGTGATTATGCGATCAAAGCGATCGCCGAGATCGTTGAAACCGGCATGCCGGTGTTCGGGATTTGTCTCGGACATCAGTTACTTGGATTGGCCAGTGGTGCAAAAACCGTAAAAATGAAATTTGGTCATCATGGTGCAAACCATCCGGTACAGGATGTGGATAACGCCACTGTAATGATCTCCAGCCAGAATCATGGTTTCGCCGTTGATGAAGCTAACCTGCCAGCTAATCTGCGGGTTACGCACAAATCATTATTCGATAACACCTTGCAGGGTATTCATCGCACTGACAGGCCGGCATTCGGATTTCAGGGACATCCTGAAGCGAGCCCCGGACCACATGATGTAGCGCCCGTGTTTGATCACTTTATCGAACTTATTCAACAGAAATCCCAGTAATACTTTTCAAAAGCGAACCGTAATGCCAAAACGTAAAGATCTGCATAAAATCCTGATTATCGGCGCCGGCCCGATTGTTATCGGCCAGGCCTGTGAATTTGACTACTCAGGTGCTCAAGCCTGTAAGGCATTGCGTCAGGAAGGTTTCAGTGTTGTGCTGGTTAACTCTAATCCGGCTACCATCATGACAGACCCGGATACCGCTGATGCGGTCTATATTGAACCGATCAACTGGAAAACCGTCGCAAAAATCATTGAAAAAGAACGCCCTGATGCATTATTGCCGACAATGGGCGGCCAGACAGCATTAAACTGCGCGCTGGATCTTGTCCGTGAAGGCGTGCTCGAACAATATGGCGTCGAGATGATTGGTGCCTCGCGTGAGGCCATCGATAAAGCCGAAGACCGCGACCTGTTCAGAAAAGCCATGCGCAAGATCGGCCTTGATATGCCGAATTCAGCGATTGCACATTCAATGGAAGAAGCACATCAGGTGCTGCCGCAGATTGGATTCCCGACTATTATCCGGCCATCTTTTACCATGGGCGGCTCAGGTGGTGGTATCGCCTACAACAAAGAGGAATTTGACGAAATCTGTGAACGTGGTCTGGATCTCTCACCAACCTCGGAGCTGTTGATTGAAGAATCCATTCTGGGCTGGAAAGAATACGAAATGGAAGTGGTTCGTGACCGTAATGATAATTGCATCATTATCTGCTCGATCGAAAACCTCGACCCCATGGGTGTTCATACCGGCGATTCTATCACTGTCGCGCCGGCGCAGACATTGACCGACAAAGAATATCAAATCATGCGTAATGCCTCGTTAGCGGTATTGCGCGAGATTGGCGTCGAAACCGGTGGTTCCAACGTACAGTTTGCGATCAACCCTGAAAATGGTCGCATGATCATTATCGAAATGAATCCAAGGGTATCACGCTCTTCGGCGCTGGCGTCCAAAGCAACCGGTTTCCCGATTGCCAAAGTTGCCGCCAAACTGGCGGTTGGCTTTACGCTGGATGAACTGTCCAATGAAATTACCGGCGGAATCACGCCGGCTTCATTTGAGCCGAGTATTGACTATGTGGTTACCAAAATTCCACGTTTTGCCTTTGAGAAATTCCCGAAAGCCGATGCCCGCCTGACTACACAGATGAAATCTGTCGGTGAGGTCATGGCGATTGGTCGCACCTTTCAGGAATCGTTCCAGAAAGCCCTGCGCGGTCTTGAAATCGGCAAGCATGGTTTGTGTAATCACATTGATCTTGACGCTAATGGCTCGGCTGAAAAAATTGCCAACGAATTGCGTCAACCGGGTGCCGATCGCATCTGGTATGTCGGTGATGCCTTCCGCAAAGGCATGTCTCTGGAGGAAGTGCATGAGATCAGCAAAATTGATCCATGGTTCCTGATTCAGATAGAAGACATTGTCAAGGAAGAGCAGGCTCTGCAGTCTGCCGGCCTGGATTCTCTTGATAAAACCCGTCTGCGCGCGCTAAAACGCAAAGGTTTCTCCGATCGTCGTCTGGCTGATTTACTGGGACTGCATGAACATGCGGTGCGTGACAAGCGTTATGAGCTTGGTGTTCACCCGGTTTTCAAACGTGTTGATACCTGTGCCGCCGAGTTTGCCTCCAATACGGCCTACATGTATTCCAGTTATGAAGATGAGTGTGAGTCACAGCCTTCCGACAAGAAAAAAATCATGGTACTCGGTGGCGGGCCTAACCGCATCGGACAGGGTATCGAGTTTGATTATTGCTGCGTGCATGCAGCCTTTGCAATGCGTGATGATGGTTACGAAACCATCATGGTCAACTGTAACCCTGAAACCGTATCAACCGACTACGATACCTCAGACCGTCCTTACTTCGAGCCTTTGACCGAAGAAGATGTGATGGAAATCATCAATCTGGAAAAACCCCATGGCGTGATTGTTCAGTATGGTGGTCAGACACCGCTGAACCTGGCGCGCAAACTTGAAGCTGCCGGAGCAAGGATTATCGGCACCAGTCCGGATGCCATTGATGCGGCAGAAGACCGTGAACGTTTTCAGAAAATGGTCGATAAACTCAATCTGCTGCAGCCACCTAACAGAACGGCTACAGATGCTGAACTGGCTGTGAGTCTGGCTGAGGAGATCGGTTATCCTCTGGTGGTCCGGCCTTCCTATGTGTTAGGCGGACGTGCCATGGAGATTGTCTATAACGAAGAAGATCTGCGTCGCTATATGCGCGAGGCTGTCAAGGTTTCCAATGAATCTCCGGTTTTGCTCGACCGTTTCCTCGATGATGCTATCGAAGTCGATATTGATGCGATCTGTGATGGTAAAGACGTTTTGATAGGCGGCATTATGGAACATATCGAGCAGGCCGGTGTGCATTCAGGCGATTCGGCCTGTTCTCTGCCACCTTATACTTTATCTGCCGATGTGCAGGATCGTATGCGTCAGCAGATACATGACATGGCTCTTGAATTAGGTGTTGTCGGTCTGATGAACACTCAGTTTGCGATCAAAGACGACCAGATCTATCTGCTGGAAGTGAACCCGCGCGCCTCCCGAACCGTGCCCTTTGTCTCCAAGGCCACCGGCGTTTCACTGGCCAAGGTTGCCGCGCGCTGTATGGCCGGGGTTTCCTTGCAGGAGCAGGGCATTACCTCTGAAACCATTCCCAGAGATTACTTCGTCAAAGAAGCGGTTTTTCCGTTCGTCAAATTCCCCGGGGTTGATACGATTTTAGGTCCGGAGATGAAATCCACCGGTGAAGTCATGGGTGTCGGTAAATCATTCGGCGAGGCATTTGCCAAAGCGATAGAAGGTGGCGGTAGTACCTTGCCGACCTCTGGTCGCGCATTGATCTCTGTGCGTGATGCCGATAAGCCTCGCACTATCGAGGTTGCACGCAATTTGCTGGAGCTGGGTTTTGATCTGTATGCGACTGGTGGCACTTACAAGGCAATCCAGAATGCCGGTATTGACTGTCAACGCGTCAACAAGGTTCTTGAAGGACGTCCTCATCTGGTTGATATGATCAAAAACGGCGAGGTCAGTTTGATTGTAAATACCACTGAAGGTAAGCAGGCTTTAGAAGACTCCGCCTCGATCAGAAGGGCTGCGCTGCAGCACAAGGTTGCTTATACTACGACTATCTCCGGTGCCGAGGCTATTTGTCTGGCACTTAAGCAGATGGATGATTTCAGTGTCACATCGCTTAAAGAACTGCATCAGGCTTTAGTCTGAGCAGCGTATTACTATCTAAATAATCCGGAACACAACAATGAGCAAGGTGCCATTAACGGTTCGCGGAGCTGAAAAGCTGCGTGAAGAACTTAACGAACTTAAAACCATTACCCGTCCACAGGTGATTACAGCGATTGCTGAAGCCCGTGAACATGGGGATTTGAAAGAAAATGCTGAATATCACGCGGCCCGTGAACAGCAGAGTTTTGTTGAAGGACGCATCAAGGATATTGAAGCCAAGCTGTCTAATGCGCAGATTATTGACGTTAAAACCCTGAACGCCGGCGGTCGGGTGGTATTTGGTGCCACGGTTGACGTGATGGATCTTGACCGAGACGAAGAGCTGACTTATCAGATCGTTGGTGAGGACGAAGCCGATGTCAAACAGGGCCTTATTTCTGTCAGTTCACCGCTGGCCAGATCCTTGATTGGCAAGGAAGAAGGCGATGTGGCAGTCCTGCAGGCTCCGGGCGGTACCCGTGAGCTGGAAATTCTTGAAGTCCGTTACGAATAATGGCTGAATTATTTGGAGGGCAGGGCGATTTTGGGTTTTTCAGGATTGCGTCTGAATAATACCGTCATCTGACCAATCATCTGAACCAGTTCAGCGCGACTGCTTTTGATGATTTCATTGGTTATCTGCGTCCGTTCATCCTTGTCGGCAGCGATTTTAACCTTGATCAATTCATGATGGTCGAGGACAACTTCAATCTCATCGAGAATGCTTGTTTTCAAACCATTTTGTCCAACCATGACAACAGGTTTCAAATGATGAGCCTGACTGCGCAAAAAGCGGATTTGTTTTGCTGAAAGTGCCATGAGGTGAGACTAACCTTATACTGAAATAAAAAGCAGGTAGCGGATATTTTGCATTGCGACCTGAAAGAAAGCGGAAATTGTAAACATGGCACGTTCAAAAACAAGCAAAAAGTGGTTGCAGCGTCACGTTAATGACGAATTTGTTAAGCAATCGCTTAAAGATGGCTATCGTTCACGCGCGGTTTATAAACTTACCGAGCTCGATGACAAGAGCCATTTCCTCAAAACCGGACAAACTGTCGTGGATCTGGGCGCGGCTCCCGGAGGCTGGTCACAGATCGCCAGTGAGCGTGTCGGTGAAAAAGGCAAGGTAATTGGTATCGACCTGTTGCCGATTGATCCGTTGCCGGATGTTGATTTCATCGAGGGTGATTTTCGCGAGGATGCAGACCTGCAGAAACTGCTGGCACTGCTTGGTGACAACCGCTGTGACCTTGTTTTATCGGACATGGCGCCCAATATGAGTGGTATGTCGGCGGTTGATCAGCCGCGTGCGATGTATCTGTGTGAACTGGCTTTGCAGTTTGCGATCGACCACCTTAAAAAAGATGGCTGGTTTGTCTGCAAGGTATTTCAGGGCGAAGGTTTTCAGCCTTTTCTGCAACAGGTCAGAGAACATTTTGCCAAAGTCAGTATGAAAAAACCCAGGGCTTCCCGGCCGAAAAGCAGGGAAATGTATCTGGTCGCAGGGAACTTTAAGGGTTAGTATTGATTCATAGATGCAAATCTGAATTTCATAAGATAGTAGGGGCTATATGTCATGAGTGATATGGCAAAAAATATCGTACTCTGGATCATCATTGCGGTGGTTCTGATGTCCGTTTTCAATAATTTCTCCACGCAAAAGTCTGCAGCCAACAGTGTTGCCTACTCTGAGTTTCTGCAAATGGTGCGTGAAGGTAATGTTTCCAGTGTCGTGATCAGTGGTCGTGAAATCGAGGGTAACCTCAGCTCCGGTCAGCGCTTTTCTACGTTTAGCCCCGGCGATGATGGGTTGATCAGCGATCTGGTCAAAAACAATGTCGAATTCAAGGCCACACCGCCTGAAAAACCTTCAGTGCTGATGCAGATTCTGATCAACTGGTTCCCGTTATTCATCCTGATCGGTTTGTGGATTTTCTTCATGCGTCAGATGCAGGGCGGTGGCGGTGGTCGTGGTGCCATGTCATTTGGTAAATCCAAAGCCCGCATGCTCAGTGAAGACCAGATCAAAGTGACTTTCAACGATGTTGCCGGTGCTGAAGAAGCCAAGGAAGAAGTCTCTGAAATGGTTGATTTCCTGAAAGATCCCTCCAAATTTCAGAAACTCGGTGGCAAAATTCCCCGCGGTGCTCTGATGGTCGGACCTCCGGGTACAGGTAAAACCTTATTAGCGCGAGCTATTGCCGGCGAAGCTAAAGTCCCGTTTTTTACCATCTCGGGCTCTGATTTCGTTGAGATGTTTGTTGGTGTGGGTGCATCGCGTGTTCGTGACATGTTTGAGCAGGCTAAGAAACATGCGCCATGTATCATTTTCATCGACGAAATTGATGCTGTAGGCCGCCATCGTGGCGCCGGTCTTGGTGGTGGTCATGACGAGCGTGAACAAACCCTTAACCAGTTGCTGGTTGAGATGGATGGTTTTGAAGGCAACGATGGTGTCATTGTTATCGCCGCAACTAACCGTCCTGATGTTCTTGATCCTGCGTTGCTGCGCCCGGGTCGTTTCGACCGTCAGGTGACTGTAGGTCTGCCTGATATCCGGGGTCGTGAACAGATTCTGAAAGTTCACATGCGCAAGGTTTCGATTTCTGATCATGTGAAACCTTCTCTGATTGCCCGCGGTACTCCGG
>Ga0181565_10002214_pt1 | contig 14846 bp, 20 predicted proteins | sample 101ome_16_FD_129661 | JGI IMG/M metagenome (GOLD analysis project Ga0181565, IMG submission 129661) | Coastal salt marsh microbial communities from the Groves Creek Marsh, Skidaway Island, Georgia - 101401AT metaG (megahit assembly) | ecosystem: Environmental > Aquatic > Marine > Intertidal... | reverse complement strand
TTGCACAGATGTTTTCATCTATGGTAGATGTGAACGATTAAATCCAGAAGCCCCAATACCAGTATTTGAACCAACCAAGACCATCACCAATCAAGGTATGGCTGGAAATGTGGTTGCAAACCTTAATAAACTCGGCGTAGAAAAAGTAGAGTTAATTACCAACCACGAACAAATCACTAAAACAAGATATGTAGAGTATAAATCGAATCAGATGTTACTTCGAGTTGATTCGAATGATAAAGTTACCAATTCCTTTGATATTAAAAAAGTAGATTTTGATTCATACGATGTAGTTGTAGTTGCAGATTATGATAAAGGATTCCTTACACCAGAAAATTTAAAAGAAATTGGTGAGAAATCTAAACTATCTTTTATCGATACTAAAAAGGTAATCGATATTGACCATTTCACAGGTTTCACTTTCGTTAAAATGAACGAGGTGGAATGGGAACGATGTGAACGATATGGTGCAAAATACGATGAGTGGAAAGACCAATTGATTATTACTATGTCCGAACGAGGATGTATGTACAAAGAGAAAAGATATTCAGTTGATAATTCAGTAGAAGTACGAGATTTAAGTGGAGCAGGTGATACTTGGATGGCATCATTTGCTTGGAAATATACTCAATCAAAAGATGTAGATGAATCAATTGAATTAGCAAATAAGAACGCAACTTTAGTTGTACAAAAAAGAGGTGTTTCAACAATATGAGAAAATACTTACCAACATTAGGAGAGTTGATTGATAGATTAACAATTTGTCAATTAAAAGAGGTCAAGATACCACAATACAAAGAAGAATATCAACAAGAAATAAAAGATATCGTTCATGATATCAATGAGATATTATCAGAATCAGAAGAGTTAACCATTGATGGTGATTTTATTAGAGCAATAGTGGTCTTATCACAAATGAATACTCATATTTGGGTGAATGAAGATAAAGCAAGAAGTGGTGAAAATAAAGGAAATGATTTACTACTCACTCATGGTTTAAATGGAATCAGAAATACTGCAAAGAATAAGATACAAGAAAAAGTTGGTGGTAGAAAGGATTACAAAGTAGATTGTATTGCATCAGAATTTAAAGATTGGGAAGTATCATGGGATTAGAAAAATATAAATACTTAGTTACGATAGGTTGTTCGCAAACATATGGACAGGGTATATCAGAAGAGGAAACTTGGTCTTATAAATTGGCAAAAGAATTAGGATTACAAGAAATAAGTTTAGCATGTAACGGTGCAGGTTGGTATTATATTGAAAATACTTTAACTACTTTTATTGATAAAAACAAAGATAAATTAGATTCGTGTTTTTTCATTTTACAAAATTCTATGTTAGAAAGACGATTAAATTATGAAGAAATGCCTTTGGCTAGAAGTGATTATTTTGAACAATATAATATAGATTATATATCACCAGTTGGGGTAGCTGCACTAGGATTTAAAGATTTGGAAAAGGCTAAACTTAATTATCATCCAACTGATTTAAAGCGTATTAAAAATAATAGTACTGCAGGTAGAGTTGATGGTCAATGGATTGATATCAACGATGTAGTGACATCAATAATTTATTTTCCTGAACATAAACATTATGCAAATTCTAGAAATAACTGGAAACTTGGTCCTAATCATGATACTGAATTACCTCATATTCATGAACAGTTTAATCAATTAATGTTATATTTGGGTAGAAAAATTTATAGTTTTCACTTGTTCTTAAAATCCTTAAACATCGACCATGTAATTGTAGATGGTTATTCACCTTTTGTTAGTCATAATTTAAATTTTGAAAATTACTACGAAAGTGAAGAAGAGTTTAAATGGGTTAATGAGTTCTGGAGTACTTCTGTTGTGAATGAAAAAGACCCAAATGATATTATGGTTTATGATTTTAAAAACATAGATTCTAAATGGATTTACGATTCAATTGATATAAAAAATAAAATTGATGATGTTGTTTTATGGTCTTTATATCAATTCAAAACACATGGGACTGAATGGAATCTTGATGGTGGACATGCAGGTGATAAAGGTATGAGTTTAATTAAAGATGTGATTAAACAGAATTTAGAGAAAAAAGGATGGATTTAAGTAAATACAAGTACTTAGTAGTTTCTGGTGATTCTTTTACACAAGGTCATGTGATGGGAGAGAGGGCTTCTTGGGCTTATTGGACTGCTAAAGAATTGGGTTTAGAATTAATTAATCTAGCAGTTGGGGGTATGGCAAATGACTGGATATTTACTAAACCTTTTTTATGGTTTAATCAAAATAAAGATAAAATAGATAAATCCATTTGTATGGTGGGGTGGAGTGATTTTGGTAGACAAAACACAATATACCAACCAGTATTTGAAACTGAAAATGATGAGAGGTGGATTACAAACATAGCACCAGGTGATTTATCAGAAATACCACCATACGACCCTTCAAATAAAGAAGTCCCTTACGCATTAAAGTTTATGTTTGAAAATAGAGAGGTACTAAAACCTTACTTTGGGTCAATCATAGATGCTTTATTTAAAACAGTTCAATCACAGTTGGTATTAAGAGAATATTTAGAAACTGCTAAAATTCCATTTGCATATCTTGATGCGGTAACTTACAATAAATTTGAAGTAAACGAAAATTCAAGACAAATAAAAATGTTAAACCCAGATACAACCGAGTTGATAATTGATTTTCCAGTCTCTCATAATGTAGATGGATTAAACTCCATATTAAATTCTGAAACATCAAGATATCTTTTTGATAACCATTATTTTGATTTTGAAGGTCAATCTATTATGGGTTGTTATACTCAATGGGAAGATGGTTTAAAATATGAAAAAGGAAATTATGGTCATACCAATATTGAGGGTGCACAAGTTTTTTCTAGAATGATTGTAGATAAATTTAAAAAATTATACCAAATCTAAGAATGAAGTTTATAATAAATACAGGCTGTAGTTATGGGGTGATTTTCAGGTCTATGTTTAGATTCACAAAAGGAAATGACACTCCATTTAAAGTAATTGATTTACACTGCGATTCACATGGTTCAGAATATCAAAAAAGAAGTGTTATTTATACCGTAAATGAATTGATAAAAAAAGGAATTAAAGGTGAGGATATTTATGTGATATGTGAATGGTCTCAACCAAATCGTTTATTGATTGAACTTCCCCAAGAATTTCTTTCTGATATTTTAATTGATAGACCCGATTATTTCGAGTCAAACTTTGTTTTAAATAATAAATTTAAAAAAGTTGAAGATTCCGAATTTAATTTTATTAAAAAATACAAATCTTTGAATGTTATTATTGGGGATAGAATGTATGCAAATATAGAACATGCAGATTTAGATTCATTTGATAATCCAAATATAAAATTTTATATTAAAGAGTTTATAAAAAATTGTCCTATTAGTTATAAACCAATAGATAGGTTAGAACAATATCTTACCAACATTCTCGATTTACAGAATTATTTAAAGGCAAATAATATTCAATATTCGTTTTTATTAATGAACAATACCTTTGAAGGTTATTATGATAATTTCGCCAATTTTACTTACACTCAAGAAACTCGAAATATCGTACAACAAGAAAAAATAAACTTACCGGATTTATCATCTTTTTATCATATCAAAGATTTTTCTAAATATCTTAATAATATTTGGGAATCAATCGATTTAACAAATTTTGTTTTTTACAAAACCGATAGATTTAATTATGGTGGTATGGATGAATATGCAATGGAAAAATTTGGTCATAAATCATATACTGCTGGTGCCAACCCGTGGGATATACCTGATGATGGTTATTGTACTTCTTTTGGTGCACATCCACATGATGGTGCCCATGTTTCTTTTTTTGAAGAATATATATATCCAAGAATAAATAATTTTATTGGTAATCTTAATTTTGACTATATAAACAGATGGAGCAAAGATAAACACAATGCAATCAGAGAACATTATAACATCATATAAAACTAAACTCAAAGAGAATGGATTTTTGGACATTGATTTAAATGAATTGTATCCAAATATATTTCAAGAATTTAGAAAAACCATTTCCGAAGAACTTCTTCTTAGTAGATTAAACCGTATTCATGTTGATTCTATGATTGATTCTAAACATGACATAAACTTTATTAAAGATATCATAAAAGAAACCATACCTGGTGAATATCAACTTGAGCAAACTCAACTTAGAGATACTCAAGGAAAACCACAACAAAAATTAGAATTTTCACCATCTTTTACTAAAGTAGGACAAGTAAATTTACTTACTAAATTAAAAAATAAAATTATTAAAATATCTAATCAGTTATTTCAATCATGGATAGAAGGAAGATTTATTCCAACAAGTAGTGAACACATTTTAATAAGAACTCTTGTTAATACGATATTGGAAGATTTTTATGATATAACTTCAAATCCTATTGGAGACCTAGATAATCCCTTTAACATAACCTGTTTTCAAGAAAATGATTTAATAGTTTCACACAAAGATTCAGATGGAGCAAATTTTAAATGTGTAGTTTTACTTTATTTGAGTGATGGATATCAAGAAGGATTTGGAGGTGAGTTAAATTTAATGGGTCATTATAAAGTAAAACCAACATTTGGAAAGTTGGTTATTTTAGATTTTGAAAATCATAATATTGAACATGAGGTAATTAAAGTAAATGAAGATTATTTCAGATTAGCAATAACAACATTTATTAGTAACGATGATTAATAAAAAACAAGAGTGGGAAAAAAACAAGGCCGAATGGGGGTTTGGTAGAACTAAAGTAGATAACTTTTTAGATGAAGAAACCGCTTTAAAGTTATATGAAGAATGTATGAATGCACCCAAAGGTGGATGGACAGTCTTTACTCGTGCAGGTTCAAGAATGGAAGAGTTTAACGATTTGATTTCTTTACCAACCGCACACAGAGTTACATACGATATCATGCATAGTGGTGAGTTTTTATATGAGTTAGAACAAATGACCGGTATAGTTGGTTTGTTACCAGACCCACACTTAGTTGGTGCAGGATATTCAATTATCAGAAATGGTAAAACTCTTGGTTGTCATTATGATTTCAATTGGAATGATAGAATCAGATTACATAGAAAACTAACTTCACTTCTTTACATTACACCAGATTGGAAAGATGAGTGGGGTGGTCATATTCAGTATTATGATGATAATGTTGATATTAATTCAAATGCTAAACTTATTGAATCAATATCACCAAAATTTAATAGATTTGTGATAAATGAAAATGTAAAAGAAGGACCATATCATAGGGTGAGTGAAGTAAACGCACCTGAAGATGTTTATGGTAGATGTGCGATTAGATTCTTTTATTATATTTCTACATCAGAACCAATGAAAGATGACCCACCACATAGAAGTACTTATAAAAGTAATGAGTATTCACACCACAAACTACATGAAGAGGAAAGTTGGGAAGGTCATTTTGTTGGTCAGGGTGGGGAAGATTATGGATATAAACCTAAGTAATGGGAAAGAAGACAATATCATGGGTACAACCCAATTTTAAACAAGGACCCGGTGGGATTGCATCTTACTTACCTTATAGTGCAGGTATTTTATGGTCGTATTCTTTAACAAAAGATTACATAAAAGAAAATTTAGAATTAGATAAGTTGGTTTATAAAAGAGAGCCAATTGAAGAACTTGCACAAAGTTTATCCAAAAACGATATAGTTGGATTTTCAACTTATGTTTGGAATAGAAATTACAACTTCACACTGGCTCAAAGAGTAAAAGAAATTAATCCAAATGTATTTATATTTTTTGGTGGGCCCGAACCTCCTATAACAAATCCAAAAATATTTTCCGAAATTATGCCTTTTGCAGATGTAGTGGTTAGGAGTGAAGGTGAGTATATTGTTGCATCTCTTTTAGAAAAATGGTTAAAAGGAGAAGATTTTTCAGAAGATAAAGGATTATTAATAAATCAAAATGGTATTTGTAAAGATAATGGTGCAGGAGAAAGAATCAATGATTTAGATACAGTACCATCACCTTACTTGACAGGAATATTTGATTCAATCTTACCTTTGGAAAAAGAATGGAACGCAGTAATAGAAACCAACAGAGGTTGTCCTTACAAATGTACCTTTTGTGATTGGGGTTCACTTACTTACTCAAAGATAAAAAAGTTTGGACTTACTCGTGTATTTCATGAAATGGAATGGATGGCTGAAAATAAGATTGGTTTTATGGATGTTGCAGATGCCAATTTTGGTATTTTTGTAGACCGAGATAATATGATAGTAGATAAACTTATTGAAGTACAACAAAATACAGGTTATCCATATCGTACTGGTTGGTCTTGGGCAAAGAATCAAAAATCCGAAGTAGTACAGATTGCTAAAAAACTAATCACATCAGGACATTTCAACAATGGACTAACGATATCATTACAAAGTTTAGATGAAAATACCCTAAAAACTATAAAAAGGAGTAATATGGGTATTAATAAAATTAATGAAATATTTTCAGAATGTAGAAAACAAGGTGTACCGTTAAATGTAGAATTAATTTTAGGATTACCAGGTGAAACTGCTGAAACTTGGGAAAATACTTTGTTTGGTGTTTTTGAAGTTGGTCAACATGATAGTATTGAAGTTTGGCAAGCCCAAATACTTGAAAATGCCGAAATGAACTTATCTCAAAGAACCGAGTTTAATATACAAGGTCAAATGGTAACAGATTACTTTCCAAATGGATTAGATGCAATTCAAGAATATTCTGAAATTGTTGTATCTACTTCAACAATGGGTTTGAAAGAAATGATAGAAGGTTATAAACAGGCTTGGTTTTTAATGACATGGCATACCGGTGGGTTTTCTCAATATATTTCAAGATTTTTAAGAAAATATTCAAATCTATCTTATAAAGATTTTTATACTAATTTTCGAAAGTTTCTACAAAAAGATAATTTTTGGAAATCTGAAGAAGATTTAATGACAAATTTAATTAAAAATTGGTATGTAAATGGTGACCCAATAATTTCAAAAGTAGGTGATATCACCGTTACGGCACCTACAAATCAGTATAGAACCTTATTTAAAATTCATTATGATGAGTTATATGATAAAATGTATAACTTAATAGAAGATTATCTTTTGACATTTGATTTACCTAAAGAAATTTATTTAGATTTAATAAAAATAAATAAATCAGTTGTTGCAAAACCAAGAAATTTAGAAAATTTTGAATTAGAGTTAAATTATAATATTTTAGAATACATATTAGATATGGAGGCTGATTTAAAAACCATAACCGAGTCAATTGAGGTTACTTACCCACACGACCCAATACGAAGTAAAGATTTAAATTGGTTTATTGAAAGTTTATTCTTTGCAAGAAGAAGAAGTTATGGTAAAAATTATTTGAAAATAAAATGAAGTATATTTTAACAACGGGGTGTTCATTTACCAATAATCTAAGATTAGACCCAGATAATTTAAATAAAGACGATGAAAATCGCCGTTCATGGCCATATTATCTACAAAAAGAATTAGGAGATGAATATAGGGTTTTAAATTATGGTGGTGCAACAAATGATAACATATCTATATGCAGAATTCAGTTGTATCATATTAATAGATTAATAACAGAAGGTGTAGACCCAAAAAATATTTCAATTATAAGTCAATGGTCAGACCCAAACAGATATTCAGTTTACATAGATAGATTATTTGATGAAGCCAGTCAAAAAAGATTGGGACACACTTTAGTTTATCATAATGATTGGAGAAATAAAAAAGGTGTATTTTTTCTGACAGGTGGGTTTTCACCCCCAACAGATGAATTTTCTGCAATTGAATATTTCAATATTCAGAATGCAATTAAGTATTGGGAGTTAGATATTCATTGGGATAGTCAAATTAACCAAACTTTACAATGGTTAGAACTCTGGAACTTGTTAGAAATGAAATGTAAAAATTTGGGTATCAAGACTTATTATATGAGTATGAGAAATCCATATTCTTACGAGTCAGAAAAATGGGGAGGTGCACCGGAAAACAATTCAGATATACCTACAAAAACTATTTGGTTTGATAAATATGAGGTTTTAAAACCTTATTTAGACATTTTACCTATCGATTCTCCAAACCACTGGCATTATAAAAATTACAATGGATTACTAGAATGGAGTATTGATAATCGAGATGATAGTAAATATCCTTTGTTTCAAGAATATCTTGGTCATGGAGTTGATAATTATAAAGATTATCTAGAAGTACAACCAAATGGGTGGGGTCATCCTTCTGCCCAAATGATGGAAAAGTTTGTCAAAGAAGAATTAATAGACCTTTTAAAAAATGAATAAGAAAAATTTAATTGTGTGTGGGTGTTCTTTTACTCAAGGACATTTCTTGAAAAAAGATAAAACATGGGGTGGATATGTTGCTAATAAATTAAACCTAAAACTTCATAATATAGCAGAGGGAGGTCAAGGTAATGAATATATATCTAACAAAACAATTTCATATCTTTTAAATAATTCAGAATTAATTAATGATTCGATTGTGATGATTGGGTGGTCCGATTCAAATAGATTAATGGGTACATTCGAAAGGTCAGATGGTGCACTTGAATATGTTACTATTCGTCCATTTGATTTTGCAGAAGATGAAAATTCAATATATCAACGAGGTGCTTGGCGAGATAATTTAGATACCTATCACTCATATGTTAAGAAACACTATAAAATTTTAGGAAGATTTTACAGTTCATTTGCATATTGTTTATATAAAACTTACTATTCAATCTATATTCTTAAACATTTTTTAGAATCAAATAATATACCCTATTTATTTTTTGATGCAGTTTCTCAAAATAAAATGATAAGTTTAGAAACAGAAGATAATTCATACAAAAAAATAAAACTACAAGGGAATCACGATGATGTACTAGAATTTTTAGAAAATATACCAAATTGGATTACCGATTCGTATTTGAATAAAACCATAGAATCAAAAATTTTTGATGATAAATACATTTCATTTGACAATAAAAGTATGCTTGCAAAAATGTTTGAAATAGATTACAACAAACTAACTGAAGGAAATCCAGGTCACCCTAATGAATTAGCAGCAGATATATTTTCGGATATGATAATAAAAGAATATGGAAAACTATACAATTAATGACCCATGGGATTGGGTTACTCACTTTGAAAACGAGTTAGCAAATTATTGTGGTTCAAAATACGCAATCGCTTGTGATTCAAACTCAAACGCGATTCGATTAGTATTACATTACCTAAACATTACAAACCAAGATATTGTAATTCCAGCGAATACTTATGTATCAGTTCCAAATCAAATTATTTTAAGTGGAAACAGACCAAAATTTGAGGATATTGAATGGGATGGGTTATATCCAATGGGTGATACAAATATTGTAGATGCTGCAACTGCGTTATATAACGGAATGTATAACGATTATTACGATTCTTTCATGATTTTATCGTTTCATTTGAAGAAAATTCTAAATATCGGTCAAGGTGGTATGATATTGACAAACGATGAGAAATTTAACGAGTGGGCAAGACCAATGATTTACGATGGTAGACACAAGGACAGAATGTATAAAGAGGATGAATTTGAATGTATAGGTTGGCATATGTACATGAGTCCTGAATCTGCAAAACGAGGATTGGAAATATTCAATTCAGATAGAATACAAGACCAAAATAAATCAGTAGGTAGTAGTGATTTTTATAAAGATTTAAGAAAACAGAAAATTTATGAAAAATATAAATAGAATATTCCTTTTTGGTGATTCCTTTGTAGAAGGACAGGGAACATATGAATCGATAGATAGTCAAGGAAATTATTTAGAACCACATGGATTGCACGGAGAAGACCTTTCTCAATGGAGAAAGGAAAATTCATGGAACAAAATTATTAAAGAAAAAACCGGCTGTGAAGTTGTTAATTATGCTAGACAAGGTAGTGATAACTACTCTCAATATTGGCCTCTTAATAAAACTTTGCAAGAAGTGAACCCAACTGATTTGATAATTTTTGGATTCACTTCTAAACTCAGAGATAGTGGATTTGCAGTAAACTATGGATTTACCCAAAATCACGGTAAAGGTAAATCTTTATTGCATCAAGATAATCCATTATCAAAACAAATAGCATGGGAAAAAAATCTTTTGTATATTGAAAAGTATTGTACTGATTTAGATGGTCATGCACAATATCTAAATGAAAAAGAAAAAAGATTTACTATTGATTTTGCAGAAGATATTATTACAAAAATATATAATCCACAGATGTATGAAACTATCGCACAAATAAATTATTCATTTTACGAAAAGTGGTGTAAACAAAATAATATTAATATTTTATTTTTTGATATTTTTGAAAAATACCTAGATGAGAATTATATTAATGAAAATTACGAAATCGATAAAGATGTTTATATTTCGTATCAATCAAAATCACTTACAGATGTTTTGACAGAATATGAAATTAAAAATATTAAAAAAGGCGATAGAAGTATTTGGGAATGGGGTCAATACAGACCAGATATTGGAGGTAAAACATTGCATGCAAATCAATATGGATATGAAATATTCATAGATTACTTATTTGATAACTTTTTAGATAAACAATATGATTTCTCACCCAATTTTATATAGTAACGGTGATTCGGTGGTTTGGGGTGCAGAACTCAAAAACAAAAAAACAGAAAGATATTCTCATGTAGTTGCAGACCACTGGGGTTGGGTTGATTGTAATAACGCGTCTGCAGGAGTATCAAACGATTATATTTACAGACAAACTCTTAGAGATGTTTCTCATTGGTTAGATACAAAAGAAGTTTGGTCAGAAGAAACCGGTTGGGTAAAATCAGATAAACTATATGTTATCATTGGTTGGACTGCACCAACTAGATTCGAATGGTGGACCGGTACAGAATACCAACAAGAAAGACATTGGACAGGATATGATAAATGGGGTGAGAAAGATAAAAATAGAACTACTGAAGATGAGTTTGTTTTAAATCAAACAGATATAATTCCTTCTTATATTAGAACTTTTAATCACATTATTTCTCTTAGTGCATTCTTAGAAAAACACCAAATACCTTATCATTTTTTCAATGTTTTTTATGAATATGATATTAATATTGAATTAAATTCAAAAATTGATAAATTTGGTAGAGATGAAAATCAATTAGGATTTGATTCACTTAAAAAGTTATTGCCAAAAGAGTTTGTTGATAACACAATGTACAGATATTTAAAAGAAAAGGGTGGTGATTTTTTACCAAGAAAGCACCCAAGTAAAGAATCTCACTATTTGTGGGCAAGTTATTTAATTCATAAAGTTTGGAAAGAATGGGAAAATTTAGTTTAAACATAAGAGATGCTCGAAAAAAGGGAAAAAAAGAAAAATTCGAAAAAATTGATGACAAACTAGAAAGAGAACGAGCACATAAAAATCATTTTGAGGATATTTTTAACAGAAGATGACACCAGAAGAATTCTATTGGAAAGAAAAACTAAGAGGTAGACCTGACCTATTCGATGTTCGAGTAAGGTCAATCGGTTGGGTCTTGGATTGTTTCAATAGAGGTACAATAAGAAAAAGAACAATCAAATCAATTATATCAGAAGCAGATTTACTAGATGTCCTCCAGCGATTAGAAGAAATGGAACGATATGAAGAATGTATATCAGTTAAAGAATTAATAGATTTAATATACTCACAAAAAAAATTATGATTTTATTTTTAGGAGATAGTTTTACTTGGGGTCAAGGTCTACATTACTATTATTTAACTGAAAACGAGGGTTGGACTTGGAATGATTGTAAAACCTTCCTCGAAACAGATAATAGATTTGAACAACTTGGATTTAACGCAGATGAATATCGAAGACAAAATTCATTTCCTTATATTGTTTCAAAAGAACTTAATGAACCGTTGATTAATCCAAGATTTGAAAATGGTGGAGATAATCATAATATCTATACACTTTTAGATAACCTACATCATTTCGTATCTTTTAATAATATCAAAACTGCAATAATCCAATTCTCAGCACCAACACGAAGATTAGAATTAGAAAAAAGACCAGAGTGGTCAATAGATAAAATCATGATTGAACAGATAGAACGAGTGCATCAGAAGTGTACACACTTAGGTTTTGATTGGTATGGAATATCGTGGTATAAAGAAATGGGTGAATTACTTCAACAAAATTATTCAAAAAATCATATTCCAGTCTTATACAAAGGACAAGAATTTGAATCTTTTGATTTTGTTAAAAACTTAGAACTCAGAGATTTAACAATCCAATATACTCAGAATATAGATGATGGACACTTTAATAAAGAAGGACATCAAGTTATCGCAAACTCAATTTTAACAAAAATCAAATCAAGATGAAAGAGAATAAGAAACGAGAATACTTTACTTTTTTTAATGAAGAATGGAATCAACCTTTTTGGGAAGATGGAGCAGATGTAATTGACAATCGAAATAAAACTACTAATGGTGCAGTAGAAGATTAAACGAACCGCCCCCGAAAAGAACGATATGAGTATTTTGCTTGCTATCTTATTGAAAATCAAATGGTTATTCGATGAAGGACAAATCCCAATCCCCTTTACCAATAGAAAGATTGACTTTGCATTATTACTCTTTATCATTCTTTACCTTATGGTATCTTATGATGTTTACTTCAATCAACTATAAGGCAACTCACTCTACTTTGTTCATTTGTCGATAAAGGGGGCGGTCTCGTCGTCGAGACTATTTTTTTATTGATAGTATTTATATACATGGAATGTAAAAAGTGTGATACTCAAATGATATATCTCACCCCATCAAGTGGACCCTATTATATTTGTAATAAATGTAATGAAGTGACAATACCTACCTATGACCAAATTTTAAAAGAAACGGACAACCTCGAACTATGAAAAAATCGGTAAAAAGAATACTACAAAAAATAAAACAATTCAGACTTATAGGTTATGTAGTAATAGGAGTATCCTTATGGAAGTTAGAACAAGATATTAACTCATTGATACTCAAGATGTTCTTCTTAATTCTTTTTACAGAACTTTCTTCTCGTGGTACAAGTAAAAATAAAATCGAATCTATTAAAGACGAGTTTGGTATCGATGATACTCTTATCGTAGATTATAAAGATAAAGAAAAGTTAAGAGTAAAAGCACTACATAAACAAGAAAAAGAAGATATCGAGAAAGTTAATAAAGAAATCAAAGAACATTATATAGATAAACTATAAAATGAAAATCCTCTTAATACTTATCTTATTCTATATAGTAATGAACAGACTACTAACTTATATGGATAAGTAACTCCCTATATATCAAGACCTTACAATAAAATAAAATCATTACACCCTCCAACTCTCAACTCCAATTGCATTGAAACGCAATCATCGCAATACTCGCATTGAGTTCCCCAAGTACCCCTACTCCCCAATAGTACAAGGTTTCCACGACACCAACACCAAGTACCCAACACTCACTCAAGTACCTTTCTTAAAAGGCCACCAAAGTGGAGAAATGTGCCCATGCTGGGAACACTCATTTTAAGAGGTTTTAAGAGGTCTGAGAAAGGTATCCGTACCGAAATATTACACCGTGTATCAAATAACCTCTATAATCCCCTATTTAACCCCTATGAGGTAGTACGAGGTTATGCACTTCTTTAAAACATTGAAAAACATAGAGTATATCAAATTGGGTGATGACACATTTTCCCACTAAACGACACTTTTAATGGTATAGTATAATGATTGAGAGCCTCAAGCGTACCTGTCTGCGTGCGATTATTTTTCGCTCTATAATTCTGACAGGTTGTCAGTACCCCCTACTCACCCTTTTTGCGAATATGACAAAGCACCTACATGACAGAGTGTCAGTAAAATGAATTTATCGCAATAAATTAACAAAATCCTTGGCAATACTGCAAATCGTACCCTCTATGACATATTGTCAGTTAAATTATTTGGTAGTCTCAGAAAATTGTTGTACCTTCAGGTTGTGGGAGGGAGGGAAGTATAGTACCTATTTAAAATTTTAACAAAACTTTAACATTTTTTATTTGGTGCATTCAGGAATTATTCGTAAGTTAGCTATGTAAGATTAAGAGATATGACTGTTAAAGAATTGATTAAAGAGTTAGAGAAGATGAATGGGGATTTACCTGTTGTCTGGAGTAATGATTTCAACCCAGTTGAGGTGAATGAAGCGAAGATTAGTTATATTAGAAGAAAAGTAATTTTAAAATAGTATTAGATATGGAGATTAGAAATTATTATATTGACAAGTTTCCCCACGATGAGTTGGGATTGGAGATTAACGAGAACGCAACTTGGGTTGGATTACTGAAAACCTTGAATACCAATGGTCAAGTTTATGATTACCTTGGGGTTGGTGATAGTTTGATTAGAGAGAATTGTTTCGCACAACTTGCAAGAGAAGTTGGTGTTGATTACAATGAGATATATTACAAGTGGTTAAATATAGATTTATAAGATGAATATACACAAAAGAACAAATGACAAGATTTGGGTAGATGGTTTAGGGTACTGCGTTGAGGTTACCCATACCGATGAAGTAGGAGGTTCTTATACTTCTTATACACCTATCGAAATTTTAACAAAATTTTAACACTTTTTGTTTGGATAGTTCAGCAATAAGTTGTATATTAGCTATGTAAGATTGAGAGATATGAAAAACCCTAATAAAGAAAATATGAAAAACAACGAGTTTATCGGTCCAGCCCTTTTAAGATTAGAAAGTGTTGGTAGTTTAATTGATGT
>Ga0181565_10002211_pt1 | contig 14862 bp, 18 predicted proteins | sample 101ome_16_FD_129661 | JGI IMG/M metagenome (GOLD analysis project Ga0181565, IMG submission 129661) | Coastal salt marsh microbial communities from the Groves Creek Marsh, Skidaway Island, Georgia - 101401AT metaG (megahit assembly) | ecosystem: Environmental > Aquatic > Marine > Intertidal... | reverse complement strand
TAGGGTAGAACATCAAACTTATCACGAAAGTCGCTGATAAACGATTGTAGTGCAGCTTCATCTTTCTGCAGAATGATTCTAAATGCTTCTGCGATTGCTTCACGACATGCAGATGGCGTAGATGAACGAACAGACTCAAGGCCCATGATCTTGATCTTTGGTTCGCTATACTGAACGCCTTCGTTGTTCAGAACATTGAGCATATAACGCTTCTTGGCAATGAACACACCCGAGTCACTAATCGCTTCTCGCTTCATATACATTGCTTGCTCATAGGCATTCATATCAGATGCAAGCTTGGTGTACACCTTATCAAGCAGTGGTTGCATCTTTGTTTCACAGAAGTCATCAAGCTTAGCAGATACATCACCATCAAACCTTTCGGCCACCGCTGCCATATTGACATAGATCGAGTCAGTATCAACCGCAACGATATAATCAACAGCATCTGTCTTCAGATACTTGTTCATGAACTTGTTGACATAGTGCTCTGCCCACTTCACGGTCAGCTGACCAGATAGCGTAATGGCAGTCGCATCACGAAGGTCAAACCAACGGAAGTATTGATTGCACAATGCGCCGTATGCAGAGTTCAGACGAACCTTGATGGCATATTGCAAAGTGTCAAGCTTTGCAATCTCATATTGCAACGCCTTGTCACCACCATTCTCCATTTCTTGCTTAAGCTTAAGCATTCGCTTCTTGATGCCTTTGCGATTATTGAACAACTTCTTCATGAGCTGTGATAGAAACGATGGCTTGTCTTTACGATAGACACATGAGTTGGCAGCAAAGGCAAGATTGTTTTCCTGAAGAAACTCAGAATACTTTTTGTGCTTGCCTTGAATAATATCTTCGGCCGTGAAGTCTTCGGGCATAGTCTTAACACGAGCATCAGGACCAATGTTATACTGTTGTATAATATGGGGATAAAGCGAAGTCAAATCAAAGCTAACGATCCAATCATACTTACCAACAAGAGGCTCCTTGACCCAACCACCAGGAATAGAGTTGCTATCATTTGACTTCTGAAACTGAGGAACAACGACACACTGATCAAGCAGATAGTTGTGAATAGCAATATCCCATGCTTTCACTGTGCCCATGCTATCCTCAAAGTTTACACCTGACTCATAGGCAACCGTATAGACAAGCTCAAGCAAGTTTTGTTTATCATCGATCTCACGAACCAACTCACAGTCACGAATGTTATATTCATAGTAAAGTTGTGGGTTCTGTACATATAGATCATTCAGGTTGCCATACTCAGAATAGTCAACCTTTCGTTCACTAAGTTCAACCCAAGCAATATGATCAAGCTTATAGCTTTCTTGTGGTGCAGTTACAGCCACAAACTTCTTGTACATCGAAAGATAGTCAAGAACCTGAATGCCACCAGGATAATAAGCAGTCTGCTCACGACCAAAGACATTGATTGTTCGTGTCTTGAAGTAACGCCATGGTGACATCTCTTTAGCAGTATTCTCATCAAAGATGCGTGAGATACGACGGTAGAGATATGGCAAATCAAAGAACTCGATGTTCCATCCAGTCACAACATCAGGACTGAACGATGCGCTATCCCATATCTTCAGGAACTTACGAATCAGTTCTTGTTCTGATTTACAACGAATGTACTTGATGTGTGGCTTGTCAGTGACAAACTCTTTGTAGCCAAGTAGAAACGTGATGTCCTTATAGAGAATTGTGATTGATGTGATCTCACGATTGGCAGTTTCCATGTCTGGATAGCCATCAGCAATATCAACCTCGATATCGATTACACACTCTTTGATCTTGGAACGATCGAACTTTGTGTCTTTGAATGTCTCATAGATGTATTGGTACTCAGCCTTGTCCAATCCATAGAAGTTGAAGCCCGAAACATCTTTGTACTTCTGCATGAAGTCACGCATATCATTTGGGCTGTCAAACGTCATTGGCTCAACAGCATCACCATGAATAGTACGATACTTAGATTCTTTTTGTGAAGGCAGATAGAGAGTTGGCTTGAACTTCAGTGTAGAGTTGTATCGTTGGCCGTTTTCATAGCCGCGCGTCAGAATACGATTGCCACGCTTGGCAACATTAGTATAGAAATGCATTCATCACCTCATCAATCAAGGAGTATATCATATCATATTTAAGTGAGGTTGTCAATACAAAAATGGCCGCCGAAGCAGCCATTTAAGTTCCGAGTCTAGGGGTTAGTCAACATAAAAAGTCTTTGGCTTTTGGTGTTCAGGAACTAACTTTTTCAAACTGATACGAAGAATACCATCTTCATATTTAGCTTGTTTGATTTCTACATCTGATGCAAGCTTGTACTTCAGAGAAAAGGATTTCGATGAAATACCTTTGTGAAGATACTCACCTGAATCTTTTGTAGACTTGGCACCATGAATGTACAGATTGCCATTTAGCAGCTCAACGCTGAAATTATCTTTCTGAAAACCTGCTACTGCCAACTCAATGGCATAGTCTTCATCATTCAGCTTAACGATGTTGTATGGGGGGTATGATTTACCATTATATACATGGTTGTGCGCATCAAGATGATCACGCAGGATAGAACTCAAAAGCATATGTTTCTCCTTCATTTGAAGCAAGAGTTTGACCGGCGTTATTGCCGCATCATTACTATATATGGTGTTTTGTGATGGGTTTTCAACCCATCACTGCAATGTACATGAGTGGTCCGAACGTGCACAGGAACATAAACACAAGTGCACACCAACCGATCCAAAACCCCATCAACATCTTATCGTTCTTCATTCGTCATCTCCTTTGTCTCAATCATTAAAGCTATAATAACAAAAAAGGGCAGCCTTGTCAACTGCCTAATTTCACTATTGTTTTCAATGGTTTAGATTATGAAGACTTCTTGGGGCGCCTGCCACCGCGCTTCTGTGGAACTGGCTCTGCATCAGTTGAAACCGGTTCTGGCTTCACATCGTCCCAAGTAAGTGTATTGTTCTTCAGCTTTGTCACTGCACAAACACCCATGCTATCACGGCGAATGAGATCACCTGGCTCGGCAACAACAACTTCATCACCTTCATATCCACACTTAACAGCCCAAACAACATGGTCCGCGCGTGTTGTAACACAAGCAATACGACCATAACGATGCAAGTCTTGAAACCATGGTGGTGTTTCATCGAATGGCGCAGATACAAATTTAACCTGTGATTCAGATGGGATTCGTTGTGTTTTCAGAACCGTTACGATATCAGTCATTTCATTCTCCATATTTCAATATGACTAGTACAACAATAACGTTGACCAGTCCAATCAACATACCAATCATTATATATTATCCTAAGCTAGAACTTCTTTTTTCCAATTGAGTGCTTGCTCTGAAGCGTCCAGTTTGCCTTGTCTTTGTGTGATATGACTTTGATATGATAGATCGGTGCAACCAGATCTTTTACCATTTCTGGATTTTTGATCTTCAAAAGACCCCATTCCTCAAGCAATAGAGCTATTCTATTGCGTCGTGCAATATCACTCTCATCAAGATCGTTTCGTTTTCCGTCCAGGACAAACAGTTCTTTAAAGTGAACAATATACAGTTTGTTTCTTTTATGGAAGATATGGCAAGACTGCCAGAGAGTTTGTGTTTTACGATTGGCGATGCCAATGCGGGTTAGGGTTTCTTTAATCTTTAGAAAGTCAGTATCTTCTTTGATTTGTATTTCTATTAGCGTTGCCAAGAACTCGTCTTGATTTAGCATAACGATGCTCCGTTACTGATATCAGAGCACGCACATCGTTAGATATCATCAAGCTCTAATAATTGTTTTTTTAATTTTTCTTTGTCATCCTCACATAAAATAGATAATGTTTCAACAGATTTTGCATAACTATATTTATATTTTTCAGCGATTGCCCATGCCAGCGAATCGTCATTTTTAGCACTTTTAGGCCACTTTTTGAATCGTTTGCGTGGCCTGATGCTGTTCACTAAATAGTCATAATGCATTTGATCAGATAAATGTTTGGTATTCATCTCATTTGCGAATAGAACTGTATCAGGAAACATTGAGAAGTTTTTATTGATGATGAATTGATTGTAATCACCATCAACGGTCATATCTATATTGCCATTTATACCCTTGACATATTCAAACGGGTTACTCATTCTTGTCGTCATCCTCAGTTGTATCTGTCAACGCTTCTATAAGTTCTTCTGTGGTTGGAAGATCTTGTGCGTCTGACCGATCGATATCTTGTTTTTTCGGCTTACGAAGATCAATACCATAATGCTCTAAGTAAATTGTATCTGCTGCTTCACGTGTATTCTCTGGCAGTGGCGCAAGGTTCAATGCCTCTCTTCCAATGCGAACGCGCTCAAGATGCTCATCAAGAAGCGTATTCATGTATTGCAGTGCAGCCATTGCACCATGTGCCATTTCACTATCATTTGGATGCTGCCAAGCATACATGTTAATGCCAGTAGACATCAAATCAATCGCTGCATGAACGTATGTAAATTTTTGCACATTACGTGTATAACGTCGACGTACATTAATAGGATTGCTTAATGGAAATTCAATGCGGTTATTCATGTGCCCACTCCACGTGTGCAGCAATATTGATAAGTGCTGCCATTAGGTTGATGTCAGGATTGACAGCAAAGGCTGCTTTGTATTGGTACTCTGCAAGTGTATCAACAACAGCCGGCAAAGATTCTTTTGTGAACTCTTTACGACCAATATCATATAACTTGCCATAGACGTCATGCTGATCAATATCAGAGTTGTGTACCCAATCAAGCATTGCATCCATGTTCTTGTTGCGCATAGCATCAAGCAAGTTCTTCAGTGATACTTCATCAAAGTCAACCAGAATACCAGAATCGATCTTACCATTCATAGAATACTTCTGAAGGTCATTTAGAATCTTACGAATGTCAGGATACTTTTTGCTGACAACAGTTGCCACAACCTTTGGATCAAACTCAACTTCCTCGGTCTTCAGGATATCAAAGCAACGCTTGATTGTTTGCTTCATCAATCCGGCTTTTTCATCTTTGCCAAGGTTGAACTCAACAAGAGAACAACGAGAATGTAGGGGTTGAATGATCTTGTGTGGCATGTTGCATGTTAGAATGAAGCCACAGTTACTTGAAAACTCTTCCATGAATGAACGAAGAGCAGGTTGCATGTTGTGTGATAGGCCATCTGCTTCATCGAGTATCACATACTTACGACCACCACGCAAAGACATCGATGAAGCAAAGTCTTTAATCTCATTACGGAGTGTGTCCTTGTTGCCATCAAGTGAACCGTTGATGACCATAAATGAGCATCCAAGCTCATCACACATTGCCTTTGCGATTGTTGTTTTACCAACGCCAGGTCCACCGGCCAAAATCAAGTTTGGGATTTCACCTGTTGCCACCATCTTGGCAAACATGTCTTTGTAGCGCTGTGGCAGAATGGTATCAGCCACCTTAGCAGGACGATAACGTTCTGTCCAGATAAATTCTTGCATCAATAACCTCATAGCAAAATATAGTGTATAGTATCACGAAACCTAGGAGATGTCAACCGGTTCCCAATACTTTTTCACATCAAAATCATAGTCAAAGTCAGAACCAGTGAATAATGACTTGACACCATCAACACCGTTTTTGTTTACAATAGCAAGGTCATCAGGTAAGACGACATTACCAAGCTCCTTTGTAATTATCTGTTCGGCGCGATGTGTTGAACTTCTGGATGCAACCAAATCATCCACCAACAGAACAGGCACGTCTTTCAAACAGTTACCATTGATATACTGACAAAGACCATATGCTTTACGTTCTTTGCGAACACCAAATGCGTTGAGCGACTTACCTGTTCTTACTAGATAATATGATTGCATCCATGTCATCATTGGTACTGCCGCAGTCTCAAGTCCTGCGATCTGAAATTCTTGTTCTGCTCCTTCAGAAAACTCATCAAATAAGAGTTGCATTGCTATCCATGACATTTTAGCATTAGAGAACAACCGACGAAGCATAAAGCAATAGTTATCACCGCTTGTTTCTGTAACATTTTTAGGAACTAAACGACCAGGACCAAATTGCTCATTATAACGCATTTCAGGGTTTGCCCGAAATATGCAGTTGTCATTTATGAAAGATCTAAGTTGTTCCTTGATATTATTGACACCACTGTCTGATTTGAATACTTGTCCCATAGGTAACCACCATCTGTTTCGTTTTTCTTGTTCAGGATACACAAACACACATCAAGAACTTTGATATTCTGTGAGACAAGATAATCCTGTGTGAACACAAACGAGTTGGTTGAGTTGGCAAGATCATCTACCAGGAGAACCGGTTTGTCATTTGGCAATCCCTCAATGAGATTGTGTTGACCATAGTTCTTACGTTCACGCCTCACTGAAAATGTGTTCACGTTCCATTCAATTGCAATCGCACCAAGCAAAGGCAATGAGGACCAATGACGCCCAGCAACCTGGATATCATTGATATCAATTCCCTTTTCAAGTAGAAGTATTTTCCATGCTTTGCATATCTTCTTTAGAAGATGGCCATTATGTGTGACTGCTGCGAAGTAGAACTGTGATGTGTATCGAGTGCCAGGAGCCTTACCGAACATCCGACCTTTTGGTTTAAACACACAATTCTGGTTGATAAACTCAATAAGCTCTTTGCGTGTTTTCTTTAGAAAGACGGTGTCAGCAGTTACATCACGAATAAATGGCTGTGGTTCAGATATTTTCAACTGTTCTGTAGGCGTACCACCATAAGTTTCACGTGGTACATATTTTCCTGCTTTACGCAGAAATGGCTGGCCGCCAAAACCGACGAGCCAGTCATTTTTGTGTGTCCAATCAATATCAGTCATTGAACTCTGATTTGGTTGAGATTGCAATCCAATATTCTGCGATGTCACCGGCAAAGTAAGCAAGTCCTGCCTTTGAAACAGACACTTCATAGTTTCCAGGGATGAGCTTCATCTTATCTGCATCAATGACACACTTGAATGTCAGATCAGTAGAGCCAAGCTCAGCAGAGTAAGTATCACTGCTTTCGTTACGAGTGCTGAGGGCCTGAACAGATAGTACACCGTCTTCGCCAACAAACGCGAACTCACTGAATCCCATGATTGACATGGCTTTGGTGACCTGTGACCAAACATCTTGTGGTAGTTCAAACTTAACATCAATATCTCGCATCTTGATATCTTTGCCCACAGGTGGAGCATCAATAAGGTTTTCTGGGCAGTACGCATACTTAACCTTTGAACGACCTTGACGAATAAGAAGGCTAGAAGAGCCAAACTCGATATCCGAGTCATCTTTGCTCAAGGAAAGAAGACCAAGGAACTTGGATAGATCATAAAGAGGAGCATCACATGGAAACTCGTCTGATACTGTTGCTTTTGCAAACACGGTTTCAGAAGGTGACATCGTACGAATCACATTGCCTTCACGCAGAATGATAGACTGGTTGATTGTTGCGAAGTTTTGCAAAACAGAAACAGATTCAGGTGATAGGATCATTTAGGTATTCTCCATGATTAAAGTATGGAGCAACTATATCACAAGTTGCTCCACTTGTCAAATTATTTTTTTGCTGGCTTCTTTTTTAGTGCAGAAGGATCTGCTGTTGCCGATGCACCAAGCTGTGCGATATCAGCAAGTGAACCACCAAAGATATAAGTACCAACATGGAACATTTTCATCCATGGACAGAACCATGTCTTCAAACCAGCTTCTTGGACCTTCTGACAGAACCAGTAATCCTCTGACAGATAACGCTCTGACTTAGGATCAATAGCAGCCTGGAAGTACATCATGATCTTGCGGCTACCATCAAACTCAGCAGTACGAACATGATCTGGCTTATAGAGAAGTTCAGAATATGTGTCATTCATCTTCACAAGAGTTTCACGACGAATCATCATGAAGCCAGTGCCAATCTCAAGAACTTCAACTGGTTGACCGATAGGAATAGAACCACCGTTCTTGGGGTTGAACACATAGTCACCAACAAAGTTCTCAAGGTTGTTTGGATCCTCGTCAGCAAAACCTTTGTCAACAGCAAGCTTGATCTTTTCCCATGAGATGCACTTCTTTGGATATGGGCCACCAATGATATCATATTCACATGCGTCATATCGTGCTTGTGCATCAGCAAACAATTGATCAAGATAATCAGCAGGAAGTTCTTCTGTGGCACGCTCCCGACGAGCTGCAACAAGAGCTTCATACTTTGAACGAACAGGTGTCGTCTGCTGCAGAGCAAGAAGAGCAACAACGTCATTTGCATTGAAACCGATGTCCGAATCGATGAACATCAGATGTGTGCAATCAGAACGCATAAAGTGGTCTGCACAATAGTTACGTGCACGTGTGATCAAGGATTCATTAAACAAAAAGTATGGTTCCCACTCAATACCCATGCGCGAGAAGATTGTCGAAAGCTCAATCATAGATCGAGTAAACATACCCATACACTGTCCACCATACATCGGTGCAGCAACCATAACTTTACGAGTATGTGCTAGTTCATCAACAGGTACTTCAATTTTTAGACTCATTATATAACCTCATTCTCATTCAAAATTTGCATCATGTAATCATACGCTTCACGTGAACTATCTTTATTGTCACCGGCATCTTTGTAATGCTCAACATGAAGCATCAAGATTATATAGTGCAAAGCCTTGAGCAAATCTTTCTTATTTGATCCGGCCTTTTTGCCATAACGCCAAAGGTACTTGATAGCAGTGTTACGAAATGTTGGACCAGAATCACCAAGCGCAATCCATGCATCAAAGCATTCAATATCAGTAGTTTCTGTTTTGTAGTGCTCACCATACGTTGAAGCAAGATACTCTTTCAAGTCATCAAGTATCTTGTCCTCATTGTATTTCCATTGTGTCATGCTAAATGTTCCCTATCATTATTTCAAAATTTCTCTCAAATCAGCTGGTGTGTAGTTTTCACCTTTTAGGATCTTACCATCTTCTCGATAGACAGGCTTACCATCCACACCAAGCTTGCTCATGTTTGAACGATGAACTTCTTCAAAACATTTATCAAGATCTATACCAAATGCAGCACCAGCACCATATGTCACAACCAGAAGATCAGTCAGTTCTTTAGCAATGTTGTGAATATCTTTCTCATCTATAGCACCCTGAACCTCTGCAGATTCTTCGAGTATCAAGTTAGCACGAAGTTTTCTTGTTCTTTCATCAGACAAGCTTGCTTCTGTTAGAACATCCTGCCCAAAAGATCGCATAAATTCTTTAACTAGTTCAAAATTTGTCATTTACTACACACCAACATTTGCTCATTATCGTCTTTTCCTTTCTAGCTTGGCTCTCAACTTCTTACCCTTTTCAAGGTGATATGATGTCGCCAATTCAGTAAATCTTGTACCATTCAATAAGTCTATCATACTACAAACGAAGCCTGCTGTCAACCCCTCAAACACCTCTGTTTTCACTTCACCATTGATTTGTGTATATCTCACCCGAACAACTTGTGGTCGTTTTACTTTCACAACAAGATTTGGCATACACATGTTTGCATCTTCTACATAGTGTGTCTCTTCACTTGTGTCAACGATGCGTGGCTTGAACATGACCAACATAGGATCTGATGCAATAGCAAGAGCCTGTGATCTCTCACCAATCATCGATGCAGTGATAGCAAGTCCAGTTCCTTCTTTCAATAGTGTTTCGACCATTGACTGTGCAAGATCTTTGTCTGGATCAATGAATGGCATGGTTTCTTTGAGTATTGATTCATTCCATGCAACAAGTGGTTTTGCGTTTGGATATTCCATATCAGCTTCCATATTGACTAAAGTTTTTCTCTTTGCGAACTTTGATGCACTTTTCAAAATGCTCATCATCTTGTGTATGACTGATGACAACAACGTTTGTCTTGGTCAACTCAGACAGCATATTAGCAAGCGCAGATGTTCCTGTATCATCAAGTGAACCATCAAACACTTCATCAAGCAAAAGCAGATTGCATGGCGATGTATTTCGCATCTGACTGATTGCACGCCATGTTAGCATCAGTGCCAAGTCAATACGAGCTTTCTCACCTTGACTGAAACTGTCATAGCTAAACACGTCTTTATAACGTGCCTTGATAGTTTCATTGAAGTTCTCATCAAGATTGAACTGAACAAAGAAGTCCATACGCTCAAGATACTTATTGATCATCGTATTCATGATTGGAATATACTGACGAATGATCTGTGTCTTGATGCCATTGTCCTTGAGTAGCATAGAAGCAACAGTGTATAGTTCACGCTCATCTGTTAGTTGCCGACGACGAAGAACATGATTCTTTAGTGCACGCTTCTCTTCTGTGTCATCTGCAACTTCAACGATCGACTCATTGATTTTCTTAATGTCTTTCTGTGTGTTTGTGATTGTGGTTTGTGCCACCATCATCTTCATATTCAGCTCTTGTATCTTTTCTGTGATTTCTGTGATGGACTTCTGCACAGGAGCAAGTGCTTCGATTTCAGCAGCCAGTTCTTTGATTGACTCATTGAGCTTCTCTGATGCAACATTCAGATCACTAAGCTTCGACTGAATGTCATCGAGGTTGCTTTTCTTCAGTTCATCATCGATCTTTTGTGTACAGGTTGGACAGTTTTCAAGATGCAAATAATCATCATGCTCTTTCTGTAAACGCTCTGTCTGATCATCGATTTTAGATGAGTTGCGTTCAAGCTTCTGTGCCTTGGATTGAAGACTATTCATCACAGAATACGATTCTTTGTGTGCATCAAGATTTACTTGGAGCTTCTGATTAGCAAGCATAATCTTATCAACCATTTCTTGCTTCTCTGTGATAATGGCCAACTTGCTATCGATATCTGCTTTGCTCTTTTCTTCTAGTTCACGACGATGCTTTTCGTTTAGCTTGATTGTGTTTTCAAGAACAGCAACCTTTGTATCGATATCTGTCATCTCGTTTTTGTTGTCACTGAATCGATCCTTGAGCATCGAGTTCATAACACTGAAGATTTCAATATCAAGCAAGTCTTCAATAACATTACGTCGTTGTGCTGCTGGCAAAGACATAAATGATGTCCAGTTAGCAGAACCAAGCATGACAATCTGTGTGAACGTTTTGAAGTTCATCTTCATGACTTGCTTTTCAAGATAACCCTGATAGTCTTTGTTTGCTGCTTCTTGACTCACAAGATGTCCATGCTTATAGATCTCAAACTTCGCTGGCTTGATGCCACGAATGATCTTGAATGGAACACCATCAACATTCATGTTCAACTCAACCAGGAGTTTCTTTTCATTGATCGCATTTACCAACTGTGGTTTGTTGATACGACGAAATGGCTTATTGAACAAAGCAAAGCAAATGGCATCCATGACAGTAGATTTGCCTGTGCCATTGGTGCCAGTGATAAGAGTTGTTTTGTACTTGTTGAGTTCAATCGTAATAGGAGAGTTGCCAACCGATAGGAAGTTGGCAAAGGTAACGTTTTCAAGTATGACCATAGTAAACCTTTTGATATTAGAAAGGTATTGTATCACGCATCTCGTTCGATGTCAAGAGCTTCTGTGTACAAATCATTCAATAGTTGCTTGAGTTTGTTCTTGTCCACTTCAACATCTAGCTTATCGATTGTGTTGGCAAGAATCGTTTGTGTGTCATCCACTTGTGAAATGATTTCATCATTGGTGTCTTGTGTGATAGCCTCAACGATCTTTATGTCAGATGGCAATCCACTTTCAAGACGTTCGATGTACTTGTCAAACTCATATGGATCACTCTTCTCATCAACAACAACTTTGATGTATGCACCTTCAAGGCCTTCTGTTCTCAGACCTTTTGATGTACCACGATATATGATCTTAACAAACAGATTATATGGGTTCTGAATAAACTCGATATCACCAGTCTCTGTATCAAAGAGGTGAAAGCCACGTGGGCTATCATAATCAGACCAAGTCATTTCATATGGTGCACCAAGATAGTGAATGTTGCCCTGACTTGACTTGTGATGAAAGTGACCACTAAAGACTGCTTCGAACCCCTGGAATGTTGACTTCAGAATACCATGGTCACATGTATGCCCACGCATCATCTCAAAGCCATTGATCTCAAGGTGACCAAAAACAAAACGAGCTTCACTGTTAATCAATGCGTCATATGATGCTCGCTCATTTTCTTTGTTGATCCATGGCAGATATAGTGCGCCTGTTTGTGAGTTGTGCTGTGCATCAATATATGTCGTAATGATATCACGATAATCACCAAAGATGCTATCAAAAGCATTGACCGTGTTCGTTGACTTGTAGTATACATCATGGTTGCCACAAATGACATCCATCGTCATACCATTTGCCACAAGCGGATCAAGAAAGTCTTCACGAAGATGCTTGACTGTGTTGAAGTTGATGCTTGTACGACGATCAACAATATCACCCATATGAACGATATGAGTAATGCCTTGCTCTTTCAATGTCGGAAAGAATATGTCATCAAAGAACTTCTTTTGATAGTTCAGCATCGCTTGACTATCACCACGTGCACCATGATGCGTATCAGTTACAATCGCAATCTTCATTATTGATCCTCAAGAAAGTTTGTTACAGTGTTTGCAACTTGTTGATCTTCTTTCTTGTTTGGTCGCTTCTTTTCAGACAACATTTTTTCTTCAAAGCCACGAATAAACTCATGTGATATTTCATTAAGATCAGGTGCAGCAAGACCTTCCTCACCATTTAACTGTTCAGATAGCTGGAGCTCTTGATAGTTCTTATACTTCAAGTACAGGTTTTTCTTCTCTGCATTAATGCGCTGAAGAAATGTGTTCTTGACAAATTGTGTGAAGTAAGCAAAAGGATTGTTTGACTTTTCACGATTGAAGTTCTTACAATACTTGACACATGTCAGAATTGAGTCTGAAACCATCTCTTCACGAAATGGATAGTATGCAAAGTTTGGTTTGGTTGCATATCGATTTGCGATTTGCATAAAACATTCTGCCAGATAGTTTGGCATTTGTGGACGTTCGTTACCATCGGCTTCTGCGACCTTACAGTCATCTTGCCATTGACAGATAACATCGAACATTTCACGGTTGTTAATATAGTTACGTTTACGAGGCTTACGCACTTTGGTCATGCTGCACATCTCCAATAAATCAAATATAAGTGTATAGTATCACAGAACGTGATGCTTGTCAACCGAAAAAAGTTGTCGATTTGAAAATTTTAGGGGTTGACAAGTTCTGAAATGAGTGTATAATAGTGATTGTGCACTTGAAAATAACAACTAATGATATACACGTTCGCTTGATATCAACATGTCATCATCGATACCAAACTCATCTGTATGCAATGTATCTGACATTTGTTGTATCGATTGCTTGATATTATCTATACGAGAAATATCTGTTTCTTCTACAAATACGAGTGACAATTCATAAAACTTAGCAACTGTTTCTGTCACCTTTGTGAAAGTCATAACATGTTCCCAGCGAAACGTACATTCATATGAATCAGAATATGGTATATAATTACTGAAGTACATCGATGTTTCACCAGTCTCAAGAGTATCTGATTGCGATATCAATGGGTTGTTTACTACTAGTCCATGATCATCTTGCAAATTTACTTCTGCAAATATTTCATCGCCATTAGTCAGAATTATATGATAAACTTTCATTCTATAGCTCCACTTGGCTCACTTTGTACTTGAAATTCTCGGACTGATAAATTTTGATACGTTCAAGAAAGTGTCTTAGTACATAATTGAAGTGTTTCTTCTTACGTGTAGTTTCGATTGATAGATCATCGGCAATGTCAAACAGTTTTGCTGTATTCTTGTTTTCAGCTTTCCGAAGAACCCGACCAATCGATTGCAGTGTAGTAATACGAGACTTAGAAGGATGTGTAAAAAAGATGTTGTTTAGTCGTTTGATGTTAATACCAGTTGAAGTCGTCTTGAGCGATGCGATGATAATGCCATCTTGAGTGTCCTCAATCTGTGCTCGCATGTCATTACGAACTCCTGCATCAACAGAACCATCAATATAGAATATCGGGCGATCTGTCATACCTTCTATATATGCCTTCAAATCTTGCCCATGACTAATCTGATTGAATAGAACAAGGTTGTTGCCCTTCTGAGAACAGACGAGCTTTGCAATAAACTTTGTGCGTCTTTCATGATGAATCAGATTGTCAACTTCACTCTGATATGATGTGCCCTTGAGTGCTTCACGGAACTCTTGTGGATAACGAAGAACGATGGCTTTGATATCAAGCTTTGTTAGTACGTCATCTTCCATGAGATCAGATGTCGTTGTGACTTTATGAACAGGTCCGAGCAAACCAGAGATTGTATAGATGCTATGTTCATCTGAGTTTAGAGTGCCAGTTGTACCAAATCGATACTCAACATCGGTCATCTTCTCAAGAATATTTGTTAGTGACTTTGACTTTGCCTGATGCGTCTCATCCACAATCACACAGTTGAACTGATTGAACCAATCGCGCTGAAGCTTATAGATCGACTGCCAAGTTGTCACACCAAACAGGTTATCAAAGCTTTTGTCTTTGCCCGAATAGATTTCATGCATCTCATCCTGGAAGCCATATGATTTGAAGTCACTATGCATCTGCTTGACTAGACCAACAGTCGGAACAACAATCAGTGTCTTTGTATTCAGAAACGTGCTTAGCAGATATATGATCAAAGACTTGCCTGAACCAGTCGGTGAAACGATTGTCTGACGACCTGCATTGATAGCCTTGAGAGCAGAATCAAACTGATAGTCACGTGGTGGAAATGGCAGATTGAGGCTATCAATATGTGATTGAAACTGCTCTGGTG
>Ga0181565_10002209_pt1 | contig 14872 bp, 14 predicted proteins | sample 101ome_16_FD_129661 | JGI IMG/M metagenome (GOLD analysis project Ga0181565, IMG submission 129661) | Coastal salt marsh microbial communities from the Groves Creek Marsh, Skidaway Island, Georgia - 101401AT metaG (megahit assembly) | ecosystem: Environmental > Aquatic > Marine > Intertidal... | reverse complement strand
CGATACCGACGAGACGCTGTCGGACGCCATCCGGCGTCATCTCGAACGCACTTTCTCCGATTCTGAAGGCGGGTTACCCTCAAGGGGACTGTACTCGCGTGTATTGCATGAGATGGAGCGCCCGTTGATCTCGCTTACCCTGGACGCGACCCGCGGAAATCAGATCCGGGCGGCCGAAATTCTGGGTCTGAACAGGAATACATTACGCAAGAAGATTCGCGAGCTTGATATCGAGGTCGCCCGTGGCACACGGTGAATCCTGTGCCGATGAACGAATGGTTTTGACGTGACGGACATGGAAGAAACGATTCAACAGCCGCCGCCAGCGCCCCGCATGTCGCGCGCGGCAGCGGTGTATGCGCGTTTTGCGGAGCTGAGCGATCGCTACGGTCTGGCCCGCAAGCTGGCCATCCTGTTGACGATCGTTGCGCTGGTCTCGGCATTCGCGACTTATGCCGTGATCACAGGCTCGTCGCCGCTGGGCGCCGATACCCGTACCGTTCTGATTTTGCTGCAGATCGATCTGGTCGTGTTTCTGTTGCTGGGCCTCGTCGTGTCCCGCAATCTGGTCGGGCTCTGGATGGAACGGCGGCGCGGTCAGGTGGGGTCCCGTCTCCATACGCGGCTGGTCGTGTTGTTCAGTCTCATCGCCCTTGCGCCGGCTATCGTTGTATCGGCGTTTTCCGCCTTCTTCTTCAACTACGGCATGGAGAACTGGTTCAGCGAACGGGTGCGCACCGCGATCATCGATTCCCGCGCGGTCGCCGATGCCTATCTGAAAGAACATCAGCAGATTATTCGGGGCGACGTTCTTTCCATGGCACGGGACCTGGAACGCGCATTGCCGCTGATCGACGGCAATCCAAGACAGTTCCGCCGCATTCTGGCCGCACAGGGCCTCGTACGCAGTCTGAGCGAAATTTACATTTTCGACGGGACGGGAAGAGTTCTGGCGCAGTGGAGCCTCGGTTTCGTCCTCGACAGGGAGCCGGTTTCACTTGAGGTGATGGATCGGGCGCGACAGGGAGAAGTGGTCGTCCTGACCAGCGGAACCGACGACCGTCTACGTGCCGTGATCAAACTGGACCGGCTGGTGGACGCCTTTCTGTATGTCGGCCGCTACGTCGAACCGAATGTGCTGGAACACATCGAAAAAACCCAGCGGGCCGCCAGAGAGTACGAGGAAATCGAGGGTCGAAGATCGAGCATAGAAATAACCTTTGCGATGATTTTCATCCTGGTCGGCCTGCTGTTGCTGTTCGTTGCGATCTGGATCGGTCTGGTTTTCGCCAACCGTCTGTCGCGACCGATCTCGGATCTGGCGGCGGCGGCGGAGCGGGTGCGGGCAGGCGATTTGTCCGCGCGGGTCGCGGAAGAACCCAATTCCGACGAGCTCGGTCTTCTCAGCCGGGCGTTCAACCGGATGACGGATCAACTGGAGGGACAGCGCCACGAACTGGTGCAGGCGAACCGTCAACTGGACGAACGTCGCCACTTCATCGAAACCGTACTGGCGGGAGTATCCGCGGGCGTGATCGGGCTCGACGAAAACGGCCGGATCAATCTGGCCAACAAATCCGCGAATTCGCTCCTGTCGATCGACCTGGACGGGGAAATCGGAAACAGGATCGGGGACGTGATTCCGGAATTCGGAGACCTGGTAACGGGTGCCTATGCCCGTCCGAATTCCCTGGTGGAAGCACAGGTGTCGATCCAGCGGGACGGCCGTCCATGCACCTTGTTTGTGCGGCTCGCAGCCGATATCGTGTCCGCCAAGGTTGTCGGGTTCGTGGTGACGTTCGACGATATTTCGGAACTGGTCGCGGCGCAGCGCAAGGCGGCCTGGTCGGATGTCGCCCGCCGCATCGCCCACGAAATCAAGAATCCCCTGACGCCTATTCAGCTGTCAGCTGAGCGCCTGCGCCGCAAATACCTGTCCGAAATCACAACCGACCCGGACACGTTTTCAAACTGTACGGACACCATCATCCGCCAGGTGGGCGATATCGGGCGCATGGTCGACGAGTTTTCGTCGTTTGCCCGCATGCCGCGGCCGGAGATGGAGGACACGAATGTCGTGTCGGTCTGTCGGGAAGCGTTGGTTCTGCTCCGCAGCGCTCATCCCGAAATTCGGTTCGACATCGAAATCCCGGATGATCCGGTCTGGATTTCTGGCGATCCGCGTCAACTGTCTCAGGTCATGACCAATCTGGTGCAGAATGCGATCGATGCGATCGACGGTCGCCGGCAGACGGACGAGGAGGTCGAGAATTTCGTGGGCGAAATCAGTCTCAATGTTTCCGAATCCGATGGCGAAGCCGTGATCGAAGTGCTGGACAACGGTAAGGGGCTGCCGCCGGAAGCGCGGGACCGTCTGACCGAACCTTATGTAACGACCCGTGCGAAAGGAACGGGGTTGGGCCTCGCGATCGTTAAAACGATCCTGGAAGACCATGGCGCGACCCTGAAGCTGGAAGATCGGCAGCATGGCGGCGCGCGGGTGGAGGTCAAAATTCCGCTGATCGACCGCAGGGTATCGGCGCCCGTTTCCGATGTGGGGGCCGCGTAACCAGATGGCGGATGAAATTCTCGTTATTGACGACGAAGACGACATTCGAAGTCTGATCGCGGATATCCTCGAAGACGAAGGATATAAATGCCGGACGGCCTCTAACAGCGACGGAGCGCTGGCCGCGGTCGCGGAGCGGCGTCCCGACCTGCTGATCCTCGATATCTGGCTGGAAGGCAGCACGCTCGACGGCATGGAAATCCTGGAGAGGGTCTATACCGATTATGAAGGTATTCCCGTCGTCATGATCAGCGGTCACGGCAATGTTGAAACCGCCGTAAACGCAATCAAGCTGGGCGCATACGATTTTATCGAAAAGCCGTTCAAGGCCGACCGGCTCATATTGACGGTAAAACGCGCGCTGGAGACATCGCAACTGCAGAAGGAAAACGAGCGGCTTCGCAAACGCACCGGCGAGGTGACGGAGGTGGTCGGCGCTTCTGCGGTGATGAAACAGCTGCGTGGCGCGTTGGAACGGGTCGCTCCGACCGACAGCCGGGTTTTGATTTCCGGACCGCCCGGTGTCGGTAAAGAGGTCTTTGCGCGTCAGCTGCACCGGATGTCGAACAGGTCGGATGCGCCTTTTATCGTCCTGAATTGCGCCGCAATGAACCCGGATCGCATGGAAATCGAGCTGTTCGGCGAGGAATCGGACGACCCGGACGCAGCGCCCAAGATCGGGACGCTCGAACAGGCTGACAGAGGCACTTTGCTGCTCGACGAAGTCAGTGACATGCCGCTGGAAACGCAGGGCAAAATCGTTCGGGTTCTGCAGGAACAGACGTTCACCCGCGTCGGCGGCGACGATCCTGTGGAGGTCGACGTGCGCGTAATCGCCTCGACCAATCATGACATGGAAGCCGAAATGTCGGCGGGGAATTTCCGTCAGGATCTCTACTACCGACTGAACGTTGTTCCGATAGAAATTCTGCCGCTGCGGGATCGTCCCGATGACATACCGGCACTTATAGATCATTTCATGGACCGGTCCGTGAGCATGACGGGAGTGTCGCCGCGTGTGATCTCTCTGGAAGCGATGGCCGCCCTGCAGGCCTACGATTGGCCGGGGAACGTCCGACAGCTCCGAAATGCCGTAGACTGGATTCTGATCATGGCGCCTGGCGGGCCGGACGAACCTGTCGGGGTCGACAATTTGCCGCCAGATATCGGCACGGGGGCGGCGGCGTCGGTCGGTTTCGAAGATGGCGCGAAAATGATGTCGCTGCCGCTTCGCGAGGCGCGGGAGAATTTCGAGCGGCAATACCTGCTTGCACAGGTGTCGCGGTTCGGCGGAAATGTCTCGCGCACGGCGGAGTTTATAGGTATGGAGCGGTCTGCATTGCACAGAAAGCTGAAAACACTGGGCGTCACCAACCGGGAGATCGCCGAACGGGCCGGTGAAACGGTTTCGGATCCGGCGGAACAATAGAGAATGAAAGTCATCGTTTGCGGCGCCGGGCAGGTCGGTTACCACATCGCGCGCCAGCTATCGCTTGAAAACCATGACGTTACGGTCGTGGACTCGTCGGAGGACAACATCCGTTCGGTCAATGAAACGCTGGATGTCCAGGCATTGCAGGGATTCGCGTCCTACCCGGATGTGCTGGAACGGGCGAATGCCGCCGACGCTGACCTGTTGATCGCGGTCACCCAGTCTGACGAAGTGAACATGGTTGCCTGCCAGGTTGCACACTCCCTGTTCAACGTGCCGACCAAACTGGCGCGGGTACGAAACCAGAGTTACCTGCAGCCCATCTGGGCGGATCTGTTCAGCCGCGACAATATGCCAATCGATGTGATCATTTCGCCGGAACTGGAGGTCGCCAGGGCGATTTCGCGGGATCTCGTCGTTCCAGGCGCGTTCGACACGATCCCCATGGTCGAAGGGAGAGTGCGCGTAATCGGGGTGCGCTGCAACGAAGACTGCCCGGTGGTCAACACGCCGCTCCGCCAGCTAACCGGCGTCTTTCCGGACCTGCATATCGTCGTGGTTGGAATTATCCGCGACGGCAGAACAATCGTTCCCAGTGCCGACGAGCAGATGCTGGTCGGAGATGACGTCTATTTCGTTGCCGACAACGAACATGTTCCGCGGGCGATGACCGTTTTCGGACATGAAGAACGCCAGGCGCGGCGGATCATCATCGCCGGTGGGGGAAATGTGGGGGTTTTCCTTGCTCAGCTCATCAGCGACGAGCATCCGGGCGTTTATGCGCGCATCATCGAATCGAACCGCGAGGTCGCGGAGCGGGCTGCGCGACGTTTGCCCGATACGACGGTAATCAACGGCAATGCTCTCGATCCAGCGATTCTGGAAGAGGCCGGTGTGTCCGTCACCGAGGCCATCGTGGCGGTCACCAATGACGACGAGACCAACATACTGGGCTCGTTGCTTGCCAAACGGCATGGCGCGCAGCGGGCGATCGCGCTGGTCAACAACACCAACTATTCGCCGTTGATAACGACGCTCGGCGTCGATGCGGTGATCAGTCCCCGATCGATCACGGCGTCGAACATCCTGCAGCATGTCCGGCGCGGTCGTATTCGCGCCGTGTATTCGCTCGGAGAGGATTTCGGTGAAATGATGGAGGCCGAAATTCTCGAAACGTCGTCCCTGGCCGGACAGCAGATCAGGGAAATGGAACTGCCGGATGGAGTTATGTTCGGTGCGATCGTGCGTGGCGACGAAGTGATCATGCCGCGCAGCAATACAGTGATGAAAAAGGGTGACCGGGTCGTGATTTTCGTGCGCCCGTCCGCGGTACGGGAGATCGAAAAACTCTTTGCCGTCAGTCTCGAATTTTTTTAGGCGGTCATCGAATGCCCAGAATATCCTACGTAAACGGCCGCTACATACGGCACAGCCAGGCTGGCGTTCATATCGAAGACCGCGGCTACCAGTTTGCCGACGGTGTGTACGAGGTCGTTGTCGTCGTCAATCGCCGCATGGTGGACGAGGATCTCCATTTCGCCCGGCTGGAACGATCCCTTCGCGAAATCCGCATGAAGATGCCGTTCGGCGCGGACGTATTCCGGCTGAAAGTGGAGGAACTGTTGCGACTTAACCGGCTTCGAAATGCCAGCCTGTATATCCAGGTGTCGCGCGGGGTGGCGCCGCGCAATCACCCGATTCCGGATGAAATCCGGGCTGCGGTGGTCATGACGGTCCGGCCGCTGGTTCTTCCCAGACGGGAATGGGTGGAAGAGGGGGTGTCCGTCGTCACCGTGCCGGATATCCGTTGGAAACGGCCTGACATCAAATCCGTCTCTCTGTTGCCGAACGTTCTGGCGAAGGATGTCGCGGTGCGCAACAGCGCCTACGAGGCCTGGCAGGTCGACGATAACGGCATCGTCACCGAAGGTTCGTCGACCAACGCCTGGATCGTCAAAGGCCGGAAGATCATCACCTATCCGCCCGAAAACGCGATCCTGAACGGCGTGACGCGCCTCGCGCTCCTGAAAATTGCGGCGGAGATGCAGATCGAGGTCGATGAACGGCCGTTCAGCCTTCAGGAAGCAAAAGACGCCGACGAGGCGTTTCTGACCAGTTCAACGGCCTTTCTGATGCCGATTGTGGAAATTGACGGGACCAGGATCGGACATGGACGCCCGGGTCCGGTTTCGGAACGGTTACTGGGCGGGTATTCCACGCATCTGTGGGGTGAATATGCCTGAGAGTGCTCCTAAAGCGGTTCTGTTCGACTGGGACGGCACCCTGGTGAACAGCTGGCCGATCATCCACGAGAGCATGAACCGGACGCTGGAAGAGATGGGGCATACGCCGTGGACCATGGACGAGACCCTGGAACGCGTACGCAAATCGCTGCGCGAGGCGTTTCCGCCACTGTTCGGCGATCGCTGGGAAGAAGCGCGGGACATATTCTACACGGCTTACCGGGCGGTTCATCTGGACCGGGTGGAGAAAAAAGACGGCGCCGAAGAGCTTATCGAGCTGCTCGCTGGTCTGGGCAGTCATCTCGGCGTGGTGAGCAACAAATCCGGCGGACATCTGCGCGCGGAATCCACCAAACTTGGCTGGGACCGGTATTTTGAAGGCTATCTGATCGGCGCGACCGATGCGCCGCGCGACAAACCTGCCACGGATCCGGTTTTCATGGCGCTTGACGGCACCGGCATCGATCCCGGCCGCGATGTCTGGTTTATTGGCGATACATGGGTCGATATTGCCTGTGGAAGGGCGGCCAATTGTCATACGATACTTATCGGCGAGAATATGCCGGACGACCCGGAATTTACGGAGCATCCACCCAACGAACATTATTCGGATTGCCGAGTCCTCATGGAGGTTGTCAGAAAAATCTGAGGTACCATCTAAGATAAGGTGCTGACGGAACGTCGGCGATCGCTTCGTCGATCAACCTCGTCGTTACGTACAACAAACGAAGATAAAAAGATTAAATAAAACAAAAAGGTAAAACAATGTCTTCAGATAAGATGCAAAACCTGCAGGATGTGTTTCTGAACCATGTCCGGAAACAGAAAATTCCGGTGACCGTCTTTCTGGTCAACGGTGTAAAGCTACAGGGTATCATTACCTGGTTCGACAATTTCTGCGTGCTGTTGCGTCGCGACGGGCATTCGCAGCTTGTCTACAAGCATGCGATTTCGACCGTTATGCCGGTAACGCCAGTGTCTCTGTATGACGAAGACAACGATGAAGGCGCCGTTGACGTCGAAGAGGCCGAAGTCTGAGTTGACGGACCTGAACGGCGTAAACGGGGAGGACCGCCGCACGCGGGCAGTCGTCCTTCATCCCTATCTCAAATCCGGCAATGCCGGCGGTCGCGCCGTTGACTCCCGTCTGGAAGAGGCCGTGGGGTTGGCCGCGGCGATCGATCTGAACGTCGTCGCGGCGGAAACCGTCGCGCTCGCCAAAATCAATGCCGGCACGTATTTCGGCAAGGGTACGGTCGAACGCCTGCACGAACTCGTCGAAGAGCAGTATATCGATCTGGTGAGCGTTGATGCGTCGCTGTCGCCGGTGCAGCAGCGCATGCTGGAAAAAGCGTGGGGGGCCAAGGTCATAGACCGCACCGGTCTGATACTTGAGATATTCGGTGAAAGGGCAGCGACCCGGGAAGGCGTGTTGCAGGTGGAGCTCGCGCATCTCGACTATCAGCGCAGCCGGCTGGTGCGCACCTGGACCCATCTGGAGCGCCAGCGCGGCGGTTTCGGTTTTCTCGGCGGACCCGGCGAAACCCAGATCGAGGCCGACCGGCGGATGATCTCCGAACGGATCACGAAAATCCGGCGCGAACTCGAAACCGTGACCCGCACCCGCGAACTGCACCGCGAGGCGCGCCGCCGCGTGCCTTATCCCGTGGTTGCGCTGGTGGGCTACACCAATGCCGGAAAATCCACGCTTTTCAATAAATTGACGGATGCGAAGGTGTTCGCCAAGGATCTGCTTTTCGCGACGCTCGATCCGACGATGCGGGAAATCAAGCTGCCGTCGGGGCGGTCCGTCATTCTGTCCGACACGGTGGGCTTCGTGTCCGATCTGCCGACGACGCTAATTGCCGCCTTCCGGGCGACGCTGGAAGAAGTGATTTCGGCCGATATCATCGTGCATGTGAGGGACATCGCTCATCCCGATACCGATGCGCAGAAAGCCGACGTCCTGAGGGTTATGTCAGAATTGGGTGTGGAACTGGACGACAACCGGGCCTCGCTCGAAGTGCTGAACAAAGTGGACCTTCTGCCGCCGGACGGACTGACGGCGGTCGAAAACATGGCCGCACGGGACGAGAACGTTATTGCCATGTCCGCCTTGACCGGCCGGAATACGGGTGATTTTCTGCAGCGCCTGGACGATCTGCTGTCCGCCGACCGGGGGGTGGTCAAACTGCGCGTGCCACAGGGCGACGGGGCGGCGATCTCATGGCTGTACCGGAACGCCGACGTGCTCAGCCGCGACGACGGCGATGAGCATGCGGAACTGGAGGTGTCCATTTCGCCCGACCAGCTTGCCCGTTTCGAAAAAAACCATCCCCTCGGCTAGATTTTTCCCCCGCGCCTGTTGACGACACGGGGGGCGGTCCCTATATATCTGGCACTCGCTGGCTGGGAGTGCTAGCAAGTGGCAAAAAGTCTTGGTAATTCAAATCATTAAGGAGAGAGTGTCGATGGGAATTAGACCTCTGCACGACCGTGTTCTGGTCGAGCCGCTGAGTGCGGAAGAAAAAACCGCCGGTGGCATCATCATCCCCGATACCGCGCAGGAAAAGCCGCAGGAAGGCAAAATCATTGCCGTCGGCAACGGCGCGAAAGGCGAGGACGGAAAATCGCAGAAGCTCGACGTCAAGAAGGGCGACAAGGTCCTTTACGGCAAATGGTCGGGCACCGAAGTCAAAGTTGATGGCAAGGACCTTCTGATCATGAAGGAATCCGACATCATGGGAATCATCGAGTAGGAGCATCGAGATATGTCTGTCAAAGAAGTAAGATTCGAAGGCGATGCCCGCACGCGCATGCAGAAGGGTGTCGACACTCTCGCGGACGCAGTGAAGGTCACGCTCGGCCCCAAAGGCCGTAACGTCGTTATCGACAAGGCGTTCGGCGCGCCGCGCATCACCAAGGACGGTGTTACGGTCGCCAAGGAAATCGAACTGGAAGACAAGTTCGAAAACATGGGCGCGCAGATGGTGCGCGAAGTCGCGTCGAAAACGAACGACGAAGCCGGCGACGGCACGACCACCGCAACCGTTCTGGCCCAGGCCATCGTGCGGGAAGGCTGCAAGTCCGTTGCCGCCGGCATGAACCCGATGGATCTCAAGCGTGGCGTCGATGCCGCGGTTGAAGCCGTCATCGCGGAACTGCGCAAGAAAGCGAAGAAGGTCTCCTCCGACGAGGAAGTCTCCCAGGTCGGCACGATTTCGGCCAATGGCGACACCGATGTCGGCGAAATGATCTCCGACGCGATGCAGAAAGTGGGCAAGGAAGGCGTCATCACGGTCGAGGAAGCCAAGTCGCTTTCGACCGAGCTTGAAGTCGTCGAAGGCATGCAGTTCGACCGTGGCTACATCTCGCCGTATTTCGTCACCAATGCCGAGAAGATGTTCGCCGAGCTGGAGGATCCTTACATCCTGCTGCACGAAAAGAAGGTTTCCGGCCTGCAGTCCATGCTGCCGCTGCTCGAATCCGTCGTGCAGTCCAGCCGTCCGCTGCTGATCCTGGCGGAAGACGTCGAAGGCGAAGCGCTGGCCACCCTGGTGGTCAACAAGCTGCGTGGCGGCCTGAAGATCGCGGCCGTCAAGGCCCCGGGCTTCGGCGATCGCCGCAAGGCCATGCTGGAAGACATCGCCATCCTGACCGGCGGTCAGGTTGTGTCGGAGGATCTCGGCATCAAGCTTGAAAACGTCACGCTCGACATGCTCGGCACCGCCAAGAAGGTGACGATCACGAAGGAAGAAACCACCATCGTGAACGGCGCCGGCAAGAAGGCCGACATTCAGGGCCGCTGCAACCAGATCCGGGCGCAGATCGACGAAACCAGCTCCGATTACGACCGGGAGAAGCTGCAGGAACGTCTGGCGAAGCTCGCCGGCGGCGTTGCGGTGATCCGTGTCGGCGGCGCCACCGAAGTCGAGGTGAAGGAAAAGCGGGATCGTGTCGAAGACGCGATGAACGCGACCCGCGCCGCGGTCGAGGAAGGCATCGTCCCGGGCGGAGGAACCGCACTTCTGCGCGCGTCGAGGGTCCTTGACAACCTGAAGCCAGAAAACGACGATCAACGCGTAGGTATCGATATCGTTCGCAAGGCGCTGCAGGCGCCGGTTCGGCAAATCGCCGAAAACGCTGGTGTGGAAGGTTCCATCGTCGTCGGCAAGCTGCTGGACAAGAAGGATGCTAACTTCGGCTACAACGCCGCGACCGACACGTACGTTGACCTGGTGAAGGCCGGTGTCATCGATCCGGTCAAGGTCGTTCGCACCGCGCTGCAGGATGCGGCCTCGGTTGCCGGCCTGCTGATCACGACCGAAGCCATGGTCGCTGAAAAGCCGGCTGAAGGCGGTGGCGGTATGCCTGCAATGCCCGACATGGGCGGCATGGGCGGCATGGGCGGCATGATGTAAGTCAGCCGTTCCCGCTTAGGAACGAAAAGAGCCGCCGCGGTTTTCCGCGGCGGTTTCTTTTTGTCCTGAATTCGAACGCAATTCCGCGACCGACTCGGATTTTTGTTCTCCGGCGCTATATAAACATCTTATGTCCGTCACCATCCCGCCCTACGATAAAATCGAGAATCTGATCCGCGAGATTGCCGCGGCCGAAATCATGCCGCGCTGGCGGTCGCTTTCGTCCGATGAAAAATGGGAAAAACGGCCCGGATCGGTCGTCACTGCGGCCGATGTCGCGGCGGAGGAATTTCTCGCGCGTGAACTACCGCCGTTGCTGCCGGGTTCGGTCGTCGTCGGCGAGGAGATGATCGAGAACAATCCTGCCGCGCTTGACCTGCTCGATGGCGACGCGCCGGTGTGGGTGTTGGATGCGGTTGACGGCACGTCGAATTTTGCCAAAGGCAGCCCCGATTTCGCGGTCATGGTAGCGCTTGTTCGCGGGCGTCAGACAATTGCCGGGTGGATATTCCGGCCCGTAGTCGGCGACATGTATACTTGCGAACTCGGAGCGGGGGCGTTTCGCAATGGTGAGCCGTTAACGATATCACCGTCGCCGCGTAATATGGCTGAGATGGCGGGCTCGCTCGGAAGCTATATGCGACGTAATACCGATCTTCCAAAGCGGGTTGCGCGGGTGACGTCGACGAGATGTATCGCAGTCGATTACTGTGCTCTGGTCAATAACTCTATTCACTTCGCACATTATCGGGGTGTCCGTGCGTGGGATCACGCGCCTGGCTGGCTACTTCATACTGAGGCCGGAGGCTATTCCCGGTGTCTGGACGGAACGAGATATCGAGTGGGAAAGCCGGGTGAGACCGGTATTCTATTGGCAACGGACCCGGAGGCTTGGGACGTGCTGCAGGCGCCGATCCAAGATGCCATCGCCAACTTCAAGTAATTTGCCTACGGGGTATACTCCCAGAGTACGTTAAAACTATTCCAAACGGGATATTCAGATATGAGCGAAAAGTCACTGGCAGCGTTCGTCGGCCTGGGCGTGATGGGTTATCCGATGGCGGGGCATCTTGCCGCGAAGGGCCATCCAATGCGGGTTTACAACCGGACTTTTAGCAAATCAGCACAATGGGTGCAGGAACATGGGAGTGACCGGTTCGCTAGCACACATCCGACACCTGCTGAAGCCGCAGAGGGAGCGGATTATGTGATGACCTGTGTCGGTAACGACGACGACTTGCGCAGTGTCGTTTTGGGAGAGGACGGTGTCTTTGCCGGCATGATGGAAGGTTCGGTTCTGATCGATCATACGACCACGTCTGCTGTTGTTGCGCGCGAACTGGCTGAAGAAGCCAAAAAACGGGGTCTTGGGTTTCTTGATGCGCCGGTTTCAGGTGGTCAGGCAGGAGCGGAGAATGGCGTCCTTACAATCATGGTCGGAGGCGATGAAGTAACGTTCAATGCTGCCGAGTCGGTGATGGAGTGTTATGGCAAGACCGTGATGCGGATGGGCGACGCGGGCGCCGGCCAGCTAACCAAGATGGTCAATCAGATCTGCATTGCCGGGCTGGTCCAAGGGTTGTCCGAGGGCATGAATTTTGCAATGGCCGCCGGGCTTGATGCGAAGCGCGCTGCCGAAGTGATGTCGGGGGGGGCAGCGCAGTCGTGGCAGATGGATAACCGGGCTGGCTCGATGGTTGACGGTGAGTTCGAGTTCGGCTTCGCCGTTGACTGGATGCGTAAAGACCTCGGGATCTGTATAGACGAAGCCAAACGCAATGGCGCCAAATTGCCCGTCACCGAATTGGTCGACGGGTTCTATGGTGAAGTACAGGGCAGAGGCGGTAACCGCTTCGATACCTCGAGCCTGATCCTCAATCTCAAAAACCAATAAGGAAACCGAAATGTTCGAGCTTTACACTTGGATGACTGATAACGGCTACAAGGCGCGACAGATGGCGGAGGAAAGCGGCCTCGAGTATGAGCTGAAACCGGTAAATATCCGCGAGAAAGATCAGTTCAAGCCGGAATTTCTCAAGATTAGTCCGGGCCACAAGATCCCAGCGATAATCGACTACGATGGGCCCGGCGGGAACGAGATAACACTGTGCGAGTCCGGTGCCATCTTGCGCTACTTGGCGCAGAAAGCGGATAACGGACTTTACCCGTCGGATCCGGTCAAGCAGGTTGAGGCCGAACAATGGTTGTTTTACGGCTCAGCGCAGTTTACGACGCTTGCCCAACAGTATGGCCTGTTCTGGGTTCGTCTTGGGGAAGATGTGCCGCGTGCGAAAGAGCATTACGAAGGAGTAATGCGAGATATGCTTGGTATGTACGACAAGAGGCTGGCCGAAAATGAATACGTGATCGGTAGCTACTCCGTCTGCGATATAGCCGGCTATCCTTATATTCATATTCACGGCTTCAGCGATGTCGGCCGCGACTATTACCCGCACGTCAAACGCTGGCACGACGCGATCGAGGCGCGGCCTGCGGTTCAGAAAGCCTGGGTGCCGTTCGGCTAGATAGTTAGAACTCTATGACACAAAAACCCATAAGCCGATTTCCTGTGCCGGAAATAGCCGATCTGCCAGAAGATTTGAGAGAGATGATCCTTTCGGTGCAGGAAAAGGTCGGTTTTGTCCCCAACGTTTTTCTAGTCCTGGCCCATCGCCCAGACGAATTGCGTGCATTTATGGCGTATCATGACGCCTTGATGCTGCGGGACGGGGGACTAACGGCGGCTGAGCGAGAAATGATTGTCGTTGCTACTTCCAGCGACAATCGTTGCCAATATTGTGTGGTCGCGCATGGGGCGGTTCTCAGAATACGTGCGAAACAATCGACGATTTCCGATCAGTTGGCGATCAATTATCGAGAGGCGGATATTACGCTGCGACAGATGGCGATGTTGGATTTTGCCCTCAAGGTATCGAATGAAGCAGACGCCGTGAATGAGGAGGACTTCGCTACATTGCATGGCCATGGCTTTTCGGATGATGATATCTGGGACATTGCAGGCATCACCGCGTTTTTTGGGATGTCCAACCGGATGGCGAATTTCACATCGATGCGGCCCAACGACGAATTTTACATGATGGGGCGCAAATAGGGCCACTCATCAGCCGTTACTCCGATGCTTTTACCGCGGTCCAGTGTGTTTCCATTTCGTTGAGATCTGCCTCCGCCAAGGATTTACCTTCCCGGGCAAGACAGTCCTCGACAGCGCGAAAACGTCGGTCAAACTTTGCATTAGCGTCGCGGAGGGCTATCTCGGCATCGATCCCGAGGTGGCGGGCGAGGTTGACGCATGCAAACAGAAGATCGCCGGCTTCGTCCTGTAAACGGATCTCGTCCCGACCTGCCGAAATTTCGGATTCTAGCTCCTCAAGTTCCTCGCGGATCTTAGCGATTACCGGCGGTAGATCTTCCCAGTCAAACCCTTCACGCGCCGCACGTTTCTGAAGTTTTTGCGCCCGCATTAGTGCCGGTAGGGCGAGTGCTACCCCGTCCAGAGCGCTTGGTTTGAGACCCGATTTAGCGGCGCGTGCATCGCGTTCGGCGGCCTTTTGTTCTTCCCAGGCGATTGTCTGGCTGGCCGATGTCCGCTCAACCTCCCCTCCGAAGACGTGGGGGTGGCGGTCGCGCATTTTTGTCGCAATTCGCCGGGCCACGCTGTCGAAATCGAAGCCGCCAGCTTCAGAGGCCATTTGGGCATGAAACACGACCTGGAAAAGCAGGTCTCCCAGTTCATCTTCCAGCTGGTCCATATCACCGGTCTCGATGGCATCCGCAACTTCGTAGGCTTCCTCGATGGTGTAGGGCGCGATCGTGGAAAAGGTCTGCTCACGGTCCCATGGGCAGCCGTTTTCAGCGTCGCGGAGACGGGCCATAACCTCGAGGAGGTTATCGATGGCTGGGCTGTTTTTTGGAGAAGTTTCGCTCATGACGTAAAAATAGTGGAAACCAGTGAACCGTTCGAGGCGTTTTACGACGGCGGGCTATAATTTGGCTAAAGCGTTGTTAACTAGTCAGATTTTCGATTTTTTTAAGTGGTCAGTGGCTCTAAATTTTGTGTCAACATGAAACAAAGTGTTGACTGGGGAAAAGCACAACATCGGGCTATGTCGAAACGCTTGCTAAAAGAGGCCAGGTAAACAATATTGGCGCGGCTAGGGCAAACTATATAGCGGCTCAAAAACAACTT
>Ga0181565_10002208_pt1 | contig 14872 bp, 31 predicted proteins | sample 101ome_16_FD_129661 | JGI IMG/M metagenome (GOLD analysis project Ga0181565, IMG submission 129661) | Coastal salt marsh microbial communities from the Groves Creek Marsh, Skidaway Island, Georgia - 101401AT metaG (megahit assembly) | ecosystem: Environmental > Aquatic > Marine > Intertidal... | reverse complement strand
GTGATCTAATAATTTTTAAAACTGTCGGTCCTGATAAATCGAACTCCAACGCAGTCTTTTTTGCATTTCCAAGTTCTTTATAACGTTCTATTAATTTTTCGTGATCTATTCTATGAATTTTTGTATTTTTATACATAAATTTTTTTTTATAAAATACGAAAAAAAATCGAATTTTTCCAAAAAATTCCGGAAAAATCCGGGACGGGGCATTGACCCCCCTATACAGACACCGAAAAACCCTTATTTTAAGGGGGGATACCGGAGGGGGTACTGCAGGGGGGTCCCCCCATTACCCCTATATAGTGTGGGGGAGTCCCCGTGCCAAATAAAATACAACCTGTACGGTGAACCCATCCTGATCCTGATCACAGTGGGACCTGAGTCTGTGGAAATCTATTCGGCTCACTTTAATTTGGTATAATGGAAACTTTGTTATATATTAGTCTAAGTAAAAAACAAGTATTATGTCAACTGAACTTAAATCAATCAAAGGTCGTAAGGAAACTGAATTTGGTTACAAACCAACTCAAATCAACCTCACTCGTTTTAATGGTGGGAAAAATGGTCGTATGGTACAACTCAATGTTGAACCCGATGTTGATAGACACGGAATCATCCACGCTCATGTTCAACTCACCCAAGTTAGAATCCGAGAACTCATTAAAGAACTTGAGGAGTGTTTGGATTAATCTCAAATTTTAATGGGCACAGAAAGATTTGGTTTATAATAATTAATGTGTTATATTTGAATATAGTAATCAATTAAAACAATAGTCATGGATTTTTATTTAAGTCAATTATCAGAATTAAACATCGGACAGATGTTACTTTTAGGATTTTGGGGAACTTGTGTAGTTATGTGTTATTCATTAATCATTTACACATTCTTCCAATTCATCAAGTCATTCATCGTTAACCTTGTAAAGAAATTATCTTATGGAAAAGTTAGATAAGAAAATTGAAAGTTACATTGACAAGGTTGATAGATTTACCGACAAGTACGGATGGTGGTTTATTGGTTTCTCCGCCGTTTACTTTATCGGTCGTACCCTATTGAGTGTTGTGTGGAACATTTAATATCTTTTTTCATTTGATATAAAATTAGTTGTTGTTAATCACGAAGTCCTCTCCCCACACGGAGAGGATTTTTTTTATCCATACTATTCTTCCCCCGAATTGACCCGGTCATCTCACATTTTAATCGGCGGTGCCAATTACATTGTTTCCACATGTAAGGAAAAAGAAAAAACTTCATTAAAAAGTTTGGAGTATTAGAAAAAAGTTCGTGTCCCTGAACCCCATTCTACATTCTAATCGGCATAGAAATATAAAAGTTTTTTCATTATATCTTTGTGGAATTAAAAAAAAGTGTTATATTTGAGTATAGTAATCAAAACAAATTTCATCGGTTATGAAAAATCAAATCCAAAAAATCGACCAACAAACATTGGTAGAAATCCTTTCACAAGTTGAGAAAGGAGAGTTCGTGAACATCGAGAGTATCACGAAAGTAAAAATGAGAAAGACCAACAATCCATACTACGAAAGTGTGTTTAAGAAGTCATCTAAAAATGTGAGATGTTTACCCGACTACGAGAAACGAGTTCAAAACAAAACGGGGAACACCGAATTTCAATCGGCACCGAATTGGTTTGAACACATCAGTCCTTGTGTTGTGAAACATCGTAACAACGACAACACATACTTTATGTATGAAACTTTTGAAGGTCAGTCAGTTCGTAACGAGTTTATCCACAACGGACAACCTATTCAAAAAGAGGTTATCCAACCTTTCCTACCCGAATACAAAGAGAGAGAGGTACAAGTGTTCACTATCAAAACGGACAACATCAAAAAGATTTCCTACAAAGGAGTAAGATATGAGGTGGATTAGTCAACCCCTCATTATTTGTACGACCCTCACTTGAAAAAGTGGGGGTTTTTTATTTCCTAATACGAACTGAAGGTTCGTCTACCATCTCACAATCTAATTGGCGTCCCCTCGCCAATTAAAATGGGATCTGAAGTTCCTGCAGAAGGTTACTTTCTTTTTCTTAAACATTTATTACATTTATTTGGTTATATGTTAAAATTGTATTACATTAGTAGAAGTAATCATAAAGAACAATAGTCATGAAAGGTTATTTAACTAAAACAAAAGACAAGTGGACACTTACCATTAGAGATAGTAATGATGTACCACACCGCTACAAAATCTCAAACTTTAAGAAGTTTTGTAAAAACGTATTACATTCATCGGTTGATGATGTGAGAAAGAAAAGAAGTATTGGTCAGTACATTGTAAAGAGTGTTGGTTTTATAGAACACGAGTTGTGGGAGTTGGACTCGATAAACTATCAATTCCCTTAAAGGTTTATTGGTTTGGTGAGACCCCCGCAGAAATGTGGGGGTTTCTTTTTGTATTACATATAGACCCGACAACCTTGTCAGGTATCCCCAATTCTAATTGGCACCCCTTAACATAATTTTATCTCTTATCTGTTGTGAGTTCCAATCTTGTTTAATATTTTTGTAGGAACATTCAACAGGGTTGATGTGTATATAATGTGAAACGAGTAAAAAAGGAGTACGTGGTTCGTGTTCCTTTTTTTTATGCCAACTTCTTTTATGAAGACTTTTGCGCCGGTCTTCTGTTTATGATCACAGACGTGCACGTTGCTGTACTAATCTAATTGGCATTACCGCCAAATAAAATACAACCTGTTGCTGTTGCCAGATGGTGGTCATGATCACAGTGATGTGTGCACTGTGCGTGCACAGGAAATCTATTCGGCAGACTTTTATTTGGTATAATGGAAACTTTGTTATATATTTGAGTATAGTAATCAAAATAACATAAGTCATGCAATTATCACAATTCGTATCGGTTAGACCGATGACCTCAAGAGGTGGAAATGACCTCGCAAATCAACAGATAATGTCCGACCCTCACGGTGAGACATTCGTATCCTACGGAAGTAAAATAGCGTATCGTTCACATGATATGTACGGGGTGGGAAATGAAAGAAGACATAAAATTGTCTTGGATGAGCACTATTGGAACTATTCAAGAACTACCTCGAAGTATCGTAACGAATTTTTAGGGTTCGGTGTGGATGAGTGTAGAAGGAGAATTGCAAATGGTACAATTAAATTGGCAAACCTTAATAGAAAATCATCATGATAGTTAAGAAAGACGACACCCGCGGAATTGTAATCGATTTAACGGGACCTCAGGGCAACAGTTACTATTTAATTGGCACCGCAATGAGAATGGGTAAACAGGTGGGGATGTCCGCCAAATACATTGATGAGATGGTTCACCGTATGATGGATGGTGACTATGAGAATCTAATCAAAGTCTTTGATGATGAATTCGGAAGTGTGGTTACTTTACTCAGGTAATCACCGTCAGGATCGGATTTTATTCGGCGGAGATTAATTTGGTGTATTACGAAATAAGTGTTATATTTGTATAGTAATCATTTTAAAAGAATAAGTTATGTCAATGTTTATTACACCCTCAAAAGACAAACACCTCAACAAGTTCAACAAGTACTTAAGAGGAAAGACCATTAAGAATGTCTCTTGGTTAGGAGATAAGGATATGGAAGAATTGATGTGGTACAAAAGACCCGTTGTAATCGAATTCACTGATGGAAGTTTCTTAATCCCCCAAAGTGATGATGAAGGAAACGATGGTGGTTCAATGTATTACGGAAGTAAGGAAGTTCACGATGTAATCTATGTAACTGAATAATTATGGTGTGGACTGATGAAACAGTAGAAGTATTTACTCAATTATATTCGAGTAACTTCTATTCGAAAACCGTTAATGACTTTGAAGAGAAATACAAAGTCCAATTCAACTTTGATGACTTTCACGGAAAGAAGTTGAAAGAGAAGATGGAAAACTTCAAGAATGTAATACACGAGATGTGTAAGGAATCAAACCCTTTAGGTTTGGAATTCGTAGAAGAAAAATACTGTGGGGAAACTGAAATTTGGGAAAACTCAAAGAGTGGAAAAACATATGAAGTACCCATAGACATCCATAGAGATTTTGAAAATATGGTAGAAGTATAGTGTTGATTTATTGGTTGATTGGTTGGGATTACCCTCACTTTAGTTAGTGGGGGTTTTTCTTTTTGGAGAGATTCCCGCGACGGGAACCTTCAGGTACCATTCTAATTGGCGTGTGGGAGCCAACTAAAATGTAATACGTCACGGTCCTCCTTCGGATCACAGGTCCTGAAGACCGGGTTATATTTTAATCGGCTGAAAATAAAAAAGTAACGATTATATTTGGTATAACGAAAAAAACGTTATATATTTGAGTATTAATAATCGTTAAAACATGTAATCATGAAGAAAACATTTGAATTCAGTTATTGTCTTGGTGAAGTAGAATACATCGAGGAAATCGACGGGAACATCACCGAAAGTAAAGGTGAAGAAGTTGTTGTTACCTTAATCAAGAACAACAAAATCTCTATCGGAGAACGTACAAAGGGAATCATCTCTTTTGATGATAGTGTTCAACCTATCGTTTACGATTTGGACTATGAGTATTGTACCGAAGTCGGTATGGATTGGGGAGATGACCAATGGGTGGAAGTACAAGAACAAGTACAACTCTAACAACAACCCTCACAGAAATGTTGGGGTTTTTTATTTCCCATCACAGATCCGGAGTCTCCGGGTCAAATCTAATCGGCACAGAAAAAATAAAAAAATAACGATTATATTTGGTGGATTAAAAATTAAGTTATATGTTTGTAATAGATATTTCAACAAACTAAACCGGGGACGGGGAGATAATACCGAACAATTCACATTATGTCTACTAAAGTAAAGACTCCGAAATCTAACTTCCAAGTTAGTTTTACCACCAACCTTGATATGTTCAAGTTGATGGAAAGTAACAGACCCGTTAATCAAGGTCGTGTAAAGAGAATCTATCAATCTATGATGGATGAAGGATTATTAGTGATTCCTATCTTAGTTAATAAGAAGATGGAAATCATTGATGGACAACACCGATACCACGCAAGTAAGTTAAGTGGTAAAGGTATCTACTACCTCCAAGTTGATAACTATGGAGAAACTCAAGTTATTCAGTCCAACCAAAATTCTCAATCTTGGACGAGAAAGGATTTCTTAGAGTTCTATGTTTCCAAAGGAAATCGTAACTACATTAAACTGAAACAATTTATGGAGATATATCCACATTTCAGTTTGACTGATTCTATGTTCCTTTTGACCAATGGTAATTTTACCAATACGAAGAAAGACCATTTCAACAATGGTATGTATAAGATTGGTAATTACTCCAAAGCGGTACAATGGGGTGAGTTCATTACTTCACTTCAAAAGTATTTTCCCGAAGGATATTCGAGAACAATTTTCGTTCGTAGTATGATTAGTGTATTACGAAAGTACGAGAACGAGTTTAATACTGACGAGTTCATTAAGAAAAGTGAAATCGTCCCACACTTCTATAAGATTTGTGGTAGTCATTCCGATTATGTCCGTATGATTGAAGATATTTATAACTTCAAACGTAGAAACGACAAGAAGATATTCATCCGTGTTTAGTTTGAAATATCTAAAATGTTTGAATGAGAAAGGGGTACTTCGGTACTCCTTTTTTTATTGTATGACATTCCATCACCGATCCGAGTCTCCGGGTCAAATCTAATTGGCACGATATCTGTTGTGGGGTGCCGAATAAAATGTTGGATCCTGAGGTCCCCATCCCAAAAAAAGTTTAGTTTTTTGTATAAAAGAATTTGTTTTATATAAATTTTTTTGTATATTTACATTGTAATCATTTAATAATAAAGTCATGAAGTTATCTCATTTACATTTGGAAGACCCTTACGGAAACCCAAAGACCCTTATCTGTAACCTCGTAGAAGGTTCTATTAAGTATGTACTCTATGGTGGACACTCATCAAGTGGTACACCATATTCAATCTCCAATCTACAATGTACTCTACCCGTAGATAAGATTTCGGAGAGTGAAACCAAAGAACAATTTGTTCAAAGAATTAAAGACACCATCAACAACAAGTCGGTGTGTCGTGTGGTTAATGAAGTTAAAGAAGTAATCTTTTAAGTCATGGATAATTACACATGTTATAATTGTATGTGGGAGGGGACTCAAGATGAAGTATCAGTAGTCATGATGGATAACCCCAACAATTCTCAAGACCACACCCTTCAAGAAGTCGAAGTATGTCCCGATTGCGGGAAACATGAGACATTGGTTAATGTGGATGAGGAAAGACGATACGAAGAACAAGCTCACTTAAATTGGTACCGCAATGAAGTATAAAGTAGTGAGTAGTAGTCACCCCGAGGGGTTAGAAAAGAAAGTGAATAAATTGATAGGTGAAGGATTCACCCCGACGGGAGGAGTCATTGTCAATATTATTCGGCAACAAAATCGGTATAGTGGTTCACAACACATGGATACCATAAACTCCTTGGAGTATGTTCAGTCAGTTATTAAAAATGAGTAAAGAAAAAACTGTTAGAGTGAAGTTTAAGATTGTGGATGGTAAGGTTCATGTCAAGAATCTTAATGTATCCCCAAAAGAATATGAGAGAATTGCAGAGAAAATCAATTCTCTCATCGATAGGGATATGTTAAAGAACCACAATTTTAATGCATCCGTTAATATCACGTTATAAATTTGTGTGTCTATCACGAATTGAGTAATTTTGGAGTCTTGTAATTTCATGACATAATGTTACAAGTGATTACTATGATTAACCCTCGGCGAAAGTCGGGGGTTTTTCTTTTTATAGATATGATGACTATAGTCGTCATGCACTGTGGATTCTAATTGGCACCCCGCCAAATAAAATACGCCAGGGGCCACAGGTATCCTGATGTATTACGTAAGTGAAGTTGCAGGATCTGACGGCGTCGTCTCTTTTTAATCGGCACAAATAAATATAAATCTTTCTTGTGTATTACAAATAAAGTATTATATTAGAGGTATGAATAATCAAAATACAAATTCGGTGGTTCCGAATAATATTAAGAGCCCCGAAAAATTAGAAGACTTTAAAGAAAGAATAGTCAAAGAATTAGAAGATAAATTAGACGATTTAGATAATAAAACCAAATACTCGTTTGCGCCTCCATGGGGTATTGATGGGAGTTTTGGTAATACTATTGAATTCGAAGCTCCAAACTCATACAATAAATATGAAATTATGGTCCAACAATGTAGTTGTGGTGAAATCATAATGAATCTTCGTATGTGGAATTATGAAGAGATCGGAGAAGGATATTCTACATGGCACGAAAAACTAAAGTCGTCAGATGAAATTGTCGATATCTACAAGGATGAAGAGTGGGTAGAGTAAATGTTTAACCATAAACCCTCTTTCGGAGGGTTTTTTTATGCTCTGAAGTTGAGGATCTCCTGAGCTCAGCAATTTTAATCGGCACAAATAAATCTAAATCTTTCTTGTATATTACAGAAATAGTGTTATATTTGTATCAGTAATCATTTAATAATTTAATTATGGGACAGTATTATAAGGTGGTTAATACCACAAAAGGTCAGTATTTAGAACCACACGCATTTGGTAGTGGTGCAAAGTTAATGGAGTTTTCATCCGACGGACAGTCTATCATGCAAGGATTAGCAATTCTACTTGCGGATGGCAACAATCGTGGTGGTGGAGATTTAAGAAGTGATAATCCACTCATAGGTTCATGGGCGGGTGATAACATCGTAATTGCGGGAGACTACGCAGATGAGGGTAAGTTCGTACCTGTAAAAAACTATAAGGAAACCCTTTACATATATGCAAGTGAGAACTTTGAGGATATCTCGGAAGAAGTCATTTGTTGTTTATGTGAAGATAGTTGGTGGAAACAAGAGTTCTACAATCAATGGAAAGCTCAAAACTTTGAAGATTGGAACGAGGAGAGACAGCAACTTAAGGAGAATTTATTTGGCGTGAGAGGTTGTAAAATGGAAAAGGAAGGGGACTATGCATAATTTACATTTTATAGTAGTTCAAGCTGAGACCCCCGAAGATGCAATGTCGGAGGCGGAAGTAATGATTTCCGATTGGGGAACTGAAAATAATTGGAGATGTTTCGGTGGATGTGTAAGTCAAGACAATGAAGTGCACATCCACGATACTCACTCTCGTTGGATACCCAATGAGAACCACACTATCGAAATGATAAATACTCAAGTTGCGGGTTGGTTAGAACCCGATAAGTACTATAAAGACAATTTTGATAAATGTGTGAATGGTGATATTAAAAGTGCATATGATTGGTACGGTGCTAAAAGGTACTGTGAACATATGTTCCAAAAAGAGAAACATGGTAAGGACACATTCGATGTATTAGAAGATGAGTTCTTTGATTGGCACTTTAATGAATGTGGAGTTACACATCAATTCCTTTCTCAACAAGAGAATGATGACCCCACGAATAAAAAGTATGTAGTATTCGTAGATATGCATGATTAGGGTTAACGATTATTAATTATGTATGACACCCCCGCAGAAATGTGGGGGTTTTTTTATGGTTAGAAATTTACTATGCACGCAGATCTCTTCAGGTCAATTCTAATTGGCACACGCCAAATAAAATGTAACAGCAAGCGCGCAAGCGATCAGGATTTTAGCCCAGGCTGCGCTATTGATATCATTCTATTCGGCATAGAAATATAACAGAAAATGTTTGTGTATAATAAAATAATGGTTATCTTTGTATAGTAATCATTTAATAACAGAAACTATGGGATTAGACCAATTTGCGTGGAGAGTAAAGAAAGGATTCATTACTCGTCCTGTGGACTTCTCAACGGAGAAGTACAATGAAGAAACCGAAGAACACGAAGTTCTTTGTGATAAGGAAGAACTCCACTATTGGAGAAAACACCCAAACTTGCAGGGGTGGATGGAAGACCTCTACTACGAGAAGGGTGGGGAGAGTGGTTCTTTTAATTGTGTCAATGTCCAACTTACTTGGGAGGACTTGGAACAATTAGAGAAGGATATCAAAGAAGGTGACTTACCTGAAACTTGCGGGTTCTTCTTTGGTGATGACTCTGATGACTACTACAAGGAAGAAACCTTGGAGTTTATCGAGAAAGGGTTGGATTCTATCAAGAATGGGTATGATGTCTATTACAGTTCTTGGTGGTAAAACAAAATAAAAGTTATATCTTTGTAATAATAATATAAGTATTATGCCGAATTGGTGTTACAACAATATCGTAGTCAGTGGGGACTCTCAAAAGTTAAAGAGAGTTTCTGCTGTTATTCAAGTCCTGAAGAATAGTAAGGACGAGGATAAGAAAAATAATTTATTTCAATCTTTGATTGGTCTTCCCCCCGAAACGGATATGGAGGACTATGTGAATCAGGGATGGTATCCAACCAACATAAATTGGTTTGGAACTAAATGGGATGTTGGGTTGGACTTCGTTCAGGAGGTTACCAAAGACCAAATCATTCTATCAGGTGAAACGGCGTGGAGTCCGCCAATCAATTTTTGTATCCAACTTGCAACTCAGTACGGGGTTAAAGTTGAGATGTATTACGAAGAACCTGGCTGTGATTTCACAGGTAAGTGTTGGGTTGATGAAGATGGTAACCACACAGAGGAGGATTACACCTACTCTGAAGGTAGGTATCGATTCGACGGATTCAATGAATGGTACGAATGTGAATTCATAAACAATCAGTGTGAGTACCTTGCGGAAGAACTCCAAGATGAGGACGAACCTGATTTCCAAGGAACAATAAAAGACAACTTCCCATTCCTTACTGAAGAAGAAGTGGAGGAGTGCGCATCTAATTTGGAGATGGAGGTGGCAGCGATGACCGGCAAAGAATTTTAATTGGCAAAAGTATAATAGTTAAACCGTAATAATGAATAATAAAGTAAAACATGTACAGGGAGTATTCACCGAGATGGTGGGTACCCCTAAAGAGTTGAGTCAGTTCGAAATATTTCTAAAAGGGGAACCTGAGGGATCCTCCACAGATCTTAAGAATTTAACTGGCACATATAGAAATGTAGTCACCAAGTGGAAATCACAGTTTGACACAGTTGCGTTACTCGAGGAAACCATCCTACAGATGAGAGCGAAGGAATCCTTGAGCCAAATAAAATTGTCTGTGGTCCGATCTGAATACATTTATGCAAGATCCCCATTTTATCGCAGGGGAGGAAGTACTAAGGATATCCGAGTGATCGTTGGTAAAGTAGATCTCGACGGGGATGACTTAGATATGTTAGCAAAGGACCTTAAGTTCATGGAACGAGCCAAAAGAAAGATTCAAACGGCCATGGACAAGATCATTGCTGAGAACCGTAATGAATTAACTAAGCTTCTTAGATAATTCGATTTTAAATTTAAAACGACAGTTATGTCTTACATTACATTAACAAAACAGTACAAAGAGAACTTAAATCGAAAGATTGTTAAATACATCAAGGATGAGCTTGACGGTAACGAGATTGAGTTCGACCAAATGTTCACAGTAGATGTTGACACAGATCACGGTCCCGAACAGTGGATTGTAATCGGCATAAACGAGGATGGTTTGGTAACCGGTAGAAACTCTATCGGAGATGATATCGATTTTGATTTATCAGGGATCGATGTTGAAACCCTGTCATACATGTTAGATCAACTCTTAGAGGTGAACTATAAAACCCTTGTATTGGATGCTTAAGAGGGATAAAAACGGAAGGTTTGTTAAAGTAGTTGGCGGTCCCAAGAAAGTTACGATGGAGGAACGCAAACAACATGATGAATATAGGGGTGGTGGTAAGACTCCGCATTATTCTCATTGGCCGAAGGGATGGTGATCAGGAAGACCGGGTCGAATTCTAATCGGCACAAAAAAGTTTGTATATTCTAAAATAAGTTAGTATATTCGAATAAATCATAAAAGGTGTTACAATGAAAAATTTAAAAAAGAATCAGATCTTATTGGGTGAGGAGGTTATCATCTCTGACCCATGTTATGAGGTACCTACATGGTGCCAAGAGATTATCAAGAATGTTCGACCTGGCGTGTATGACACTCAGGTGGACTACCGTGAATCGGCCGGTTGGGGGGAAAGAGTTCACTCCCTCACTGTATTACATAATATTATAAAGAGTCCCATATGGGAACACCACTGTAACCACATTGGTGTCGACTCGGGTCAGGCAGGTGTCTTCTGTATGACATCCTACCGTAATGATGAGATGTCACAAGAACTACCATGGTTGACAGAGAAAGGAGATCCATTTGGTGATCACCCGTTCCGTCCTGTTAAAGAAGATGGAGAACAGTGGTATGTCAAGATGTGTGATCGAACCTTAAGTACAGAAGAAGGATGGGGTACTTACGATACAGGTGTCGTTTCGTCTTCAGGTTACGGTGATGGACAGTACGAGTTGCTGATATCTCAGATGGATGGTATGATCCATGGTTTTAAAATTATATTCATTGACGACTCATATCAGGAGGAGGAGTATGATGAATATGAAATGGAGGATGAGGTATGAACAGGTTAAGATTCCATTTGGCTCAGGGTCCCAACTTCATGAAGTGGCAACTCCGTAATAAGAAAGAGGGTATCCTTGAGTACTATGACCCTGAGGAATTCAGTTATACCATCATCAACGGTAAGCTTAATAACAGCAAGAAGGTTGCCACCCGCATATTCGAGGGGGAGAATAAAACAGTATGTTCATGGATCTCTTTCGATTCAGGATCTCAGGACCTGTCGAATTTTAATCGGCAACCAACAGTGAGAATATCATATAACCCGAGATTGCAACCGTATTGGACAGCGTGGGACTACGATGACAGCAACTTAGATGGATTCGTCGGAGATATCTATATCATTAATAAATCATTATACGTGAATAAAGAAGATTTACTAACGTTCTTAAAATATAATCAACATGAAAGCGTTGGGGTTTAAAGATATAGAGAAGTTTGGTCATAAGATGGAGAGTCTTATAGACGAAAAGGTAAGGAGGGACTCGAGATACACTTTCGGGGATAAACCCTTCCAAGACGATCAGTTACGTTATGAATACGCAGTAGAACTTAAATTAATAAAAGATGAACAGTAAGTATCCCCACGGATACCTCCCAAAGATCTCTTATTGGATGAAGCAATGGGAAGACGCAGCTAAGGAGGTCAACGAAGAAAGAATGAAGTACTGTGAGAGTAAGCTCTTCCACTTCATGAGTAATCAAGTAACAGTAATGAAAATAGACAGAGATGTCTACAGCAAATAAAACAGTAGTATCATGAGACAGATGACACAAGAAGATATAGAGTACCGTCAGGGTAGATCGATAAAACAATACAGTGAGACTTGGAAGTTGACATTCATCCTTTGCACTGTAGGAGTTGCAACCATAGTTGCATTCGTCGTACTTGCGGCATTTGGTTTGTTTTAATACAGGGACCTGATCTGCACAGTCCAATTTTAATTGGCAATTGTTCTTTGACATGTTAATTTGAACCTCTTCAGGTTGCGGGGGTTGACTTACCGGAATATTTTCTGTATATTTTATAATGTAATAAGTTATAATTTAAATTAAGTATTATGCCAAAGTCAACTACAAGTAGCACGTACAGCTACACTAACCTTGGTAACAACATTTACCAAGTGACCAACAGTAACGGTAATCGTTACAGAGTAAGAGTATCTATTAAAGGTACTCAGTATGATCAGTACTTCACTAACAAAGCGAAGGCATTGAAATTCAGAAATGAGTTATTGAGACAGCAGAAGTCTGCAGCGTAACTCATACTTACTCTAAATCTAAGAAGAGGTTGCTCATATGGGTAACCTTTTTTTTATGCAACGATCGTGATCGACGGTGCTGAGATCCCGAATTTTAATTGGCACAACCTGAACAACGTGATCACGCATTCAGGGGGGATTCTAATTGGCATAACACAATATTTATTATATATGAAATTATTAACCCTACTTGAGAATTCGAAACACCTTAATCATTCATCTGATGTTTATGGTATTGAGATGCATGTTGTACCTAATCCACCCGCGGAGGGGTTTGATGATTTGGTTTACTCAGTGGACGTATCTATTGATATTAAACAATACGAGACCTTCACCGAAAATGCGGGGGAATCCATACGTAGTATACTTCAAGACATACACTCACTATTAGTTGTCAACTATAAGGTAGAATCAGGATTCATTAGTTTCATAAACTTTACCATCAACGACAGACTCAACGAAGGAGGATCTCGAATTCTAATTGGCAGACTATCTGATCTACTGAATTACTCCCGTGAGATTGTAATTGGCATAGATACCCCTGAAGAAGATATAGACATATTGGTAAACACAGTAAAGAAGATTAACTTCCCCTCAGGTAAAGAGTGTATGACAAGACTAAAGAAAGACCATACGATCCTTAAAGGTGCAACCTCTAAGTTAGACGTTAAGGATATTAATGTAGAACTTTCCTTTACCTACTCCGGTAACTCGGTCCGGTTATCATCTATAGGTCAGGTTCAGTTAGGGTCCTTACCCGAAGGAATGGACGAAGAAGAATTAGGTTTACAACTCTCCCGAAAATTAAAACCATATAAGATTCGTCCACAAATAAATTCAGGACCTGTAATCGGAACCACTCCCCTGTAAGATGTTATGACATCCGAATTCTAATTGGCATAGTTGAACCTTCGGCGTGGAACATTAAACACATTTTAATTGGCACAAATGTATGACACCCGTCAGGGTATAATGTCATACACTTTATACTGTGATATACCCGTGGGGGTATACTGTGGTGTATTACTTAGAAACCATTATATTCGACGTATGACATCACCCGAGTATAACGATATAACCATTATACATTTATAGGGTATAACGTATGACTTATTATAGTATAACGACCCCTTCATTATACCCCCGAAAACCCCCTGTATGACATATAAAAGTATCCATATTATAAATTTTTAGAAAAAACAGTCTTTGTTTCACACAGGACACAATACCCTACGGAGTGGCGGAAAGTGGTAAAAAGTGGTAGAATTTAGGGTCTGATATATGTGAGGGGAAAAAATTGTCGATTAGAGGGGTGTTAGACCTAAAAAGTTTAATACGACAAAAAGGGACTGTAATACGTCCGTTTTAAGACACTTTTGTATGACTTATGGACATGTATTACACTTTAGGATGTAATACACTCAGACGGTCTTAAAATTAGTCTGAGGGTGGGTTAAGGAAGGGGTCCCTAAAGGGACAATTTCATACCCACATTAAGGTAATTTAGGTCTTGTCTGATCTGAAGAATCCTACTTGTAAAATGGAGTGGACCATATACTTTATAGTCTATACCGAACTGACCTATTAGTAGTGAAGAATTATTATTTATTCTATATAGAGGACCTACATGTAATAGAGTTCTTTTTCCTACTCTATGTCTATAACTGATAAATCCATATACTGTATGGTGATGACCTTTACCCATCATATGGGATCCTATCATTACATCCTTATAACTTAGATCTACTACTACACCTTGTGCATGAAAACAACTTACATAACTTATACTGTAATTGTTTTCTTCTTCTACTATGTAGTTCTTTACTCTATGGTTATATGGATTACATTCTATACTTTGACTATATAGACTATTGAGATTACTGAGTAGAAGTAGTAGTAGGGTTGGGAGTATATTCTTGTACATATTCATTAGAGTCTTATACTCTATATTCTATATGTATCTACCTATAATACTTTTATTTATATTGATATTGGTTTTACCCCCGCTTTTTGGGATTTAATAGAATGTGAGTCTATGAGGGTCACCCGCGTTTTTT